>Ga0315901_10004661_pt1 | contig 16994 bp, 13 predicted proteins | sample LakEriMetagenome_10_FD_203761 | JGI IMG/M metagenome (GOLD analysis project Ga0315901, IMG submission 203761) | Freshwater fungal communities from buoy surface, Lake Erie, Ohio, United States - Buoy 2 MA116 | ecosystem: Environmental > Aquatic > Freshwater > Lake | place: USA: Lake Erie, Ohio...
TTTGATGTTTATAGTTATACATTGTCAGGATGTCCTTGTCCTGTGGATCTAATCTTACCGATCGGACCGACGCCTACTCCAACCGTTACTACAACTACTACAAATACTCCAACCGTTACTCCAACTAATACAAATACACCAACGGTTACAATGACACCAACAAATACGCAAACACAGACCCCAAGTTCTAGTATGACACCAACCCCATCCGTAACACCTACATTCACACCGACACCAAGCACAACACCAGCAGGCGGGGCAGCAGTATGGAACACAACAAATGTGGATTGGAATAATCAAACAGGACTTTGGAACACAGTATAAATAAAAAACAAAAATTAATTATATGGCTACTTTAAGTGGACAAACAATACAATCCACATATCAAGGATTATTAAAATTAGCTGACTCAACTTCAGGATTAACATCAACACTTCAATCATTAGAAGATGGTCTCGGTAATGCAACAACGATGAAGGTTTCAACAGGTAGAACCAACATTGACAATTATTATTCATATCAGAATTTAAAACCGAGATACACAGGTCTTGGAATAGGAGCAGCGACAGGTGTTCAACAAGCAGCAGGAACACAGAATATTCTCCAAGCCTTTGCTTTTTATGACACAGGCATCTATTCTTATTCTGCGATGACCTATCGTGTAGGAACAATCACATCAACATCCGATGTTTTAGAAGTTGCTTTTTATACAGCACAGTCTGGAGTTAATGGTCTATATCCTGCTGAAAGAGTTGGATCAGTGCAAACATTAACAGGTTTGACTTCTGCTACTGAACAAACCATACCATTCAGTGGAGGGAATATAAGTTTTTCAGGGACAGGGTCAGGGGTTTATTTCTTGATGGCAAAATATTCAAACTCAGGTGTCCAACCAACAGTTAGATTTATTGTTCCGTTTTCATCATTTCCTTCCACACAATTTGAAGGAGCATCATTGGGTGTAGTTCCATCTCTTACGGCAGGTGCATATGTAATTGGTTTGAGGTATAATGGGAATAGATTAGTATTTTCAGGAGCATCAACATTTGATTCATCTTTTTCTTATTCAACAATAACATCTGCTCAATCTTCAACTGCGTCAATTGCTGGTGGACTGATTGGATTCCATCTACATGTAAATAATTTTTAAAAATGTTTGAATTAACAGATAAAGAATTACAAAGATTCGGAACTCTCCTTGTCAATCTTATGAAAAAGAAGATTAAGGAAAGAATATATCCTTATGGTAATCCTGAACAAAGAGGTGTTGGAAATAAGTTTGCTTCAGGTAATTTATACAATTCACTTACAGCAACAGTCATGCCAGCAACTCAGGACCAACCATCTGAACTTGTAATCACCTATGCTGACTATTTTGATTCTGTAAACTTGGGTAGAAAACCTGGTAAAAAAAGAGTTCCGATTGATTCATTACTTCAATGGATCAAAATCAGAGGGATCAAACCCGATGTAGAATTTGAAAGAAAAGGTATATCCTATGCTATCAATAAATCAAGAAAACTAAAAGGTAAACATCCGATACCTGTTAGTGTTTTACTTGATTGGATTGAAGACAGAAACCTAAGACAGAGTGACGCACAGAAATCACTTAGTCTAGCCTTTGCCATACAAAAGAGTATTTTTCGTTATGGTATCCGTCCTGCTAATATTTATGATAAAGCAATTGGTCAATTCAGTAATGTGTTGGATAACCTACCTACCAACTTACCACCTGATGTTAGAGCCGAATATGAGCTTTTATTAAATGCGGTTGATGAGGACATAAATCAATTTTTGGATAAAAAGATTGATGTTTATTTAACTTCAGTAAGAACAGAATGAGTTTAGACCTTACCATAAAACAAATGCCACTCGGAATGACACCAGCTCATGCTGATCATACATGGAATGTGGCTCTCAACGATTATTCAGCCTATACCGATATAAGATTGGTTGTAGATATTTACAAGAACCCTTATAGAAACGATAGTGGATCAACACAAGACTACGGAAAAGTAGGTCGTATATTAGTTCCATCCAACGAATATGGTAATTGTATTTTCAATGTGGAAACAATTATCACAAACCTTGTAGATAAAAACCCAAGAAATCTCGGTGCAATCCCAACTTCAGCTACCACATCAGCTCAGACAAATCCTTATCTTGTTAGAGTTGCAGATTCAGATACAACATCTGTGGAGTTATCAACATCACAAGCAACAATTGTAAATGATAGAACCTCCACCATATCGTTTTCTAATGGATTTAACGGAGGTTATGAAGGATTTAGTAATATCTATCAGATCAATGAATATCGTTGTCTATTTGGGGTTCAATTTACTTCTGGTGGGACATCAACAACAATAGTCCCAACAAACTTTTCTGCATATACATCTTATACAGGTGGAACAATATCTCCATATTCAGCACAGACACAACCTTATGGGGTTATGATCTGGCCTGGTGTTCAAGAGAACAAACAGATGTCTCAGAAATATTATTACTCAGGTAATAACCTTACTGGTCAGTATAACTACCTTGACACCAATGTTTATAACTGGTCCGCTAGCACAGGTGCAACAAGAGCACAATTCATGTCAACATATGGTAATGAAACAATACCAATGACAATACTTGGATCTAATGTCTACAATACAAGATGGAGAACACACTATTACAAATGTCCAATCATTGTTGGATTTATGTATGCTGGTAATCCACTTTATAACAATACCACCAATATTAAATCAATTGTATATTGTCAGAAGATACAAGGTAATGGTCAGTATAACTACGATGCAATACAAAACGCACCTGTGGATTATACAAGTAGAACAAACCTACAAACAGTGGCTCCATATGGTTATATGCAACAGAGAATTGCCTATGGTATATTCAAACCAAATCCTGTCCTTAGAACAAACTCAGATGTTGCAATCTATCTAACCAATGATGTATTGGGTATTGACTACGATGAATATGGATCATCAGAGATTGTTCAATACAAGATGGTAGGAGATGAATGTTTCAACGATCCAATATCTTTCTTGTTTATGAATAGAAACGGAATTTGGGACACATATACCTTTACCAAAAAATCACAAAAGAGATATGGTCTTAACAAAAAAAGTTATTCCTCACAGAAGTCATTAAACACACAATGGTGGAACAGACAGGCTTATGATTCAAGTGATACAGTATTTTGGGGTAGTGTAGATGAAGTAATGACGGTTGATTCAAACTTCGTTACACAAAATGATGGTAAAATAATTGAGGAGTTATTGATGTCTCCTTATGTCTATATGATTGAGAATAACTGGTTACCTGAGGAAAATCAGGACTATATTTATCCTTATCTAATTCCTTGTGTAGTTCAAAATAAGGAAGTTGAAGTATTCCAACAGAAATACCAAAGACTATTCCAATACACAATAGATCTGAAATTAACTCCATATAGAAATTACGACTTACCAATCTAATGCTTCAAATAAGAACAACAATACAAAACCAATATGTTTATCTAGATTTATATCAAGATGAACCTGTGCTTCTGTCTCTTTCATTTGCGGAATTACAAGATATCACAAAAAAGAACTCAAATTATTCACAGAATTTTAATTTACCTGGCACAAAAAAGAATAACGAAGTATTCAATTTCTTTTATGATGTCAATGCTGTCCCAACCACATTTGACCCAAATGATAAGTTTGATGCTGTTCTTATGTGGGATGGTTATGAAATCATGCAGGGTCACATAAGACTAAATGGTGTTACAATAAACAAAGGTGAGATCATTTATGCTGTAACTTTCTATAATCAGATTGGAGATCTTATGGCAAACATTGGGGATAAGTTTTTATTTGAACTTAACCTATCTGGTTTATCACACCCATATACAGATGGTGTTATCTTTGAATCACAGATTGATCCTGACTTATTTGCTCTAACGGGCGCTACAGATTACTCATACCAAAATGGTCAAACATTTTGGGGACTATACAGTATAGGTTATGAATACTATCAATTCAATAACCAATCATTTGTTAATTTTGACACAACCCCACTCGTTCAATTCTCACCATTCTCAGCAACCACAACAGGGATTGATTACTTTCCGACCACACCATATTTTGACTTCTCAGGAACACCACTGAACAACTATTATTTCAAACCATCAATACAAGTAAAAACATTATACGAACAAATATTCAATGATGCTGGTTATCAGTTGGAATCAGACTTCATGAATACATCATATTTTAGAAAGTTCTATTTACCACAAAAGTTTTTGGATGAAACTATCTATCCAAGAAATGCTTTGGTAGCATGTTATTCTTATTCAAACCAAGTTCTAACACCCAATCCAACAACACCAACTTGGTTAAATCCAATCTCTGCCATCACTTGTAATGATTTAGGTTTCTCAGGCACCACAACAGGAATAACAATAGACGAACAATTCTCAGAGACCTATCAATTCAGATTTACATTCACAGTAAATCCAACTCAGGGTTGTGACTATTCATTATTCCAATTCCCTTATGCTGTTCTCTATTTTTATGATGGTATCACAACAGAGGTAATCTACTCCAACACATTCTGTGATAACCAACCATCAACAGTATCAATTGATAGGTCTCTTATAATAACAGGAACATCTACTTTCGGTTTTTATTTCTTGGGTGAATTTTCTTTTATCTCAGGATATACTCAACAAATCATTAATCCTCCGAGATTCATTCCAACAGGATCAACCATAGATTATGCTTTGGAGTTCCCTGAGAACGATTATAAACAAATTGATTTCATTACATCAATAAATAAGATGTTTAATCTTATTGTAGTTCCAAATCCAGATGCTCCTGATAGATTGATTGTTGAACCGATTGTGGATTATATTGGTAAGGGAGTGGTTTTGGATTGGACAACAAAGGTGGATTATGCTCAGACACAATCTTTAATACCAACAACATCATTTGTTAATGGAACATTGGAATTTCAATTCAAGAAGGATCAAGACTATGCCAATGATGACTTCTTCAAACAAGCCAATAGGGTATTCGGTTCAGACTTATTCAATCTGAACTTACCATATAAGAATGACACAACAAAGTTTGATTTTATATTCTCATCCCCAATTGATATTACAGTTGGGAATGTTTTTACCCCATACATTACAGTATCATCAATGTCAAAGGTTCAAACTCAGGATCAATCAGGAACTACCTTACAGACATTTGTTCCATTTAAGATATTACCAAAACTAATATTCAGAGGTATTACATTACCAAATGACAACTATGGTTATATTGGAGGAACAGGAACAACAACTGGTTCATCAACTTGTTCAAGTGGTATTACATTTACCACAACATCTACCTGTCCTATCTATTACGATGATTGTTTTGGTAATCAACAAGTTTTCTATCCTACTGTCGGATCAAATACAATTAACGATTGTGGTGATTCATCAACAGTAAGAGCAGCACTTGTATGTTTCCCTTATCCTACCGTGACACTTACATCTACAGGAACAACTTGTGGAACTGTAACACAACCAACAAAATATCAGACATATTATATTGAATCTACACAGATGGATCGTTTCCAAAACCTAAATAGATTCACAACATATCCATTCAACTATACAGGATTTAGTCACTACATCAATTATCGTGGGGAGGATCAGTCAAATGTAACAAGCAGAAACTTTGAGTTTGTTGCTGAGGATTTATATGATATCTATTACAAACCTTATGTTGAAGATCTAATAAGTCAGGAGAACAAAGTATATTCTTGTAAGATATACCTTCTTCCACAAGATGTTCAAGGTTTGAGATGGAACGAAAAAATCCTAATCAATAACACCTATTTCAGAATTAATAAGATCACCAACTTTAATATGTTGGAGCCAAGTGTTTGTGATATTGAACTTATAAAACTGACAAAAGAATATGAAGGTCATAGAAAACTATCATATACTTTAACTCCATGTTCTAGTGGAACAACAAGATATTCCAACTCAGATCTCAACTATCATTTATATGCTTACGCAGGTAATTTTGTTGAACTATTTGATGATAACTTAAATAATCTTGGTTGTCATTCTGTATCTATTGGAAACTACAATCCTCTGAATGACTATAGGCACTATTACATTTCATCAGGTTACACATTCAGTGGTGTTAGTGTTTATGGTAATTGTGGTTGCACTGGTAGAACACAATTCAACTTAACACAACAAATTCCTTCTGAGGTGTTCTTCTACTATAATGGGGTAGAATGTAGTTCAGGTGGAACATATACATTCGTATCAACACAAGCGAATCTTGAAACAACAGGAGATATCTATGAGATTACCAATACATCAAATTCAATTGTTAAATGTGTGTCAGGTGTAACAACAACATATACACAATTTACACAATGGGAAGAAACAGGTTCTTACATTGATTGTTTCTCTTGTAATCCTGTTTATGACACTGATGCTGAAGTATATCTAAATGCTGTTGTAACTGCTGGTGGAGTATTAGACTTCACACTGTCAGCAGCAACAAACCAATTGTTCTTGGATCTAAAAGATGCCGGAATATACACAAAGATCACAGCAATGTATCCTTTCTTAGGAGGATCTGCTGCTACCAATAAGTTCAATGCTAAAAATCCAGCCGATACAGATGCTGCTTATAGACTTTCATTCAATGGTGGTTGGACACATGGTTATAGTGGTTCAACATCCAACGGTTCAAACGCATATGCTAATACTCATTTATTCTCATCTGCTCTTACTCTAAACAATATGCACATGTCAGTTTATATGACTCAGAACATTGTTTATACAGGATCAGGAAAGAATTACATTGGAGCTTCAAACTCATCACAATACAATGTAATAGGACAAGAGGGAACACCAAGAGAGTTTTATGGTGTATCAAGCACAGGAGGATATACTACAACAGGATCACCATTACCACAAGGTGGATACTGTATATCAACAACAGCTAATACGAGTCAAAACATTTATAGAAATGGAACACTTAGAACAAGTAATTCAGGTCAAGCTGTAGCTGCGATAAATCAAAAAATATACATTGCTGCGATGAATAACAATGGAACTCCTATCCAATACTATGACAACACATTTAACTTTGTAACGATAGGTTCAGGACTTGTTTATGATGAGGTTACAGAACTATATGATATAATCCAAGCATTCAATACAACACTAATCAGAGAAGTTTAATTATGAGCTGCACAACATACATACATAACGGACCAGTAGGAACAACAAAATATATTTCAGGGACAACATGCGATGGTTCTGTTACAGCGTCAACACTATCATATACACAATCCATTTGTATGGATGACACAAAACCAATTATAAATTTGAACAATGCACAAATTGATGGATCATGTTTATCAGTAACTCCAACACCAACTCCCACTCCGCCAGTTATGTGTTTCTATTCAGGTAGAACTTATTTTATTGCTCCCTTTCAATGTCCAAATGATGGTCTAATTTATGATGATGAATATGGTAAGTTAACATTCAGCGTTCAAGGTGGGGTTGATCCATCAGATCATCCTGATTATACCATTGTTGTTTCCAATGGTGTTGATAGCGAAACAATAATATTCAAAAGGGGACAACCATTCATAGAATACATTTATCCATATGTCAATTTTACTTATGATAGTATTTCATGTTTCCAAGAAGAATATACAGAGTGGAACTTTGTATCTGTAAACGGATTATCTGATTGTCAAGCTTGTGAATTAGAAGGTAATGCGACTTATTATATTCCGACAACGCCAACACCTACAATCACCCCTACCAAGACACCGATACTAACACCATCAGTAACTCCAACTGTAACTCCAACTCAACAAGTATATTCATATTCTTATTATTTAGCTAGAAAAGGATCTTCAGGTATTTCATGCCTTTTCTTTACAAGTTGTGGTTTGTATTATCTCAACTCTTATACACCATTGACTCAATGGCCTGAGGGAAAAGCTGCACCTAGTATATTCTATTGCACAAATCATAATAAAACTTATGTATGTCCTAATAATAACCAAACAGGATATAATGCATTAGCTATATGGAGACAAGTTCCAACCAACATGTCATACCCATTTGTAACACTTATAAATGCCACAAATAATTGTGGTAACTGCACAAATTAAAAAAATGAATGTATTAATTACTTTAACATATGCGGGATCATCAACAGGACCATTTGATTTATACAGTGATGCCGATAACTACACGACGCCATTTGCTGTAGGAGTTAGTAGGACCGCATTAGTGAATGGTTATGAAACATCAGCAGTTCCTGATAACGCATTTAATATAAGATGTCAATCAACAGGGATTTGCACAAACTATATTGATTTTTTTATTGAGAACATACCAACACCTACGCCGACGCCAACTGTTACTGCTACTCAAACATCAACACCAACGGTAACACCAACTAATACTGCTACACCAACAGTAACTCCTACTAATACACCTACAAAAACCACAACCCCAACACAAACCACAACCCCAACACAAACTATTCCTCCATCACCAACTCCGACACCATCAAAAACAGCAACATTTTACCACTATGAAGTTAGATTTTATGCTCAAGACTCAGCCCCTCCAAATAATTGTATTGCGGGAACAACATCAAATCTCAAAACATCTACACCAAAAACTGTTGGATTATATTACTATACTGGTGGGGGTTCTAGTCCATGTAATGTATATCGTGTGTTAGGGTCAGTGACTCCTTCATCATCACATACTCTTGTAAATTTACAAGGAGGTAGTGTAACTTGTGAGAACGCATATTCGGCATGTAATGCTTAAAAAAATTAAACTATGGAAATAAGAATATTTGTTAATAACGAGGAGATTAAAAACCAAGATTTATTGGAAGGACAGATCGTGATGTATATGGATCTATTGAGAGATAGATTAGGGGACTTGGTTTCAAATCAGGAAACAATAAAACTAATGAACAATTGGTTAGAAAATGGCAACTAGCACAAAAAATTTAAAGCTCGTATTCAATGTGGACTCCAACGATGTAACAATCGCGACGGATAGGACGCTCACATTAACACAGCAACTTAGAATATTCAAACAAGAACTACAGAAATTACCTGAGGGATCAAGAGAGTTTGAGGTATTGAGAAATAAAATCAATGACACTCAGGATTCCTTACAGAGAGTTAATACCAAAGGTGGGGAGTTCTTCAACACCCTATCGTTATTACCTGGTCCTATTGGTGATGTATCAAATAAGCTTGATAACTCAATTGGATTATTAAAGACATTCTCAAGTTTCTCACTTAAAGATATTGGAAATCAGTTCAAAGGATTGGTTAATGACTTAGCTGGCATCTTTGATAATATAACAGGTTTAAATAAGGAAGCAAAAAAATTAGCTGACACACAAGGGGATTTATTTAACTCAACGAAAAATGTAAGTGAAGGATTTGATCTGAGTGAAGCGGCTGCTTTAGGTAATGTCGCAGCAACTACACAACAAACAGATGCGATAAGAAAACAAACCGAACAACTGATCGCTCAAAAAGCTGAGGTTGAAAAAAACATTCAAGCAACTCAAGCACAGATTGATGTTATATCTGCCGCAGAAGAAAAAAGATATGATGAACTAATTGCGATAAGCGAAGTTAGGGAATTTACAAAAGCAGAAAGTGCTGAAATTGATGCTTTCTCAGAAAAACAATTCAAATTAGGAAATCAATTACAACAAAATATTGATATAAGAGACAAACTCTCTGAACAAATCGGTAATAACACTAATGCAACAGCGAAAAATACAAATGTTACATCCACCAATACCACTGTAAAAAAGGTTAATACAACTGCTGAAACACAGAATACAGGTGCATTAGCTGCGAATACTGTCGCAGGTGGGGCTAATGTGGTTTCCACAGGAGCAGTTACACTCGCACAGAAAGCGGCAACAGTTGCCACAAGAGTTTGGACTGGTGCGTTGATAGCACTGAAAGCTGTCTTGGTTTCTTTAGGTATTGGTTTATTGATCCAACTTTTATCAACGGGTGCTTCATTACTGATTGATTTTTTTACTGGCACAGAGAAAGCAGCTGAAGGATCTGACAAAGCGGCAAAGGCAAATGAAGCATTAGCCAAGGCACAAGAGAAAGTTAGAAAGGAAACTGAGAGAGGAATTGCAACCATTGAAGCAGAAACAAAGGCTCAACTCACTCGTGCAAAAATAGCTGGTAAAACAGAACAAGAACTTTTCAACATAAGTCAAAATGGTATCAATAAGAGAATAGCTCTACTTGAACAAGCAAACAAAAGACTTAAAGGTGCTGAACAGAATTACTCTGATGAGATCATAAAACTCAGAAGGGAATTACAACAGAATTTATTAGACTTCCAACTTGACCAACAGAAGGAAAGAGAGAAGAATAGAAAGGCTGAATTAGACGCTGCAATCAAGTTAGAAATTGAGAGTGAGAATACAAATAGAGAGAACCTCAAGAAACTACTTGATGAAAGATTAGCACTTGAACTTAAAGAGTTAGGTAATAATGAGAATCAGAAAGAGTTAGCTCGTCAGGAATATGCAAAGAAATTAGAAGATGCTGTAAATGCTGATGAGAAGAAAAGAAACGATAGAAAACTTAAAGAACTTGATGCGTTAGCACAACTTGAAATTGACAAACAGAATACTGATCTACAAACTCTACAAAGTTATTACGATCAGAAACTAGCGATAGAATTACAGAATGAAGAGTTGTCAGAAGCTGAGAAGGCAGCACTCAGAGAGAAGTATGCCAAGTTGGCAAATGAGGCAATCAACAAAGACACACTCACAAGACTACAAACAGAACTTGAGGCTAATAGGGGAAACTACCAAGAACAACTTAGAATATATCAAGAATTACAGACAGCTCTCACAACCTCTTTAAATCTGAATGAACAAGAGAGAGCAGCTCTAATCAAACAATATCAAGATGCTTTATTACAGACCCTTGATATGTCCTACCAAAATCAGGTGGATGGACTTAACTCACAGTATGATGAGTTCAGGAGATTTGATAAGGAATATTTTGATGGTCAAAGAGCGGCACAAACGCAATACCAAGCCGACATAGATGCTCTAAAAGAAAAAGGGGCAATCAATGACCAAGAGTATTTGTCTCGTTCAATCAAGATCTCAAAATCTCGTAGAGAATTAGATCTACTTGAAAGAAAAACAAAACAAGATACAGTATCTGCAATTGGTGATGCATTCGGAAACTTGTCAAAGATAGTTGGTGAAGACACAAAGGCTGGTAAGGCTTTTGCAATCGCTAAGACAACAATTGACACATACCAATCCGCAGTATCCGCTTATGCTTCGTTAGCAGGTATTCCTGTTGTGGGACCAGCACTCGGTGTTATCGCGGCAGCTGCGGCTGTTGCAGCAGGTATTGCGAATGTTAAAAAAATCCTGGCTGTTCAAGTTCCCACAGACTCAGGTGGAACTGGTGGTGGAACAACCCCAACTCCTCCACCTCCTCCAATTGCGGTGAATGCTGTTAAGAGAGCACAGGGTGGTTATGTATATGGTCAAGGTGGTCAACAATCTGATTCAATATCAGCAATGTTATCTAATGGTGAGTTTGTTGTTAATTCAAGGTCATCAAAAATGTTTGGTCCATTACTTGAAACAATCAACTCATATGGTGCAATGCCACAATTCGCAGCACAATCAGTTGGGTCATCAGCTAACAACAATCTTAAAGAAAGTAGAGATACACTTGGGGAAACAATTGCTAGAACCCTACAAGAAAGTCCAATTAAGACTTATGTTACTGCTACGGAGATATCCAATCAACAACAGTTTGATCGTGTAATTAGACAGAGATCTATTATCTAAAAGTGGTATAAATCAATCACTAATATATTTACAAGAGATGAGCACAACAAAAATAGTTGAATTATTCATTGATGATGAATTTGAAGATGCTGGTATTGAAGCTATATCATTAGTTTCAAGACCTGCTCATGATGAGCCATGGATGGCATTCAACTCACAATTGGAACAAATGGAAGAGGTGGAAACACTAAATCCATATACAATTGTTGAAGATGATTTCTGTGATCATAACCCTCAACTTGATGAACTTGGTGAGAGTTATTCTGATTTAATTAAAGCTGGTTGGGAAGTTGTTAGAGTAGAAAAGATTACTCCTTCAACTGTTTATACAATGCAACAGCAGAAGTTCTCAAATCCAAATGCTGATTCCCAACTTGACACAGACGAGATTAGAGTAAGATACAAATACATTGGTCCAAGAGACGAAAAGAATAGAAAGTTCTGTGCTGACATGCTCAGAAAGAATAGAGTTTACACCATAGAAGATATTGAAAGACTATCAAATCCTGAGTTTGGTTCTTATAACATATTCTTATGGAGAGGATCATTCAACTGTAGACACGCATGGGTAAGACTTGTTTATAAGAAAGAAGGTAAGATTATCAATGATGCAAAATCTACACAAGGATTAATCACTGATGATGTTGTTATTGGACCTGATACAAGAAATGATGCCACAAAAGCTAATCCATCACCAACAGATTGGAAGCCAGGTGAACCAAGAACTGGTCAAGCATTCGGTTTGGAAGATGCTTGTTGGGAAGGGTATGAGGCAATAGGGACAAAAGTGGTGGATGGTAAAGAAGTTCCAAATTGTGTTCCAATTAAAATGACTGAGGACGACTTTGCAGAAAGTATTTCTGACTATCCTGAGGGAGTTAAAGCAGCAGCTGCGAGAGCAGTTAAATATGCTGAGGAAAATGGTTGGGGATCTTGTGGAACTGGTGTGGGTAAACAAAGAGCTTCGCAACTCAGTAAGGGTGAAAACATCTCAGTTGATACCATCAAGCGCATGTATTCATATCTTTCAAGACATAAGGGTGATTTAACATCATCAAAATCTTATGAAGAGGGTTGTGGAAAATTGATGTATGATGCATGGGGTGGAGAAGCTGGTCTGAAATGGTCTGAGAGAAAACTACAACAATTAGAAAAACAAAAAATGACATTCGCTTACGATGAGGATAAAAAGATCCTTGTTGGAGCAGCAATGGTGCCAAATAGAATGATACATCGTTATGATGCACTTGGAAATTTATATTATGTATTCTTTTCCAAGAAGTCCATAAAACAAATGGCAGATCGTTTCTTAAAACAAAAAAGAACTGACGAGACAAGTATTGAACACAACGGAAGAAAGTTAGGTTCAGACAAAGTATTTATTACAGAGTCTTGGGTATCAGAAGATCCGATCTATGACAAATCCCACAAGTATGGTTTTGAGCTACCGAGTGGAACTTGGTTTGTTGCCATGAAGGTGAATGATGATAAGGTATGGAAACTTATTAAAGAGAAGGCTCTTACAGGTTTTTCGGTGGAAGGTTTATTCGCTGAGAAATCTATATTCTCCAAAGAAGATAAACAAATAAACCAAATAAAGACGATACTAAAATCAATTAACGATGAATAGTAAGCAAGCAATAGAAAGGATAATGAAGATCCTCAATCTAGCTCCACAGAAATTTTATTCTGCTAAGACTGAACAAGGAATGGCAGTTCAAGTTGAAGGTGAGTTGGAATTGGGTGCTCCGATTTATATTTCTACAGAAGAAGGAATGATTCCTGCACCAGATGGTGTTCATAAGCTTGACGATGGTTCTGAAATTGAAGTTTCTGATGGTAAGATTTCCAAGATCAAGATGGGTGATATGGAAGTTGAAAAAGAAAAAGAAGAAGCGGATATTAAAGACGAAGATATGTCAGCGGTTGAAAAGTTTGGTGATGTCAAGTTGAAAAATGGTTCAATCATGAGAGTTGGTGGTGATATGCCAGCAATAGGTCTTCAAGTAAAGAAGGTTGAATATGATGGAAACTTATCAGCAATGACTGATGGTGTCTACGAAACAGAAGATGGTAAATCCATCTCAATTGTTGGTGGAGCTATTGACGGAATCCAATCCCAAAAAGACAAGGAAGCACAGGGTAAATTCACAATTGCTGAATCAGCTGAAGGTGCTAAATTGGAATCTCCAACATTTGATGTTGGTGAGAAAGTTGAAGTTCTTGGTGAAGATGGTGCTAAGTCACCAGCTCCTGATGGAGAACACCAAGTAGTATTAAAAGACGAAAGTGGAAACGAGAACAAAATCAGATTTGTAACCAAAGACGGCGTTATTACCGAAAGGTCCAATGTTGAAGAGGAGAAAATGTCTGAGGAAAAGATCGCTGAAATTTTTGCAATGGCTCTTAGAAAATTGGAAGATAAGATTGATTTAATCTCAACAAAAAATGCTGAGTTGGAATCAAAATTTCAGAAGTTTTCAAAAGAACCAGCAGGTGAAAAGGTGTATAACCAAAAAACCATAACAGAAAAAACTTTTGAATCAGACAACAAGTTTGAAAGATTCAAAAAGATGAAAGAAGTGCTTTCATCAAAATAAAACTAAAAATAAAAACTATATCAAAATGAAATCTAAAGGATTATCAAGACAGAAATTTTCATACGATTTAGCGGGTCTATCAGCATATGTTGATCAATTGTCTCCAGACATTATCTCAGAAGCGGTATTGAGTCCTCAAACGATGAAATATGTAAATGTGGTTCCTGGTATTAAGGGCACACAAAATGTTAACCTACTTTCTGAAACTCTTGTTGTTCAAACAGGAACAACTTGTGGTTGGTCAAATAGTGGTGACACAACTTTTACTGTAGTTCCAGTAACAGTGCAGGCACTGAAGACGAATGTTTCTCTTTGCTTGGAAGAGCTAAACACGCTATGGTTGGGTCAGTATCTTTCTGATGGATCATACAATACTGAAGCTCCATTTGAAAACGCGATCGTAGAATTACAAACTAAACAAATAAAAAGGTATAATGAAAACCTATTATGGGGTGCTTCTTCAGCTTCTTCATCTTTCTCAGGTTTCATTGAGCTTTTGGATAACACAGCTGGTGTTGTTAAATTGACAGGTGCTACAGCACTTTGTTCTGTTACAGGAACTTCAATTCAAGACAAAGCTGAGAAAGTTCTTGAGCAGATTGATAATATCATTGAAGAGTTGGATGACAACATCTATGGTAGAGATGACTTGGTTATTTTCATGTCTCAAAGACAGTTCAAATGCTATTTGAAGTCAATCAGACAAGTTAATAACTTCCATTTCAGTGAACCAACATTGGGTCAAGTTTATGAAACATTCCACCCTCAAACTAACATTAAGGTTGTAGGCGTTTCTGGATTGGATGCAGCTTCAAGTGATCTTATCGCTTGTGGACCTCAACAATATTTCATGGCTGGAACTGACTTAATGTCAGACGAAGATTCTTTCAGAGCTTGGTTCAGCGTTGATTTTCAAGAAGTTAGAATAATGTCAGCATGGAAAATTGGTTCTGCTATCGCATTTCCTCAGTTCTTTGTGACTAACGGTCTGTAATTTTGTCAGATAAAAAAATAAATGATGGAGGGGAGAAATCCTCTCCATTATCAAACTAATAAACTAGAAATTTTAAATCATATAAAATGGCTTGTAATGTAACAGCTGGAATCGTTCTTGATTGTAGAGACAATGTCGGTGGTATAAAAACTATGTGGGTTACAGATTGGGATAATATTACCTCAATCACAAAAACATCTACTGGTGCTACTGCTGATACTATCACAGCAATTTCAGGAACAGGAACTTTCTACGAATACCAACTTATCAGAACTACATCATCTTATACTTCAACTGTAAATGCTTCACTTGAAGCGGGAACAGTTTTTTATAGCGATGAGCTAGTTTCATACTTTAATAAAATGGAGCAGGCGAAAAGAAATATCTTAAAAACATTGGCTCAATCTCAAAGATTAGCTATCGTGTTTGAAGATAACAACGGAGACTACTTCTTCATGGGAGAGACTTATGGTTCTTTCGTAACTGCAGGAACAATCGTTTCAGGATTAGGTCTTGGTGACGCTAATGGATATAACATCACATTTGGTGCACTTGAACCATATCCTGCGAATCAATTGTCAGGTTCTTTGGCTTCAATAGCTCAAGGTATCTCAGTTCAATAATTCCTTATTAAAATAAACACGGGGAGATTAATTTCTCCCTGTGTTATATTTATTACCATGCTAATAATCAAAACCAATCAACAGAATACATTGGTGGTAACAGTATCACAAAATGCTGAATTACCGAATCCACAATGGTTATTTTCTTTCGTTCACATCTTTACAAAACAAAAGGTTAATTTCATTTTACCTAATGTATCATCATATCAAAATCGTTATGATGAGTTTGTATTTGTTGAAGGACAGGGAGCAGGTCAGATTGCCTTCCCTTTTGAAGGTCAGTATACCTATACCGTAAGTGAGCAAATAGCACAGATTCCACCAAATACTGATCCTGCATTAGCCTATAATGTTGTTGAGACAGGTATAGCTCTTGTGATCGCAACTTCTGCTGATACAACAAATGATTATTATGTAGAGTTCATATCTTCAAATGAGGATAACTCAAACTACTTGTTTGCTCCTGATGAATTGAATCCTCCATCACCAACTCCATCAGTTACAGCAACACAAACTCAAACTCCTTTCGTTACACCGACAACAACCCCTACGACAACTCCTACCCCAAGTGTTACTCAAACTAATACTGGAACTCCAACGCAAACTCCGACCCAAACTTCTAGTCCTACACAAACAGGAACTGGCACTCCAACACCAACTCCGAGTGTAACACCGACGCAAACTCCAACAGGAACACCAACGCAAACTCCGACCCAAACTTCTAGTCCTACACAAACACCATCAAATACTCCAACTCAAACGAACACAGCTACACCATCAATGACACCTACTCAGACGAATACTCCAACTGTATCTCCAACAACAACGAATACACCAACAGTATCCCCAACACCGA
>Ga0315901_10004662_pt1 | contig 16989 bp, 12 predicted proteins | sample LakEriMetagenome_10_FD_203761 | JGI IMG/M metagenome (GOLD analysis project Ga0315901, IMG submission 203761) | Freshwater fungal communities from buoy surface, Lake Erie, Ohio, United States - Buoy 2 MA116 | ecosystem: Environmental > Aquatic > Freshwater > Lake | place: USA: Lake Erie, Ohio...
GCAGCCGGCGGGCCTCACCGCTCGAAGCCCCGCACGGCTTCTGGGGCCTGCTCTGGGAGCGGGTGTCGCGGGCCGACGTGCTCGTCCGCCTCGGCGTCTGCCTCGCCGCGGCGCTCGTGCTGCTGGTGGTCGTGCGCGGCTGGGCGGAGCCGTTTCCCTTCCGGCCGGGCATGGTGCCGCCCCGCGGCATCGTGGCCCGCGTGCCGTTCGAGAAGCCCGACCCGGAACGAACCCGGACCGCGCAGGACCGGGCCGCGGCCCTCGTGCCCGTCGTCTACGCGCAGGACAAGGCCCCGCTCGTGCGGCTGCGCGACGGCCTGAAGACGCGGGTGGCGGAGATCGCCGCCGCCGACACGCTCGCCGCCGTGTCGCGGAAGGCCTGGCTGGAGTTCGCCCCCGATGCCGCCGCGGCCCTCGACGCCCTGCCGGCCCCCGCCGCGGCGCCGCCAGAGCCCCCCGTGGCCCCCGAGCCTCCCGACGAGAAGGCGGCAGCCGCCGCCCCGGAGCCGGCCGCGCGCCGGGAAGATCCGGCGACCACGGCCCGCCGCAAACTGATCGCGGAAGCCGAGCAGGCCTTCCAAAAGTTCCGCGCCCGCATCGACACGAAGGAGAAGCTGACCGAGGTCGAGAAAGCGATCGACCACGCCTTCACCGAGGTGGAGCGGAAGGGCGTGCTCGAGAAGATCCAGCACGGGCTCGACGAGGGCAGCCAAACCGAAATCGACGTCCATCCGCTGGGCAATCCGACCGACCTGTCCCGCGTGCAGGTGTTCGACGTGCAGCTCCGCGAGGCCAAGCTCCGCCTCAAGGACCGGGTCGAGGAGGAGCTCGGCGAGGGGCCGTTCGCCGACCGCCTCTTCGCCTGGATCGAGCCGCGGCTCGCCGGCACGCTCGAGATCGACCGCGAGGCGACCGACCGGGCCAAGCGCGAGGCCGTGGAGAAGACGCCGCAGCAGTTCGTCCGCTATGCGGCCGACGACCTGCTGGCCGAAGCCGGCCGGCCGCTCACGACCGACGGCCTGCGGCTCCTGCGCCGCGAGCACGACGAGTTCCTGCGGCTCCAGGACATCCGCCAGTCGGGGGCCCGGGCCTTGGCCATGCTCGGTCTGTTCCTGGCCATGTTCGCCCTCGCCGGCTTCTACCTCCACCTGCACCACCGCGACGTGCTCGCCGACTTCGGTCATGTGGCCACCCTGTTGGCCCTCGCCGTAGGCACCGTGACGCTGTGCATGCTCGTCGCCGGAGAGGCCTGGCAGACCGAGGTGGTGCCCCTGCTCCTGTTCGCGATGACCGTCGCCATCGCCTATGACGAGGAACTCGCGCTGCTGCTGGCGGCGGAGGTGGCTCTGGTGGTGATCGTCGGGCTGGGCCAGGGGCTGGCCGACTACGTCACGCTCACGGCATCCACCGCGGCGACGGTGTTCTGGATGGGGCGGCTCCGCAGCCGGAGCAAGCTGATCTACGTGGGCCTGTGGGCCGGCGGCGTGGCGATCCTCACCTGCCTGGGCGCAAATCTGCTCGCCGGCCGCTCGCTCGTGCTCGACGGCGGTGCACTCGACATGCAGCTCCTCTCCGAGGCCGGCCGCACCGGGGCGTGGACGTTGCTGGCGGGCTTCCTCATGACCGGCCTGCTGCCCTTCATCGAGCGCTGGTTCGGCGTGCTCACCGACCTGAGCCTCTTGGAGGTGGGCGACGTGGCTCATCCGCTGCTGCAGGAGCTCGTGCGTCGCGCGCCGGGCACCTACAACCACTCGATCAACGTCGCCAGCCTGGGCGAGGCGGCCGCCGACGCGATCGGCGCCCGCGGCCTGCTGGTGCGCGTCGGCGCCTACTTTCACGACGTGGGCAAGATGCTCAAGCCGTCGTACTTCGTGGAGAACCAGGGCCAGGAGAACCGGCACGAGTCGCTCGTGCCCGCGATGAGCACGCTGATCATCGTGGCCCACGTCAAGGAGGGCGTGGAGCTCGCCAGGCAGTACGGCCTCCCGCAGCCGATCATCGACCTCATCGCGGAGCACCATGGCACGACGCTCGTCGAGTATTTCTATCGACGGGCCACGGAGCGGTCGCAGACCGATCCGCACGGCGAAGAGGTGGACGAGCAGACCTACCGCTATCCCGGCCCCAAACCGAGCACCCGGGAGTCGGCCGTGCTCATGCTCACCGACGCGGTGGAAAGCGCCAGCCGCACGCTCACGGAACCGACGCCGGCCCGGATCGCCAGCCTGGTGCATGACCTGGCGATGAAGCGGCTCCTCGACGGTCAATTCGACGAGTGCGGCCTGACACTCGAGGAGCTCGACGTCATCGAGCAGAGCCTCGTCAAGAGCCTGACGGCCGTCTATCACGGCCGCGTCAAGTATCCCGACCAGAGGACGGCGTGATGCCGCCGCCCCGCTCCAACGCCGCGACTCGGCCCCGCGCGTCGACGCCGGGCCTGACGATCGACGTCATCGACCGGCAGCGTGTGCTGCGGGTGGGGGACCGCTGGCTGGGCACGGTCGCCCGGCGGGCGCTCGAGCGGCAGGGAATCGAGGCCGCCGAGATCTGCGTGCTCATGGTCGACGACCGGGGCATCGCCAGGCTCCACGAGCGGTGGCTGGGCATTCCCGGCCCGACCGACGTGATCACCTTCGACATGTCCGATGCGGCTCGGCCCGGCGTGCTGCACGGCGACATCGCGGTCAGCGCCGAGACGGCCCGCCGCGTGGCCCGCGAGCTCGGCTGGCAGCCCCGGCACGAACTCGCCTATTACGTCGTCCATGGGATCCTGCACCTGGCCGGCTACGACGACCATGACCCCGCGGACCGGCGGGCGATGCGGGGCCGAGAGCGGGTGCTGATGCAGGCTGCCGGCCTGCCCGCCCCGCCGGCACGTCGTCGGGGCCGCCGCTGATGCCCGCCACGCTCGGCCTGGAGGCGGCGCTGGTGTTGCTCCTGGTGGCCAGTCTGGCGGCCATCCAGGCCCGGGCGGTGCGCGGCGCCCGCCGGCAGCTCATCCAGGAGCTCTGCCGCCGCCGCGGCCGGCCTGAACGCTACGAGGAGATCGTCGCCGCGAGCGAGACCATCGCGTTCATCGCCGCCACGGTGGTCGTCTGTGCGGCCGTGGGAGCCACGCTCCTCGCCTTCGGCGGTCTCGTGGCCGCCGGCCGCTCGCCCGCCGTCGAGGCGTCGGCGGTGGCCGGCTGGATCGGCCTCGCCTGGCTGCTGCTGGTCGTGGTGCCGGCGCTGCTGGCGCGGTTCGGGGGACCGTGGATCGTGGTCGCGACGTGGACGCTCTGGCGGCCGATCGTCGGCCTCATCGGCCCCGTCGTGCACCAGCTCGGCAAGGCCGCCGCCGTGCTCGGCCGCGGCGCCGGCCAGCCGCATCCGACCGTCACCGCGGAGCAGCCGCACGAGGAGTTGAAGCTGGTGGTGGACCAGGCCCATCGGGAGGGCAGCCTGGCCGGCGCCGCCCGCGACATGATCCGCGGCGTCATCGGCCTCGACGCCGTCCGGGTCGCGGCGATCATGACGCCGCGCACGAAGATGGTGGTGATCGCGGCCGCGACGCCCTGGGAAGAGGCGATCCGCATCGCGGCGGAGAGCGGCCACACGCGGCTTCCCGTCTGGGATCGTTCCCCGGACGACGTCGTCGGCGTGCTGCACATCCGCGACGTCCTCTCCCGCCTGACGGCCGGCGGCGCCGCCGCGGCCGCGCCCGGTGTCCGCCCCCTGCTGCGGCCACCGTGGTTCGTCCCGGAGTCGATGAGCGTGCAGAAGCTGCTCCGCGAGTTCCAGCGGGGCAAGACCCATCTCGCCGTCGTCACCGACGAGTTCGGCGGCGTCAGCGGCCTGGTCACGATCGAAGACGCGCTCGAGGAGATCGTCGGCGAGATCGCCGACGAGCACGACGAGGCGTTCGCCGACGGCATTCGCATGCTGTCCGCGGATGCCTGCGAAGTGGTCGCGGCGGTGCGGATCGCGACCGTCAACGAGCGGCTCGGCCTGCACCTGCCGGAAGAGGCGGATTTCGACACCATCGGCGGCCTGGTGTTCCACCAGTTTGGCCGCATCCCGGAAGTGGGCGAGTCGATCGAGTCGCACGACGCGCGCCTGGAAGTGCTCGCCGCCACGCGTCGCCGCATCGACCTGGTGCGGATCGAACGGGTCGGGGAAGCGGCGCGCCATGATCGCTGAAAAGTCCCGCGCGATCGTCATCCGGACGGTGCCGTTCGGCGAAACCAGCAGCGTGGTCAGCCTGTTTTGCCGAGAGTTCGGCAAGGTGCGGGCTCTGGCAAAGGGCGCGTGGCGGCCGAAAAGCAGCTTCGACGGCGCCCTTGACCTGCTTTCGACCTGTCAGGTACTCGTCCTCCGCAAAACCTCGGGCGGCCTGGATCTGCTCACCGAGGCCTTCCTGGAGAACCGGTTTCGGGTCGGAGGCAGCTACAGGGCTTTTCTCGGCGGCATGCACGTCGCCGAGTTGCTCGACGCGCTGACGGCCGACGCCGATCCCCAGCCGGAACTGTTCGACCGCGCCCACGCCACCCTGCGGGAACTATCGGGACTCGATGAGCCTGCCGACCGCATCGCCGCCCTGCTCGTCTCCGTGGAGCTCGCCTTCCTGCGGCTCACCGGGCATGCCCCCGCCCTCGCCGTCTGCGCCGAGTGTCGCGTGCCGCTCACGAGCCACGGCCGCACGCCCTTCGGCATGCTCGACGGCGGCTGCCTCTGCGGCCGGTGCCGGGCCGGGAAGCGGGCCGTGGTTTCCATCTCCGCCGCTGGACTGGCGGTCCTCCGCCTGCTCGCCGTGCAGTCCGACGCGTGGCGCGACGTCACGCTGCCCGCGGCCGTGGACGGGGAATTGAGGGCGATCATGACGACCTACCTGTCGCACCTGCTCGGCCGCCCCCCGCGGGTCGCCCGCCTCCTTCAGCCCCGGATGGCGCCCCGCCGGGCCCGCACCGAATGACGCTCACCCGCCACGCCCCGCTCCCGCGAACGGCCCGCTGCTGGCTGCCCCTCCTGGCCGCCTGCGGGCTGGCCACGGCCGGCTGCGCGACCATCAGGACTCCCACGTGGCCGTGGTCCAAGCCGGCCGAATCGGCCGCCGGCGCCGACGGCCAGCTCGGCGACGACGCCGACTCCGAGGTGATCTCGTCCGAAGTCTCGCCATCGGTTCGCGACGCCGGCTGGGACTACTTCAAGGGCGACAACATCAAGCGTCGCTGGAAGAAGATGGTCGGCCGGGGCCCGAACGAGCCGATCGCCCGCAAGGCGCTCGCCGAGGCCGACGCCCTGTACCGGGAAGGCAAGTACCGCGAGGCCATCCCCAAGTACAAGCAGGCGATCGACCGCTGGCCCGACTCGGCCATCGAGGAAGACGCCATGTGGCAGCTCGCCGAGTGCTGGTTCTTCACCGACCAATACCCGAAGGCCGAGGATCAGTACGACGAGCTGGTGAAAAAGTATGCCAACACCCGCTACCTCGACCGCATCGCGCAGCGGCAGTTCGTCATCGCCCAGTACTGGATCGCCCTCGACGAGAAGCATCACTACCTGACGATCGCCCCCAACCTGTTCGACCGCAGCCGGCCGATCTTCGACACTCGCGGCCGGGCCTTGAAGGCCTACGACCATGTGCGGATCAACGACCCGCGCGGCCCGCTCGCCGACGACAGCGTCATGGCCCAGGCCAACGCCCACTTCCTCGACCGGCAGTGGCTCGACGCCGACTACTTCTACGGCCTGCTGCGCAGCGAGTATCCCGACAGCGACTTCCTGCTCCAGGCCCACATGCTCGGGCTGCAGGCGAAACTCCGGGCCTACCAGGGGCCAGGGTACGAGGGGGGCATCCTCGGCGAGGCCGAAATCCTCGCCGACCAGCTGCTGGTGCAGTTTCCCGACCAGCTCAAGCCGGACGACCAGGAGCGGGTGGAGAAGGCCCGGGCCGAGATCGCCGCCCAGCAGGCGTTGCGGCATTGGAACCGGGCCGAGTTCTACGCCAAGGGCAAGCACTACACCTCGGCGCGGATCTACTACGCCCTCATCGCCCGCGACTATCCGAAGACCATGCTCGCCCAGCAGGCCCGGCAGAAGTTCGAGGCCATCAAGGATCGGCCCGACGTTTCCGACGACCCGTTCCCGCTGCTCACGCGGGTCCTCAATCCCGACGCGCTCAAGGAGGCGGAACTCGACGCCATGGCCGAGGCCGACGCCCAGATCGCCCGCGAGGATCCTTCCGGCATCGCGCCGCAAATCCGCTGACGCCCACACCCTCGAGGCCCCACGGATGGCCGCGCTCGCCCGCTGGAACCGCTGCTGGCTGCTGCTCGCCGCCTGCGTTGCCTGCGCGGGCTGCGCCGGCTACCGCTTCGGCAACAACACGCTCTACGCGGCGAACGTCCGCACGATCTACGTGCCCATCTTCCAGTGCGACAGCTTCCGCACGACGCCCGCCATCGACATCGGGGAGCGGCTCACGGAGGCGGTCTGCAAGGAGATCGAGAAGCGCACGCCCTTCAAGGTGGTGGGCGATTCGGCCGGGGCCGACAGCGTGCTCACCGGCCGCGTGGTCGCCGACACGAAGCGCATGGTCGTGGAGAGCCCGACCGACCAGTCGCGGATGGTGGAGATGAACTACCAGGCCCTGATCACCTGGGCCGACCGCGGCGGCGCCGTGATCGCCTCCGGCGAGGTGCCGCTCCCGGCGGCGACGGTGGACGTGGGCCAGGCGGCGGCGCTGGTGCCGGAGTACGGCCGCTCGGTCGCCAGCACGCAGCAGGAGGCGATCGTGAAGCTGGCCCAGCAGATCGTGGGGCTCATGGAGGAGCCCTGGTAGGCGCTCGCCGCTCCCTGTAGCGGCGGTCTCCGACCGTCGAATCCTTTGCGCCGGCGAGCGGGCGGCATGAGTTCGCTCGCTGCGGCGAAGCGCCGGCACGCTCGCGATCCTCACGCCGACCCACTCGCCTCCCCCGTTCGGTAGGATGCCGTCCGCCCCCGGTCGCTCCAGAGTATGAGGAGGGGTGGCGCCGGTCTCCGACCGTGGTGCCCGCGCTGTAGCGGCGGTCTCTGACCGTCGAATCCGCCCCCCGCCCCCACTCGCCTCACCCACCCGATACGATGATTTCGCGATGACACCGACCGCCCTCCCCACCCACTGGCACCTGCGAACGCGGCGGCTGGCACTGCCCCACCCCGGCGGCTCGGTCGCGCGGCCGCTCGTGATGGGGATCGTCAACGTCACGCCCGACAGCTTCTCCGACGGCGGCCGCCACGCCGACGTCGAGGCCGCCGTGGCCCACGGGCTGAAGCTCGTCGCCGACGGGGCCGATCTGCTCGACATCGGCGGCGAAAGCACGCGGCCCTACTCCACGCCCGTGGAGGCCGAGGAGGAATGGCGCCGCGTGGGGGAGGTCGTCCATCGCCTCACCCGTGAGGCCGGCGTGCCGGTGTCGATCGACACCTCGAAGGCCGTGGTGGCGGCCCGGGCCATCGCGGCGGGCGCCGAGATCATCAACGACGTGACCGGGCTGGAGGGCGACCCGGACATGGTCCACGTCGCCGTCGAATCGGGCGCCGCCGTCTGCGCCATGCACATGCAGGGCACGCCGCAGACGATGCAGGTCGCTCCCCGTTATGACGACGTGGTCGCCGAGATTCACGGCTATCTGCGCCGCCGCCGCGACGCGCTCGTGGCGGCCGGCATCCCGCTCGAGCGGCTCTGCCTCGACCCCGGCATCGGGTTCGGCAAGACCCACGAGCACAACCTGGCGCTCCTCGCCGCGGCCGGTCGGTTCCTCGATCTGGGCACGCCGATCCTCGTGGGCCACTCCCGCAAAGGCTTCATCGGCAAGGCGATCGAGCGGGAGCTCGGTCGCCCGGCCACCGTGGCGGAGCGCGACGCGGGCACGGCCGCCGCCGCCTGCCGCCTCGCCGCGGCCGGTGTTCAGATCGTGCGGGTACACGCCGTGGGGATCGTGCGGGCGGCGCTCGCGCTCTGCTGAATGCGCACCCGGCACGAGCCCAAACCGGCTCGCAGGCGGCATGAGTTGCGTCGCTGGCGAACGTCCGCCACGCTCCGCATCCTCACGCCGACCCGCTCGCCTTGCCCGTCAAGGGTTCCTCGACAGCGGCGACGATTTTTACCGAGAAGAGGCATGGAGGCGTCAGGCCTTCGCGGCAGACTCGCGGGCGATGCGGAGGCACTCGCGGATGTCGGCGAGCGGGTTCTTCTCGTTCTCCTCGTACTCGATCGACAGGGCGCCGTCGGCGGGGAAGCCGACCTGGGCGAGCGCCGCGAACACCGCGGGCACGTCGATGTGCCCCTGGCCGAGGATCACCCCCTTCGTCTTGTCCTGCATTTCGGCGAAGTCCTTGAGATGGATGCCGTACAACCTGCCCTTCAAGGCCCGGATCACGTCCACCGGCTTCTCGCCCGAGCGGATGAAGTGGCCGAGGTCGGCCAAGGCGCCGATCCGCAGGTCGCGCCCCTCGATCGCCCGGAGCACGTCCACGACCTTGTTGTAGCGATGCCTCGGGCCGTGATTGTGGATGGCGATCTTGATGTCGAACTCCTTGACGAGGTCGTCGAGGCCGGCGAACGAGTCGGGATCGGGATCAGCGCCGAGGATCGGCACGCCGAGGGCCTTGGCGTAGGCAAACACCTTTCTGTTCGCGGCCGCGTCCTTCGTGAAGCGATTCACCGAGTGGGCTGAAAGCACGAGCCCAAGGTCATCGGCCAGCTTCCGCTGCGCCGCGATCGCCGCCATGTCGTCGGTGATGGGGAACATGCCCGGATAAACCTCGACGTGCGTGAACCCCAGGTCCTTGGCATGCCGCAGGGCCTCCGCCACCGGATAGCCGCGCAGCGAGTACGTCTGGATGCCGATCGTCGGCCGGGGGGCCGCGGCGGCGCAGGCCCACCGGCTACCGGCGACGGCCGCGCAGGATGCGGTGCCTATGGCGAGGAACGAGCGGCGGCCGATGCGACGGCTGGTCATGAACGAATCTCCGGGCAGGGAAGCGAGACAAAACGCTGGTAGGATACCGGGCGAACGAGCCCACCGCATGGAACCCGTCATGACGACCGCCACCGCACCCGACCGCACCGACCTGCATGCCCACTGCCGCGGAATCGCGGAGCGGGCCCGTCGCGCCGCCATCGACCTGGCGGGCATCTCTGGCGACCGCAAGGCGGCCTGCCTGCGGGCGGCGGCCGCCCGAATCCGGGCTGACGTGGATGAGATCCTGGCGGCCAACCGGCTCGACGTCGCCGCCGCGCCCGGGTACGGCCTTTCGGCGGCGGCAATCGACCGGCTCCTGCTCGACCCGAAGCGGGTCGAAGGCATCGCGGCCGGCGTCGAGGCCGTGGCCACGCTGCCCGACCCCGTGGGCGAGGTGATCGAGGAGTCGGTCCGGCCCAACGGGCTGGTCGTGAAGAAGGTCCGCGTGCCGCTCGGGGTGGTGTTCTTCGTCTACGAGTCGCGGCCCAACGTCACCGCCGATGCGGCCGCGGTCGCCCTCGCCGCCGGCAACGCGATCATCCTCCGCGGCGGCAAGGAGGCGGCGCACTCGAGCCGCCGGATCGTGGAGAGCATGCGAACCGCGATCGCGGAGCAGGGCCTGCCGGCCGACTGCGTGCAGCTCGTCGACACGGCCGACCGCGAGGCCGTGGGCGAGTTCCTGCGGATGGACGACCTGATCGACATCGCCATCCCCCGCGGCGGCGAGGCCCTCATCCGCCGCGTCTGCGCCGAGGCGCGGATGCCGGTCATGAAGCATTTTTCGGGCAACTGCCACGTGTACGTCGACCAGGCGGCCGACCTGGCGATGGCCGAGCAGGTGACCGTCAACGCCAAGTGCCAGCGGATGGGGGTGTGCAACGCCGCCGAGTCGCTGCTCGTGCACCGGGCCGTGGCCGAGAAGTTCCTGCCGCCAATCGCGACGGCCCTCGCCCAGCATGGCGTGGAGATCGTCGGCGACGAAGCGACCCGCCGCCTCGTGCCCACGGCCGGGGCGGCCACCGCGGCCGACTGGGCGACGGAGTATCTCGGCCCGAAGATCTCGGTGGCCGTCGTCGACTCGCTCGATGCCGCCATCGACCACGTCAACCGCCACGGCTCGCGGCACACCGACGCGATCATCACGGCCGACCCGGCCGCCGCGGAGCGGTTCGCCGCCCGGGTGGACACGGCGGTGGTGATGGTCAACGCCAGCACGCGATTCAACGACGGCGGCGAGCTGGGCCTCGGCGCGGAGATCGGCATCTCCACCGACAAGCTCCACGCCCGCGGCCCCTGCGGCACCAAGGAACTCACCACCTACAAATATGTCGTCACGGGCAGCGGCCAGGTGCGGTCGTGACGCCGAGGGGTCTGGAAAGCAGGCAGCCTGCGTCCACCACCATCCATGCCCACGATTCGATCCTCCTGTAGCGGCGGTCTCTGACCGTCGAAAACGGTCCCGGCCATCGGCAGCGGGTTCGGCGGTCGGAGACCGCCGCTACAGAAGGCAGGACAGAGGACAACATCATGCCTCCCATCAGCTCGCGATTGACCGCCGCCGCCATGGTTTGTGGAGTTCTCATCATGCCCGCCCCCGCCTCTGCCGCCGAACCGACCGACCCCGCCGATCCGCATCTCTGGCTCGAGGAGGTGGCGGGGGAGAAGCCGCTGGCGTGGGTGCGGGAGCGGAATGCCCGCTGCGTGGCGGCGCTGGCCGGATCCGAAGACTTCAAGAAGCTGGAGTCGCGGATTCTTTCGATCCTCGACTCGAAGGAAAAGATTCCCTTCGTCACCAAGATCGGCGACCGCTTCTACAACTTCTGGCGCGATGCCGAGCACCCCAAGGGTGTCTGGCGGCGGACAACGCTCGACGAGTATCGCCGGCCCGAACCGGCCTGGGAGACGGTGCTCGACGTCGATGCACTCGCCAAGGCCGAAGGAGAAAACTGGGTCTGGCACGGGGCCACGGTGCTCGAGCCGGAGGATCGGCTGTGCCTCGTGTCGCTCTCGCGGGGCGGGGCCGATGCCGATGTCGTCCGCGAGTTCGACCTGGAGAAGAAGGCCTTCGTCACCGGCGGCTTCACGCTGCCCGAGGCGAAGAGCCGCGTCGCCTGGCGGGGCCGCGACTCGCTGTTCGTGGCCAGCGACTTCGGGCCGGGATCGCTGACCACTTCGGGCTATCCGCGGACGGTCCGCGAGTGGGCCCGCGGCACCGACGTCGCCGCCGCCCCGCTGGTCTACGAGGGCCGAGCGGAGGACATGGCGGTGGGAGCCTTCCGCGATCTCACGCCCGGCTTTGAGCGGGACTTCGTCTCCCGACAGATCACGTTCTGGACGAGCGAGCTCTTCCTGCGGCGGGACGGGAAGCTCGTGAAGATCGACAAGCCCGACGACGCCAATGCCTCCGTGCACCGTGAGTGGCTGCTGGTTGAACTGCGGTCGCCGTGGACGGTCGGCGGCAGCACGCATCCGGCCGGCAGCCTGCTCGCGGCCGACTTCGAACGGTTTCTCGCCGGCGACCGCACCCTGCATGTGCTCTTTGCGCCCGGGCCGCGGACGTCGCTGGTCGCCTTCACCGGCACGCGAAACCGGCTTCTGCTGACCACGCTCGACAACGTCCGCAGCCGGATCGAAGTGCTGTCGTTCGCAGACGGCGCCTGGCGGCAGGAGCCGCTGCCCGGCGTGCCGGACGCGGGCACGGCGAGTGTCTCGCCCGTGGACGACATCGAGTCCGACGACTACCTGCTCGTCACGTCGAGCCCCCTCACTCCCTCCACGCTCGCCCTCGGCACGGCCGGCGCCGGCCGCGAGCCCGAGCGACTCAAAGCGTCGCCCACGTTTTTCGAGACGACGGGCCTGCGGGTGGAGCAGCACGAGGCCGTCTCCAAGGACGGCACACGGATTCCCTACTTCCAAATCGGGAAGCACCCGCTGCCGGCCGACGGCTCCACGCCCACGCTGCTCTACGGCTACGGCGGCTTCGAGATTCCGCTCGTGCCCGGCTACGACCCGGTGTCGGGGGCGGCCTGGCTGGAAAAGGGGCACGTGCTCGTGATCGCCAACATCCGCGGCGGCGGCGAGTTCGGCCCGGCCTGGCATCAGGCGGCCCTCAAAGAGAAGCGGCCCCGGGCCTACGAGGATTTTGCCGCGGTGGCCGAGGACCTGATCCGCCGCCGCGTCACTTCGACGCCGCACCTGGGCATCAAGGGGGGCAGCAACGGCGGCCTGCTCGTGGGCAACATGTACGCCCGGCGGCCCGACCTGTTCGGCGCGGTCGTCTGTCAGGTGCCGCTGCTCGACATGCGGCGGTTCAACAAGCTCCTCGCCGGCGCGAGCTGGATGGGCGAGTATGGCGACCCCGACAAGCCGGAGGAGTGGGCCTTTATCCGCGGCTTCTCGCCGTATCACAACGTCGTCCAGGACCGCGGCTATCCGCCGCTCCTGATCACGACGAGCACCCGCGACGACCGCGTCCACCCCGCCCATGCCCGCAAGATGACGGCCCTGCTCGAGAGCCTTGGCAAGGAGGTGCTCTCCTACGAGAACATCGAGGGAGGCCACGGCGGCGCCGCCGATAACAAACAGAAGGCCTTCATGGACGCCCTCGGCTGGACCTTCCTCGACCGCAAACTCGGTGCTGCCCGAGCACGGCCAGGCATTCCATGAGCCGATGGCCGCCGACAAGCTGCTACCTGGGGGCGGTGCCGATCGGCTCGATGGACGAGGACGATGGCTGCCGCGCCAAGGACACCAACAGGCTGGCCACTTCATCCATAGAGAACGGCTCGATCGGGCGCCAGTGCTCGGACACGGGGTGCTGTGCGCTCAGATAGGCCTCGGCGTCCGGGCGATACTTCCGCGCCACCCGCCTGTTGGACTCGATGTAGGGTTCCAGGAAGGCTCGCCGCTGCTCCGGCGAGAGCTGATACTTGCAAGGGTCCGCCGCGATGGAGTCAGTCGCGATCACCGCCGACCGGATCCGCTCGATCAGCTCCTGATCCCCCTTGGGACAACGGGCCAGCAGGGCGACTACGCGACGGTCGAGGCTGACCCGCTCCCTGGGAATGGCGCCCAGCCGCCCCGCCAGGCGATCCAGTCCGCACAGTCCAAGAAAATCACCGACGATGTCCTGGGGGACGTCGTCCCGATAGATGCCTAGCCGCAGGGCCGCGGCACCAAAGACCTCCACCACTCGGTCAACGATTGCCTCCAGATCGTAGAGGTAGTGATTTTCGTCAAGGATATCGCCTTGGTACCAACTGGTCGCGACCTCCGCGAACACGCTCTCCTTCAAATAATCCTGCCGGCGAAGGTAAAGCACCACGGTGACGTCGAACAGCGGCTCCAGAAGCGACCGCAGATCGCCGGCCCGGTCGGAACACAGCAGCCATGGCGTGAGGCATTCGCTGGTCACGAGCGTGGTGTCGCACCCGGTCTGGAGGCCGGCGAGGAAGTTCGCGTATCCCTCCGGCCCGGCATCGAGATGGCTGGCGAGCAAATGATGGTCGCCGCGTTCCTCGTGAATCGGCATGGCGAGCCCGACCGACTCGGAGGCGAGCAGTTCACGGTTAAGCAGGAACAATTTCTGCAGGTAGCTCGTGCCGGTCTTGTGAAGGCCGATATGAAGGACCAGCCGGGGTCTGCTCACGTTGCGAATCGCCTTGCGTCACTGCCGAAACAGGCTCTTTTCCGATCAGTCTACCACATGAAATGATTCCGGGCGTAGCCGTCTGCGGCGCCCCACGCTGCAGGTGATTTCTCCCGCATCATGCAGTTCCACCGGCGATGGCCACTATCAGCGCTCGCGGAACCCCGATGCCGACGACGTGAACGGCTCCGATCAACGTCGCCGCAGCGGCCGCGTCGAAGCCGATCTTGCGGGCCACGAACGTCGCCGTGACGTCGGCCCGCACGCAGGCCCCCGCGGCTGTGCCCGTGTCGCAGTCGACCCCCGAGGGCAGGTCGATGGCGAGCACTTTCGCCCCGCGACGGCCGGCGGCGTTCACCGCTTCGATCGCCGTGGCGATGCCACCTCGCGGAGCACCGCTCGCCCCCGTGCCCAGCAGCGCGTCGACGATCCACTCCGCCCCGGCGAGGGCCCGCTCCCACTCCACGGGCGTGGCGGAGGCCAGCCGCGTCGCCGGGATGCCCGCCTTTTCGACCACCCGCCAGGCGATCGCCGCGTCGCCCCGCAACTCGGCCGGCTCGCCGGCGAGCAGCAACCGCACGTCGTGACCGAGGTTTTCCAGGTGCCGGGCGATCACGAACCCGTCGCCGGCGTTGTTACCCCGCCCGCAGACGATCGCCACCGCCGCCCCAGGGGCGAGCGCATGCAACAACTCGGCGGCCCCGCGACCGGCATTCTCCATGAGCACGATCCCGGGGAGGCCATACTCCTCGATCGCCCGTCGGTCGATCTCGCGCACTTCAGCGCGGGTGAGTGATTTGGGCGTCACTCGCAAATCTTCCCCCATCGTGCCGCCTAGCTGCCTCATGTGTCCGGGAATGTGTTTCTTGCGTGTCGGTTCTGGCGGTTCCGTTCCTTGAAGCCCGAGGCGTGAGCCGAGGGAATGCGGAGCGTTTTCCGGTGAAGCACCGCGTATTCCCTCAGCTTACGCTTCGGGCTTCCCGGCAGCAGGGCTGGCCTGTCACCTGCCCCACGACAGCCTCGGATCTCCGGAGCCTATCGGGGATTGGAGGAGGGGCTGCCCATGCCCCGGGAGCCGGCGTAGGCGGCCAGCGCAGGCATGGATGCCGGAGCGCAGACGCCTCCGAGAGAGCGAAGGACCGGGGGGCCGGAGCGAACGTCCGGCGACGGGGCATGGGCAGCCCCGACCGGCAAATGAGCCGGGCTTTGCCCGGCGACCGTAAGCCGAAGCCGACGCCGGGACGGCGGCGACGGCGCGAAAAATGGGGGGCCGGAGCGAACGTCCGGCGACGGGGCATGGGCAGCCCCGACCCACGCGTTGGCATTCCGATCATCCAGGGCCATCGTCATGCACCCGTTCCCGACTGCGCCCCCCGCCCCCGGCAGCGGTCGCTGCAGTAGCGGACCTGCTCCCAGCACCGCTCCCACTTCTTCCGCCACGTGAACGGACGGCCGCAGGCCACGCAGGTTTTCGTGGGGAGGTTCACGCGGCCCCGGTGGCGGCCCATGCGGTCGGCTCCGGAGTGCGGCTCGGCGGTGCGGGCGGCGGTGCGGGCGGCGCGGCCAGCGCCCGGATCGCCTCGCCGAGCATCACGGCCGCGAGGACCAGGAGCACCAGCCCCGCCCAGGGCACAGGATCGGCGGGCAGCGTGAAGCCCGCGTCCGAGCGGAATCGCGGCAGCGTCATCGCGGCCAAGGCCCACGTGCTCATCACGTACATGAACACCGTCGGCAGGCCGGTGACAAGCCACACCCAGGCGGCCCGTCGCGTCCGCCACAGCCAGACCGTCACGCCCAACAGCGTGAGCGCCGCGAGCAGCTGGTTACTCGCCCCGAAGAGCGTCCAAAAGGTCTTCCAGGCCGGCACGGCATTCCCGTTGCCATCGACGTTGGGCCGCAGCAGGAAGATGAGCGGCACGCCCGCCGTGAGTGCCGTGCCCAGCCAGCCGCCGGCCCGGCCGGTGAGGCCGGTGAGCTCCTGGATGATGTAGCGGCCCAGCCGCGTGCAGACGTCGAGCGTGTCGTAGACGAAGGTCGTGAACGCCATGAGGGCGAACGACACGCCGATCGCCGCCGGCACCCCGAGGATCTCCAGGAAGCCCCCCATGCCCAGGGCGTAGACGAAGTTCGGCGACTGCCTGGCCAGCGGGCTGTCGGCCGCGAGCACCATCACGCAGCACAGGCTGACGATGGCCACCATCGCCTCCAGCAGCATCGTGCCGTAGCCGATCGGCCGGGCGTCGGTCTCGCGCCGCAGCTGCTTGCTGGTGGTGCCCGAGGCGATGAGCGAGTGGAATCCGGAGCAGGCCCCGCAGGCGATCGTGATGAAGAGCATCGGCACGAGGCTTTGGCCGTTCGCCGCCTGCCAGCCGGTGAAGGCCGGATAGCGGATCACGGCATCACCGCCGAACAGCCCCGCCAGCGTGCGGTCGCTGACGATCAGGCCGATCGCGGCCCCGGCCAGGGCCACGTAGAGAAAGCAGCCCCCCAGATGCCCCCGCGGCTGGAGCAGCAGCCACATCGGCACCATCGCCGCCACGAGGCAGTAGCCCAAGAGCAACGCGCCCCAGATCTTCTGCGCGGTCGCGTCGCTGGTGCCGAACGTCTGGGCGAGATCGAAGGGGATCTTCTGGCCGCCCCAGATGGCGAGGCCAACCAGCGGCAGGAAGACCGCCGTCGCCGCCCACAGCGGCATCCGGCCGAACCGCAGGCACACGCCCATGATCATCGGCAGCGCCAGGTAGAGCAGGCTCGAGGTGGCGATCCCGCCCCCCGACACGCTCTCGCCGTTCTCCAGCACCTGCCGACCGACGAAGCTCGCGGCTGTGATGTCGGTGAAGGCCACGATGATGTAGATCAGCGCGATCCACACGAAGGCCAGGAAGAGCACGTAGCTGCGGCGGCTCATGTGGTCGCGGACCACCTCGGCGATCGACCGGGCCTTGTGCCGAACGGAGGCCACGAGCGCGGCGAAGTCGTGGACGCCGCCGACGAGGATGCTGCCGCCGAGGATCCACAGCAGAGCGGGCAGCCAGCCGAAGGCGACGCCGGCGAGGATCGGCCCCACGATCGGCCCGGCCGCCGCGATCGCCGAGAAGTGCTGGCCGAGGAGGAGCTGTGGCGGGATCGGCTCGTAGTCGACGTCGTCGCGGAGCGTGACGGCCGGCGTGGCCTCCCGATCGTCGAGCCGAAACAACCGGGCGAGGACCGCGCCGTACACCCGGTAGGCAACGGCCAGCAGGACGGCGGACGGCACGAGGATCGCGAGCAGGCTCATGGGCGGGCCAAAACCGGGAGTTGCTGCGGACGGGTTTTCCCGGTCCGCCGAGTCCGTACCATCATGCCTGTTCACCGGGG
>Ga0315901_10004663_pt1 | contig 16989 bp, 45 predicted proteins | sample LakEriMetagenome_10_FD_203761 | JGI IMG/M metagenome (GOLD analysis project Ga0315901, IMG submission 203761) | Freshwater fungal communities from buoy surface, Lake Erie, Ohio, United States - Buoy 2 MA116 | ecosystem: Environmental > Aquatic > Freshwater > Lake | place: USA: Lake Erie, Ohio...
TGAGGACAAAGCTGAGGAGCTCTTGAACGGCATCCTCGGCGGGAAGTACAAGATGGACCACCTCAACGACCCTATCAATTAAACACTATTTAATAGAACCCACATCCGACCTGTGGTCACCCCAACTATATATAATAATAATACTACAGAGGATACTATAATGACTAAGGCAATAAAGACAATAGACCCAGCAACACAAGAACCCATATATACCTGTACCCATTGTCATATACCAGTAATACCAAATGAACCAGGTGTATATACAAAAGAGCACCAGCATTTCTGTAGTCCCGCCTGTGTCTATATGTACTATGAAGGGGAGCCAGTCGCAGAGGATGAGGATTACCTTCCATAAACCCACCGATGTATTTAATATAGAATATTATTAGATAAAGCAGATATACCAAAATGATATAGAAGTGATATCACTCTGGTATCGTGGGAGAAGCACCTTTACACGTGCGTTTCTTACGCTCTGCAAAAAAATTACGATAAAAGACAATTACTATACACTAAAAAGGAGTGCGATATGCAGCAGTATAACGTTGATGACTATGTGCAAATTATGAATCATAGTGAGCCGCAATGTAATGCGCAATATGGGTATGTACGGAGTATGACGGACGGGCAAGGAACTCCCTTCTATACGGTGGAATTGGAAGATGCTCTTGATATGTATTGTGTATGTACGGAAGAAGAACTGATGGAGGGGTGACCGTAGATATGACTGGCGTATATGTATTATCAATGATTGTTGTAGGTATTGTTATCTTTGCTACTTGGGAGGATGACCGCAATGAGTAATCCATGGATGCTATTAGCTGTAATGGTGACCACTATCGTATTGGGGAATGCCGCAAAGAGAATGCGGTAACCCCTCCGTGCATGATAAAACACCGATAGGATGATAAAACGCAGGATTTTACGTAGGGTTCATATAAACTAAAAGGAGTATGTATATGCGTGTGATTGATGTAGTGAATGGATTGACCGAGCGGATGCGTCAGCAAGGTCAATTATATGCGGAAGCAACGGTTGTCGTACAGGGAATGGATGAAAAGGGAGACTTTGTTGAACTCCAATTGCGTGGGGACTTCAAGGTTGGACGGGATATGCAAGGTCGTCCAACGGTTATACTGAAGTAGGTATGGGTGACCGCAGGGGTGTCATGTGATGTATACGTAACCGCAGTGTCAGGAAAGCATGACACCCTATTAATATGTTATAATGACAGGGGGTCCGTCAATTTGACATATGCGTTAAATGTCAATTTAGGTTGACACCCGCAACTGTCACGTTAACGTTACACCCCGTTTTATCATACAGCAACCCCTGTGTTTTATCACGCAGCAGGCAAGAAAAAACCCCACCACCCGAAGGTGGCAGGGCTCCTTCCCCATTCTGTTAGGCCCGAGTGAGTAGGACTCGGGCGATGCTCTCCCATCGCGCAGGGTTGTCCTTGGCCAGACCACAGAGCTTCATGAGGGTACGGATGGACAACTCACGAAGACCGTGCCGATTCGTATTGAGGAAATTCAGAATCGGCTGACGAAGGTTCTGCGGGACGGCCTCACGGTCAAAAATCTTCCCCGCACTGGCGATGTGGTTGACCCACACACCCAGCTCGTCCCGATTGTGAAGTCGGAGGTCAAGGTACAGCGACCGGCTCATCAGGGCCTCGAAGTGCTGAGCGTACTTGTTCTTCCCCTCGTCCACGAAGGTCTGGAAGTCAAGGTTGGAAATGAAAATCATCGCACCGTTGAACTCAAAGCTCTGGGGGATGTCCTCCTCACGAAGCTGGGGAGCCTCCTTCATGTACGACACCTTACGGGTGCTGGACGTATCGCAGAGGGCCTTGAGGATGTTCAGTGCGTCCTCATCGTTGAAGATGGAATCCGCGTCATCAAGGACGATGACGTTCCCAGGCTTCCGATACTTGTAGGCCAGCATGTACAGGTGCAGGGCCGACAGAGAGCCACGGACAATCTCGTGCGGGACGTTAGACTTTTCAAGAATCTGCTCCACCGTGAACGTCTTGCCCACGCCAGGCGCACCCGTCACCACCATCGCACGGATGTTCTCCGCAACGGCACCCTTCGTGAGCAGGGACAGAATGTCAAACCGCTCCTTCAGGTCACTGAGAATCTGCGAATCACTACGGGCCTTCGGCTTGTTCGCCTCGCGCTTCGCAAGGTCAGACTTGGACGGACGACCACGCTTCACAATCTTGATGCTCATTTGTATCCTCTTGGATGTTTGGGGAAGTCTTTAAATCTAATACAATGGGTGCCGAATGTCAAGCACTACCGAAAGAGGGCTCGTTCCACCGTGCGTTTCAACTCACACAGCCGCTCCGTGATGGCGTCAATACGGCGGTCGAGGCGCTTCTCGTCCCGATTGTAGGTCTTGCTCTTGGTGTCCAAAGCCCGTAACTCCTTATAGAGAGCCCTGTGCTCCTTATGCAGCTTACGCCACTCAGCAACTACCTGCTCCACCATGCTTATCGTTTCCGGCTTTAGGGTCTTGCTCATCTGTATCCTCTTGGATGTTTGGGGAAGGAGGCTAAATATAACCGAATCAACGCTGAATGTCAAGTCCCAATTCAATCAACTCGGCACGAAGGTCGTTCAGTGCGCGGTCTACGTCCTCGTTATACGGGGCCTGGTCAATCATCTTGGCAAGGTACTCAAACGCTTCAGCCGCGATGTCCATCTGGTTCTTGATATTGCTCATCGTGTTCTCCTTTGAAGTTATGGCTTAAATATAACCAGTTAAAGAAGAAAGTCCAGTCCCTTCACCATCCTGTTACAATTGGACAAGTCCTAGACAAACGTTGGACAGGCGGCGGCGTGATAAAACGTGGGATTAGGTGTTTTATCATTTCAGGCCGGACGAACATCATCCGACCTGATAACGGCGCACTTCCCCATTACTGCCAGTGCATCTCTGTATCCCATCCGTCTCGCTTCCTTTATACTATTCGCCACCACCACGGTCTGCCAGCTGTAGTGGGCAGTCCGGCAGGTATAGACCCACTGCCGTCTGCCCGATAGGTGGGGGAGCTTTTTCGTAATCACGCACCCACCATCATAAGCAGCTCTTCGGCGCCATAGACCTTTTCCTTCCCACAGCTCTCGCACTCGTACTTCCGAGCGTCCGGCTCCACCCCATAGGCTTCCGCCCCACAGGCGATGCAGAACCCCATGTCGTCCCCAGACTCCACCGCTTCCATAATCTGGTCAATCGTGAGCTTAGCCATTTTCTTTTCTCCTTTACTTAGTGAGAGTGTAGGGCTTGTTCCAGCTTCCGACGTTGACATCGTAGTAATACGCGGTGTTGAAGTAGTCCGTCTGGATGTCGCTGTCATCGTACCAGTCAGCGGACTTCATCGCGGGGATGATTTCAGAAAGGAAGGCGAGAGCCGTGCCAGTGTAGTGCTCCTGATACCAGTAGGGGTTGATGCTCAGCTCGTAGCGCTTCCGCATCTCGTCCTTATTCAGCTCGATGTTGACATACCCAAACTGACGCTGCGGCTTCAGGTCACCGATGAAGTCAATCGGGCCAGCGGTCAGCTTCAGTACAATCGTGGAATGATTCCGAACCGAGAGCGACCCCTTCATCCCGTACTTGGCGAGGATGGGCTTGACCTTCGACGCGATGGTGGCCTTCTTGGTCTGATTCATGTACGCCATTGTTTTGTTTCTCCTTTGAGGTTATGACTTAAATATAACCAGTTATTAAAGAAAGTCAAGTGCCTATCTACTGAGAACGTACGCCGACATCTGCTTCCCTACGTTTCTGTATAGTTTCAATACAGTGCCCGGTCGGAGTCCCTTTGCCGCCCGACCACCTAAGGCACTCACATGGTAGCGTCCCTTCGGTCCCTCCACCACGTACCAGCCCCGCTCAGTCTCAGGGGTGCCAATCAGCTTTACAATATCCACAAGGTTCTGCTTCATTAGTTCCTCGCTCGGTTGACGAAACGCTTCAGGGTTTCCACTGCTTCCTTGTTCTTGGGATTGACGTAGGCAAGGCGCCCCGCAGTCTTGTGGTCATACACCATTGCGCCCACGTATTTCTCGACGCCACTACACTGCACGCAGGTCTGGGTATCGGGGAGTACGTCGAGCCGCTCCATAGGGATAACGCACTTACACTTGAAACACAGGCGCATTCCGCCTCCTTCTGTTAAGGTTATGACTGAAATATAACCAGTTATTGAAGAAACTCAAGAGGGTTGGGGGTCTGTTACAATTCCGTTACAATCGTTTTATCATAGGGCAGAAATAAAAAACCCCACCTTTTGGGTGGGGAAAACCAGGCTGCAGCCGTGTGGGTTTTTTTACTTATTGATGACTGCGAGAAGTGCGGTCAACGTCTTTTCCTTTTCGTCCAACTCTGCAAGGCGTCTCGTCAGCTTCTCACGTTCCTTGCGCAGGTCGGTCAATTGCACAGGGGCTAGCTCCCTGATGACCAGCGGTAGGTTTGCATCCCGACCAAGCACCTCGCTCTCGCCGTTGGGTGTATCGGGGAGTACCGATGTCGGTAGGTTGTCCTCATTGAACTCTCGCACCGCATCCTCCACCTTTTTCCGAAAGATACCCATCATCGTTCCCACTCCTGCAGGTGCATCCGCTTGTGGGCGCCATCCCGATTGGGCTTCACCTTACGGCGGTTGTCGGTGAGACTCCCCACAGGGTCGCTAGACGGACGAATGGTCTGCTTGGTGGGGACGTTCTCGTACTGCTCGTCCAGAAGGTCGTAATCAATCATACATTAAATATAATAGGTTCACTCTGGATTGTCAAGGGAGGCAGCAATCACATTTTCAATTGCTGTATACTTGTGGTACACCGACTTCAAGACGTACCCGTTGAAGAGCTCCTCCTCGACGAGCGTGCTATACTGCTCCACATCCTCGAACCCCAGCGGAGTATCCTCATCCTCATTGACTACGCTCTTCCCACTCGTCAGCTTCTTATAGAGGCTCTCCAACTCTGGGAGGAACTTCACTGCCTTCGTCAGTACATCCTCAAAGTCCTTACGGTATTCTGGATTTTCCAGTGCCTTCCAGTTGATGTCAATCTGGTCAGCCGCAATCTCTGCCTCTGCCTTCAACTCGTCAAGGGTCATATCAGGTTCCTCGCTTGCCACAGCTCAGGCATCGTCCCGTGCTGTACTCAAAGTTCTGGTTGGAACAATCACTGTTCTGACAACCTGCACTGCCGCAGTGTTTACACCGAAAGACAAACTGATTACAAGTGTTGTTGTCAATCTTCTTGATACACTGGTATGCCATTACTTCACCTCATTGATGTGACGGCATTGCCGCCGGTAGTGGAACCCATTACAATCACACGTTCTTTTACCGCTAGGCGTCTCCCTGACGGTGTAAAACTTCCCTGCCTTACTACTCGGTATCTTCCATTCCTTTAAGTCTTTCTTGACGGGAGGAAGGTCACGTACCCATTCAATCTGCTCAAAGGTGATACCACGGGGGACGGCAACATACTGATGGTCCCACTTTTCACCATTCACTTCCCAGATGGACCCTGCAACGATGCGGTCATACTTCTCACCACGAAAGATTGCAGGATTCAAACTGGACTTGATTCGGAGTTTCATTAGGGGTTCTTACGGGGACGACCACGCGGCTTGAAATTCTTGGCGAACTCCGCCTCACGTTCGTTGTGAAGACGCTCTGCCTCCGTACCCGGCTTGGGGGAACCATAGTACGGCTTCCAGTCATACTGGTCCACGGTGTCCAAGGTACCATAGGTGCGGCGCTCGTTGATTTGAGCCCAAGACTTGATACCGTAGATGACCCACGAATTGCGGTCCACCATATACCGACCAAGCTTCTGAAGGGGCTTCCCTTGATGGAAGGTCTGCACGTACACCTTGTCAAACTTCCGTCCCGTCTCAATCGCAACGATATCGGTAGTCTCCCGACCATCGGTGTCAGCCTTCTGGAAGGCAGCTCGGAACCCCTCCAACTTCTCAACGTACTCTACAGCTCGGTCCAGTCCAACGGTCTTACTCATCGTGTACTCCTGTTCGGTGTTTAGTGATGTTTATCTAATATATGAAATATAACTGGTCAAATACCTTTTGTCAAGGGGTCAGAACTCAATACCCAACTCCTTCGCGGTCTGCTGCAACTCATCATCACGCATTGACTCCGCCCACTCCAACTGCAGTTCGTAATAAGAATCCTCTAAATCATCTTGGCTGACCACATCAAGCAGCTTCGCTGCAATCGAGTGTTCGAGGCCAGTACGCTTTACCGAATCCATCTGCTCGTCATTGTACATTAGAAGAACTCCAAGTTGATGTAATCAGCCTCACCCACAATCTCCCAGAACTTATTGGCGAAATCATCACGGGTCATTGACTTGTTCACAATAACCGTATTGTGATAGTCCTCGTATGCATCCAACATCTGGTCAAGGGCGTACACGTTCCCGACAAGGGTGAAGTTTGAGTCACCGTAGGAAACGTTTCGCCAGGCGACATCAGCGATGTGGTCAACCTCGTCGTCGGTCAACCCGAGGTGGTCATAGATGTCCGCCACGTTCACGAGCGTCACCGTGTACTTGTTGATGTTACCGCTGGGGGTCCGAATCGCCTTGCTCATTTTGTTCTCCATTTGGGTTGTGTACTAAATATAACCTATTATTGAATAGATGTCAAGGGGGTGTCCTCAACATTTTCCAGCACGAAATCGTCGGTGAACCAATCCAGAAACTCCGAATCCACAACGGGCTGGTCGGGGCTTTCCCTGATGATGTCATACGCCTCCTGTTCCGTCTCTGCCTCAATGACGTAGGTTTCCTGAACGATGGCACTACGGGTAAACGTGAACTTGGGCATTACTTGAAAATCTCCATTTGGGGTGTGTACTAAATATAACCTTTTATTGAATAGATGTCAAGGGGTCACCATTGAATCCATTCATCGTCGGACTCTTCCATCTCCTCCGTGTACTCGGCGCCATCCTTGTACGTCCCACGGAAGCACATCCCCGGCTCGGCATACTCGGCTACAATACGGAATCCGAACTGCTCTTCCATCTTCCGATACGCTTCAATCGGAGGACTCCACGCCGAGAGAAAGGCAATGGTCACGAAACCTTCACCCTGCTCCACCATATGGCCTTCATCTATGTCCCACTTCGTGCCCCAGTTAGCAATCGCCCAGCCGTACCATTCGTTACCAATGTCATCGGGCATCGGCACGAACTCCTGCAGCAGCTGTCCCGTCTGAACCGCAGTGGTGACACGCTCCAACATTTTGGGATTGTCGTGAAACAACGTCGTCGTGTTCTCGCACCAGTTAGGCATTACTTGGTGACCTCCATAGAGTAGGTCAGCTGACGAATGATACGGGCTTCAAGCCAGGGGTCTTCCTGCCCCAACTGACGAATCCACGACGAAAAGTACCCAGCGGCGTAGCTGTCGTTCCCGTACTGCGCACGGGACTGGGCGAGGAAGGCGTCAATCGTGGTTTCCAGCTCGGTCTTGGTCTGCATTGTGTTCTCCATTTGAGTATATACTGAATATAACCCATTATTGAAGAAAGTCAAGGGGTCAGTTGCCGTTGTAGTAATTCCACTTGTCCCGCTCGGTGGCAACGTGGTCGTCGCCGTCCGCCCACGCGCACTTCCCAGAGCAGAAGTTGGGGTACTTGGACTTCCCAGTGGGAAGGGGGGTGCCGCACCAGAGGCAGTGCGTGTCGGTGTGCTCTTTGAGTTTGGTCATATATGCAAGTTACACTCATCTACTCCCAAGTCAAGAGGGAAGTTATCCACACGTTATCCACATTATAACGCCGGGGTTTTATCATTAGGCGCAAACTAAAAACCCCCGGAGCGGAGAGTGCCCCGGGGGTTCCCACTATCGCAGGGAGGCGTCGGAGTCTTTATTGAAGGGGACTCGGTAAGTAAACCCTTGTTAGCGTTAGGTGGTTCGGTGACCCATACCACAACGCCCGTATTCTATTATATTATAAGTATAACCTACCGACTACCAGAAGTCAAGGGGGTGATTGTAACAGAATATCCTGACTCCCTATAAAATGCCGCCACCCACTCTGCCTTCGTCTCACTCGTTGCGTGCTCGCTGATAATGTGGTCACCTTTCGTGCCCTTGATTTCAAATATCGGCATCCGCGTCCTCCATTTTGTTTGACCTCACGGCGAAAACCTTCATGCCCTTCTTACCCTTACGAGAATTGAGCCACGCCTTATACTCCTTCTCCGCCTCAATCATTGCGAGGTCGTACTCCATACCATCCTCGGGGTACAGTGGCTTACGCATTGGTAGTCTCCGTGAGCAGTTTGTAGAACTTCTTGTTGAAGCACCCCTTGTGGAGTGCGATGGTCGGGCGAAGGTACACCACCTTATAGGTATCCTTCGTCCAATGATTCCAACCGAATGCTGCGGTCCGCACATACGAGCCCTTCACATCACCATTGGGGAACTTCTTTTGTAGGATACTCTCAATGCGGTGACTGATGGACTTGTAGGGGAACTCCACGATGTAGAGCAACTTCCCGTGATTGAAGCCAGAGACAAGCATCGTCACGTTGTCTGCGAGATACTTACGGTGGCGTCTCCAAGTGAAATCCGAAAAGTTCCCACGACCATCCAACTTGCACTTCCCCGTGTAGTTGACCGGCTTCACCTCAATTGCGGCGAAGTCGTCGTCGTACCCGAGCTTCCCTTCGGAGGGACGCAGACCGACCATCAACTTCGTGATGTCCTCACGATACTTCGCAGAGTTGGAGTCGTTCGCAAACTCCTCAATCAGCTCGTAGATGATTTCCTCTGCGGCATCGGTCGGCTCTACTACGTCGGTCAGTGCATAGTGGAGCTTGTAGTTTTCAACAGACTTGAACATCGTGTTCTCCGTTTGGGTTGAATGTAATCTACTCCACATTACTCCCAAGTCAAGGGGTCAGACCAGCCGAGCGTCCGCCCCTTCGCTGTCAATCCGAACGTGCGGGGTGACGACATGCGGGCTGTCGCACCAGTACACCATATCGTCGTCCACCTTGCACTCGTACTCGTCGTTCATAGACATCCGAACAACAGCGTCCTGCGGGAGAGTCTGGAGCTTGGCGATGAGTTCAGCAACGGTCATACGTTCCTCTTGGGGTAGGTTGATGAATACAATCTACTTCGGATGCATCAGAAAGTCAAGAGGTCACCAGAAAAGCTCTGTGACATTCTGCAGAACATTATCCAGTGCGACAATCACCAGAAAGATGATGCTGGCGAGGACGACGACCTTGGCGATGACCGTGAGCGTGAGAAGCATTGTGTATCTCCGTTTAGGTTGATGAATACAATCTACTTCGGATGAATCAGAAAGTCAAGTTGTCACCCACACAGGAAGTGGCGCCAGATGGCGACCCGAATCATAAACCCCACCACCACCAGTCCGATGATAACAGCAACGATACCCAGGAAGATAAGGAAATCCTTGTCAAGCTTTTTCACTTTGTGTACTCCTTGGTGATGTAGTCCTCGGCGGCGTGGCGGGAGGAGAACCCACCCTCCACGATGAAGCCGGTGTGGGTGTCGAGGATGGCCCACCGGCGGGAGAACGTGTTACCCTGCGGGACGACGATGTACTGGTTCATCATTTTCTCCATTGGGGTGATATGTACAATCTACGTTGCTGCTCTCCCAATGGAAGTGCCAAAAAACTTGACACTTTACGCTATAACGGTGCTGCTGATAAAACGCAATTGTGTGGTGTTTTATCACGCCAGACCCCCACCGAAGTGAGGGTCTGGACATTCCCTACAGATTCACCCGTGACGGCTCCTCGTTCACCCACGACATCCACTCCATCAGAATCTTGCTGGCCTCACGCTTGGGGAGGTCAAAGGCACAGGCGAGGTACGGGGAGGCACCGAACATATTCGTCTCCCCACTCTCACGAAGGCGATTCAGGAACTCGAACTCAGCACGGACATTGGACGACATTGTTTCTCCTTGAAGGTTGATGAACGTAATATACTACATTGGGGGTGAAATGTCAAGAGGCAGTCTGAAGATTTTCTGCGTACAGGTCAATCCGTACAGGGTCCAACTCGTAGCACTCCCAAAGGCCTTGGTTCCACACATACCCATACTCGCAGTTGATATGGCGATAGTGCTCGACCATCTGGGTGAAGTACTTGAAGGTGACCGCAACTGCGTCCTTGTCACCCTGTACCACCTGATAGGACTCCGCCTTCGTCTCGTTCGTGTCCTCACGGAGTGAAGAGATGTCACCATAGGTCAGGAGCGTGTCAACGTGTCCGCTGGAGTTGTAGTGGTCACGGAGGGTCACACCGACACCTGAGGGATACCCATCCCAATGGCAGTAGATGGCGGTGTACTCGTCGAGGATGTAGTCATACTTAGCGATGAAGCTACGGGTGGCCATTTCTTTTCTCCTTACTTGGAAAGGTTCATAAACATTTCAGACTTCTGGACGAAATCGGTATAGGACATCCCCATCTCGTCACACTTGTCCTTGAAGAACGGACGACGCATAATCTCCGTCAGTACCGCAACACGGGCAATCTTCGTCGTCTTGTCCATCTTCAAACCGAAACCCTTGAAAGCATTGACCAACTCCATATCACTCATCATCTTGACGTTCATCTTTTCCTCTGGTTGGTTGATGTCTGTAATGTAACGTGGTCTACTCAGAAAGTCAAGTCCCCCTCTGAAGTTCGACGTACCCATCAGCCAACCCCGCCATCCGACTCAGCTCCGAATACATAATCTTGCGGGACTCTGGGGACGACTTGGGGTTGGTGATAACGGCGAGGATGGCGGGGAGTACGTCACTCCACGTGGGCGTCAGGTCAACGGTCTGCGTGGTCATTTCCTTTCCTTGTTTGAGGTGATATATGCAAATTACATCATCCTGCTCCCAAGTCAAGGGCGAAGTTATCCACAAGTTTTCCACATTTGCGACTCGGCTTGATAAAACGGAAAATCCGGGGTTTTATCACGCACGGACAAAAACAAAAGCCCCAGCTGTTGCTGGGGCCCTTGTCCCTACTCCTCCGAATAAGTGCCGTCGTAGGGAGACGGGTCATCGTCGTACTGCGCCATATGGTCCTCGTACTCCCACGTATGCGATACCGCGTCCTCCTGCTGGACCTCCTCTACATCGGTTGCGTAGTAATCGGCCTCGTCCTCGGTCCACTCGTTCATCGGTCGTCTCCGTAAAGGTATTCAGCTCGGTCAGCTGCCGCACTGGCGGCCCTCTCGTACAACTCCTCCTCCACCAACTCCTCCCACTCCGAATCAGCCACCTCGCAGTTGCAGGTCTGAGTCACGCCGTCCAGCTCCCACCCGTCCTCGTACATACCGCAGTCGTAGTCCACCTCGTAGGCATAGACTCCGATAAGGGCTTCCTTGTCACAGGCGGGGCAGGGAAGGTACAGGGTGGTCGTCCACGGAAGGTGCGGGTTCATCGGATACTCCGTTGTTGAGGTTGATATATACAACCTAATGACCGACCATCCCAATGGAAGTGTTAAAAAACTTGACACTTTACGCTATAACGGCGGCTGCTTGATAAAACGGAAAGTATACGAGTTTTATCATCCGCCGGACCCCGAAGGGTCCAGCGGTATTTATTAGGCGGCCCTCCGCAGGATGGTGAATCCGCTGGTGTCTTTCTTTGCCTTGCCCTTCGCCACCAGTCCGACGATAACACACTGCTCATCCAGAAACCGCAGGTCCGTCTCGGTCCCGTCAATCACCTTGACACCGGCCCACTTTTCGGGGAGCGTGTCAAAGACGACGGCCACGTTCATCCCCTGTCCCAGCATACGGATGGCATCGATTTCGTTCGTCTCGCTCCGGCTGAACGTCAGGTGATAGTTCGCAGGGATGTCCCGCCGGTTCGTGAGCTTCGTATAGTCATAGAATTGCACGTTCGGGAACATTTCCATAACGTTACGGAAGCCCGGCACCGACACCTTTTCCCAACGGATATCCGACGTGCCGTTGAGACGGAACACCGGCGTCATCCCCTCCCGTCCCGCCTTACGGATGGCGGCCTCTATGTCTTTCACCAGCTGCTGCATGAAAACGGAACGGTGCTCAAAGAAAAGCCGAGTCTTACGGATACGGGCCTCCTGCGTCCGCGTGAACCGGCCCCGTCCCGCCGTGTTCAGACAAGCCGAGGCACATCCCGCCGACGCCATCGGGCAGGTATTGTATCCCGACAAGGTAGACGGCGCGAGGTGCAGGATGAAGGTGAGAAAGCCCTGAGCCTCACCTTTCGTCGTCTTTGTGTTCCCTAACGTTAACAGCTTCATTCCGAGCTCCGCGTTTAGGTTAGTCATTCCCTACAAAAAGAAAGGTAACCTGCGCACATCCCAATGGAAGTGTGTCATTATGACACGGCTGCGGCCTGCGCATGATAAAACGAAAAATCTGGGGTTTTATCACGCAAGACGCAAAAAGAAACCCCACCTTTCGGCGGGGTTCCCTTTTCCTTTTAGTCGTCTACCTCGACCCCCATATCCCGTAGGGAGTCCCGTAGGTTGGACAGAGCCATCTCCAACACCACGCGGTCACGCTTCGTCATCTGAATCTTCCCGACCATCAGCTCGAGCGTCTCGAAGTCTGACGCGACCAAATCCACCCGTGACATCATTAGGAATACCTCCCGTCCTTGTAGGATTCATACGCCAGGTCAATGTACAGCTCCTCCAAATCCCGTTCAGTCACCTCGGCCAGTGCCTCGGGATTCCATGCTTCCGTCTCACACGACGACGAGCAGAAACCAGTGCCGTCGCGGAAGGTGAACGGGGCCTGCACCTCATTCGTGTCGCAGTTGTAACAGAGGGGTGCGTGCATCATCGTCTCCTATTCGGTCGGGGTCATTCCCGACATTTAGAAAGGTAGTCGGCGCCCGTCCCAATGGAAGTGCCAAGAAACTTGACACCGACGTCGGCTGCTTGATAAAACGGAAAAGTTAGAGTTTTATCACCGCATATGCAAAAAACTGGGGGAACCCTTTCGGATTCCCCCAGCGTACTATCAGACCCCGCAGGCCGTTCGGAATCGTTCGGCGTTGAAGCGAGGGTTCGTCGTCTTCAGCTTCGCCACCCACATATCCACCATGCGGAGCCACTCGGTGAACGCTGCGGTGTCCTGCGTGGAGGGGCGGAAGTGGTACACCTGCTCCGCGATGAGGACGAAATCCTTGCGCGACATCTTCGGCATGTTACTTGACCTCCTGCGGCCAGATGGTCACGGCATCAAGCTCGTGGTCGGGAAGGGTGCTGCAGAAATCCTGCGCGGCCTCCATCGTGAGGAATACCCCCACAACGTTAAAATCCTCATCCTGCTTGGTGGTCACGACGAAAACGCTGGTCATACCTTTACCTCACTTGGGTTTGGGTTATTTCCTACACAGAGAAAGGTAATCGGCCCCTCCCCCAATGGAAGTGCCAAGAAACTATACACCTGCGGCGGCGGCCTGATAAAACGGAAAATGGTGGGTTTTATCACTGCGCTGGGGTGGGGACGAAAAAGGGGGAGAGGATTTCTCCCCTCCCCCATCCGTCGTTAGTGAATCGGTTTGTCGTCGAGGTCGGTGGACTCCTCCATCAACTCTTTCGCGAGGTTGACGTAGTAGACCACCTTCTCCCGAACGTCGTGGTCGGTCGGGGTGGATTTGAACGTCCAGAGAAACTCCATCCCGTCGGTGTGTTCCTGTTCGTATCCACACACCTCGAGGTCGTTCCGCGCGATGACGATATCCTGATACGTCACCGACTCCGACGTGACCGCGGTGAACCATTCCCTCCACGTTACATCCTTCATCCAGACCTCCCAGACCCCGCGGAGAGAGTCTAACGTCTCAACAACTCGAGTTTCCATAGGTTCCTCGTTCGTATAGGTCAGAGTTCATCTCTGACACATAGAAAGGTAATCAGTAGTCCCCCCAATGGAAGTGTCAAAAAACGTGACACCTCGCAGTGACGCAGTTGCTGATAAAACGCAATTTTCTGAGTTTTATCACGGCGCTGAACAAGGGAGGGGGTCCGTTGTGAACCCCCTCCCCATTCGGTTAGTAGTCTGGTATCCCCTTCCACCGACACCACACCCTCTGAAAGACCTCGAGGTGCATATCAAGGGGGGTGGTCGGTGACTTACACCAACACCGACGAGTGTATTCGTTCAGTTCCTCCCGTTCCCCGTTCGGGAGATGTCGGAATACCATTGTTTCGTACTCCCCGTCGTCGTGGGGAATCGGGAGACGAATCGTACTGACTTGGAAATCCCCGACCTGATTGTTACCGACGACCTCTTGGACGGACATCTTACTTTCTCCCTCTCCCTGACTTGGAGAAATAGTGAAGGTACAGAACGAACGGAATCCATCCAAACAGGACTATCACGACACTCACTCGGTCACTTAACGTCACAGGTTCCTCTTTCGTATAGGTCAGAGTTCATCCCTGACACGTAGAAAGGTAGTCGGTACCCATCCCAAGGGAAGGGGTGGGGGCCGGTAACGTTAAATAACGTTATGTTTTATCACGGCGGCGGCGACCGCTGGGATGTGAGGTCGTGGACAAGGTACCCCCTCCCCCCTACCCCACCACAGTGAGACGCTAGAATTTTAGGGAATGGCCGGAACTGCTTTTTGAGCCGACGGTACCCAGACCAGTTCGAATTACGAGGCCAATTTTTTTGCCTATAGCAATTTCTATTATACATTATTTTCCTATGCGGGATTGCGTATGATATACCTCCGTAGGTGAAAAAAATTTCCGAGCATAATTTTTTGCCTAGAGTATCATTTGTTAAATACTATTATTTGTAATTTGATATCTACTTATAGTGGTATATAGTGGAGTATGTTTATGATATCTTTACGGGAACTCTTACAACAGATAGTAACGGAACGGGGGATGACCGCAGCTGCGCACCAAGCAAAGAGTGTGGGGTTGGTGCGGAAACCTGGCTTCGGAAACTGGGGCCCACCGAATAGTAAGTTGATTACACGCAGAACGATTAAGGGACATTTGAAGAGCGTTCCCCCGCATCGTGTCGGTAAGAAATCCAGTATGACCGGACAACCGAAACCGAATATGCAATTGATTAATCGGAAGGGGGTTCCCACGAAAGCAAAGCCTCCCGTGATTAAATTTCCCTTATGGCGGAATAAGTACTGATATGATATTTGGGAACCCCACCTATGAGAGTATGGTACAGGTCCGTAACAGTCGGTTCTTACCTATCTGGGAACAACTGGGTGTCTTTACGGACCTGAAGCAGATGCAATACCCGGATGTGGAAACGACGAAACGGGAACTACGGCATATGGTGAAACTGGCAGAAGAGTTGACACCCGAGCGGTATGCGTATTGTCAACGAGTGGACCGACATCTCTATACGGTCATGCACGAATTACTTGCAGCACATGGTATCAATGAACCAGTGGCCACTATCAAGAGTCGGGTACAGGAATACGAACCCGTCATTGATTATCTGAAAATGCATTACAATCGTCCCCGCCCGTTTCAGACCGCAGGGGTATATAACATTCCGTTATACCCGAGACTGAGCAGTGGTATGGCGAACAGCGCATCTTATCCGAGTGGACATACGTTACTTGCGTTGTTCTTTCGACATATCTATATGATGGAACACCCCGAGCTAGCGGAACCGCTGATGAAATTTGTGCTGGATGTGAAGAAAACACGCGAGGAAGGTGGTGTACACTATCCGAGTGATTCGGTATTTTCAATAAAGATATATAAACATATAAAAGAATATTTGTGATACCCCTTGACATTTTCATATTACTGATATAATATACTATGAAGCAAACAACATTTGACGAATTGTTATCATCATTCAAAGTACAACCAGACTTGAACAGAAAGTTCTGGATGAAGAATAACCAACTCAATCCGAGGATACGGAAAGCGTTGTTGTTGATTGCGAAAAATTTCTATGATAGTATTGATTTAAAGAATAAACCGAAAATCAAAGATATCGTGTTTATGGGAAGTTTAGCAAATTATAACTATTCTGAGTATTCTGATGTGGATATTCATTTGTTATTTGATTTCGGTGAAAAGAAGGACATTCTAGCACAATTCTTTTTATTAGCGAAAGCGAAATGGAATAACAAACACGATGTAACCATCAAGGGATATGATGTGGAAGTGTATGCTGCGGACCAAAATGACCCGTATACGGCAACTGGGGTATACAGCGTACTGAAAGATATGTGGATTAAGGAACCCAAGCGTCAAGTCCCCGTGGTGGATGTCAAGAATATACGTAATAAAGTTGTCTACTTCACTGCACAATATAAAGAATTGTTACATCAATTCCATCAAGATGAACTGGATGGACTTGATACGAAAGTAAAAAAGCTTCGTGAAAAAATCGGAAAATTTCGTCAGTCTGGATTATCGTCAGGTGGCGAATATTCTACCGAAAATTTAACATTCAAAGTGTTACGACGATTAGGATATATGGACAAATTAGCAGATTTACAGAACACGGTTACAGACCAACAACTTTCTGTGAAAGAGATGAATTATGAATAAACTCAACAAATATATTGTACCAGTAAACTTGATTGTATACGGGGAAACAGAAGCTGATGCGTTAGACTATGTGCAACACGCATTAGATATGTCAGACTTGTTGGACCAAGATGGCATCGTCGGTGTCAATTCGGACATTGAAGTGGATGACATTGAATTCTACGAGGAGTAAACACTATATGGTAAAAGGTTATGATTTGGACACCGCATGGGTACGACTGAAGAACACCTTTATGTATCTGACAGGTGCGTTGGTGTTCTTGTATGGGTTGTACACGTATGATAATTTTAGTCAACGTCGAGCTAGTGAACGACAGAATATTGTTTGTCCGTCGTTCCTCAGTATCGCAAGGTCAGCACGAGATACGCTGATAGTTATGAGAAACGAA
>Ga0315901_10004666_pt1 | contig 16974 bp, 16 predicted proteins | sample LakEriMetagenome_10_FD_203761 | JGI IMG/M metagenome (GOLD analysis project Ga0315901, IMG submission 203761) | Freshwater fungal communities from buoy surface, Lake Erie, Ohio, United States - Buoy 2 MA116 | ecosystem: Environmental > Aquatic > Freshwater > Lake | place: USA: Lake Erie, Ohio...
GGCGTGCGGCTCGCGACCCGCCGCGACGGCGAACTGCTCGTGCAGCTCTCCCGCGACACGGCGGAGGTGGGCACTGGAGATCTCGTCGAGCGGCGTGGCGATCGCCTCGAGTTCACGGGCCGCCGCAGCGACGTGATCGTGGTGGGGGGCGCGAAGGTCTATCCGAAGCGGGTGGAGGAGATCCTGCGGCGGGTGCCCGGGGTCGCCGAGGCCCGGGCCTACGGCCTGCCCAGCGCCATCACGGGGGAGTTGGTGGCCGCCGAGATCGTGCTCGCCGAGCCGCTGCCCGATGCGGCGACCGCCGACCGCATCCGCGCGGCGGCCCTGGCCGTGTGCCGCGAGTCGCTCGAGCCACACAGCGTTCCCCGCGTCCTCGACATCGTGAAGCAACTGGCCACCACCGCCGCCGGCAAGACCTCCCGCCGCCCGAGTGCACGGCATGCCTAGCGGACTGTGGAGCAGGTCTGCCGCCAGGGTGATGAGCGCATGACCGCGGCGGTCTCCCTCGTCTCGGGCGGATCTCGGGGGCTCGGGCTGGCGATCGTCGAGCGGCTGCTGGCCCGGGGCGATCGGGTGGCCACCTTCTCCCGGTCGGGTTCGCCCGCCTTGGCGTCGCTCGCCGCGTCGCATCCGGATCGGCTCCACGTCGAAGCGATCGACGGCGGCGACTCGGCCGCCGTGATCGCCTTCGTGGGACGCATGGCGGCGCGGTTCGGCGGCCTCGACCACTGCGTCGCCAACGCGGCGATCGCCCACGAGGGCGTGCTGGCGACGATGCGCGACGACGAGATCGAAGCCATGCTGGCGGTGAACGTGAAGGGCTCGATCGTGCTGGTGCGCGAGTGTGTCCGCCAGATGTTGGCGTCATTGCCTCTCCCTCTGGAAGCGAGTGGCCGACGGCCGGGTGATGGGGCCAAGGGAGATCCCGGCCGCTCGATCACCCTCGTCTCCTCGATCGTCGCGGCCCGCGGTTCGCCCGGGCTCTCGGTCTATGCCGCCACGAAGGCCGCCCTGGAGGGCTTCGCCCGCAGCCTCGCCCGGGAGGTGGGCGGACGAGGCATCCGGGTGAACTGCGTGGCTCCCGGCTTCCTGGAGACCGACCTGTCGGCGCCCCTGTCGGCCGAAAACCGGTCCCGCATCGCCCGCCGCACGGCCCTGGGCCGCCTCGGCCTCCCGGGCGACGTGGTCGGGGCCGTGGAGTTTCTCACGGGCCCCGCCGCCGCGTTCATCACCGGCCAGGTGCTCGCCGTGGACGGCGGCGGCTGACGCGGTTCGCTCGCAAAACCCTCATCCGCCCCCCGCGGATTTCGACAAAAGTGAGGTATCATGGATTGCGGTGGCAGGGGTTTCCACACAGCGATCGAACCGGATCCGCGGCCTTCCTCCCGCCACCGAAGGGAACGGAGTGCAACAGCCACGAACCCCTCTTTTGGACGGTGAGAAGCGGCCTGCCATCGTGCCGCAAGCGGACGCCTCTGGCCGCATGGCCGGGCGATTCACGGCGCGGCCGCCGACCGAATGCCGCCGGATCCTCATCGTCGGCGCCGGCGGCTTCGGTCGCGAGGTGCTGCATTGGGTCCGTGATGCCTGGCCGCTGGAGTCGGCTTCCAAGATCGCCGGGTTCCTGTCCGCCGATCCGGCAGTGCTCGACGGCAAGGGTATCCCGCTGCCGATCGTCGGCAGCCCCGCAGCATTCGTTCCCGAGGCGGGCGACGTGTTCCTACTGGCCATCGGAATTCCGCAGGTCCGCCGGCAGGTCGCCGAGTCGCTCGAGGCCCGGGGCGCCGTCTTCGCCTCGCTCGTTCATCCCACGGCGATCGTCGCCCCCAGCGCCGTGATCGAGCAAGGCAGCATTCTCTGTCCTTTCACGATCGTAAGCGACGCCGCCGTGGTCGGCCGTTTCACGCTGATAAACTATCACGGATCTCTCGGTCACGACGCAGTGACCGGCCGGTTTTGCGTCCTGTCTCCCTACGCGAGTCTCGGGGGCGGTGCGCGGTTGGGTGACGACGTTTTCATGGGCATGCACTCCTCCGTCGGTCCTGCCACGCGGGTTGGCAGTCGGAGCAAGATCAGCGCCAACTCCTGCGCGCTGGTGGACACGCGGGAGGACGCGCTGGTGTTCGGGTCTCCGGGCCGCGTGAGCCCGCTCCTCGACGTTGGACGCAGCTAGGGTGGGGAACGCGATCGTGGACGTCGAACCGCAGCCCGCCCTGCCCACCGAAAAGGCCGAAGTCCTTCGTGCCGCACGTCGTCACGCAGCCGACGCCCGTGGGGTCGCCGAGGCCGTCCGCGACACGACCGTGGCGGTCGCCTGGTCGGGGCTGCCGCCCTACGGTCTCAACAACATCCGGGCGATGATGGCCCACTTCGGCGTGCTGCCGATCGTGGTCGGCACCCGACCCGACCTGTCGTACGACGTGATCGAGAAGGTCTCCGGCCTGCCCGTGCATTGGATCGATCCCGCGGACGCCGCCGCCTCTTGGTCGCGGCTCGGCGCGGCGGTGCCGGACGTGCTCATCGTCTCGGGGTGGGCGATCCCGGCCTTCAACGAGCTGGGCCGCCAGGTGCGGGCCAACGGCGGCGCGGTGATCGTGATGGTGGACAACCGCTGGCGGGGCGACCTGCGGCAGTGGATCGCGCCGTTTGTCTTCAACACGAAGTATCGCGGCTGGTTCAAGGCGGCGATCGTGCCGGGAAAGGCGGCCCGGCGGTTCGTCAGGTTTCTCGGCATCCCCGACGACGCCATCTTCGAGGGCCTCTACAGCGGCAACCCGCACATCTTCGTGCCGGGCCCGCCGCTGCACGAGCGGCCGCAGCGGCTGCTGTTCGTCGGGCGGTTCGAGGACCGCAAGGGTGTGCATGAACTCGCCGCGGCGTGGCGGTCCGTCCAGCCGCAGATTCCGGGCTGGGAGCTGCATGCCGTCGGCGAGGGCCCGCTGCAACCGGTTCTGGAGGGCAATCCGGGCGTCGTCGTCCACCGCTTCCAGCAACTCCGCCAGATCGCCGAGTTCTACCAGTCGTCCCGCTTCCTGGTGCTGCCCAGCCACGAGGATCACTGGGGCGTGGTCGTCCACGAGGCCGCCAAGTCGGGCTGCGGCCTGCTGCTCTCCACGAATGTCGGCGCGGGAGCGGACCTGGCCAACGCGGTGAACTCGTTCTCGTTCCCGCCGCGGCAGCCGGAGGCCCTCGCCGCGGCGATCCTCCAGGCCGCCCGGCTCGACGACGCCCGCCTGCGAGCCGCCTATCACGAGAGCCTCGCGCTTTCGTATCGCTTCGGTCCGCAGGTCTTCGCCGAAGCGGTCGTTCGCGCGATCGGCCGGCTGCGATCCCGTGCCTGACCCGCTCCGCATCGGCTTCGTCACCACGCATGCCGCCCATGACCGCGCCGCCTATTCCGGCTCGTCGTTCGCCATGCGGCAGGCACTGCTCGCGCGGGCCGACGTGGCGGTCATCGACATCGACGGCCTGTCCACGGTCCTCTATCCGCTGTGGCGGGCGAAGCAGGCCGCGTATTGGTTCGGCTTCGGCAGGCGGTATTGGATGAACCGGCAGCCGGCGGTGCTTTCCGGCTACGCCCGTCAGGTGGCCCGCCGGGTGGCCGCCGACGGGCCGATCGACGTGCTCCTCAGCCCCGGCAGCGTTCCGCTCTGCCACTACACCGGCCCGGTGCCCGCGGTTTTCTGGTCCGATGCCACGTTCGACTGCCTGGTGGACTTCTACCCGGAGGCCACCGGCTTCTCCCGCGAGACGGTCGTGGCCGGCCACCGCATGGAGGAGGCGGCGCTCCGCAACTGCACGCTGGCGATCTATTCGTCCGACTGGGCGCGGCAGTCGGCCGCCCGCGTCTACAAAGCTACCGCCGCCAAGCTCCAGACCGTGCCCTACGGCGCCAACATCGATCCGCAGACCGGACCGCCCGTCGCAGACGGCTTCATCACCGCCCGGGTCGGGCAGCCGCCGCGGCTGCTGTTCGTGGCCAACGACTGGCGTCGCAAGGGAGGTGATCTCGCGGTCGCCGCGACGGCCGAGCTCGTCCGCCGCGGCCGGCCCGTGGCGCTCGACGTGGTCGGCCAGCCGCCACCCGGCCCCGTGCCGCCGTTCGTCACCGTTCATGGATTCCTCGACAAGCGTGCGGCGGCCGATCGCCAGCGGCTGACGGACCTGTTTCGCTCGGCCCATGCCCTCGTGCTGCCCACGCGGGCCGACTGCGTGCCGATGGTGGTCGCCGAGGCCTATGCCCACGCCCTGCCCGCCGCCGCCACCGCCGTGGGGGGCGTGCCGAGCGTCATCGACGACGGCGTCACCGGTCGGCTGCTGCCCCCCGACGCGGGTGCCGCCGACTGGGCGACGGCCGTGGAGGAGATGCTCTGGCCGGAGGAGCGGCACGTCGTCCTGTCGCAGGCCGCGCTGGCCCGCTTTCGCAGCCTGCTCAACTGGCCCGTAGCCGTGGGCCGGGTCGTGGAACTGCTGCACACACGCTGCGTGGCGTCGCATGCCGCCTAGCCTGATCGCGGCGATCGCGGATCGGCTGCTCTATCGCAGCGGCTATTTCCGTATGGTCGACGCCACGTCCGCCCGCTCGGCCGGCGCGATGGCCGAGAGCATCGTCGCGGCCTTCGCGCCCGCGCGGGTGATCGACTATGGGTGCGGCACCGGCAGCCTGCTCGCGGCCCTGCGGGCCCGTGGCGTCGGCGTGGCCGGCACGGAGCATTCGGGGGTGGCGCGGCGGATGTCTGCGGCCAAGGGGCTCGACCCCTTGCCCCTCGATCTGCGGTCGCCCCCGAAGCAGCCGCCGTTGGGAACGGCCGACGTTGCCGTGTCGTTCGAGGTGGCCGAGCATCTGCCCGCGACGGCCGCCGACGGCCTGGTCGGCCTGCTGGCCGCCACGGCTCCGATCGTGGTCTTCGGCGCGGCCACACCCGGACAGGGGGGCAGAGGCCACGTCAACGAGCAGCCCCACGACTACTGGATCGCGAAGTTCAAGAGCCGGGGAATGGATTGGGATCGCCCGCGATCGCACGCCTTTCGCGATTCGTGGCGGGCCGCTGGCGTCGACTTCTGGTATGCGGATAATGCGTTGGTCTTTCGTCGCGACACGAGCCCGAGTTGACGGTCGTCTTGTGGTGTTTCGCCTGAATCCCGATCTTCGCGCCTGGTGCTGAAATCATGCTGAACTGGCTGGCTCGCAACGCCTTGCATTACGGCCATGCGTTCGAGATCCGTGGACTGTTGCTCACGGAGTATTTCCGCCTGCGGCGGCGGGAGCCTTCGATTCCCGGCGGGCTGGGCTGGCGGATCTGGCGCGAGCCGTCCCACATGGAAGACCTGTTGAACCTGGCGCGGTTCGTCAGTCCGATAGAACACATCCTGCTGCTCGACCTCGGTGGCAACGTGGGCCAGTGGGCTGCCGAGTTCGTGAGTTTCTTCCCGAAAACCGACATCATCGCCTTCGAACCCGATCCGCGGGCCCACGCCGCGTACGCGGCACGGTTTCAAGGGCGGCCGAACGTCACGCTGCATCAGGTCGCCGTCTCGTCGGCGCCCGGCAAGGCCACGTTCCACCTGGCGGAGAACCCGGTCTACTCGTCCCTGGAGGCCTATTCCGACACCCAGGCCGACCGGGGCATCGAAATGGGCAAGGACTGCACCGTGGCCTTGCAGACGCTCGACTCATTCGGCATCGACACGTCGGGGCACGACGCGACCGTGCTCAAGATCGACGTCCAGGGCCACGAAGTCGAGGCCTTATTGGGTGCAACGGAAACGCTGCGGAAGGTGGATGTCTTGATCGGCGAACTGGCGTTCGCCACACAATATGACGGTGCGGAGCCGTCGTTCGCCCGCGTGTGCAGCCTCCTGCAGGCCGCGGGCCTCCACCCGGCGATCTTTCAGACCTACGGCCGCCAACTCGGCCCCCATGCCTTCGAGCGGGACGTCGTGTTCGTTCGCCGCAACCGTCTCGACCGGCTTTACGGGTGGGACTGACCGCCTGATGCTCAACGACCGTCGCTATCGGGCCGCGGCTGCCACGGCCGCGGCGAACATCCTCGGCCGTCCGGTCAACATGCTTCTTTCGATGGCGGCGGTGGCGATCGCCGTGCGGTCCGCCGGGCAGGAGGCCTATGGTGTGATGGTGATGTGCCTCACGGCGACCACCTGGCTCGCCGCACTCGACTGCGGTCTCTCCAGCAGCAGCATCAACAGGATCGTGCAGGTGCGCACCGGAGGCGAGCCTGTCCAGGGTGTGGTGAGCACGGCGTTCTTCTTCCTGCTGGCCGTCGGCATGATGACCGCACTGGCCATCGCATGGGCCGCGTATTGCACCGGCCTGCCCGACTTCCTCAACCCAGGGCATGGCCTTCCACGTTGGCAGGTGCAGGGCTGCCTCTTGGCGTTCGCCGCCTACGTCTTCTGCTGGTTCCCATGCCAGATCTTCGAGCGGGCGAGCGTGGCCTTCCAGGAAGGCTGGCTCACCGTCGTCGGCCAGGTAGGGGGCAATGCGATCGGCCTCGGGTTTCTGGTGGCCACGATAGCTGTGGCCCCCACCTTGCCCGGGGTGGCTGGTGCTTGGGTCGGCGGCGCGTGCGTGAGTGGACTGGCGATCGTTGCCGCGACGTTGTTGCGGCATCCGCGGGAGTGCCTGCCGTCGTGGCAGTTCGCTTCGGGAGCAGAACTACGCAGGCTCATGAATGCGGGCGCATGGTTCATTCTCATCGGTCTCGCCGGGCAAGTAGGGCTGCAATCCGATCCGCTGATTGCTGGTATCGCCACGAATGCACTGGAAAAAGGGGATGGCGCGGCCGTCGCTGCGGAACTGGCCATCCCGATGCGGCTATTTAACTTCGTCACCGCCTTCGCCATCCTGGCTATCAATCCGCTCTGGCCCGCCTACGCGGAAGCGGCTGCCAAGGGCGACTCCGTATGGCTACGACGCACGCTCCGCAAGTCCACGCTCATCGCCGCGGTGTCGAGTTTCCTGGCCGTGCTGCCGTGCGTGATCTTCGGCCGAGACATCCTGCGACTTTGGGTCGGCGATCAGGTCCACGTGCCGTTGGGGCTGATCGTGGCCTGCGCCTGCTGGACGGTTGCCATGACAGTTGGGCAGTCATTCAATGTATTCCTCAACGGACTGGGCTTTTTTCGATTGCAGTTTGCCGTGAATGTGCTGTTTCTCGCCCTGGTGATCCCGGCAAAGATACTCGCTCTGTGGCGGTTCGGGCCCGCGGGCATGGTCTGCGCGACGGCCGCGATCTATGTACTGACCCAGATAATCCCATACTTTCTCTTCATCCGAGCGGGCGGTCTCGGCGCGATACAGCAGCGGCAGAATATTGAACAGACCGTGGAACTGGGTGCCGGCGACGTGCACCTGCGACCGGCAGAATCGGCGTGAGCATGAAGACCATCATCTCGACCGGCGTGGGGAGGCTGTACTTCGTCGAACTTGCCTGCGCTTTGCAGGATGCCGGTGAAGACATCCGCATGATCACCGGGTGGGTTCCGGGGCCGGCGGGTGAACGCATCGCGGATCTGGTCGGCCCGCTCATGGGACGGCCAAATCTGGCTCGCAGGCTTCGGCCGCGCCAGGCCAACGGCCGCATTGCTCGTGACCGCATGCTCACGCTCCCGGTGGCGGAGGGCTTGGCGAGCCTGGGGTATCGACTGTGGGGCCTGGGCCTGCTTCCGCATGGATCCACGATGCGGCTCGCCTGGCAGAACTTCGGACGCGCCAGCCGGCGATATCTCCACGACGCCGACATCTTCCACGTCCGCACCGCCGCCGGTCAGGGAGGGGCGATCGCCACCGCCCGGCGGCGAGGCATGAAGGTGGTCGCGGACCAGAGCATCGCCCATCCCGCCTTCATCGATCGCGCCCTCGCCCCCGACTACAAGGACCTGGGCATCAGCCACTGGATGTCGATGCGAGACGGCTTTTGTCGCTTGATGGTCGAGGATTGCGAGCAGGCTGATTGTGTTCTCGTCAACTCCGACTTCGTCAAGGAAACGTTCGTCGCCGAGGGAATCCCGGCCGAGAAGATCCACGTCGAATATCTCGGCGTGCGGCCCGACTTCTTCGGCTTGAAGAACGAGTGGTCGATCTCTGGTCCCGTGAAGATCCTGTTCACGGGCGGGTTCGGTGTCCGCAAGGGCGGGCCGCACTTCCTGGCAGCCCTTCATCTCCTTCGCAAGCGGGGCGTGCCCTACACCGCGACGGTCGTCGGCTCCGTCGAGGATCTTGCGCGGATGCCCGCGGCCAACCCATTGCCGCCCGACCTCACGTTCGTCCCGCGGGTGCCGCAGGATGAACTGAAGCAGTACCTGGCGACGCACGATCTCTACCTCTTTCCGACCCTCGCTGAGGGCTGCGCGAACTCGGCGATGGAAGCCTTGGCCGCCGGGTTGCCGGTGATCACGACCCGTGAGTGTGGCCTGCCGGCGCGTCACGGGGAGCATGCGTGGCTGATTCCGCCGCGGAATCCTGCTGCGATATGCGATGCCATCGAGCACCTTTCGGCCGACCACCGCAAGCGGGAGGCGATCGGCCGGGCGGCGGTCGATTTCATGCAGGCGACGTATCGGTGGGAGCGATTCGGGTCGAGCGTGCGGGCCATCCACGAGTCGTTGCTGCAGGCGAAGGCAGCGGCGCGATGAGCCTCGGGCGTGCCGTTCAACACCGCGATTCTTCGCCCCCGCAGGTGCGGGCAATGGGCATGCCGCATGCAGCAGCTGCCGCGGCCGAGCGTGGCTGGCGACTCACGGCCTTTCTCACCGGCCTGGGCTCGCAGCTCTTCGTGCGCCTTATCGGTTACCTGGCCTTCACGGAGGTGTTTTTCCTCGTCACGGCGCCCTTGAAGCTTCGATCGCTGCTCGCCGCAGCGAGCCGCACGCCGTCCACGACGATTTTTACGATCCTGTGGGTGCTTTGGGTGATCGGCTCGGTGACGGCCGACCTCGTGAACGGCTCCCCGTTCGACATTCTCGCTCGCGGCGTATCACGTTCGCTCTTTCTCGGCCTGGACGTGCTGTGCCTGCTGGCGCTGTGGAGGAAGCCGGAGAAGATGGAGTATTTTCTGCTGGCGTATCCCGTCTCGCTGTTTGCCAGCCGCTTCGTCTTCACGAGTGGTGCAGAGGAATGGCTGGGGGCGGACACGACCGACTTTTCACAATGGAAGGCCAACACTTCCTACTTGATCGTCGGAGTTCTCTACGCCTTTGTGGCATGTCTCTGCCGCCGGGCGCCGCTGCTGGTCGCCGCAGTCACAGCTGCAACCGGGGTGTTCTTCACTGCGATGGGGTCGCGATCATACGGGCTGACGCAGTTCCTCGCCGCAGTGCTCATGATCGCCTTCCCCGGCGGCGGCGCAAGGGCTGGGGCGGACATGGTCGCCGTCGTACGCAAGCGGCGAGGTCTTGCCTACAAGATTGCGGGCGGAATCGTGCTAGGTGTGCTCACGGTCTATGCGGCCGGCCAGGCGTACAAGGCCGCGACACGGGCTGGCCTGCTCGGCGAAAAAGAATTGAACAAACTCGAGGATCAGGATCGCACGAAGGGCGGCGTTCTCGTCGGGGGTCGGTTCGGCTTCTTCGTGGGCCTGTGGGCGGCATGCCACAAGCCGATCATTGGCCATGGCTCTTGGCCGCTCGACGTGTATGGCTATACGGGTGAGGTGGTGGACATGTTCGAGATCGACACGAAGGATGCTCGCCTGATGACGAAAAAGCTGTACTGGATTCCGTGCCATTCAGCCATCGTCGGTGGGTGGGTCGAGCATGGAGTGTTTGGCCTTCTGTTCTGGCTTTTCGTGATTTATGTCCTGTGCATCAATTTCCCACGGGCGGCCGTCGTCTTCCCCGCGTATGCGGGCCTCTATGCCCTGATTTTTTCCGACATGATCTGGCACGTGCTGTTTTCACCCGCCGGCCACCGTGTTATCCTGGCCGCCAAGATCGTGAGCATGCTGCTGGTTGACGATGCCTGGCGTCGCCAGACGCAGTCGGTCCGCCGGGAAGCATTCGCGATGCGGCTGCGGGCGGTCTCTCGCCGAGACGCAGCCCCGGAAGCAGGTGCCGCATGACGCAGGTGTTGGTGCGTCGGCTCGGCCGCAGCGAGCGAGGGCATCACTTCTACGGATTCCACGACGTTTCCCCATGGAGCGCGGATTTTCGGAGCATGCTCGCGCTGCAGGTTGATCGCATCGACCATCCTCCCCTGGCCTCCACGGCCGCGCGGGTCGGGGTTATCGACATCGAGACCGACGAGTTCCGGGTGCACGACGAGTCGGTCGGCTGGAACTTTCCCCAGGGGGCCCGGCAGATCTGGCTCGCCGATCGCACTCACTATGCCTACAACTGCCCGATCAGTGGCGTTCCCCGCAGCCGCGTTCGCACTGGCGGAGGCGGGCTGGTACACGAGGTTCCCTGGGGCGTGGCGGCGGTGAGCCCGTCAGATAATGTCCTGTTGTCCATCGATTTCGGCCGCATCCACCGCGCGGGAGGCTACGGGCACACCGGCATCCGTCCGTGGAAAGATCACGCGGCGACCCGCCACGTCAGTGGATTGGTCAGGGTGGATATGGCCAGCGGCGAAGCCACGGAACTGGTCAGCCTGGATGGCTGTCGAAACGCCGCCGGCAGTCGCGGCGCAGCTGATACCGCGCTGGATTACATCACCCATGTCGTGCCGAGCCCCTCCGGAGCGTGGATCTGCTTTCTGTACCGATCCTGGCTGGCCGACGGGGGCATGGACACCGCATTGTGTGTGGTGAACGCAACCGGCGGCGAATTTCGCGTCGTCCACCGCGGAAATCTCTCGCACTTCGACTGGCGCGACGACGAGTCGATCGTCATTTGGGGCCCGCGCCGGCAGTTGGTCACGGCCCTGCGTGGCCGCGGCAGCAGCGGACGCGGCTGGAGCACCGTCGTGCTGCGCCGACTCAAGGATGTTGTGCGCCCCTTTGTGAGGGGGGCTGGCCTGCTCGCCTCCACCTTCCTGCGGGTGCCCATCGACGGCTCGCCACCAGAGCCGTTTTTTTCAGAGTTCTTCAGTGGCGATGGGCACCCGTCTTTCTGCCCGCAGGACAGGGCGTGGATGCTTTGCGACACGTATCCAGACCCGGCGGGCAACCGCGATCTTTTTCTGCTCGACACGCGCCGGCCCACGAAGCACATGCTAGGCGTTTTTCACGAGCCGTCGCTGCCGCTCGATGAGTCGCTGATCGACGAGGCCTGCCGCGACGTTGATGCCGGCATCCTACAGCTGGTCGGCAAGCAGCGTTACGCCAGATCGCGGAGCGGATTGCACTGCGACCTACACCCGAGGTGGCGGCGTGACGGCATGGAAGTCACCTTCGACTCTTTGCACGATGGCACACGCCAGATATATACGGTCGCGACGTCGAGCATCTTGCAGGATTGATCGGAAGCCGTGAAAGGAGAGCGCGGGACATGAAGCGGATTATCGTTACCGGGTCGAGCGGACTGATCGGGTCCGAGGCGGTGGCCTACTTCGCAACGCGAGGCTGTGAGGTTTTCGGGATCGACAACAACATGCGGGCCGAGTTCTTCGGACCAAAAGGCGATACGACCTGGAATCTCGCAAGGCTTAAAGAAGCCCACCCCTCCTTCACGCATCTCCAGCGGGATATTCGGGATCGGACAACTATTTTGCGGACGATTCGAGACGTAGCGCCTGATTTGGTGATACACGCCGCGGCTCAGCCTAGCCACGACCTCGCGGCCAAGGTTCCATTCGATGACTTCGACGTCAATGCGGTCGGAACGTTCAATCTGCTCGAAGCGACGCGGCAGGTTCGCGACGCCGGCGTGGCCGATCCGGTTTTCATCTTCATGAGCACGAACAAGGTGTACGGTGACGCCCCCAACGAGATTCCGCTCGTCGAACTGCCGACTCGGTGGGACTACGCCCGCCCCGAGGATCACGGTGGCGTAAGGGAGGATATGCGTATCGACCGCTGCCTTCATTCACTTTTCGGAGCGAGCAAGGTGGCCGCCGACATCGTGACCCAGGAGTATGGGCGATATTTCGGGCTGAAGACGGGCGTGTTTCGCGGAGGCTGCCTGACCGGCCCCAACCACTCCGGCGTCGAGCTCCACGGATTCCTGAGTTATCTGTTCAAGTGTGCGCGCGAAGGCGGCAGGTACACGATCTTTGGGTATCACGGAAAACAGGTGCGAGACAACATCCACAGCCTGGATGTCATTCGCGCGTTCGAGGCATTCGCCCGCGATCCACGACCGGGTGAGGTTTACAATCTCGGTGGATGCCGGCAGAACAGCTGCTCGATGAAGGAAGCGATCGATGCCGCGGAGAACCTCACCGGCCGGAAACTCGACGTCACGTATGTCGATGACAATCGGAAAGGCGATCACATCTGTTACATCTCTGACATGTCGAAGTTCCATTCGCATTACTCGCAGTGGTCGATCTCGAAGTCCTTGGGTGAAATCTACGGGGAATTGGCCGAGGGTGCGGCAGCCTGATGCGCTACTGCTTTTTTGCAAGCGGGCCCTATCGTGAGAACCCCAGCCTCGTCCGCGCGCTCTGCCTGGGTAAGGAATTGGCTGGGCGGGGTGTCGATGTGTGCTATGTGGCTGACGACATACCGGAAAATCGTCGGCCTGGTGTCTTCGATGCGCGTGCGACGATCGCCTACGTGACGAAGCCGCGGTCATCGAGCCAGTTCCTCGCTCGCCGCAGGGCCATCGCTTCGCTGTCGCCTGACTACGTGCATGTCATTGACATGGCCCCAAAAACCTTTCTTGGCCTGGTTGGTTCGAAGTGGAAAGTCGTCGCGGACTACGACGAGTGGCCTGCTGGGCGGCCCCACCCATTCCTGCGGAGGAAATGGGAGGAGTTCTTGGAGCGGTGGTCGAACCGTCGCGCCGCACGCGTGATTGTGTGCAGCAGGTACTTGCAGGACAGGTTCGAGCAACGTCATGGAAGGCGACCCGCGTACATTCCATACGCCACCCATCTCGAGGAGCACGCCGACGCCGATTCGCCCTTTGCGGAGCCGACGGCGGTCTACATGGGGACTTTTTCAAAGCCCTACGACCTCGATCTGCTGTTTCACGCCGCCAAGTTACTGGCTGAGCGAAAACAGAAGCCCAGGATGTGCTTCATGGGGACGGGTCCTCAGTTCGAGCTTTGGAAGGCATTTCTTGTCGAGCATCAGCTCGACAACGTGGAACTTACGGGCCGGCTGACGGGTGTTGAACTCTGGCGTCGCCTGCGTCACTCGCACGTGCTGTTGTTTCCAATCAGGCCCAGCGTTCCGAATCTATCGCGATGCCCGAGCAAGACGTATTCCTATGCGCAAGCCCGACGGCCGGTGATTGTGAATCGTACTGGTGAGATACCAACAGTACTTGGGGATCTGGCAACGTACGTGGAATGCACGCCAGAATCTTTTGCCGAAGCGATTGGGCATGCCATGCGGTCGCCAGTGTTGCCGGACGTGGATTACCACGTCGAGCATCAGAACTGGGGTGTTCGTGCAGAAAGGCTGCTCGAGTTGCTCGCATGACCGGCGAGGGATTGAACCATAGAGTCTTTGGGCAAGCCAGCCGCTACGCCTCGCCCTGGTCGCTCCGCACGCGGCTCGGAAGGCTCGCCTGGATCGTGACGTGGAATTGCCTGTTTCGCACGTCACCGAAGCCGTTCTACGCATGGCGCCGATTGCTCCTGCGGCTGTTCGGCTGCCGGATCGAGGGCCGACCTTTCGTGTCTCCGCACGCCCGGATCACCATGCCTTGGCAACTGCAGCTCGGCGACAAAACGACGCTCGCGGAGCGATGCGAGGTCTACAACCTCGGCTTCGTGTCCTTGGCGCCGCGAGTAACGGTCGCCCAGGAGGCGTATCTGTGCGCAGGTACGCACGATTTCGAGCATGCCTACACGCCGCTGATCACCGCGCCGATCACGATCGGCGAGGATGCCTTCATCGCCGCCCGCGCGTTCATCCTGCCGGGCGTCACCGTGCACCGCGGGGCGATCGTCGGGGCCTGCGCCGTCGTGACCAAAGACGTCCCGGAGCGGGCCATCGTCGCCGGCAATCCCGCCCGCGTGATCGGCACCCGCCGCTGGGAGTTCACCGATCGCCTGCCGGGGCCGGCGGCTTCATGATCCGGGTGGTCCATATCACGACGGCGCTTTCGCCTTCGGGGGCGGGGGTGTACGAGGCCGTCCGGGGCATCACGACGCGTCTCGCGGAGACGCAGGCCGTGCACGTCCGCGTCCTGGGCCTGGCCGCACAGCCCGACACGTGGAGCCGGGACAGAAGCGGCTGGGGCAACCTCGACGTGACCGTCGCGGCGGGCGGCGGCCTGCGCGGGCTGCGGTCGCTGGTCCGGCATGCCGAACGCATGCCGGTCGCGGGTGTGAACATCGTGCATGCCCACGGCGTGTGGGACGGCGCCGGCTTGGCCGGTCGGGCGCTCGCGACCCGGGCGGGCTGCCCGCTCGTCATCAGCCCCCACGGCATGCTGGAACCGTGGGCCTTCCAACACAACCGCCTGAAGAAACTGCTTCCATGGCACCTCTGGGAGCGCAGGACGCTGGCCCAGGCTGACGTGCTCGAAGCCAAGAGCGACTTGGAGGCCACGTCTTTTCCGAAGGTCGGGCTCCACAATCCCGTGGCCGTGATCCCCGTCGGGCTGGACATCCCGCACGTGCCGCCGGCGTCGCGGTCGGAAGGCGGTCCGCGCCGCTGCGTCTTCCTCTCGCGGATCCATCCGAAGAAGGGCATCGACATGCTGCTCCAGGCCTGGTCACAGGTGCGGCCAACGGGCTGGCGATTGGTGATCGCCGGCCCGGACGACGGCGGCCATCTCCCGCCCCTGCAGGCCCTGGCCAAGTCGCAGGGCATCGCCGCGGACGTCGAGTTCCTTGGACCGCAATACGGTGCCGCCAAGTGGGATCTCCTCCGCTCCGCCGACCTCTTTGTTCTTCCGTCGCATTCGGAAAACTTCGGCATCGTCGTGCCCGAAGCGCTGGCGATGGGGGTGCCGTGCATCGCCACGACCGGAACCCCCTGGGCTCAGCTCCCGCAGCAGGGCATGGGCTGGTGGGTCGATCCCACCGTCACCGACATCGCCGCGGCGCTCGGTGACGCCGTCCGCCGCCCGTCCGCGGAGTTGGCGGCGATGGGCGGTCGCGGCGTGGGATACGTCAACGACACGTTCTCGTGGCCCGCGATCACGCGGCAGACCGCGGAACTCTACGCCCGCCTCGTGCCAGCGAAAGGCTCCCCGTGACCTCCTCCCCGCCGATCTCGGTTCTCGTGCTGACGCTCGACGAGGAGGTCAATCTCCCTCGGTGCCTGGAGTCGCTCCGCTGGTGCGACGACGTGGTCGTGCTCGACTCCGGCTCCCGGGACCGCACCGTGGAGATCGCCAGGGAGTTCGGTGCCCGGGTAGTGGAGCGTCCCTTCGACAATTGGGCCAGCCACCAGAACTGGGCCCTGCAGTCGATCGACTTCCGGCATGCATGGCTGTACTACAGCGACGCCGACGAGGTCGTGACGCCGGAACTGCGCGACGAAATGGCCGCCATCGCGACCGCGGCGGATAACCCGCACGTGGCCTATCGCGTGCGGTACAAGAACTATTTCCTCGGCCGCTGGATCCGCCACTGCGGTATCTATCCCACCTGGGTGCTTCGGTTCTACCAGCCCCGCAAAGTGCGGTACGAGCGTCTGGTCAATCCCACCGCCGTCGTCGCCGGCAGCGAGGGGCTGTTGCGGGAGCATTTCCTGCACTACAGCTTCAACAAGGGCCTGCAGGCCTGGTTCGACAAGCACAATAAGTATTCCACCGCCGAGGCCGTCGAGACCCTGCGGGAATTGCGCGGCGGCCACGTCGATTGGGCGGGGCTGTTCGACCTGCGAAATCCTGCGCGGCGGCGGGTGGCCCTCAAGCATCTGTCGTTTCGCCTGCCGTTTCGGCCGCTGCTGCGATTTCTCTACATGTACGTGCTGAAGCTCGGTTTTCTCGACGGCGCCGCCGGGTTCCACTACTGTGCGTTGTTGTCGATCTACGAATACATGATCGTCCTCAAGGCCAAGGAAATGCGCCGCCGCGAGCGCGGCGAGAGCGTGTGAGATGGTGCCGAGCGAGCCTGCCCTCGGCATCGTCGTGCCGGCGCTCAACGCCGCCGTCACACTCCGGGCGACGCTGCTGTCCCTGCGGGCCGCGGTCACGGATGGCGCGGAGATTCTGCTCGTGGACGGTGGGTCGACCGACGACACGGTCGCCATCGCGGAGTCGGAGGGCGTCGCGGTCGTGTCCACCGCGGGCAACATGTACGCCGCGGTCAATGCCGGGTTTCGCCGCGTGCGGGGCGAGTGGCTCACATGGATCAACGCCGATGATCTCCTGTATGCCGATCGGCTCGGTCCGCGCGTCCGTTCCGCGGCAGGGGCCGACGTGCTCTACGGACCGGTGGACTTCATCGACCCCGCGGGGCGGTTCGTGCATGCGTGGACGAGTGCCGCGGCGACCGACCTGCTGCCGCTCTATCGGGCCGGTTACAGTCCGTTGCTCCAGCAGGGCACGCTCTTCAGGCGATCGGTGTTCGAGCGAATGCACGGATTCGACGAGTCCTATCGATTCGTGGCGGACGCCGACTTCTGGTGGCGGGCCCTGGAGGCGGGTGTCGTGTTCCGACGGGCCACCCATCCTCCTGTCGGGGCATTCCGCCTGCACGCGGGCCAGCTGAGCCAGCGCTTCGCGCGGGAGATGCGGGCCGAGCACGACCGCATGGTGGCCGGGCATGGCGGTCGCCGTCGCACGCTCCGCTCGTGGCTGGGCCTCCTCCGGCTGCATGGCGTCAACCTCTCCTCGTATGCCATCAGGTTCCTGCGTCGCGGCGTCCTGGAGGGCTGGCCGCGGATGCCCGGAAGTTATGACGTCGTCCGCCAGCCGAGATAGCCGCCTTGGCCCGCGTGAGCC
>Ga0315901_10004669_pt1 | contig 16970 bp, 17 predicted proteins | sample LakEriMetagenome_10_FD_203761 | JGI IMG/M metagenome (GOLD analysis project Ga0315901, IMG submission 203761) | Freshwater fungal communities from buoy surface, Lake Erie, Ohio, United States - Buoy 2 MA116 | ecosystem: Environmental > Aquatic > Freshwater > Lake | place: USA: Lake Erie, Ohio...
GCACCGGCACCGTGGCTTCCACCGACAACCGCAACTGGGAGCTGCTGCCCGCCGACGGCCCCGAGCGCCGCTTCAGCCAGAGCCGCGCCGTGGCGCTGGACATGGAGAGCGCCACCATCGCCGCCAACGGCTTCAGGTTCCGGGTGCCCTACGGCACGCTGCTGTGCGTGAGCGACAAGCCGCTGCACGGCGAGATCAAGCTGCCCGGCATGGCCAACCACTTCTACCGCGAGCGTGTCGACCAGCACCTGCGCATCGGCATGCGCGCCGTCGACCTGCTGCGCCAGGAGCGGCCCGGCAGCCTGCACAGCCGCAAGCTGCGCAGCTTTGCCGAGGTGGCGTTCCAGTAGGCGGCGGCAGTCCGCGGCCGCTCAGCGGCGTTCAGCGCAGCAGCGGCCGCAGGGCCAGCAGGCCCAGCAAGGGGCCCAGCGCCAGCCAGGGCAGCAGCTGCGCCAGCGGCACCGTCTGCGCCAGCCGCACGAACAGCTCGATGCTGAGTGCGCTGATGGCAAATCCGATGCTGTTGGTGAGCGTGAGCACGCTGCCGACGGCATCGCGCGGGGCGTTGGAGGCGGTGAGGGCGCTGAACTGCGGCGAATCGCCGGCCACCGTCACGCCCCACAGCAGCAGCCAGCCGAAGAACAGCACGGCAGGCGACGCCAGCGCCCACGGTGCCACCAGGCAGCAGGCGCCGCTGGCGGCCAGCATCGTGGCGGCGACACGGGCACTGCCCACGCGCTGCGCCCACAGGCCGCCGAGCACACAGCCCAGCATGCCCGCACCCAGCACCACGAAGGCCGCCCACGACACCGCCGGCCCCACCAGCCGCGTCATCAGGATCACCGGCATCAGCACCCACACGGTGTAGAGCTCCACCATGTGGCCGAAGTAGCCCAGCACCGAGGCGCGCACCCGCGCATCGGTGGCCAGCGTGGCCAGCGCCTGCAGCCGCAGACCCGGCCCGCGCCCGGCGGGCACCGGCGTGGCCGGCACGCGCAGCCACAGCCACAGCCCGGCCAGCGCGGTGACCAGCGCCACGGCCACGAACACCGCCTGCCAGGGCAGGCCGGCGCCCTGCGCCGCCAGGGCCCGCAGCGCGTGCGGGCTTGCGCTGCCCAGCACCAGCGCGCCCACCAGCCAGCCCAGGGCGGTGCCCAGGCCTTGTGGATGCCACTGCGCGGCGATCTTCATGCCCACCGGGTAGATGCCGGCGAGGAAGAAGCCCGTGGCCACGCGGCAGGCCGTGAGCGCCGGGATCGAGTGCGCCACCGCCGCCGCCAGCAGCGTGGTGACGGCGGCCAGCAAGGCGCAGATCAGGAACACGGCGCGCGCCGGGAACCGGTCGGCCACGGCCAGCAGCGCGAACACCAGCGTGCCGCCGATGAAGCCACCCTGCAGCGCGGCGGTGAGCGTGCCCACCGTGGCGGCCTGCCACCCGTAGGCGGCCTGCAGGTCGGGCATCACGGCGTTGACGGCGAACCAGCTCGAGGTGCCGCCGAGCTGCGCCAGCACGATGGCCGGCAGCACCCGGGGCGCGGCCTGGGGGCCGCGATCGACGTCGTGTAAGTCGTTCACGCCGTTACGCTATCACCGCTGCCGTGGCGGCCGTTGCCGCAGGGGCCGCGTTCGCGCGGAGTCGCCAAAGCCCCAGGCCCCCGGGGGATGAAGCGCGCGCGGCTTCGCAGACCCTGCTCCGCTCGGTGACACTCCGGCCCGTCGAGAGGGGAGTAGCCGGCCGTGCAACGCGGCCGCGGCACCCCGACAGTACGGCATGCACCCCGCGAGGTGCAGCCCGGGACCGCAGTGGGGCCGCCAGGCCCTTCCGCAAGACCTTTCGGCGCAATTCAACTCAACGAGGGAGAGTGTCGTGGACACCATTGCGCCGACATGGCTGTGGGTATTTTTCGTGGGCGCCGTTCTGGTGGCTCTGTTCGTCGACTTCGTGGTGCTGCACAAGCAGGGCGCGCATGCGGTCAGCGTGAAGGAAGCGCTGAACTGGTCGCTGATCTGGGTCGCGCTCAGCTTTGCCTTCAACGGCCTGTTCTGGTGGGCTGTCTACCAGGACCACGGCACCGCACTGGCCAACACCAAGGCGATGGAGTTCCTCACGGGCTATCTCATCGAGAAGAGCCTGGCCGTCGACAACATCTTCGTGTTCCTGATGATCTTCACGTACTTCGCGGTGCCGCCGGCATTCCAGAAGCGCGTGCTGATGATCGGCATCATCGGCGCCATCGTGCTGCGCACGGTGATGATCCTCGTCGGCGCCTGGCTGATCCAGCAGTTCCATTGGGTGCTGTACGTGTTCGGCGCCTTCCTCGTGCTCACGGGCCTGAAGATGTGGTGGGCCGCCGGCCAGGAGCCCGACCTCGAGAGCAACCCGGCGCTGAAGCTGCTGCGCCGCGTGATGCCGGTGAGCAAGAACTTCGACGGCGAGAAGTTCTTCACCATGGAAAACGGCAAGCGCATCGCCACGCCGCTGCTGCTGGTGATCCTGCTGGTGGCCATCACGGACGTGATCTTCGCCGTCGACTCCATCCCGGCCATCTTCGCCATCACGATGGACCCGTTCATCGTGCTCACCAGCAACATCTTCGCCATCCTTGGCCTGCGCGCGATGTACTTCCTGCTGGCCGCGGTGGCCGCCAAGTTCCACCTGCTGAGCTACGGCCTGGCGGTGATCCTGGTGTTCATCGGCACGAAGATGATGCTGATCGACATCTACAAGATCCCGGTGGCGGTGAGTCTGGGCGTGGTCGTCTCGATCCTGGCGATCACGATGCTGTGGAGCGTGAAGACGGCGCCCAACATCACGCCGGCCGACGGCCCGCGCGACGCCAGCTGAGCGCGCCGGCAGCGGCCCTGAACTGAGGGGCCGCCTGCCCGAGCCCGGGCATCACGCCCGGGCTGCGTGCCGAGCACGCACCCGGCGCAAAGGGCAACGCGGATTTATCATCCGGTTCTCATGCAAGCCAGCCCTCCGGATCTCGCCCAGGTGCGCCTGGACAACGCGCTGGCCCTCTTCGAGGAGTTCGTGCGCGCCACGGCGCGCCATGCCGACGCGGCCACACTGCGTGGCCTGGAGCGGCGCTTTGCCGAGCGGGTGCAGATCCAGCCCAGCTACTGGAGCCAGATCAAGGGCCGCGGCCGCCAGATCGGCGAGCGCCTGGCGCGGCAGTTCGAGCACCTGTGCAACAAGCCTCGCGGCTGGATGGACGTGCCGCACGGCCCGGGCAGCGAAACGCTGCCGCCACCGATCGGCGCCACGCTGCCCGCGGACTACGCGGCGGCCCGCGCCGGCGCGGCGGCCACGCCTGCTGCCACGCCGGCCCGCGACGACAACCTGCCGCTCGACGACGACGAGCGCTTCATCGTCGGTCTCGTGCTGACCTACTACCGCCGCCACCCGCAGCGCGCACGCACGCGGCTGCTCGATCTGCTGGGCGAGGTGTTGACGCCCGCCGCACCCGCGGCACCTTCGGCGGCGCTGGCGCCCACACCCGCCGGCCGCCCGGCCGCACCCGCGGCCGCGGCCGCCGAGGACCCGCGCAACCTGTGGCTGCGCACGCAAAGCGGCGTGGCGCCGCTGAAGCGCAAGAAGTAGCCGGCCGCGGCGGCCCGCCGCCACGGCATCCCTTGTTTGATGGATCGAGTGCGGGTTTTTTCGCACTCCGGCCCCTTGCCGACTGATAACGGCTTCTTTATCATCTGCGCAAGCCTGTGATAGACGACTTGCCTTCTGCGGCCTCCCAGCCCAGCGCAAGACCCGCCGCCCGCAGCCGATCAACCCTCCAACCGACGCCATGAACCTGAGCCCTGCCCTGATCACTGCCAGCCGCGGCGTTGCGCTGGCATCGGCCCCACCCGGGGCACCGGTTCGCCGGGGACTGCCCACGTAGCCCACGCTGCGTCGTCGCCCCTTCGCACCGAGGCCCGGGTTGCTGCCGCACCCGGGCCTCGCTGTTTTTTGTCCTGCCACCTGCCCTGCCACCCCGAAGGAGAGTCCCGATGAAGTTGATCCTCAACGCACCGAAGCCGCGCAACCCCTTCGTGGCCGCATCCATGCGCCGCGCCGCAGGCCGTCACGACGGTACCCGCGGCGGCCAGCGCCAGACGCTACGCCGCGAACTGCGCACCGAACTCGAGCGGCTGCGACCCAGCCCCTGAACTGCCACCGACCTCGCCGCGCACGGATCGCGCGGCGCCGACCGGAGATCGATCATGACGACGCGTGAACTGTTCTATTTCCCCGTGCCCGCCGAAGAGCGCAAAGCGCGCGGCTTCGCTGCCGCGCTGTTGCGGGCCCTGAGCCGTGTGCTCGACACCCTCGCCGAGAAGGTGGCCCTCGTGGAGGCGCCCCCCATCACCGAGCCGGTGCTCGAGTTCCACGCCGACGCCGCCGCGCCCGAAGGCGCGCTGTACGTCAACGGCCAACTCGTGGGCCGCGTGCTGGGCGTGACGAGGTTGTGAGCCTCGGCACCGCGCACAACGGCACCTCGCCGCTTGCCGCCCCGCGGGCTCACGCCCCGGGGCTTTTTCTTGTCCGGAGGCGCCGGTTCCGCGGCACCATCGCGGCATGCAAAACGAATCCAGCCTTCGCTTCCTGATCGCCCGCAACGATCTCCACCAGACCGCCTGGCATCCCGATCCCGACGCCAGCCGCCCGCTGGCCGACGGCGAAGCCCGGCTGGCCATCGAGCAGGTGGCGCTGACGGCCAACAACATCACCTACGCCGCCTTCGGCGAGGCCATGAAGTACTGGCAGTTCTTTCCGTCACCGGTCGAGGGCCACGGCTGCCTGCCGGTGTGGGGCTTCGCCACGGTCGTGGAGTCGCGCGCCGAGGGCGTGGCGCCAGGCCGCCGCGTCTGGGGCTACCTGCCGCTGGGCACGCACCTGGTGGTGCGGCCCGGCCGCGTGCGTGCCGGTGGCTTCATGGAACAGTCACCGCACCGGGCCGAGCTGGCCGCGGCCTACCAGGCCTACAGCTTCTGCGACGCCGACCCGGCCTGGAGCCCGGCGCTCGAAGGCCTGCAGGCGGTGCTGAAGCCGCTGTTCCTGACGGCCTTCCTGCTAGACGACTTCCTGGCCACCGAGGGCTTCTTCGGTGCCCAGCGGCTGCTGCTGTCGAGCGCCTCGAGCAAGACAGCCTACGCCACCGCCTTCTGCCTGGCGCGGCGTGCCCGCGGCGAACGGCCCCAGATCGTCGGCCTCACCTCCGACGGCCGGCGGTCCTTCGTCGAAGGGCTGGGCTGCTACGACCTGACGCTCGGCTATGGCGAGCTGGAAGCGCTGGACTCCGCCGTGCCCAGCGTCTACGTCGACTTCGCCGGCGATGCCGGCCTGCGTCGCCGCGTGCACGTGCACCTGCGCGATTCGCTGGCCTACAGCAGCTCGATCGGCGGCACGCACTGGCGCGAGCTCGGCTCCGGCAGCGGCCTGCCGGGCCCGCGGCCGACGCTCTTCTTCGCACCCGCGCAGGCCAAGAAGCGCAGTGCGCCGCCCCCCGACGGCTGGGGAGCCGAGGGCCTTTCCACGCGGCTGGGCGAAGGCTGGCTGGCCTTCCTCGACGCCGTGCAGCAGGGCACCGAGCCCTGGTTGACCATCGTGCCGCGCGCAGGGGCCGCAGCGGCCGAGGCCAGCTACCGCGCGCTGCTCGATGGCGCGGCCGATGCGCGCGAAGGCGTGATGCTGTCGCTGCGCTGAGCGCGCCTGGCGCTCAAGTCGCGGCACCGGGCGCCGAAAGCCCGAACAGGAGCAACCGATCCCGCACGACATGCACGCCCGCCTCCGCATCGAACAGCCGCCGCGCGATCTCGCCGGCTGGGCGGCGCTGTTCCGGCCGCAGGCCCTGCCGGTGCTGGCCATCTCGGCGGCCACGCTGGACGAACTTCGCGATCACGAAGACACCGTCGACGCGCACATGCTCAGCGAGACGGTGGCCGCCGACCCACTGCTGACACTCCGGTTGCTGGCCCATGTCGGCCATCTGCTGCGCAACCGCGAAGGCACCGAAGTCGAGACGGTCACGGCCGCCCTGGTGATGATGGGCATACCGCCCTTCTTCCGCCACTTTGGCTCATTCGACGTGGCCGAGGAGCAGCTGGCCGATCTGCCCGAGGCGCTCGAGGGCTTCATGGCCGTGCTGCGCCGCTCGCACCGCGCGGCGCGCTTTGCCCTCGGCTTTGCGGTGCACCGCATGGACCACGACGCGCCGCTGATCCACGAGGCCGCGCTGCTGCACGGCTTTGCCGAGCTGCTGCTGTGGCTGCACGCGCCGAACCTGGCGCTGCGCATTGCCGCGGCTCAGGCGGCCGATCCCACGCTGCGCTCGGCGGCGGCGCAGAAAGTGATCCTCGGCATCGAGCTCGCCGAGCTGCAGCAGCTGCTGATGCAGCAGTGGCGACTGCCGGGCCTGTTGGTGCAACTGACCAATGACCACGCCACGCGCCGCACGCCGCAGCTGCGCAACGTGCTGCTGGCCATTCGCGTGGCGCGGCACAGCTCGCAGGGCTGGGACAACGCCGCCCTGCCCGACGACGTGCGCGACATCGCCGATCTGCTTCAGCTGTCGGCGGACGCGACAATACGGCTGCTGCGCGAGATCGACGAAGACTGAGCCAGGCAGCGCGCGCACCCGCAGGTCGTGCGATAGTTCCTCATCGCCCCCAGTTCCGAGGGGCATGGCCGGAGGAGGTCCGCGATGGACATGAGTCAGTTTCAAGCTTTCATGAGCACGACCGTCAGCGAGCTGGCGGTCAAGGTCCTGGCAGCGATCGCGTTCTGGATCGTCGGCCGCTGGCTCATCGGCCGCGTCATCGCCGTCATGCAGGCGGCGATGAACCGCAACAACGTCGACCCGACGCTGACCAAGTACCTCGGCTCGATCGTGGCCGTCACGCTGAACATCGCGCTGGTGCTCGGCATCCTGGGCTACTTCGGCATCCAGACCACCAGCTTTGCGGCCATGCTGGCCGGCGCGGGCGTGGCCATCGGCGCGGCCTGGAGCGGCATGCTCGGCAACTTCGCGGCCGGCGCCTTCATGCTGGTGCTGCGGCCGTTCAAGGTGGGCGACTTCGTTCAGGTCGGCGGCATCACCGGCACCGTGCATGAGCTGGGCCTGTTCGGCACCACGCTGATCACGCCCGACGGCGTGATGACGCTGGTGGGCAACGGCAAGGTCTTCGGCGACGTGGTCTACAACTACTCGGCCCTGCCGGTGCGGCGCGTGGACCGGACGGCGCAGCTGGCGGGTGGCGTGGATGTGACCGACGCCATCGCCAGGCTGAAGGCGGCCATCGCCACGATCCCCAACGTGGCGGCCACGCCTGCGCCCGAGGTCAACCTGCTGGACATGAACCTCGTCGGCCCGGTGATCTCGGTGCGGCCCTACACGCACACCGACCACTACTGGCAGGTCTGGTTCGACACCAACGAGGCCATCGTGCGCGTGGCCAAGGAAGCCGGCTGGCCGGCGCCGACGCCGACGCAGGTGGTGAAGACGATGCCGGCGTGATCGGCGCTCAGGCGAACGACAGCACGCCCAGCAGCCCCAGCACCAGCACCAGGTAGCGCGTGGCCTTGCCGGCGGCGATCCACAGCATGCTGCGCCCCAGCGGCAGCCGCAGCCAGCCGGCGGCCACCACGAGCACGTCGCCCACCAGCGGCAGGAAGCTCAGGAACAGCGCCGGCGGCCCCCAGCGCCGCATGCGCTGGACCAGCGGGTGCTCGAGATCGACCTTCACGCCCTGGAAGCGCTGCAGCCCCTCCTTGGCGCCATAGCCCAGGCCGTAGCTGAACAGGCAGCCGATGACGTTGCCTGCGGTGGCCACCGCAAAGGCCTGCCAGACGACGGCCGGGAAGGCGGTGACGAGCGCCGTCATCACGATCTCGCTGCTGCCGGGCAGCAGCGTGGCCGAGACGAAGGCCGAGAAGAACAGGCCCCAAAGCCCGGCCTCGGCGCTCATCCAGGTCTGCAGCCAAGCCTGCAGCGCGTTGATCCAATCGAACATGGGGCGCGATTGTGGCTGCGTGGTGTGACGCTGCCCGCCGAGCGGCTGCCTACAAAGGCACGGCCGTCGTGCCCTTCAAGCGCCGCAGCTGAAAGCTCGTCTTGCAGTCCATCACGCTGGGGTGGCGCAGCAGCTGGTCCATGATGAAGCGCGAGTGGTGTGCCATGTCGCGCACCAGCACGCGCAGCAGGTAGTCCATTTCGCCAGTGAGCGCGGCGCACTCCACCACTTCGGGCCAGGTCTGCACGGCGGCGGCGAAGTCGTCGATCGGGTTGCGCGTGGCGCTGGTCTTGGCCAGGCGCACGCTGATGTACGCCGTGAGCGGCCAGCCGGCCCGCCCGGCGTCGACGAGCGCCACATAACCGGCGATCACACCCGCTTCTTCGAGCCGCTTCACCCGCCGCAGCGTGGCGCTGGCCGACAGGCCCACGGCCTGCGCGAGCTGGTCATAGGTGGCGCGGCCATCGGCTTGCAGCGCCTGAAGCAGTCGACGGTCGATCTGGTCGAGGTCGGAAGCGGTCTCCATCGGGTTGATTCTTGCAGGATTCCTGCGCCAATCGCCCACGGTGCGCTGCCCTACGCACACACGCTGCGCCCGCGTCGCCCTACAGTGCGCACACCCACGACACGGCGTGTTTCGCCCACAGGAGACGACGATGCAATTCACCCCCTGGGACAACCCGATGGGCACGGCCGGCTTCGAGTTCATCGAGTACGCCGCACCCGACCCGGTGGCGATGGGCCAGCTGTTCGAGCGCATGGGCTTCACGCCCATCGCCCGCCACCGCCGCAAGAACGTGCTGCTGTACCGCCAGGGCGGCATCAACTTCATCGTCAACGCCGAGCCCGACAGCTTTGCGCAGCGCTTTGCGCGCCAGCACGGGCCGAGCATCTGCGCCATCGCCTTCCGCGTGGCCGATGCCAAGGCGGCCTACGAACGCGCGTTGTCGCTGGGCGCCTGGGGCTACGCCGGCACGGCGGGGCCGGGCGAGCTGAACATACCGGCCATCAAGGGCATCGGCGACAGCCTGATCTACCTGGTCGACCGCTGGCGCGGCAAGAACGGCGCGCAGCAGGGCGACATCGGCAACATCGGCTTCTACGACGTCGACTTCGAGCCCTTGCCGACGCTTGCCGGCGCCGCGACCGCGGGCCAGGAGCCCGCCGGCCACGGCCTGACCTACATCGACCACCTCACGCACAACGTGCACCGCGGCCGCATGGGCGAGTGGGCCGAGTTCTACGAGCGCCTGTTCAACTTCCGCGAGGTGCGCTACTTCGACATCGAAGGCCAGGTCACCGGCGTCAAGAGCAAGGCCATGACGAGCCCCTGCGGCCAGATCCGCATTCCCATCAACGAAGAGGGCAACGAGAAGGCCGGGCAGATCCAGGAGTACCTCGACAAGTACCACGGCGAGGGCATCCAGCACATCGCGCTCGGCTCGGGCGACCTGTTCAAGACCGTCGACGCGCTGCGCGGCAACGGGCTGAAGCTGCTCGACACCATCGACACCTACTACGAGCTGATCGACAAGCGCATCCCGGGCCACGGCGAAGACATCGCGGCGCTGAAGGCACGCAAGATCCTCGTCGACGGCAAGGCGGGCGAGCTGCTGCTGCAGATCTTTTCCGAGAACCAGCTCGGGCCGATCTTCTTCGAGTTCATCCAGAGGAAGGGCGATCAGGGCTTCGGCGAGGGCAACTTCAAGGCCTTGTTCGAGAGCATCGAACTCGACCAGATGCGCCGCGGTGTGCTGACGAAGGCCTGAGCATGGACCGGCGCTTTGCTCCAGTCGTCGGCAAGGGCGTAAACCAGGGCGTGGCGCCCGTCACCTACGGCACCGGCGACCGCCCGCCGCGCGGCAACTACGCCAGCGCGCGCGCCGACTACACCTGCGAGCAGGACTGGGCCCGCTACACCGCGGCCGACCACGACACCTATCGGCGCCTGTACACCCGGCAGCTGCAGCAGTTGCCCGGCCGCGCCTGCGACGAGTTCATCGCCGCGGTGCAGCAGCTCGGCACGCCCGATCGCATCCCGCGCTTCGACGAAGTGAGCGAGCGGCTGCTCAAGGCCACCGGCTGGCAGATCGTCGGCGTGCCGGGGCTCATCCCCGAAGAGGCCTTCTTCGCGCTGCTGGCGGCGCGCAAGTTCCCGGTGACGGACTGGATCCGCCAGCCCGAGGAGTTCGACTACGTCGTCGAGCCCGATGTCTTCCACGATCTCTTCGGCCACGTGCCGCTGCTCTTCGATCCCGTGTTCGCCGACTACATGCAGGCCTACGGCGCCGGCGGCCTGAAGGCGAGCCGGCTCGACGCCTGCGAGCTGCTGGCACGCCTGTACTGGTACACGGTGGAGTTCGGCCTCATCGCCACGCCGCAAGGCCTGCGCGCCTACGGCGCCGGCATCCTCAGCTCGGCCGGCGAGCTGCCCTACAGCGTGCACAGCCCCGAGCCGCAGCGCGTGGCCTTCGGTCTGCAGCGGCTGATGCGCAGCCGCTACCGCATCGACACCTTCCAGGCGACCTACTTCGTCATCGACTCGTTCCAGCAGTTGTTCGACGCCACCGCGCCCGACTTCACGCCGGTGTACGCCGAGGTGCGTGCGCGCATCGAGCGCGACGGCGAGGTCGAGGCCGGCCAGGTGCTTCCGGGCGAACGCCTCTTCAGCGTCTGCTGAGCCAGGCCTGAAGCTCCTGCCACCAGCCCTCGTGGCTGGCCAGATGCACGTGGGCGTGGCCTGGCACGTGGCGGTTGTCGGCGCCGGCCAAGGTGGCGGTGCACGGCGGGAACACGATGTTGTCGCAGTGGCTGTAGAAGCAGGTGAAGCGCGCGCCGTGCCCCGGCGGCTCGCGCGCTTCCAGGGCCTGCAGCCAACGCGAAAGCTGCTGCATCTGGCGCGCATTGCGCGTCAGGGCAAATCGCGCCAGCCAGGTGCCGTGGTGCGGCGTGCCCAGGGTGATGACGTGGTGCAGCCGCTCGCGCCGGCCGTCTGATGCCAGCCAGGCCCGCAAGGCCAGGCCTCCCATGCTGTGGCCCACCGCCACGGGCGCCAGGCCGGTGGCCGCTTCGAGCTGGCGGACCGCTGCCTCGAGGGTCGGCGCCGAGGCGTCGATGCTGCCGAACACCGGCTCCAGGTTCACGGCCACGAAGGGCGTTCCTTGCGCGCGCAGCCGGCGCATCCAGGGGTTCCACAGGCCGCGGTTGCAGACGAAGCCGTGCACCAGCAGCACGCCGCGGCGGCCCAAGGCGTCGGGCGGCACATGATCGAGCTCGGCCCGGCTGCGAAACGGCTGCCGCCAGCCAAAGACCACCGGTGCGGCCAGCGCCTCGTGCCACCAGGCGCGCAACAGTTGCCCGGCGCTGGCGCGCGGCGCGGGGTCGTCGCGATGGGCCCGGCGCAGCAGCGCGAATTCGAGCGCCAAGACCCAGGCATGCAAGCCGAGCACGAACAGCAGCCATGCCACCGCCACCACGGGCCGGCCCTCTTGCCACCACCAGAAGGCGCCGCCCAGGGCCAGCGCGATCAGGCCGAACACCAGGCCTTGCAGAAGCCGCGCGAGCATGCGCGCGCGCCTCAGGCCAGGCGCACGTCGCGGCCCGACAGCTGTTTGGCCAGTGCCGTGGCGAGCTTGTTGACGAGTCCGTAGATCGACAGCTGCGGGTTCGCGCCGATGCTGGTGGGAAACAGCGAGCCGTCGTGCACCGACAGGTTCTCGATCTGCCAGTGGCGCCCATCAGGCCGCACGACACCGAGCTCGGGCTTGCCGGCGATGCCGCAGCCGCCCATCACGTGGGCACTCAGCACGCGGGTCTGGTAGGGCTCCATCGGCAGGCGTTCGATCTGCGCCTTGGCCTCGGCCCAACTCGCGGTGTAGCTGGCCTGCTCGTGCAGCGCGGCCACGCGCTGCGCGCCAGCGGCGAACTGGATCTCGGCCATGCTCAGCAGCGCGCGGCGGGCGCCGTCCCAGAGGTAGGGCGTGAGCTTGTAGTCGAGGCTGGGTGAGCCGTCGCCGCGCAGCGTGACGCGGCCACCGGGCGACTGTTCGTGGAAGCCGTCGCGCAGCAGTGCCAGCAGGCCCTGGGTGTGCGGGAACTGCTTCAGTTCCTCGGCCAGCCCGGTGCCCAGGCCGGGTATCGCGATGGTCGAGATCAGCGGGTACATCGGCGGCGCCTCAAGCTTGTAGCCCATCGGGCCGTCGATGGGCTGCGTGTCGAGGAAGTGGTCGGTGTAGATGGTCTGCGGCGCGCCGTTCCAGGCTTCGATGCGTTCGGCGAATTTGGCGGTGGTGGCCACCACTGGGTGCAGGAAGGTGCGGGTGCCGAGCCGGCCGTGGGGATCGGGCGCTTCCGAGCGCAACAGCAGTGCCGGCGAGTTGATGGCGCCGCCGGCCACCACCACATGCTTGGCCACCACACGCGTGCGGCCACTACCCGGCGTGCCGTTGACGGCCACCGGCCGGCACAGCACCGCCTGCACGAGGCCGTTCTTCACTTCGAGCTGCCGCGCCTGCGTCTGCACCAGCAGCGTGGCGCCCCGGTCCAGCGCCGCCGGGATGCTGGTGACGAGCATCGACTGCTTGGCATTGGTCGGGCAACCCAGCCCGCAGGAGCCGAGGTTCCAGCAGGCCTTCACATTGCGCAGGATCGCAGCCGCCGGAATCCCCAGCCGGGCGGCGCCGATCTTGAGCTTGTCGTTGTTGGCATTGGGCGGCACCAGCCAGGCGCCGATGTTCAGCCGCTGCTCGGCCTGCAGGAACCAGGGCGTCATCGCGCCGCCGTTCATTTCAGGCAGCGCGAAGTGATCGGCCCAGTACTGCAGCGTGGCCTCGGGCGTGCGGAACGAACTCGTCCAGTTGACGGTGGTGGAGCCCCCGACGCAGCGGCCCTGGAGGATGGCGATGGCCTTGTCGGCCGTCTTGCGGCCGTTGCTGTCCTGGTAGAGCTCGGCATAGGCGTCGGACTCGAGCTGGCGGAAGTCGCTGCTCGAACGAAGCGGCCCTTCTTCGATGATGACGACCGAAAGCTGCGCCTGGGTGAGCAGTTCGGCGGTGATGCCGGCACCGGCGCCGCTGCCGATGATGGCCACGTCGCAGCGGATCTCGGCCGGCGCAGCGCCGTGCGGGCCGCCAAGCACCTTCCAGCCCCGGGCGAGGCCGGCACGGATGGGATCGGGAATGGGGTCGGTCATGGTGGAACGGTGTTCAAGCCGGGGCACTCAGGCGGCCGGGCGGTTGGGCACGGGGCGCTGGCCGGCGTATCCCATCAAGGGCCATGTCGACGCGTCGGCAAAGAAGGCCGCATTGGTGAGCTCGCGCAGGGCCTGGTAGATCTGCTGGCGCAGGGCCACGGACGAGTCGCGCAAGACCAGCAGCGCCGCCTCGACTTCATCGCCACGCGCATCGGCCCAGGGTGTGGGCAGGCCGATCAGCAGGCGGCGGCCGGGCACGCTGATGGCGATCGTGATCAGTTCGTCGACCTCGGCCTGCACACCTGGCGGCATGCCGTTGAGGGCGGTTTCGAGGCGCTGCAGGTGGGCGTCGAGGGTGCGCTGCGCGGCGCTGGCATCAGCCGGAATCAACGGGCCGAGCACGCCACGCGCGACGGCGGCAAAGAACTCACGGGAGGGCGGGGTGAGCAGGCCGTCGCGCCGCGCGGGCGCCATCGTGGCAAGGATGCCGGCACCGGCCGCCACCGCGACACCGGCGACCAGACCCACCCGCAGCAAGGTTCGTCGTTGCATGCGCAGAGTGTTGCATCATCGACAGCCCGAGCCCTAGGGTCTGACAACTAGCTGCCGTGACAACGCCTCCTGCTGCTGATCAGATCCTCGACGGCCTCCAATGCGTGGCGCGCGAACGAGAAGCACGCCGTGCGGACCCGGCTTTCGAGTGGGCGGTTGCGGCCGTGAAGCGCTACCAGCATGCGCGCTTCGGCCAGACGTACGCCGATCTGATGGCTGAGCAGCGGTATGCGCGGGCCGCCGAGTTCTTCCTGAGCGATCTGTACGGCCCGGCTGACTTTACAGATCGCGATGCGCAGTTTGCTCGCATCGTGCCGGCGCTGGTGCGGCTGTTTCCCAGCCATATCGTGGCGACGGTGGCCGAGCTGTCGTCGCTTCATGCGGTGTCGGAGCGGCTCGACTCGGCCATGGCCCGGCTGCGCCTGGCCGGTGCCGGCGGGGGTGGTGGCGCCGCGCTGGGTGGCACCGAGTACGGCAAGCTGTGGCGTGCGGTGGGCGACGCCTCGTCGCGCGAGCAGCAGATTGCGCTGATGGTGTCGGTGGGGCGTGCGCTTGATGGCTACACGCGCTCGATGCTGCTTCGGCAGAGTCTGCGCCTGATGCGCGGGCCAGCCACCGCGGCCGGCCTGGCCGCGTTGCAGGGCTTTCTGGAACGGGGCTTCGACACGTTTCGCGACATGCGTGGGGCTGACCATTTCCTGGCCACCATTGCCTCACGTGAGCGATCACTCGCTGCGCATCTGTTTGCGGGTGGCAGCGGCCCCGAGGTACCGGCCTAGTGCAAGCCCGGGTTCGCGCTGGGCCGGGCTGCGGCGACCATGTGCGACCGCGATTCTTGAAGCTCCCCGTGCAGAAGCCCTGGCTCTCTCAATACCCGGAAGGTGTGCCGGCTCAGGCCGACATCCACGCTTATCGCAATCTCGCCGAGGTGCTTGAGGCGGCGTTCCAGCGCTACCCCAAGCGGGATGCGCTGTGCTGCATGGACAGCCGCATGACGTACCGTGAGCTCGACGAGCTATCGCTGGCCCTGGGGGCCTGGCTGCAGACCTTGGGCCTCGAGCGCGGCGACCGCATCGCGCTGATGATGCCGAACGTGCCGCAGTACATGGTGGCCTTGGCCGCCGTGCTGCGAGCAGGGTTCGTGGTCGTGAACGTGAATCCGCTCTACACCGCACGGGAACTCGAGCACCAGCTCAAGGATTCGGGCGCCAAGGCCATCGTGGTGCTCGAGAACTTTGCCGCCACGCTGGAGGAGGTGATCGAGCGCACCGATGTGCGGCACGTCGTGCTGGCCTCCCTGGGCGAGTTGCTGGGGTTCTGGCGCGGACGCCTGATCAATTTCGCCGTGCGCCATGTTCGCAAGATGGTGCCCGAGTTTGCGCTGCCGCTCGGCGATGGCCACACGGTGTCTCGCTTCGGGGAGGCGCTGGAGAGGGGATCGCGGCTGAGCCTGCGGCGGGTGGACATCTCCCCCGACGATGTCGCGTTCCTGCAGTACACAGGTGGCACGACGGGCGTGTCCAAGGGCGCCACCCTGCTCCACCGCAATGTGGTCGCGAATCTGATGCAGTGCGAGGCCTGGTTCAAGCCCATGCTCGACAAGGCGTCAGGCTCGCAGCTGACCGTGGTGTGCGCGCTGCCGCTCTATCACATCTTTGCGCTGACGATCTGCGCACTGATGGGCGCGCACATGGGAGCCATGAACCTGCTGATACCCAACCCGCGCGACTTTCCAGGCTTCGTGAAGGCCCTGTCGAAGCACCGGGTCAACATGTTCCCGGCCGTGAACACCTTGTTCAACGCGCTGGCCAATGAACCGGACTTCGCCAGGCTGGACTTTTCCGGACTGGTGGTGTCGAACGGCGGCGGCATGGCCGTGCAGAAGGCGACTGCCGATCGATGGTTGCGCATCACGGGCTGCCCCATCGTGGAAGGTTACGGCTTGTCCGAGACCTCGCCAGTGGCGACAAGCAATCGCCTGGACCTGCACGAGTTCAGCGGCACCATCGGCTTGCCCGTGCCCAGCACCGAGATAGCCATCCGTGACGACGAAGGAAGAGATCTGTCGATCGGCGAAGCGGGCGAGATCTGCATCCGCGGGCCCCAGGTCATGGCGGGGTACTGGAACCGCCCCGACGAAACAGCCAAGGTCATGACGGCAGACGGCTTCTTCAAGTCGGGCGATGTCGGGGTCATGGACGAACGCGGTTACGTGCGCATCGTCGACCGCAAGAAAGACATGATCCTCGTGTCGGGTTTCAACGTCTACCCGAACGAGATCGAACAGGTCGTGAGCCAGCACCCCGGTGTACTGGAGTGCGCGGCCGTAGGGATTCCGGACGACAAGTCAGGCGAGGCGGTGAAGCTCTTCGTGGTGCGCAGCGATGGCACGCTGTCGGAAGACGACTTGTCGCGATACTGTCGCGACAACTTCACGGCGTACAAGCGGCCGAAGTACATCGAGTTTCGCGATGAACTTCCGAAGAGCAATGTGGGCAAGATCCTTCGACGCGAGCTGCGGCAAGGCGCGCATTGAGTCTTGAAGCGCTTTTCGCGAGGCCGCCTCGGGCGGCTTGTTCTGTCCCCACTGAAAAGTAGGCGCGAAAAGGAAAGCGGGCCCGATTCAAAGAATCGGGCCCGTTTCGCTTTAATTAGCCTGACGATGTCCTACTTTCACACGGGAACCCGCACTATCATCGGCGCAAAGGCGTTTCACTGTCCTGTTCGGGATGGGAAGGAGTGGGACCACCTCGCTATGGTCATCAGGCTTGACTTGTTGCCACGTCGTCCAGAGGACGCCGCAGCCAATTCATAGAGTCTAAATCAGTTTTGATTGCGCCATTTCGGCATAAACACGACCCTCAGATCAGCCCGCATGCGCGGGCATCATCAAAGTTATAGGGTCAAGCCTCACGAGCAATTAGTACCGGTCAGCTTAACGGATTACTCCGCTTCCACACCCGGCCTATCAACGTCCTGGTCTCGAACGACTCTTCAGGGGGCTCAAGGCCCCGGCAAGACTCATCTTGAGACGAGTTTCCCGCTTAGATGCTTTCAGCGGTTATCTCTTCCGCACTTAGCTACTCGGCAATGCCACTGGCGTGACAACCGATACACCAGAGGTGCGTCCACTCCGGTCCTCTCGTACTAGGAGCAGGCTCTCTCAATCTTGCAGCGCCCACGGAAGATAGGGACCAAACTGTCTCACGACGTTTTA
>Ga0315901_10004671_pt1 | contig 16968 bp, 22 predicted proteins | sample LakEriMetagenome_10_FD_203761 | JGI IMG/M metagenome (GOLD analysis project Ga0315901, IMG submission 203761) | Freshwater fungal communities from buoy surface, Lake Erie, Ohio, United States - Buoy 2 MA116 | ecosystem: Environmental > Aquatic > Freshwater > Lake | place: USA: Lake Erie, Ohio...
CAAGGCTACAGCCTCGGCACAACCACTCATGCCTCTCCCATTGGACGCTTCCACTCGCAAGCGTTCCTATGATGGAGGACACAGCCAGATCACCAGCTTCAAGACTGATGGATCAGCCTTGGCCATCATCATGGCTTCAGGGCGGTTCCACACTATGGGAGAAGCAATCAACTTCTGCCTTCGGTCTGTGGTTGTAAACTACAGCCTGTGAATCAGTTCCCCCCAGAACGCTAACCATTAACCATTAGAAAAATATGACAAAAATAAAACCCACAACAGCGGCTTGCATCTGCTCTGCAAGTTACACCATAGCATTGAACAACATCAGCAAGGGATTTGCTGATCTCGAAATTATGATCAGGAAATCCTCTCGGAAAAAATATTTCCGCTCCAGCATCATTCTTGGATCTGGTGGGGAAATGCTGGCGAAGAAGATCCGCCAGTTCATCCAGCGAAATGCTCCAGCCAGAGCCGTCGAAATCATGGAACATACATACAACCTTGTGAAAGGACATATCAAGTGAGCATCACCGAAAGCATCACAGAGAAAAAAACAACCACCATCATCCTTCCAACAGAGACTTGGCAGGATGAACCAGAATCACACACTATCCAACATGATGAAATCCTTGGATGGTTGGTCAGAAGGAACGGATCAGAATCAGCCATGATGCTTCCAGATGAAGAAGCGAAGATGGTTCTGGAATATTGGGACTGGTTGAAATCCTAATAAAAAGAATCCAACCAAATCCCCACTCTCTTTTTGAGGGTGGGGATTTTCTTTTGTCGATATCTATCTGAAGGTATTACCCCCAATAGACTGGAATAGAATTACAAGTAATGTCCAGAACAACATGAAGGTATTACCCCCACCCCTATAAAACGAAACCCATTTTTTTAAATCACTTTCAAAATCGCTGTGTGTTTTTGGGGTGTGCTATCACCAGACCCAAGTCAAAAAAAAATGGCCTATACGGAAGAAGTCAAGAAAAACTTTTAGGGGACAATGCCACCCCACTACCTACCATATTATATAATACCCCTACCCATACCATCCATTTATATATGGATGGTATTCTATTTTATAATCTTATTATTTTCTTTTAAATGTATATCCTTTATATTGTGTTTCCTTCCCATTGACACATTTATATACACTCGTACTACACAATCCATGTTTTATTATTTCTTTTTTCCCACTTAAAATTCTAATTAATACACCGTCTTTATACATTTCTATGTCTCCTTTATAACCTCCATAATTTCTCCCTGTGGTGTTTAAAATTCCTGTATCGAATCCATGTTTGATATTTTCTTGTAAAGTATTCCATTCTAGGTTTTCTATTCTATTATCGGTTTTTATTCCATTTATATGGTTTACTGTCTTCTTTTTTTCTGGATTTGGAATATATTGATTGGCAATAATTCTATGGATTCTTATTGTTTTGGTTTTATTTGTTTTATTTGATAAGAAAACTCTATAATATTTTTTACAACTAAAACAAAATTTTAGATTTCTTTTGTTTAATTTACGTCTTATTTGAACCCAAGGTTCTTCATCAATCATTCTTATTTCATAATGTTCAAATCCTTTTATATTACTCCATTCCCCTGGATCTGGATATTCTTCTTTTAACTTCTCAAAAAAATTTAATTGTTCCATATATCTATATTAATTGTTCTATTTTATTATTTTGAAATAGTCTATCTAGGACTGACATTTTTTCTAGTTTATCTTTGTGTAGGTAGTAGTTTTCTATTCCTAGAGATGAGAATATTTTGATTGGTTGTTTTTTCATTATTGATTTTGTTGACCATCCTAGAAATTCGATATTATCTTCTGAATGGAATTTTGCTAGTACTAGTAAATCCGAGCATTTGTTTATTTCCCATTTCTTTATTAGGAGGTTGTATGCTTTTTGTGCTGTTTTTACGTCTATGGTTATTATTTTTTTATCATTTACTTTTATTTTGAAGTCTATGTGGTTGTCTCCGTTTGGTCTTATTTCTAGATCTGGTTGTAGGTTGTATTTTTTTGCGAATGCGATTTCTCCTGATATTCCTATTATATGTTCTGTATTTTTGTCTTTGTAATATCTTTTAGAATTACTTTCTAGATGTGCATTTTGTCTTTTTCTTCCTTCTTCTATAATATTCATTGATAAAAATTTTTTTTACACTTCACATTCCATTTTTTTAGTAACATGATCCACAGACTTTTGTGAATGTCCTCCAATGTGCCAGTTGTATTCTCCAATTGGTACAGTCTTTAATTTCCAGCAATAGATTGTTGAAATTGTTCCGTCTTCCCATTCCAGAACCCATTCACATATAACTTTTCCATCTCCGCTATTTGGGTAAATTGGTTCACCAAAAACTTCATTTAGTTTATCAAATGTTGTTGTTACATATCCTTGGAGAGATGTACCATTTGCTTTTCTTGTATTTGTCAATTTGTCGTATTCCATATTTTCATTTTATATATTTCTTTATTCTTGTCAAGGTTTTTGTAAATATTTTATAATCTAAATGAAAAACAAAGATCAAATACTATTGGAAAGTCTTTATGCAAGGATTTTGAAGGAGAATGATAATGATTTTTCTGATAAGTGGAACACCGCATTAAACAATTCCGAGGAATTGAGAAATGCAGTTGATCTGATGAAGAGTATCAAGTCTATTTTTCCTAGTGGGGAAATTTATATTGTTGGTGGTGTTCCAAGGGATTTGTTAATGGGAAACGATGTTGATGATGTTGATCTTGCAACAAACATACCATTTGAAAAATTAAGTGATAAATTTGAAGTAAGAAATATATCGAAGAACGATTCACAGCCTGTATATGATATTAAATGGAAAGATTATCATTATGACTTGGCCAAGTTTAGAACTGATTCTGGTGATGTGGGAAGACAAAATAATGTATCAACAGAAACCGATTCCTTTGTAAAAGATACGGAAAGAAGAGACTTAACAATTAACTCATTCGGCATAGATGAGAATGGAAATATAATTGATCACCAAAATGGTCTGGAAGATTTAAAAAACAAAATAGTTCGTGCTGTTGGTGATCCAAAGAAAAGGTTCATGGAAGACGCCACAAGAATTTTAAGAGTTTTTAGGTTTGCGGCGAAGATGGGATTTGATTTGGACGAACAAACAAGAAATGCCGCTGTTGAATTAAAAGATATTCTTTCAAATCCGGAACTTATATCATCTGAAAGTATTGCAAAAGAATTTTATAAATCAGCAAAGAGTGGAAAGACATTGATGCAGTTTTTAAAAATGTTACAGGACAATAAAATACTGCACGATATTTTACCAGAGTTTACTTCAATGGAAGGGTATATGCACAATCCGAAGCATCACCCAGAAGGAGAATCAAGGGTTCTTGGTCACATATATGAATGTTTATCCGTTTCTCCTTTTAATGATCCTGTTATAAACCTTGCAATATTGTTTCATGATTTCGGAAAAGCAACGACGAGGGGTGAGAAAGAAGGACAATCCACATATTATGGACACGAAGAAGCTGGTGTTCCAATAGTAGAAAATATTTTTAAAAGACTCAAATTCAATGAATTGAGTTCAGAAGATAAGAAAAATATTTTACAAGCCGTTTCAAAACATATGCTTGTTCATAATCTCGATAAACTTAACATAAAAACATTATCCAAACTTATACTTGATCCTTCTTGGAACATTGTAAAATCCGTTGCTTATTGTGATGAAGCATCAAGAGGACTTTCACATTTTAATAAAAAACAATTTGAAGAAAAAATAAAAAGAGCCGAAGAAAAAGTTTCCAACTTGGGTGGTGATAGTGAAGACTTGAGAAAAAGAATTAAGCAATATATAGATGGAGGGAAACTTATAAATTGGTATCCAGAATTATATCAAAAACCAAAACTCGGAATAATATTAAAAAAAGCACAAGATCATGTTTTGGAATTATTAAATTCAAACGAGGAACCAAACGATGAGGTTATTAAAAATTATATTGATTCGGTATATAATGAATCTTTTGTTAATTTTAGTTTCAAAGAATACTTTAATATAATATGAAAAACAAAGACCAAATATTACTCGAAAATATTTATAAAACAATTCTTTTAGAAGGTAAAATGGTTCCTCTAAAAAATATTTCGGAATTTAGTGAAGAGGAAAAACAAAACATCTTGGGAAAACTTTCTGATGTTGAAAGATCACAATTAGGAACGGCCAAGGGTGGAAAATCTGCTAAAGATTATATGAGTGTGGATGATTGGGTTGTTATAAGAGATTTTCATTTAAGAACCAGATTGAAACAAACACCTGAAACCAATACGGATTTGTGTGCCTACACACCTGGCGAAACATTAAAACTTCTACAACATCCAATTATAACAAAATGGTTTTCAATGGTAGAAAAATTTAAGATACCAGAGGGGAAGGAGAAGGTAATATTTGTTTCTTGTGCTGCTAGTAAAAGATGGGGTGAGACTACAAGAGCAAAAGATTATAAGTGTTATAATATGATAAGAAAAGAAAATAGTAAAATATATTGGGTTACTATATCGGAACCACTGGGAATTGTTCCAGAGGATCATTGGGATGATTTTCCGCTTTATGATAATCCTGGTCTTTTTACGAGTCAGGGTCAGGTTGAATCAAAATTTTGGACGAACCACATGGGTAAACAATCAAGTTTTGCATATCCCTTTGATCAAAGTGCATTTAATGAATGTATAAAAATATTGGGGAATGTTATTAAAAAGTTTTATGATTTTAATAAACAAATAAATCCCAACCTAAAGTTTATATCTGCTGTTGAAACTCCTTCAGAAAAAAGTACTCATAGTAGAATGTTGGATCATTCTGGAATTCTTCAAAAAGAAGAAAGATATTCAAAACCCAATAAAAACGATTCTATGGAAATAAGAATGCCATATTGGAAAGACATATCCAATAAATAATTATACATATGGATTTAAACAATTTAGATTATAGAATTATATATAAAAATAAAATCGATCCTCTTCGTATTTTTAATTCTAATCAATATAACTTTGAATTAAGTGGTTATATTCAATTTTTAATTAAAAAAGGAATAGAGGTAGATCCTGAATTGTTTAAAAATATAACAGACGTAAAAAGATATCCATCTTTTAATTCTTGGCCTCAACTTGAATCTGTTTGTAGAGATATTCTTGACATAGTAATTGATAAAGGCATTGATATAGAAGATGAAAAATATTCGGAATTACGAGCGGGATTAAAAACTAATGATAGTCTGTCTCAAGGTTTTGTTTTTTCCATAATTAGAAAAAATTTAGATTTTCCTATGACTTTTCAATATCTTTATGATGATAGTCCCAGGGAAGCGGCTTGGTTGTTTTATATTATGGTTGAAAGCGACTATTCAAAAAATATACCGGATTTTATATTTGAGGAAATATTCAAAAGTGATTATGATATTATACAATCTATAAGAAAAATATTGGAAGAAAAGGACGAAAAAGGAAAACGTTTTTTAAAATATATTGATATTTTTACGGAAAAGCTTATTAATTTACATTTTATTCCACTTATAGATAAAACAAAAAATTTAAAAAAACTAGCATCTTTTGATTACTTGCAAAAATTAGAGAGTTATACTGATAATCTAAAGATAATTTTAAGAACTTTTAATAAAACAAATATTCCTGATATACTTTTAAAGTTTTTAAAAAGTACAAAATTTAAAAAACACATAAAACAATATTTCGATTTTAATCCAAAAAGTAATAGATATGATATAAACCTAATAAAAAAAGAATTATCTAATTTTACAGATATACACGAATCAATCGATTTTAAAACATTTTTTAATAGGAAATAATTATTTATGTTAATATTAAACGACATCGATTATAAAATTATTATAAAGAATTCAAGGTTTGATTCAAACAAACCTGATTTGAGACTTATCAATGCAATTGATAAACAGATAAACCATAGTAGAATTCTAACTGTAAATTATAAATCAGTATATCATTATACATATAAAATAGTAAAAGCATTTGATGAATTATATCCAAACAAAGAAGTTCCTGAAGAATTAAAAAAATATTTTTTAAAAGGTAAACCAGAATCTATATTAATGTATATTTTAGACAAATTATCAGAAAAATCACAAAAACCTGAACAATGGGTTTATGATGGTCTTTTTGACATCTTAAAAGTAAAATACAGTAAATCTAGCGAATACCAAGAAATAACCCGACTTACGGGACTCGATCTTCAAGACAGATCGGATATTTCTGATAATATAGCGGAAATAATTGAATGGTATTTGATTGATCATGATTTTAATGATTTAGATCCAAGGTGTTTTGATTATTTGACATTTAATCATAGTATATATACATGTTTTATACAATTGGCAAAACAAAACATAAAAAATTTTAATACACCAAATTTTAAAAAATTTTTTGAAACCCCTATTAAAAATTTAGGAGAAATTCCGTTTAAAGTTTTTATAGCTAATATATTTGTAGATAAATTTAAACACAAGGAAAACTATAAAATATATGATCTTTTGAATAAAATAGGTGTTTTAGATATGTATCTTAAACACACAATAGATAAAAATATGGATAAACCACTTAGGGAAAAGTGGTTTAGTTTTGGTGGGACAGAAGAAAATATGCCAGAAATTTATAAAAAAAGAGAAAGAGACGAAAGAGAAGGAATAAATCATGCATTTGAATCTTTTAAATATCACTTTTACAACAATAAATATATAAAAACAATATGAGAAACAAAGATCAGATAATGCTGGAATCCATCTACCAAAATTTAATTTTGGAAGACGCACAGTCACAAATAAATCAATCTGTTAATATATTAAAAAAATGGAATTTTGAAGAGACAAAAAAAAGAAAAGGAGGAAAAATTCCTCCAGAAGAATTTGAAAATTTCAAATTGGAAAATCAAAAGAGGGCTGAAGAAATTGTTAATAGTTTAAAACAAATTATAGATGATACCAAACCACCAAGAGACAATCCAAATTTTGGAAAAGGATATGAATTTCTTCCTGATTTAAGTAGATTTTTTACCCAAGGACTTGATGAAAATTCAATAAAAGATTTATATAATTCTTATTCTACTATTGATATACCAACTGCAATAAAAGCAAGAAAAGATAAAATAATAAAAAATTCGGATTCAACAAAGTTTTCCACATTGGTTCATAGCATTGAGAGTGAGGAAAAAAATTTAAAAGCATCCAGCGTAGATTCTAATGATATTAAAAAAACATCTCAAAATAATTTTTCAGAGACAGATGAAAATAAAGTTTATGAAGATGAAAATATAGTTGTTTTTAGTGCAACAACTGGTGATTTTAATAAATCAATACAAAATTGTAGAAAATATGGACAAGGTGATGAACATGGTTTATGTATTTCTGGAAGTGGTAAGGGTGCTTATACGTATTATCTACAATACAGATTTAGAGATGGACTGAGCACATACTTTGTTTATTTTAAAAAGGAAAATAAAAAAGCAAAAGAAGGATTTATTATAATTGATAGAGTTGATCATGATATAGCAGATTCGATTATGGATAATTTTGAATATCAATACAATACTGTTTCATATAATTCTGATGTACCTGTTACATCAGAAGATCCTATAATAAAACTTTATCCAGAATTAGCTCCTGCATTTGAGCAGGATGTTTTCAAAATCATACCACTGGTTGGGGATGAATTGCAAATAAAAGACAAAGTTTATAATGCATATTCAATATTTGATGAAGAAGTTATAAATGATCCCAAATTTATACAAGCATTCATGGTTATAAACAATGGTTCTTTCTATAAGAACGATAAACCAGTAAAAGTGGATGATTTGGAAAAATTAAAAAAAGCAAATCCATCAGTCTATGAAGAAATTATCAAATCGATGATAGAGCTTGGTGAGCAGATGGAAGAAGAAGTTTATGATCATCTAAAACCACAACAGCAAAAAAGATGGGAAGTTGTAAGATTAAGAAAAATAGAACAAGCATTTGGAATCAATAGTCCAGAGAATAATCAACAAGAAAATCAATAATATTTGTTATGATGGTTGCATTAAATGATCTGGATTTAATATTGTTGAATAACAAATATAAAGAAGGTATTCTTGATATATTTAGTTTGTTTTATAACGGATTAAATGATTTTACTTTTTTAGGAATAAAAAATGTAAATGAACAAATAGATGCAGGATACGCAAATAAGATAAATTTTCCAAATTTATTATCTTGTGAGTGGATTGGAACTTCACAAGAATATTGTAAAGAAGCGAATTTACCAAATTTACAAATAGGTAAAAATTTTTATTTGAGCGGGTGTGAAAAAGTAAACTTGTCAATGTTAGAAAAAGTTGAATCTCTTTATGCTTATAATGCAAAAGAAATAATACTTCCTGTATTAAAAGAATATAATCATAAACTTGAATGTCAGTCAGTAGAAAAATTAAACTTACCAAAATTGGAAAATAGTGGATGGATTTTAGCAGATAAAGCAGAAATTATAAATGCTCCAAATTTAATAAATTGTGAAGGTAGTATTAGAGCATATAGAGCAAAAGAATTAAACCTTCCAAAAATAGAAAAATTTATAGAGTTATCATGTGATCTTCTAATAAAATTAGACTTACCAAATTTAAAATATTGTAGTCGTATTATGGTTACTGACACAGAGGAAATAAATTTACCATTATTAGAAGTATGTATTAGTATTAGTTGTCCTAGTGCTAGGAAAATTATTATACAAAAACATCTTTTAAATAAATTAAAAGATGTTCCTAACGACTGTGAAATAATTCATCCAGAAGAAATAAAAACCGAATCGTTTAAGTTGTTTTTTAATAAAAGATAAATATAAAAATGAAAACAAAGGATCAATTTTTATTGGAGAATTTATATCAAAAAATTCTTTTGTTGGAATTTTCTAAACCAATAAATTTGACTCCTGAAATTTTTCAAAATAAAATAAAAGATATATATGATTTAGAAAAAAAATCATTTGATGCAGGAACTCAAGACGAAGATGATTTAATTGATGATTCCATGCAACCTAATTTTTTAGGTTATTGTTTAATGGATAACGATGAATTAAAGGCGTTTATATATGGATTTGATGCAAGGGACCAAATACCAATTGTAAATGATAGTCTAAATGATTATTTGGATGAAATAACTTTTTATGGTGGTCATGATAAAGAAAAATTAAAACAAATTGTAGGATTGATGAATAACAATAATACCTTTTATGTTTCTAATTTTGCAGCATTTGATGAATATAAAGGAAGCATTGCATTGGGTAGAATGGTTTTTTCTTTCTTATCAGAATTAAAAAACAAAGGATTTAAGTATTTGTTGTTTGATGGAAGAAAAGATACTATGAATTTAATATTCAAAGGAGAATCTTTAAATCAAAAAAGAATTTCAAATGCTGGTTTGAATATGGTCGCAACAACATCACCAGACCAATACGATTCTTCGATGCTTACTTTGATGGAGTTTATATGAAAAATAAAGACCAAATATTATTGGAAAGTATTTATGAGAATATTCTAAATGAATTTACAAAGGAAGAACATAAAAAACTTGAAGAAGTATTGAGAGTTTATGGAAACCGCCGAGTTGTTTTTACGGATAGAGATGAAATACAAATAGGAAAGACATATGAACAACAATCTGAAAATGAATTGAGGAGAAAGCCTACTGGATTATGGTATGCTTTAGGTGGAGCATGGAATGAATTTTTAAATAGTTGGAATAATCATGGATATGAATATAAAAATGTATTTTATATAGATATAGATTATACGGATATTATTAGAATAAACACCAGTGATAAATTTAAGAAATTTGCTGAGGAATATTTTGATTCATCGATGGATTATATAAATTGGAATAAAGTTTCTAAAAAATATAAAGGAATTGAAATTATTCCAATGAGATGGGATATGAGACATGAATTTTTTTGGTATAGCGGGTGGGATTTACCGAGCGGTTGTATCTGGAATACTTCTTGTATAAAAAATTATAAAAAGATATGATATCATTCAAACAATATTTTTTAAAAGAGCAAGAAGAACCATTTAAGTTTCCTCTTGCTGTATTTCATGGAACAGATTTAGAATCGGCTAAAGGTATAAAGGAAAAGGGACTTGATTTAAGTAAATGTGACAGAGGATATTTCGGAAAAGCTTTTTATGTTACTACTGATGAAGAATTAGCAAAAAGCAACTATGCGGATTTTACCGGAGACGAAGAGGGTGGAACTGTTTTAAAATTTGAAATGAATCCAGTTGGAAGAGTATTAGATTTAAGAGATTCTAATGATTGGGATTTTTATAAACAAAATAATCTAGAAAAATATTTGGGTAATGATAATCTTCCAAACATAATGGTTCGTCTTGGTGTGGATACTTTGTATGATAGATCCAACGATGCATTTGCAATTTATAATATAAATATATTATCATGAAAACATTTAAAGAACACATCACAGAAGCTTGTTGGAAAAACTATAAACAAGAAGGAATGAAGAAAAAGGGAAGTAAGATGGTTCCTAATTGTGTACCTAAAAAGAAGAAAAAGAAAAAGTAATATATTTTTTTTATTACTGTATTGAATTACGTTTGATATTCTTACAATATCTCGTTTTTATATTATTTAACCCCCTAAAAATATAAGTATTTATATAAACATTATGGCAGGGAAAAATACAAACTGGAACAAAAGAATGTGGGTAAAAGAAATAGAAAAACGACGTAAAAAAAACGAAGGGTTTCTTATAAATGATTTCACCGTAGAAGAGGTATTGGATGAAAGCGGAGAAGTAAAAGAAGATACTGTTATAAAATTTTCTTTTAGTGGACTTTTAATTTATTTAAGTGTAGCATCAGCTATGAGATTACATTCTATACTTACGAGTATTCTAAAGGTAAGTAAATAAAAAGTTATGCGCTCAAAAGATCAAATAAGATTAGAAGGTTTATATGAACAAGTTTGTTTAAATGAAAAATTTGATCCTGCAATGGGAAAAAATGAACCATTTAGTCCTGATAAATTAGTTGAATATATCAACAGAGTTCTTCAAAGAAGAGAAGCTGGGCCGAAAGGATTAAAGGATGATAAGAAAAAAAGTATTGATTATGTTAAACATCCTCATTTACATGCATCTATCCTAGATAGAGTTACAATAAAAACAGCTGATGGATTTTCGGTTAACTTACAAGAATTTAAAAATATTGTAACTCAAAGACCTGATAACATACTTAGACAAAACGATAAAATGAAAAAAAGTCGTACAGTCGATAAAGAATATTTTAATACTACTTTACCAGCATTAAGAGGGTTAGTTGTTGATGAAGATACTGGTGAATTTAAAATAGTAAATACTTGTCCATCAGCCGGTAAATGTCTTTTAGGGTGTTATGCAAAAAGTGGTAGTTATACTCTTTTCCCAGAAACCACTATATCCCAGAATAAAATATTAAATTTTCTTTTTAATGATTCTTCTGGGTACGCAGATCAGTTAGAAAAGGAAATTAATCAAAAAGTTAAATGGTTTAAAAAAAGAAACAAAGAAGTCCAAATAAGATGGAATGATTCTGGGGATTTACTTTCTCCAAAATATTTTGATATTGTTATGAAAATTATTAACAATACACCAGAAGCAGAACATTATCTTTATACAAAAGAAGTTGCTATGGTTAAAGCATATCCAAACCCTCCAAAAAATATTATTTTTAATTTTTCTTTTGGAGCTAAAGCTGATCAAGAATCTTTGATTGATTTACAAAAGGATAAATATTCTAGAATTGTTGATACTAGAAAAGAAAATAAAATAAATCAACCTCTTTTAAATGCTATAATTAGTTTTAAATATATAGAAAAAAAAGGAAAAGACTGGGTTTATAATAACCTTGAAGCTACAAAACAAGCTGTAGCTTCAACATATAATCTTGATCCTAAAAAAATATTATCTGTTGATGAAATTAATAAAACTCCAAAAGGAAAAGACGGAGAATACCATGTAATCGTATTACCTGGTGAGTCTGATGTTTCAGCTGCTAGGAGAGATGTTAGAGGAACATTTTTAATGATACATTAAAATATGTTTGAAAGAATCTTTTAATTAATAAAATGTATAATCTAATAAATCATTTATCAAGTTCCCCTACTAATTGTAATGTTGGTTACAATAATTCTTGGTTGCGTGTAGATAATGATGCACAAAGACAATTATATGCTCAAGCATCTTATGTTACTAATTTTGATGATTTTACAGTAACTCTTTCAGCCAGAGATGTTAATATTGGATCTGTTGAAATAAAAGACGGTAATTCAAATCTCACAGCAGATGTTGCTTCTTCAAATGGATACAACGCATTAAGAGTTTTATCGCAAGATTTAGAATCAACAGCAGATGATGTTACAATTGGTGATAGACAAGGAAAATTTGCAACAATACAAGCAGCACATTCAGCATTAAGAGTATATCCCGTTGTTACTAGTGGTGGATTTACGAGATGTGAAACAAGAACATCAGGTAATCCAACATTCATTTCCAATCAAATATTTATACACAATTCAAATAATGCTAACGTATATCCTATTTTAACATTAACAAGTGGAACATCTTGTAGACTGGCAATAGGAAAAAGTTCTGAAACAAATCATACATTGGTTTTAAATTTAGCTGTATCTAGTGTTAATGATTATGCTGGTACAGAAATTACTTTCTTTACATAAAAATTAATTAAACAGATTAGTTTTTAATAAGTATTAAAACTATGTTTAATATTATACTAGGAATAACATCGTTAGTGGTCGCTGGATGTGCTGCTTATTTTTCAGTACAAGGACTTGCAACTCTTTATGCAGGTGCTTTTCTTTCTGTTTGTATAATGGCTGGATCTTTGGAGGTAGGAAAACTTGTGGCTGCTAGTTATCTACATAGATATTGGTATAAGACATCATTTTTATTAAAAACATATTTAATTTTGGCCATAATAACTTTAATGGGAATTACTTCTTTAGGTATATTTGGTTTTTTAACATCTGCTTATCAACAAAGTCATGTTAAGGTTGAGATATTGGACACACAAAGGTTATCACTTGAAAATGAAAAACAAATAACTCAGTTTGAAATTGATAATCTTTCAAAAAGATTGGAAACATTGAATCAAGTAAGGGTGATTCAAGAAAAAAGAGTAGAAGATGCTGGAAATTATAAACTTCCAAGAGAACAAGCATATGAAGCAATTAACAAGGCGAATATAGAAATAGATCAGTCAAAAAACAAAATAAGTGAATTATCTGGAAAAATAAAAACAATAAATCAATCTTTATTAAGTTTAAAGTCAGAAGAATCAAAATCCACCGATATAGGTACATTGAAATTTGTTTCTGAATTATTTGGTGTAGATGTTTCTGTTATTGTTAAATGGTTTACCTTGATTATTGTTTTGGTGTTCGATCCTTTAGCTGTTTGTTTAGTAATAGCTTATAATAACACACTAACAAAGAAAAACAATAAACAATTAGATGTAAAAGAAGAATTGGAAGAGACATACGAAAACAGTTTTTCTAAAATATCAACACCAGAAAGAGTAAAGTATAAGGATAAGTAATCTTATGAAGTATTCTTCCGATAGATATTATAGAGACTCTCTTATGATAGAGGTCAAAAAAACTATGGATAAGTTGGAAGTTTCACCAAAAAAAAGTTTTTTTGAAAAATTAAAAACTTTTTTACTTAATTTTTTATGTAGAAAACAATGAAAAGCCTAGAAGAAAACAAAGACATTTTTGACAAATTAACCACATTTGAATTGAAGCATAGATCATTTATAAATCTTTTTATAAAACCACTTATTGCATGTTTAGTGTTCTTAGGAATAGGTTATTATACTTCATGGCTTTCTACAAATTATGTTAAAAAAGAATTATTTGAAAGATATATAGAGAGACAAGACAAAATCTACGAAAGCAGGTTTGAAATAACCAATTCCAAATTGGAAACAATAATAGCACAACAAATAACATTTTCTGAACAATTCAAATCTTTAAATATGCAAATTTCAAGTACACAGAAAAATCTTGATAGCATAAATGAAAGAATAACATATCTTGAAAGATTGTATTATAAAAATACTAACAAAAACAACTAATAATGGCAACCACATCAAAAAGAATAAGTCAACTTCCACTTTATACAAATCAACAATTTAACCCTGTTTGGTTGACTTGCACTATTCCTGCGAACTTTGCATCTCTTGACAATCAAGAGTATCCTGACACATTCAAAGTACCTGTCAGTTCAATAATGATGTCCTTACAGGATGCAAGTTTAAATGGACAATTAACCGTTTTAAAAACAGTTAGTGCTTCTTGTCCTGTAATAATAGGAGAAATAAACAACCGAACAGTTATTTTTACTTTTAAAGGAACATCTCCTTCTACAAATTTTGTAGATTTGGTTGCAGATTCAAATTCTCAACAATACCTAACAATAGGTGTTAATAAATCTTGGTTTTTTAAAATTTTTATAATAGGAGTAAATTCTTCAAATCAATCAACAAACATAGAATTTATAGGATTAGTAAGAAGAAACTCGACAGGAACTGTCGAAATAGTAGGAACTACTACAAAAATAATTTATTCAAGAGACGATACATCAACAGATGCTGATGTTATAGTTGATGATAGTGTTAATAAAACTATTAAAATCCAAGCAAAAGGAACTGGATATAGTTGGACAGCAAGAATGGATATTGTTCAGGCTTAAAAAAACTCTTGACCTTTACATATATTTTTGGTAAATCTTATTTTGATGATAAATCAAAAAGCCGAAAGAGCAAAGGAACTGAAATCTGAAGGTTTCAGTTATAACCAAATAGCAGATATACTAGACTCAAAACCATCAACTGTGTGGGATTGGGTTACTGGAAGAAAAAGGTCTGATGATCTTTGTCTAAGTAAAAACTCACCAGTAGGATTCAAGAAAACAAATCAATCTTCAAATAAAAACAAAGACGAAGATTTGGTTGATTTCATTATGAATCTATCCCCTATTGAATATCCAACACCTGTTAGAAAGGCTGTAAAGACAGAATCAAATCCATATGCTCTTGTTATTGGTGATATGCATTTTGGTTCGGAAGATTGGAATGTTCTTGATATATTTTTACAAACAGTAGAAGAACTCAAACCATCAACAGTTATTCTAAATGGAGATACTCTTGATATGTTTGCTATTAGCAGATATCCAAAAGATATCAGATTTTCAACTTCTCTCTTAAAGGAAAGAGAAGAGTATCATAAATTTTTAAGACTACTACACGAAGTAACATCTTCCTATGGTTCTGATATTTTTGAAACAAATTCTAATCATTCTGGTGATGGATTGGAAGGAAGATGGTGGAGATATCTTTCTGACAGAATTGGAGAATTAGCAGCACTTCCAGAAATAAAAGAAAAGCTTTCATATGAATCTGTTTTTTATCCAACAGGTGATTGGAATAGAACAAAGCTGGTGGACTATGTAGAAATTGTACCTGGTTTTATTGTAATGCATGGTGATGTAGTTCGTCGTCATGGAGGATATTCTGCAAGAGGTTTATTTGAAAAATGGTTTACCTCTATCATGTGTAATCATACACACAGAATTGGAATGACCTCTCAAAGAATTCCTTCTATTGGTTCTCAAAAAGAGCAGATTGTTAGAGTATATGAAAACGGTTGTGCTTGTAGCTTGAAGCCAGTTTATGCATCAGCTGCAAATTGGCAAAATGCTTTTTCAATTATCAATTTTTCGGAAAAAGAAGCAGCGGTAGAAAATGTTTTGGTTACAAACAAAAAGGCTATTATTTCTACTCTAGGAAAAACATTAAAGGCATAAAATGAGTGTTTTAATAGATAAACATTTTAACTATGATGATATTATTTTAGATAATAATAAATCAATTGTTAAATCCAGATCTGAGTGTAATATTAAAACATTCTTTGGTTCAAAAGAATATTCATCGCCAGTTTGTTGTAGTAATATGAAATCATTACTAACACCAGATATATGTAAAATATTTGATAATAGAAAATGGTTTTATGTATATCAGAGGATAGATGGTTGTGAGGATGTTTTTAAATTTGTACAAAGAACAAGAATAGAAAAATGGTACTCAACATCTATCTCTGTAGGAATAGATGATCAATGGATAGATTTACTTGAACAATTGAGTACTATGAGCTATTCAGTCGATGCTATTACAGTTGATGTTGCTCATTCATTTAATGATAATATAATTCCTATTATTAAAGCATGTAGAAAATATTATCCGAATGCATTTTTAATTGTAGGTAATGGTTCAACACCAGAATGGGTTGAGTTTATGGAAGAACTTGGAGTTGATTGTATTAAAATGGGAATAGGTGTATCCAAAGCTTGTAGAACAAGACAATATACTGGATTTGGTTCTAGTACTGTTACATCATTAATAGAATGTTCTGAATATGCTAAGACAGTAAAAATAATGTCCGATGGGGGATTGACTGTTGATAATAATGGAGAAGTATGGATAGGTGATGTTAATAAGTCATTTGTTCTTGGTGCGGATTATGTAATGAGTGGATCATTGTTTAGTAAATGTATAGATTCTCCTGCCATTTTAAATGGATATTATGGAAATGCATCAGAAAACGCAAAAGGAAATAAAAAACATGTTGAAGGAACAAATGTAAAAGTTCTCACAAATGGATTAACAATATCCGAGATGTGTGATTTAATAGAAGACAGCATAAAGTCTGGTATAAGTTATGCTGGTGGAAAAGATTTGAATTCTTTTAAAAAAGTTAAATATTTTCTTGTATAAAAAATTGACATTACTAGTAAAAAAACTTAATATGTAATCCATGTACAAACTAGAAAGAAAAATATATAC
>Ga0315901_10004680_pt1 | contig 16952 bp, 14 predicted proteins | sample LakEriMetagenome_10_FD_203761 | JGI IMG/M metagenome (GOLD analysis project Ga0315901, IMG submission 203761) | Freshwater fungal communities from buoy surface, Lake Erie, Ohio, United States - Buoy 2 MA116 | ecosystem: Environmental > Aquatic > Freshwater > Lake | place: USA: Lake Erie, Ohio...
CGGGATCCTCTCGTCGAACGTGGGATCGAGCGCCAACACCGGAAACTTCCCGATCGGTCCGTCGTGACCAACGATCACCTCTCCCGCGAAGAGACGCCGCATCACTCGAGCGAAGTCCTCCATCTGTGCAGTCGTGATCTTGGGAAGCCCGAAGGCCGAGAACATCGGCGCAATACCCCGTCCGATTCCCAGGCAGAACCGGCCGCCGGTGAGGCGGTGCATCGTTGTGGCGTACGACGCCGTGACCAGCGGGTGCCGAGTGTTGTGATTGGTTGCCGCGGTAGCGATGCCGATCGATTCGGACACGGCACCGACGGCACCCGACAACGTGACCGCTTCTTTGATGTTGAAGCGCTCGGAAATGAAACAGGAACCGAGGCCGAGTCGTTCTCCGTCACGCACCTCGTCGATCAGGTCGCGAGGCGACTTCGGTGCTCCGGGCAACGTGTAGAAACCCAGTTCGTTCATCGACATGATCGCCCCCTTGGTCGGCCCAGTATCGCCGATCCGGCCACCGTCTCGCCGAATCACCGGAAGCCGACACGTCATGTCCGGATAGGGTCGTGACGTGCTCACCGCCGGCATCGTTGTCAATTCGGACGACATCGACGTTCCGATGACCTATCTCCTCGATCAGGGCTTCCGGGTCGAGCGGATCTTCCCCGCCGATTCGCCTCGTTCGGCCACGCTGTCCGGCCACGGCTGTCGGGTCCATCTCGAAACCTGCACAACAGGAGCCGACACGGTGATCCGCCTCGTGAGCGACGACATCGACGCCCTTCGCGTCGACCGCCTGACCGATGGCACGACGATCGAATGGGTGCCCGCTCACGAGCCCCTCGTGCTTCCGCCCCTCGTGTCCGAGTTCGTCCTCACCGGACCATCCGACGGGTGGCATATAGGCCGCGCCGGTATGCACTACCGGGACCTCGTGCCCGACCGCCAAGGTGGTTCGGTCATCGCGTCTCACATCCGCATTCCGAACGCCGGACCGGTCCCCGACTACGTGCACTTCCACGACGTCGTATTCCAACTCATCTACTGCCACAAGGGATGGGTCGAGGTCGTCTACGAAGACCAAGGCGAGCCGTTCGTTCTCGAGGCCGGCGACTGCGTGATCCAGCCACCCAAGATCCGACACCGCGTGCTCCGGAGTTCCGACGACATGCACGTGGTCGAACTCGGCTATCCCGCTGAGCACGTCACGTATGCCGACCCCGCCACTCGGTTACCCACCGACGTCCGCCGACCTGATCGTGAGTGGTCGGGTCAGCGCTTCGTTCACTTCGTTGCAGCCGCCGCTACGTGGATCTTGAACGCCAATGGTTGGCAGTCGGCCGATACCGGCATTCGTGAGGGAACGTCCGGTGTCGCCGACGTGAAGGTGCACCGTCTCGCCGAAGCCACAGCCCGACTCGACCCGGTCGACGACCGCGAGTTCCGATTCCTTTTCGTTCTCGACGGACATGGATCCGGTTCGATCGGTTCTCGTCCGGTCGTCCTCGTCGAGTCGACCGCGATGGTCGTACCCATCGGCGAATCAGCCGAATTGTCGGGAACGCTCACTCTCCTCGACGTGTCGATTACCACGTTGTGATCGCAACGTTGTGATCACGGGGTCGTCAGATCACTGACGACCCATCTGGGCGCGCCCTTCCGACGCGGCCACATCGGCTTCGCTGGCCGCCCGCACCAGTCTGATCTCGAGACGATCGAGTCGTCCCTCGAAGGGAAATCCGTCGCGACGCGTGGCGTACGACTCGGCTACCGGCGAGCCGTGGTCGTATCCGACGGACGGACCGACACTGCTCATGGTGCGCATGACGAACGGGATGGCCAATTGACCCGCCGGGCGTCCATCGATGGACAGAGTGGCTGTACCGGTCTTGCCCTCACGACGGAAGGCCAGCGACAGAACGGATGAACCGTCAGGAACCCTTTCGGACGAACGCACCACGTGATGCTCTCCGAAGATGTTGTAGTCGAACACCAGACGATCGTCTTCGACGTACACGCTCATTCCCGAATTCTCGGTGCCCGAGGCATAGATCACGCCGCCCTGTCCGGGCGACAACGAGACGTGAGCATCGAGATCCCAACTACGGCCACCCAAGGCGGCCGCGGCCTGTGCGGGCAGCGGAGCCATCGGCGGGCGATACACGTAGGTTCGGTCGACCGGGTGCGGAGAGTTGTCGGCGAAGCGAACACCCATGAGCTCGAGTCCGCGATCGTCGAGTGGAAGAACACCCTCCCGTTCGGCTTCCGACCACCACAGGTCGATGAGCGCGGCCAATCGTTCAGGCTCGGCCGCCGCCAGATCGTTGACCTCCGAGCGATCGACCGCCACGTGGTACAGCTCCCACGTGTCGTCGTCGTACGGCACACCTGGCTGATGGCGTGTCACGGCCTTCCAGCCGTCGTGGTAAATCGCACGGTGGCCGTGCATTTCGTAGTACTGCACCTTCTTGCGACTCGGCGCGTCCGGCGTATCGAAGGCGTAAACCATCGACGTTCCGGACACCGGCATTTGTTCGTACCCGCGATACACATCGGGGGGCGTGACTCCGAGCACGTCGTAGATCGTGGGCACGATGTCGTTCACATGATGGAACTGATCGCGCGTCTCGCCCCGAGCCTCGACCCCCTTCGGCCAGCGAACGATGCACGGCACATGGATACCGCCTTCGTGGGTGTTCTGCTTGTACCACTTGAACGGCGTGTTCCCGACCTGCGACCAGCCCCACGGGTAGTTGCTGTGCGAATGCGGGCCACCGATCTCGTCGATACGGGTGATGGCTTCATCGGGCGTCTCGATGAGGAAATTGAAGAACTTCATCTCGTGCAGCACGCCGAAGGGGCCACCCTCCTGGCTCGCTCCGTTGTCGGCCAATAGCACGACCATCGTGTCGTCGGCGATGCCGAGAGCCTCGAGCGACTGCATGAGGCGACCGATCTGATCGTCGGTGTGGTCGAGGAACGCCGCGTAGGCCTCCTGAAGGCGACACGCCAGACGACGCTGGTTGTCGGAGAGATCGGACCAGGCCTCCACGCCCGGATTGCGTGGGGCCAATTCGGTGTCGGCCGGAATGACTCCGAGTTCCTTCTGACGAGCGAACCACCGTTCGCGCCACACGTCCCAACCCTCGTCGAAGACTCCACGATATTTGTCGAGGTAGCGCCGCGGAGCCTGGTGGGGAGCATGTGTGGCCCCGAAAGCCAGATACATGAAGAAGGGCCGATCGGGACGCACCCCCACCGAGTCGTGCACGAACTCGACGGCCTTGTCGACCAAATCCTCACTCAGGTGATAGCCGTCCTCCGGGCGACCGGGTGGTTCGATCCAGTGATTGTCGTAGACCAGTTCGGGGTGGAACTGGTCGGTCTCGCCGTCGAGGAAACCGTAGAACCGATCGAATCCGCGCTGAAGTGGCCACTGATCGAACGGTCCAGCGGCCGAGCAATCGGTCATCGGACAGAGGTGCCACTTCCCGAGTGCGAACGTGGCGTACCCGGTGTCTCGCAATACTTCGGCGATCGTCGCCGCGTTGTTGGAGATGTGGCCCCGCATGTGCGGATAGCCAGAGTTGAAGTTGGAGATCGAGCGCATACCGACCGCATGGTGATTGCGGCCGGTCAGCAGCGCCGCCCGCGTGGGCGAACACAGTGGAGTCACGTGGAAGTTGGTGAACCGCAACCCCTCGTCGGCCAAACGGTCGATGTTCGGCGTGTCGATGGACGAGCCGTAACAACCCAGGTGAGAGAAACCCAAATCGTCGAACAGGATCACGATGACATTCGGAGACCCTGCTCGCGGATGGGCTCGCGTCGGCCACCACGGTTCGGACTCGCTGTGCGTCCGGCCGATCCGGCCTCGGAAACCTTCGTACTCGTCGATGCGCTTTGCCGACATGACTCCCCCCTTCGGCCGACCTTAGTGGCGTGAACTACTTTCGAACCATGAATCCTTCACCGGTCGCCATCGTCGCCGACGGACGCTTCTACGTCGGCCCTGACCTCTGCAAGCAACTCGCGTCACGCGGCTTCGACCTCGTGGTGGGCGATGCCGACGAAACCCTGGCTGCCGACATCACCGGTCTCGGTCGGCGCATCGTCTCGGTACCCGGTGGCTCGGATCTCGCCGGTTCAGGGGCCACCGCTCTCGTCGAGACGGCCCTACGAGAATTCGGCCGAATCGACTCGGCCGTCGCCTTCTCGGGTGACATCGTCACCGGTCGCTTCACCAAGTCGTCGGTCGAGGACCTGCGGCGCGTTCTGGTCGGATGCGTCGAGGCGCCGTACAACTTCCTGCGGGCAGTGGTCCCGGTGATGACCGAAGCGGCCCAAGGTCAAGTGCTGATCATCACCAGTGCGTCGGCGGCCCGTCCCACCCCGGGCGCACCGCTGTACTCAGCGGCTCGAGCCGGAGCCACGATGCTCGTCAAGAACGTGGCCGACGAAGTCGCCCGCACCGGTGTTCAGGTGAACGCGGTGGGAACGAACTTCATGGATTTCCCTGCGTTCTTGAAATCGAGTGGCGCAACCGATCCCGAAGTTCGCGCCAAGATCGAGGCTCAGGTTCCGATGCGTCGGTTGGGGACCATGACCGAATTCGCCTCGTTCTGCATGGCCTTCCTCGATGGCAGCAGTCGCTTCACGACCGGACAGTTCGTCGCCTACGCCGGCGGCTGGGCCTGAGGAGACGTCGTATGGATCGCTCACTGTACGAAGACGACCACCTCGCGTTCGGAGAGAGTTTCCGCACTTTCATCGCCAAGGAGATCGCACCCGACTATCTCCGATGGGAGGAAGAAGGAATTGCTCCGCGCGAGCTCTATTCCAAGGCTGGCGCCAGCGGCTTCATTGGCATGGCCATTCCCGAGGAATACGGCGGTGGCGGAAGCACCGACTTCCGCTTCAACGCGATCCTCGGCGAAGAACTGGCCCTCGCTGGCATCGGCGGCGCCGGTAATGGCATCACCCTGCACAACGACATCACCACGCCGTACTTCACCGACATCTGTAACGACGAGCAGAAGCAGCGCTGGCTACCCGGAATCGCCAACGGAACTCTCATCACCGCGATCGCCATGACCGAGCCGGGTACGGGCAGTGACCTCGCGAGTATCGCGACCACCGCGCGACGGGACGGCGACCGATACATCCTGAACGGGTCGAAGACGTTCATCACCAACGGCATCAACAGCGACCTGGTGATCGTGGCCGCCAAGACCGATCCCACACAGCGCCACACCGGCATGTCACTCCTGGTCGTCGAACGGGGCATGGCCGGATTCGAACGCGGACGGAATCTCGACAAGATCGGCCAGACGAGCGCCGACACGTCCGAATTGTTCTTCAACGATGTGGAGGTTCCGGTCGAGAATCGGCTCGGCGACGAGGGCCGGGCGTTCCACTACCTCACCGGAAACCTGGCCCAGGAGCGGTTGTCGATCGCGGTGGCCAGTTTGGCCTCGGCCCGAGCCTGCGTGACGTGGACTCTCGAGTACGTGAAGGAGCGCAAGGCTTTCGGCACCACCATCGGATCGTTCCAGAACACCAAATTCGTCCTGGCCGAACAGCGAACCGAAGTCGACGTGGCTCAGGCGTATGTCGACGCCTGCGTGTTGGCTCTCAACGCCGGTCGCCTCTCCGCCGCCGAGGCAGCCGCGGCCAAGTACTGGTGCACCGAACTCCTGAAGCGGGTAGCCGACAAGTGCCTGCAGCTCTTCGGCGGCTACGGCTACATGCGCGAGTACCCGATCGCGCGGGCCTACGCGGACGCTCGCATCACCACCATCTATGGCGGCACGACCGAGGTGATGAAGAGCATCATCGCCAAGGACATGGGGCTCTGACGCTGTGCCGGTCGCGCTCGTCACTGGTGCGGCGGTCGGTTTCGGTCGCGGACTCGCCCGAGTGTTCGGCCGAGCCGGTCATTCGCTCGCTCTCATCGACACGCGCGACGAACTCGAGACCACAGCCGATGAACTTCTCCAATCGGGCACCGAAGTTCTCGCTGTTCGCGGCGACGTAACGGACGACGCAACACTTCGATCACTGGTCGAGCAGACGATTCGAACGTACGGACGGATCGACGTTCTGATCAACAACGCCGGCCAGGTCCGATTCACCCCCATCGACGCGCCCATACACACCGCCATCACCCATCTCGAAGAGCTCTGGCGAGTCAACACACGCGCACCGTACGTTCTCGGACGCCTGGTGATTCCTCACATGATCGAGGCGCGCTCGGGACACATCATCAACATCGCGACCGATCACATTCACACGTGCGGATTTCCAGAAGCGCTGTCACACGAAGGTTCCGAGTCATGTGCTTGGTCGGGCGCGCCTCGCCGACCACTCGGTCCGGGACCATTCGACGCGTACGACGCGTCGAAGTGGGCGCTCAACGGCCTCACTCAGACCTGGGCCCACGAACTCCGCAACCACGGGATCCGCGTCAACAACATCTGTCTCGGAGCCACCGACAGCGAGATGATGCGCGAAGCCGTGCTCGTCGGACGCGGCCGACCGGCCACCCAGAAGGAGATCGACTCGTGGATGCCCACCGAGGCCGTCGCCGACGTGGTTCTTCAACTTCACGACGAAGGCACCAACGGCCGATCGGGCGACAACGTCGGCATCTGGCTGGGGCATCCGATCGTCCTGCCACCGGCCCACCCGGTCCTGGGTCGTCGCGCCTGATCGGGCGTACCATGGGCGCATGCCTCGCGCACTCGCCGCTCGTTGGTACTCCGACCACGATCAGTATCAGAACGAGCGTCGAGCCATCTGGGGCTCCGAGTGGCTGATGTTCGGCGTAACGGCCGAGTTGTCTCGGCCAGGCCAGTACGTCGCCGACGAAATTGCCGGCTATCCCCTGCTCGTCGTCGTCGATCCCCAGGGTCAGTTGCGCGGATTTCACAACGTGTGCCCGCATCGAGCCGGCGTGATCCAGTGGCCGGGCTGCGGCCAGACCGGCAACTTGGTGTGCCGGTATCACGGCTGGGCGTTCAGTTGGGACGGGTCGCTGAAATCAGCCCGCGACTTCGGTGACGCGCCCACACCGGACGATCACTCACTTCGTTCGATCAGCGTCGAGACCTGGGGGCCACTCGTCTTCGTCAATCTCGACGAGAACGCCCCGTCGTTGGCGTCCACTCTCGGCTCACTCGACACCGCCGTCCGCCAGCACGCCTTCGCCGCATTCACCTACGGACGACGTCTCGTTCGAACACTCGAGTGCAACTGGAAGACCTACGTCGACAACTACCTCGAGGGTTACCACGTTCCGCTGCTCCATCCGCTCCTCAATGCGGCGGTCGACATGAAGACTTACTCGGTCGAGGTCCCCGACGACACCTACTGCATCCATCGGGCCGGCCAGGTTCAGGGTTCGGCCTCGGCCGGCGTGTGGGTGTTCCGCTACCCGAATCTCGCCATCAACGTGTACGCCGACGGGATGAACGTCGAACGAATCGTGCCCCTGTCGTCGACACGCACCGCGGTGGTCTACGACTACTTCGCCCACGACGTCTCCGAGGCGAAGATCCAGTCCATGGTCGAAATGTCGAACGTCACCCTCGACGAAGACCAGGCCATCGCCGAACTCGTACAGCGCAATCTCGATGCAGGGATCTACGAGGCCGGACCGCTGAGCCCACGCCACGAGAACGCTCTGGCCTGGTTTCAAGGTCGTATTCGCCAGACGACCGGTGCACGCTGATGGCTGTTGCCTCGTCGCGCAGCCAAACCGTGGTCACCCTCGATCTCGAGGGCGTCCTCGTCCCCGAGATCTGGATCGCGGTCGCCGAGACCACCGGCATCCCCGAATTGCGCCGCACAACACGCGACGAACCCGACTACGACGTGTTGATGCGTGGCCGTCTCGCGATCCTCGACCGACACGGTCTCACGATGTCCAAGATCGCGTCAGTGATCGGATCGCTCGATCCGCTGCCGGGAGCCCGCGCGTTCCTCGACGAGCTTCGCAGTCGGACCCAAGTACTGATCCTGTCCGACACGTTCGAACAGTTCGGGCAGCCGCTCATGCGTCTCCTCGGCATGCCGACGCTGCTGTGTCACCGCCTCGTCGTCGAGAACGACCGCATCGTCGACTACGAACTGCGGATGAGCGACCAGAAGCGACACGCCGTGGCCGCGTTGAAGGCTCTCAACTATCGCGTGATCGCCGCTGGCGACTCGTACAACGACACCGCGATGCTCGCCGAGGCCGATGCCGGCTTCCTCTTCCACGCTCCCGACAACGTGCGCCGCGAGTTTCCGCAGTTCACGGCTCACGACGAGTACGACGCTCTTCTCGCCGCAATCAGCAGCCACCTCTGAGCGACTTCAGCAGGCTCCGAGCGACTCGACTCGCTCGCTGACAGCGGCCGGACCGCCGAAGATGGCCAGATTGTCGACACCCAGTCGAGCGATTCGGTCGCGCACGCTGGACGGTACGCACGTGGGCGGTATGAGCATCAAAGGCGACACTGGTTCGATGGCCGAGAACGGAACTGCAGCCAGGGCATCGGGGAAGTTGTTGGCCGTCGCCACCGACGCCCACTTCGAGATGGGCATGTCGTCCCAGACCGCCGCCGAGCGATCGGACACGTCGACCGCGTTGATTCGGGTCACGGCGGCGAGCGAACCGAGTTCGCGCAGAACTCCCGCCGAGAACGAGGAGTCGGCACCCAACAACTTGATCGACGTGGGAGCCAGGACTTGGATCAACTGCTTCGTGTACGCCGGCAAGGGATTGATTCCGTCGATGAGCACGAAGGGGCGGTCGTACACGGCCGCGGCCGCGGCGGCGATCAGTGGATCGGCGAAATCGCGACCACTCGCGACCCAGACAGTCGGGTTGGTCTGGGCAACCCAGGCAGTCTGCGTGAATTTGTTCGCAGTCTCGTATCGATCGGCTCCACCGATCCGGATAATCTCGTACGAGCCGATCGCTCGAAGCTGCTGAACGACCGATTCCGCGACGGCCGAGGTTCCCCCGGCGATGTACACCTTGCTGGGTTTGAGTCGAAGGAGTTCGAGCCGAGTCGACTCCGGAACTCCCGTCGCATCGACGAGCAGAACCGGCGCGTCGAATCGGGCTGCGGCCGCTCCCGCCGCCAACGCATCGGGAAACTTCGTTCCAGTGGCGATGAAGACCTCGTCGGTCGCACGCCAGTCGGCCGTGACCGCAGCCGCCGTCTCGAAGCGATCAGCGCCGAAAATTCGGGTCACGACGAGACCTCCGGTGATCGCCGTCGTCCCACCCAACTCGAGCCCGGACACCGAACGCACCCAGGCCAGACCAGCCGGGACCCAGGCTGCGACCGATTGGCCCACACAGTCGATGGGGCCGTAACTCGTGACACCCACGATCCGGTATTTGTTGTCGGCTCCGAGAGCCACGACCGGTCCACCCGAATCACCGTTGCACGCGGACGCGATCGGCGAACGTGCGCACACCGCGGTTGACGGGTCGTAGATGTTTCCGAGTGCGAGATCGAGAGTCGCACAGTCGACGTCCGACACGACGCTCAGATCGGCGGAGAGCAGGTTCGAGCTGACCGGCCCACCGGCCGACGTGCGACCCCAACCGAGCACGGTCACCGCACCACCGGTCTGCCAGGCCCAGGTGTCGTCGTACGACGCGAGCGACGGAACCAGAAGCGGATCGATCGGCGCTGGCGTATCGAGGCGGTACAAGCCGAAGTCGTAGCGGATGGACAGGCTCGTGATGGAGAAATACGGGTGGGCAACTCCGGCCGCACCCCCCATCGATACCAAGGAAGCCACCGAGGTCGATCCCGCGTAGACCGTCGCACGATCCTCGATGCAGTGGCCAGCCGTGAGGACCCAAGACGCACTGATGAACGTGCCCGAGCACAGACTTCCACCGGCGGTGACGATGCGCGCCACGACCGAGCCCCAGTTCAACGGGGCTGGCGTTCCTCCGATGATCTGCGCCGCGCGATCGCCGTCGGTATCAGCGACGGGCGGGTCGGAGTCGACCGGCGTCCAGCCAACCAAGAGAAGCGAGCACGCGACGAGAGCCAAGCGGCGACGGACGACCACGCGAACACGCTAGTCAGGGGTCCTTCTCGGAGCGCCGCGGCGAGCCCACAAGTGTCACTGGTGTCGAAGGGGGGACTTGAACCCCCACGATCTTACGATCACTAGCCCCTCAAGCTAGCGCGTCTGCCTATTCCGCCACTTCGACGTGGAGTGAGAACGATACAGCCGGGCGTCGATCACCGCACGAGGAGAAAGCCCAGGCTGAGGACCGAAACGGTCCAGACCAGAGCGAGCACGAACGTGATGCGATTGAGGTTCCGCTCGGCTGCTGCCGAACCGAGTGCCGCACCACTGCCGCCGCCGAACATGTCGGAGAGACCGCCGCCCTTGCCGCTGTGCATGAGGATGCCAGCGATCATCCCGATCGTCGACACGATGTTGATGACGACCATGAGGTACATGATGATGTCGCGCACGGCCTACGAGCCTACTGCCTCAGTCGGGAAAGTGGCAGGCCACCGGGTGGCCCTGACCTCGGTCGATGAGGGCTGGCTCCTCGACCGCACAGTGGTCCTGGGCCTTCGGACAGCGGGTCCGGAATCGACATCCTGACGGCGGATCGATCGGGCTCGGAACGTCACCTTCGAGCATGATCCGCCGCCGTCCCCGCTCGACGCCCGGATCGGGCACCGGAATGGCCGAGAGCAACGCTCGGGTGTACGGATGCGAGGCCCGCTCGTACAACGTCTCGGCCGTGGCCACTTCCACCAATTTGCCGAGATACATCACCGCCACGCTGTGCGACACATGGCGCACCACCGACAAGTCGTGGGCGATGAACACGTACGCAAGACCCAACTGATCCTGAAGATCGGCCAGCAGGTTCACCACTCCGGCCTGGATACTCACGTCGAGAGCCGACACCGGTTCGTCGAGAACGAGCAACTTCGGATTCGAGGCCAAGGCGCGCGCGATTCCGATGCGCTGACGTTGCCCGCCGCTGAACTCGTGCGGGAAGCGTCGGGAGTGATCGGGTGACAAACCCACCAACTCGAGAAGCTCTTTCACTCGCGCCTGATGATCACCGGGGATCTTCTGAACTTCGAGAGGCTCGGCGATGGATGTGCCCACGGTGAGACGGGGGTCGAGCGATGCGTACGGATCCTGGAAGACGATCTGCATGTCACGCCGCAACTCACGCAGCCGATCGGCGCGCATTCCGACCAACTCTTCGCCTTGGAACCGCACCGACCCGGCCGTGGGTTCGACCAGACGGAGAACGCAACGGCCAACGGTGGTCTTGCCCGAACCCGACTCCCCGACCAAGCCCAAAGTTTCACCAGGACGCACCGAGAAGGAGACACCCGACACCGCTTGTACGACGTTCTTGTATGCGCGAACGCCGCGCGACGTCTTGACGGTGAAGTGCTTCACCAGTCCGTTCACGTCGAGAATCGGCTGGGTGCTCACGAACCCACCGCTCTCAACTCGTCGGCTCGCAAGCAGGCCGACTCCAGATCGCCCACGGTACGCAGCTCCGGAATTTCGACCGCGCACTCGTCGATTGCGTGTGGGCAACGAACGCGGAAGGCGCAACCCGACGGAGGCTCGATCATGTTGGGCGGCGAGCCCGGAATGGGAACCAATCGATCTCGTCCCACGGTCGGCAACGAACGAAGGAGTCCTTGCGTGTACGGATGCGACGGATGGTCGTAGAGCGACGCGACCGGACCCCGCTCGACCACCCGGCCGGCGTACATTCCTTGCACGCGATCAGCCACGCGGGCCACGACTCCGAGATCGTGGGTGATCAAGACGATGGCCGCCTGGCGCTCCGACTGGATCTTCTGCAGAATCTCGAGGATCTGGGCCTGAACGGTCACGTCGAGGGCGGTGGTCGGCTCGTCGGCGATCAACACGTCGGGGTCATTGGCGATCGCCATGGCGATCATCACGCGCTGACGCATTCCGCCCGAGAATTCGTGCGGGTACTGACGGGCCCGATCCCGGGGTTGCGGGATTCCGACGTCGTTGAGCAGCTCGATGGCCCGCTCCATGGCCGACGCCTTGCTCATGCTCTGATGAGCCCGGATCATCTCCACGATCTGGTTCCCGATGCGGTGGGTCGGGTTCAGCGCCGACAACGGATCCTGGAAGATCATGGCGACCTTGCGTCCACGAACCTCGCGCAACACCTGACGGGGCGCACCCACCAGCTCGGTTCCGTTCACCGTGGCCGAGCCCGAGATGCGGGCCCCTTTGGGCAGAAGGCCCATCAGCCCGAGGAACGTGACCGACTTGCCCGAACCCGACTCGCCCACCACGCCGAGGATCTCCCCAGCGCGCACGTCGAGGTCGATTCCGCGAACGGCTTGCACCTCACCGAACAATGTGGGGAACGTGACCCTGAAGTCACGCAACGAGAGCACAGCTTCGCCCGACATCAGCGATTTCCTTCGAGCTTCGGATCGGTCGCATCTCGCAACCCGTCTCCGACGAAGTTGACGCACAACGACACGAGGATCAGGATCACGCACGGGAAGACCACCAACCACCAGTAACCGGGCAGGAGGGCGCCCTTGGCGCTACCGACCAACTTGCCGAGCGAGGTCGCCCCGGCACCGGGCTGTGGTCCGTACCCGAAGAAGCCCAGAGTCGCTTCGGCGATGATGTTGCCCGACACCGCGAACGTGAGCGCGACGAGGATCGGACCGGCCGAATTGGGCAGAAGGTGGCGCAAGACGATGCGCGTGTTGCTGGCTCCGAGCGCCCGCGCGGCTTCGACGAACTCACGCTCTTTGAGCGCCAATACCTGACCACGCATCAAGCGGGCTACTCCCATCCACCCGAACAACACGAAGAGAACCACGACGAAGCGAATGGACGTGGGATTGCCGACGATCGGTTTGAGCCACGGAACGTTCGACATCACGCTCCGCAGAACGAGGAGCGTCACGAGGAAGGGGAACGCGAGGAAAAGATCGGTGACTCGCATCAACAGATCGTCGATCCAGCCACCGCGCAGACCCGCCAACGCACCGATGGCCACGCCGAGAATCGTGCCGAAGAAGGCCGACGCCAGCCCGATCAGGATCGAGACGCGAAGCCCGTAGATGAGCCGGCTGTAGAGGTCACGACCGATGTCGTCGGTGCCGAGCCAGGCGATGCCGCGCGGACTGAGGAACGAGTTCGGGTTCTCCGGACTGGTCTTGAAGACGGCCTCGTTCACCCCGTACCGCGCCGTGAAGGGTGCCAACAAGATGAAGAGCACCATGATGCCCAGGATGATCAGCGACACCAGTGCGGCCCGGTGCTTCGTGAAGCGCCGCACCGCCATGCGCCGCGGCGACATGGACTCGGCACGCAGTCCGACCGACGAATCGGCCGGCGAGACGGAGTCAGGCGCGTTCGGTGCGAGTTCGTCAGCCAAGGCGGATCCTCGGGTCGAGCACCGCGTACAAGACGTCGGCGAGAAGGTTGAAGGCGATCACCACGAGGGTGAAGAAGAACATCCACGGCATCATCTGCGGGAAATCGCCGTTGTCGTAGGCCCCGAGGAAGAAGTCGCCCAGGCCCGGGTACGAGAAGATCCGTTCGGTGATGATGAGACCGCCGAGAATGGCGCCGATGTCGATGGCGGCCACCGTCACGATCGGGATGAGCGCGTTGCGCAAGGCGTGACGAACCAGCACTCGACGCTCACTGATGCCCTTCGAACGGGCCGTGCGCATGTACTCGCTGTTCAGAACCTCGAGAAGTGACGCCCGCATGTACCGGGCGTACACGGCGATCACCTGGATGACCACGACCGTGACCGGCAGGATCATGTGCTTGATCATGAGCACGAGATCGAAACCGCGGTGACCTGGTGGGTACACCCCGGACGTCGGGAGAAGTGATTCACCGAACCACTTGCTCCAGTAGACCGCGAAGAGAAGCTGAAGAAGGAGAGCCGACACGTACGGCGGCGTGGAGATGGCGACGAAAGAGGTCGTGCTCACCGTCGCATCCCGCAGACCACCGGGCTTCAAGGCCACGAAGATTCCGAATGACAGACCGATCAAGATGCCCAGAAAGGTCGCGGTCAGACCCAGCCGGAGGGTGTTGAACATCGCATCACGGAATTCGGGCCACACCTCGCGGCTGCCCTTGATGCTGCGCGGCCAATCGAACGTGACGAAACCCTGCAGCCACTGCAGATAGCCCCGCACGTAGCCCCCGAAACCCTCGTACAGACCGTTGGTCTCGATGTACTGCTGGATCTTCTTCGGCGAGGCCCGCTGATTGACGCGCAGATAACTGGCCAACGGATCGGTGCCGACCCGGAGCGCCACGTACACCACGAACGTGATGATCAGCGTCATGGGCAGGGCCCACATCAAACGCCTCATCACGAATCTGAACACGGAATCTCCCCCGCCCCCTGGTGTGCTCTTCGAGCATAAACGAGAACGAGGGGCCGGTCGAAAGACCGGCCCCTCGCCTCACGAGTTTCTGATCGGGATCAGAGAACCTCGACGACCGGCTCCTGGGTCACGAGGTTGGTGATCGCGAACTTGCCGTCGTTGGTGGTGTCCCACACGTTCGGGAGGATGGGGAAGGCGGTGAGCCACACCATCCACGACGAGTTGGCGCACTCGGTGACGGGGTTCAGACACTCGGGCCACTGTTCGGCACCGATGATGATCTGGCCGTCGCCATCGACGTCTTCCCACTTCGAGAAGTTGTTGAACGCGCGGTAGTTGTTGAGTTCAGCACCCACCGGACCGCCGAGGCGATCGGTGCGCCAGAAGCCCGACTTCGGGAACTGGAACAGCGGGAGCATCACGTGGTCCGCGGCCATCAGCGCGAGCGCGTCCTTGACGAGCTGAGCACGCTCGGCTTCGTCGACGGTCACGTCCGACTGCTCGAGAAGCGCGCTGGCTTCCTCGTTGCACCAACCAGTGGAGTTCTGACCCTGCTGGCTGTTGGCCTCGCTCGGAATCTGCGCACAGGTGAAGGAGCTCACGAGGTACGCCGGGTCCGGCGGAGCGGTGCTGATGTACATAGCCATGTCGTAGTCGAGGGCTGGGAGACGCTGCTGGAAGTAGCAAGCGGCATCGCAGTTGTCGGCCACGACGTTGAAACCGGCCGCCTGGAGCAGCGGAATCAAGAAGGCCTGGGTGTTCTCACGACGGGTGTTGCCGGTGTTGATGATCCAACGGATGGTCGGCGCAGTGCCGTCCTTGGCCCAGTAGCCGTCTCCGTTCTTGGCCCAACCATTGGCCTCGAGGAGAGCGACGGCTCCCTCCGGGTCGTACTGATCGGCGAACGCGTCATCGCAGTACTGGCCGGGAACGATCGGACCGCAATTGAGCAACTTGCCCTTGCCTTCCGACAGCGGGATGTAGATCTGCTCGAACACGGCGTCACGGTCGATCGACTTGGCGAAAGCCTCGCGGAAGATCGGGTCGGCGAACGGGCCGCCACGAGCCGGATCGGACTGCAGGTAGAAACCTTCGTAGTCGCCACCGAAGTCGATCTGGCTGGTGACGTTCGCGTCGCTCAGAGCGTCGGAAATACCAGCGAAGAACTGCGGGTAGATGAAGTCGACTTCACCGGCGAGCAGAGCGGCGCTCTGTGTGTCGAAGTCGGCGAACGGCACCATGACCACTCGCGAAACGACAGGAGCGTCACCCCAGTAATTGGGGTTCGGCGCATAGACCAGCTGATCGGGGCTGAACGACTCCATGAGCCATTCGCGACCCGAGATCTGATTCAAGGTGCCGAAGTCGGCCGAGATGTCGTTGCAGTCGGCGACGGCATGGGCCTGGATCAGTCCACCGAACAGAAGCTTGTACGGCGCGTACACCGCGTTGAAGGTCACGACGACCTGCTTGGTGCTCTCACCGGCCTCGACCGAGATGATCTTGTCGACACCCGTGGTGCTGATCGAACCTGGGGTGTTGAGAGTTGCGTTCACGGAGCACTGGAAGTCGGCCACCGTGATGGGACACCCGTCCTGCCACACGGCATCGGGGCTGATGTCGAAGGTGATCTTCATGGCTGCTTCGCCTTCGGCGCCGCCAGCACCACCTTCGAGTGTGTCGGGACCGCAGTCGCCTGCGGGGGCTTCGGTGGCCGGAGCCTCCGAAGCGGGTGTGCTGGCCTCGCTGCCCGAATCGCCGTCGTCGCCGCCGCAGGCAGCGAGAATGAGAGCGATTCCGGTGGCGAAAGCGAGCACCTTGCTCGTTTTCTTGGACATGGAACCTCCTGGTCAGGTGGTGGAGGGAAGCGGGTCGAACGACCACGGGGTCTCCCCCCGCCCGCTGACCATCCTCCCCGGTGGACGCGGCGCCGAAAGGTTACCAGCGTCCGTCCGGCAGGTTGCCGAACGGCTCAGGAGACGTGAGATGGGTACTGGACGATCCGAGCGAACTCGTCCGGATCGAGGCTGGCCCCGCCCACCAGGGCGCCGTCGATGTCAGGTTGGGCCATGAGTTCGGCCACGTTGCCAGCCTTCACCGATCCGCCGTACTGGATCCGCACTGCGCGGGCAGTCTCGGCCCCCCATTTTCCGCCGATCACCTGACGAATCGCGCCGCACACTTCCTGCGCGTCGGCAGCCGTCGCGGTGAGGCCCGTCCCGATGGCCCAGATGGGTTCGTAGGCCACCACGAGATCGGCCACCTGGGCGGCATTGCGACCGGCCAGCGACCCGAGAACCTGGCCGGACACCCGCTCGAGGGTCTGGCCCTGTTCGCGTTCGTCCTTGGTCTCGCCCACGCACACGATGGGCGTCATCTCGTGGGTTTGCACGGCGGCCACTTTCTTGGCCACCAGGTCGTCCGTTTCGCCGAAGATCTGCCGCCGCTCGCTGTGGCCGCAGATCACGTAGCGCACGCCGAGCTTGGCGAGAAAGGTTGGTGCCACTTCACCCGTGAAGGCACCCT
>Ga0315901_10004681_pt1 | contig 16950 bp, 18 predicted proteins | sample LakEriMetagenome_10_FD_203761 | JGI IMG/M metagenome (GOLD analysis project Ga0315901, IMG submission 203761) | Freshwater fungal communities from buoy surface, Lake Erie, Ohio, United States - Buoy 2 MA116 | ecosystem: Environmental > Aquatic > Freshwater > Lake | place: USA: Lake Erie, Ohio...
TTCCATACATTGACCTTTGTGAGATTCTTAACGGATTACTTGAAGTTGAAACCCAAAGCTGTACGTGGCGAAAAGTTTCCAGATATTTCGTGTCAGAGTTTTGTCGATATGGGTGATTTGACTAAAACGATGGTGTAGATGGTATTTTATTTATCTTAAATAAAATGGCTGAAAACAATGAATTCTGGACTCCTGAAAAGGAAAATGTTCTAAAAGGGTATGCAGAAGAGAGTGAGTGTATGTATGTAACATATACAAAAGAGTATCTCAGGTACAAGAAGTACGGATACTTTTTCACCATTCCAAGCATCGTCATATCAACTGTTACAGGGTTGCTTGCGTTTGATTCAAACTTTAGTGGGTCGGCAAATGGACCCACCATTATCGGTTCTCTCAACATCTTGGTTGCAATTAACGGCACCATTTACAAGGTTTTAAAATACGCCGAAATGGAAGCACAATTCTGTTTCCTTGCAGGTGAACACTTGAAGCTTCATTCGGAGATTCAAGCGACACTCCTCAAATCACCTGCGGAAAGAGACAACGCACTTGAGTTTATGCGGAAAATCGAAAACCGGAGAATCCAACTCATAGATGACGCTCCGGTTGTCTGCGACTCTACGAAAAACAAATTCAAAAGAAAGTACAAAAATACCCACTTCGAAATCCCCCTTCTTCTTCACAAACTTTCTCATATTAAGATTTATGGAAGAGAAGTGGAGCCTGAATTAGCCAGCTTGAAATCCGAATCAACTGACAAAACAAACCCAAAAAAGACGTTGCTCGGTAAAGTTTTGAAAAGTGTCGTTGGAGCTATAGACGAGGAATTGGATGAAGAAGTTAAAGAGATTGAGAAAACTGTCGAAGGGGCTACGACAATCGCTGTAAGCGAGGTTTAATTTTTTTTCCACCAACGCATTATCTTAGCTGTAACAGCTTCATTTGTCCCGAGATGAATTAGATTTCTGTAGATAGTATCCACGCTCTTGGATTTGGCTATACTGTTTATAAAGTACAGTACCCAGGCATTACAGTATCCGTGCTTGGCAAACTCCCTTTCAGATGTTTGAAGAGACAAAATAGGGGTGTCATAGCTTAAATGGAGGTCTTCAGCCACTTTGTTCATAGGTGCGTATATAATCACAGTACCGGCTTTCTCGGTTTTGAGATAAGCTTCGAGACGGGTTTTCAGCAACTCGGGATTTTTAATGTAAGTAACCGGCGCAGTGTCTGCTATGACAACTTTACTTATTTTCCGATCTTGAATGTCGACTATGACCAACATGGTGTGACTGACTTTGTTGAAAGCGGTTAAGCATTTGAGTAGCAGTGTTATGTTTTCATACTGCTTAATCGCTTTATCTAAAGCATCCCTGTCTCCCATGGGTTTCCAAGAGAGAAGACTGCTTTCAAAGTTCATATAAAAATCGTGATGGTCCAGTGACATGTAATAGGGAGAATCCGGTTTCATTTGGTTGTGGCGGTTTATCGCTTCAATCACGCGAGACATTACCTTTACATACTTGAGCGAACACGCAACCGGCTCGTGTTCTTCTTCCACCTCGATTTTGTGTTTACACCTTCTAACATCCTCTAATGTATGCACTGGAAAAAAATCTTCTTTGTTACCTTTTCCTTCGCTTATTGCTTGATTCATTTCTTTTTTGGTGTAGCAAATACCGCTACGAATGTATAAAACCATTTATTTTATACATTTTTCTATTGTCTACGAAAACAAATCTGGGTTTTTTGCAACATTGAGCTGTAAGTAACTAATGCATTTGTGAGTTTTATAAGATTTTTCCGGTTTACCTTCCCCCGCGCAACTACCCGCCTCAAAAACAGGCTTTAGCTTTAAAAAATTAGTCAAAAAATCAACAAAAATTTTAATATGATGGGCGCCCGCATAATAAATTACATTTTTAGCGGTTCCGGAAAAGGCTTTAGTTTTCTTTGTTGTTGAACTAAAGCCTCTTAAAATTCTCGGTATGGCATACAAATCCATTACGAAACTATTAACTAGCGCTGCATCTTCACGTCTTTCAGTTAGCATATAATCAATAAACTTAGAAAAACTCTCTTGAATTTCAGGGTCGTTGATAGCTATTACTTGTTTGTGTATTTTTGCGGATCTAAATGTTCTAGATATATTCTTGCCAACAGGGATTTCTTGAGCGCCATAAAACGTTCCAGTTTCGTCCTTTTTACGTCTATAGTCAACATAGTGTGTGCGCAAATTAGTGTATCTACAAAATTCCCGATATTCAGGGTTGAGACAAGTGTAAAACTGCTGTTCGAGAGCATTCAATGCAGAACTGTTGCTATGCTGAAAGTTCCCAGGTTCTTTAAACTCAAACCCTTTTTCTATCATCAAGTCGAAATTTTCTGAAACCTTTGTGGTGGCTAAGATATGTACAAACGACGAGAAAGTGACGGTATTTTTTTTTGTAGCCCCTTTCATTGGGAGTTCGTGACTAAAATCCGATATTCGTTGGTGATATTCTCCAAACAAATACAAATTTCGCCCTCCTAAAACAAACTTATAAAATACAAATGGGCCTAAAATAAACTTTATTTTTTCCAAAGGGATTTCTAAGCAGTTGAAACCTTCTATAATTCGATCTTCTTTTTGTAGAAAATGGATGGGCGTGCAATATTCGTGTTGTACTTGACGTTTCCTTGGATCAAAGTATGTTTCCTCGGGCCTTTCTTCGGGAGAAATAGGCTTTTGAGAATCTTCTAGACTGACAGGCTTTTCTACCATACGGAATTGAATGCGATGCGATCTTCTCGGTTTCATTTTAGATTTTATTGCGGACACCAACCCCTCTTTATTAAGTTTAGAGAAACCGACAATGCTTTTTCTTCTTGCAATTTCTTTTAGTTGAATTACCGTTTTTTCATTCAATTTGTTCATTTATTATTATTAAAATTATTTAACAAAAGAAAAAGTCAGAAGAGACACAACCCCAACGCATATAGTTCCCCAACTCATATCCGCAATGGTATAAGACCAGGGGTAGTCTTTAAAGATTGCCTTGTTGGTCAGGTCAAAAGTTCCGTACATCAGCATACCCAAAAGCATTCCGTAAAGCAAGGCGTCTACTTTGGTTTTTGCAAGCTTCTTGATGATAAGCACGTAAGCAAATGGGACCATTACATAAAAAAGAGCAGCCGGAAGCAGGTCGGGATTCAGGGGAGCTTTTTGAACACCCTCAACGACTTGAGAGTGGATCTTTCTCGCACCCAAAACCCAAATAGAATCGATAAGTAGCAATAGTATCATAAATGTTATAAAACTTTGAAACATTTATGATAAATGGATAATAAAATTCAGTGTAAAAGTTGTGGAAACTTTTTCTCCACTAGTAACAACACTGCATCGAAAGTTTACTGCGGCTACTGTTACATTCAGTGGATCGTTCACTCAAGAGACAATGCAAAGACAATTCCTTTGTAGCTCTTCTTTCGGTATTGGTTTATTGTAAAACTTTGCGTACTTTTCGTATACCGACTTAGGAAAGCAGGTATGTAGAACTCCGCACACCTCTATCAAAAATCTCAGTTGTTCGGGCGTATACTGACTCATTACGTATTTAGACTCTAAACACCCGTCCAATCGTTGGGGTGAGATACCACGTTCAAACACGACCTTTGCACACTTCAACTTGTTGTTTTTGAACGCGTATTCAAATATGGGTTCGTCAAACGGGTCTACGCAAAAGGAGTCGAGGAGAAAATTTAATGTTTCATCAAGGTCTTTGTTAATCACAAAATGTATCGTTTCGTTCAAGTCACTCATTTATTAAATTGGTAACTCGGTTGATATCAATTCTAAACCAAATTATCCCCAGAAATTTCAACATAGTCAACGTGCCTCTTTACACAGAAAATCAAGTCGCAAAACCTCAGGCACCCAAAGCCCAAAAAACAAAACGAAAAAATCCACATGTACAGACAGCTCAAACTCTGAAGAAGGTAAAAGCCATAGGAAAGTAAAATAATAAACAAGACTCCAAAGACACTGTGGACAATGGTTTGTCGCTCCAAAGGCAAACTATCCTTGATGCACGCAACAGAAAACGCTGACGTCGCCAATCCCAGTATCGACTCAACAAGTAACACAACGGACATCTCTTTGGTACAAGGCCTGGAGAAGATGACAAGCATCAACACACCCAAGTAAAAGATGGAACAAATCCCCTCAAAGGCGAGCTTCAACTTGATATAGACAGACATTCCAAATGACTATGATTTTTTAAGAAAGGTTAAAAAAATCACTTTTACAATAAGAATTCCAAAATCTTGTTCTTGTGCCTCTCAAGACAGTCGACACTCTTAAACTCCCTATGAGCGCAATCGGTCTGCACAAAGTGAACCCTATCCTCTTCAAACATTCTTCGGATGCCGATGTAGTCGTTCTTAAACATCTCCGATTTCAAGAAAGGAACAACCGACTCAGTGTTCTGCTCGTAAAACTCATACTTTCCGGATTCGATGGGCCGGATAACTTCGTCATTCGGAGACCAAACCATAACAAACTCGTCCACTTTGTCGTTGAGGCGCAAACTGCTTTCAACCTCGCCGTTAAGCGATGGTAAAAACGTACTGTTCTTGAGATACAAAGGAAACATATATGGGTCCTTCCAGTAGTTTGAATACGAAAGACGGTTTTGGTTAAGAGGAGAGTAAATCTCCTCATCAGAGTAGTAGTAAACGCCCATATGAGGTGTTCCAAATGTCATAAGCGTCTTTACACGTTGTCGGTTGCTCGTCTCTGCAAAAGCTCGAGCAAGGAGTCCGCCTTGAGAGAAACCAATCATGTGAAACGGTTCTTGAAGATGGTCGATTGAGTCTATCGTTTCTCGCAACCTTTCAACTTGCCAATTCATAGGCTTGAAGACAGAATCAAGTCGGCCGTTTCCAATCTCGATAGTTAGGATTGGTCGGTTCAAATTCTGGAGGAACCAAAATCTGGCATCTTGAAGGTCATCATCAGTCGACAAAATGCCGTGAACAATGACAACTGGAGTCTGTAGTGCAGCAACGCGAGTAACCAAAAGTAGGAAAAGAGCAGTGGCAAACATATCGTTTGATTTTATTCTTCTTTTTGAACTTTAAATTCAGTTTAATTTATAGAAAACGAAAGTTTATTAAAGAATGTCTGATATCGGAAGTCAACTCTCAAGTATGTTTGGAGACTACAAGTCTACATCTGTCACAGTCACGAAAACTGCTACAAATACCGATCACTACCGTTCATCTACTACGAATTCGTATGATAAGTGCATTCGAGAACTTGCATCAAAGTTTCCTAATGGCATTGCGGATATTGCAATCGGTGCAATCGCTCACCACGACCAAAACTCATTCCACGAAAAGGTCGTTTTGAACGAGGTTACGAAGTTCAACGAAGAAACAGGTGAAAAGTATATCGCTGGCAAGAATGTACTTCACATCAAGGGAGACTACAGTTTTAAGTGGTTTGCCCATTGTAAGACTGTTGAGATGTGGGTGGAAATAGAGAAGGTATAACTACAAGTGATTTTTTAGAGCTTTTATTTCTTAGAAATTAAGAATGAACGAACTTGAAGCTAACCGTGGAACGGGTGCGGGAGGTGCAAAGACAAATGAAAACGGTTTGAAGTTTGAAAAAGAAATTTCAGTCGAAAAAATCTTGGAAGAAGAAGGGTTTACTCGGACAATTTTCGATAAAACCACTCGCACCGGGTTTTTCCTTGAAAAAGTTGTGGACGGCAAGCGATTTATTTTCTTGAAACAAGCCGGGTTCAAGAAATACATGAAAAAGACATATGGAAAAGACGTTCTTAGTAATCCAGATGAAGCGTTTGTGGTTACAGGTGAAGACAAATCGGTCAAAGTTTTCGTTATCGAGAAAAAAAACCAGAATGGATCGGGTTCGGTTGACCAGAAATTATGGGCATCCGTCGGCATTCGTTTTGAATACCAATATGTGCTTGGCGATGATATAGAGGTCAATTACGGGCTGTCGCTGAGTTCTTGGTTTGAAAACCAATTCGAAACCCGTGACAGATACAAAACTCTGGATATCCATTTAAAACAGGAAAAAATTCCATACTTTTTTGCCAACAAGGAATCATACTTTGATAACCTCCTCAGATGGGTTGGTATTAATTCATAATCAAAACTTCATTTGTGCGAGAATCGGGGTCTTTAGAGTTTATGGCTCTTCTACAACTTATTATTTTCGTAGTATAATTTGGTGCCGGAAACGCGTCTTTAACCAAATTTACTTCTGCGTTGCTCATTAGCATCTTGACGGATTTTGCCTTCATATCTCCACAGATTTTGAACAACAGGTTGTGACTGTCTGCATCGAAACCGGAATTTGTGTAGCCCACGAAACTCGTACTGTTTTCAGGTGCATAGGGAGGGTCGAGGTATACAAAATCTCCGGACATAGTCCCCGATAAAGCTTCACTAAACGAGCCCGATGCAAACTGGACATCTTTAATCAGCTCTGAGACGGCTTTGATATGCTCTTCGTCAAGAATCGACGGATTCTTGTAGTTTCCAAAAGGAACATTGAAGCCGCGTGGACCTTCTCGATAAACACCGCGAAAGCACGTCTTGTTCATGAAGAGCATCATTGCAGACCCACGTATTGACATACGGTGTTCTTTCGATAACGCGTTGAAATTCGACCTAATCCAAAAATAGTATGATTCTGGGGACGTTAGCGCTTCTTCTATGGTTTTGGCTTTCCGATTGACCACACCTTGAGGAGTAGAGTTAAACTCATCTGTCAGTTTCTTTACTTCTCTAATCAGGTCTTCTGGATTTGATTGAACATTCTTATAAAGACCGATCAGATTTGAGTTCAAATCACTCGCATATATTTTTCCATAAACTTTGATTACACCAGTTCTCCTATACGAAAGAAGTGCCAAGAGAACGCTTCCCCCTCCCAAAAATGGCTCGTGATAATTATTTATCTCTCTGGGAAACAGCTCAATCACATCGTTGATAATCTGTGTCTTTCCACCAACCCATTTTATGATGGGTTTAATGATTTCTGTTTTCTGGGGGTGTATCGAGTTTAACAAAATTTCCTTTACCTTTTGTTCAATCACATTGTCTTTTTTACACGGACGTTTACGATTCTCATGGGATGTCAAATGCCCTTTTTGTTTAAAGATTTTTTGACAGGTTTCACATAAGTAGACAGCCATTTAATTATCTTAAAGGCTGTTTAAATCACTAATTCGTTAAAATTAGTGATTCCCGAACCATTAATCAATTGAAAAAAAACTGGGTGAAATACCGTGGATTAAAGGCTACTTGAAACTGAATAAGAAGCAACTTGCATGCAGTCCCTTAAGTACTCTGGAGAAGAAGGTATTGAAGATTTTGACGCGGAGTTTGAGGGCAAGCCTATTTTTAGAAAGTACATCTATGAGGGTCAGATGGGGAGAAACGAGATGAACATCAGCCGTATAGTTAAGAAAAACCCCCACCCGAATATCGCTGTCATATACGAGTTTGGACCTGACTACATCGATATGGAGTTGTTAAAGACAAACGTGACCCTACCGAAAATCAAACCATTTATTCCGGCTCTTAGAGACGCAAAGAATTTCTTACATTCTCTCGGCATCGTTTACCTGGACTGGAAGTTAAATAATCTTGGCCTCTCGAGCGAAGGCGTTGTAAAGATTTTTGATTTTGATATGAGTAGTATGTTTGTAAAGGACAGATTCACCGAAGGTCCCGGTACAAAGGGATTTTTTTGGAGAGCGGCAGAATTTGAAGGATTAAAGAGTCCAATTAAGATTGACGATTGGATTTTTAATCAAATGATAAGGGAGCGTGAATCAGCTTTTCGTCATTAAGGCAACAGACTTGACGAATCTGTCAACAAACTTTGTTCGCAGTCCTTTGATTGCATCCTTTATTTCTGTTTTGTGAGATAGGATGTTGGAAAACTGCTCGTGTTCGTACTCTTCTAAGTCCGAACTATCAATCTCGGATAGCTTTTCGGTTTTGTAAGTGTTTATAATTTCTGTATTGGTTTTCTCTATCGCGGAAAAGAATAGTGGAACAACTTTCAAGAGATGATAATCGTCCTCAATTTCCCCATCAATTGTCTTATACTTAAAGTGTCTTCTTGAAACATCGGAGCAAATTAGGGTGTTTACAAACACATACTCGCACGCAAAATCGGCATACCCTCTTGCACCCAATTTAATGTGTTCTTCTAAAGACAAATTAGAAGTGGTATTTCTTATGAAATCTTCTGTAAGTGGGATAAGAGCTTGGTGTATGTCATTCTTTGCAGATAGCTTCTCAACTTTTTCCTCTAAAAGGTCTATACGCCTTTGCAGTTTGATGATAAGGTCAATATCCTGTTGAACGACACTGCATTTATGAACCTTGAGTTCTCTCTCAGAAGAGTACACCTTGTCACATCGTTCACACGTTCTCTCTTTAACATCGGCCTTCTGAAGTTCTAAACAAAATTGTGCAGTTCTCTGATGCCTTTCGAGTTTATACTTATTTATGAACATATTTCTACAAAATCGACACTCCATTTATATTAATGGAAATTTTTCTTTTTTTCTATCTTTAATTTAACGTTTGGGAAAAAATTCCTCACATTTCCCAAACACAACTAATAGTTGGAAAAAACAGTTTACTCATAGTCTCAAAAAATTTTTTCCCATTTCCAGTACACTTTTCGGGAGACCAATACTTGACACATTCTTCTGTTCCATTAAAAATTTTGTATTGACCTGCAGAGGGAAATTTAATATATTCACGGAAAAAACTCAGCTTGAAGTGGGTATTGGGAAACTCTACACTTTTTAATAGCAAAGAGTGTAGAACCGATTTTTCGCTCTTTATGTAGTTCGAGTAACTAAAATCTGTATGTTTGACCCAAGGGAGATCGTACTCATTCATTTCCATAAAGCTCTTAAGTTCATTCGAATCATTCGATGAAATAAGAATTGCATTATGATTCATTTATATGGATGTGAGAAACTTTAAAATAACCATGGGAAATTTTTTTCAACGACAAGAAAGGTCGAATGGAAATTTTGGAAACTTGTGTTGAGATTTTTTTTATGTAAAAAGATTATGAAAACTTTTTACATCATCTCCTTCTTTTGAAAAAAATCTCAAAGTGTAAAATATCTTTTACACGCAGGAGAAGACTTCTTGACTTGGCTATAAGCAACTGCGATAGCTTGTTTGTTTGAAGTGTATCTACCCTCCTTGATGTTTTTCTCTATCTTTTCGCTCAACCGTTTCTTGCAATACCTCTCGCTAAGCTCGTCCATACTCATACCTTTCCCCCTATTCTGTGATAAGAACTTCTTCCAAGTAGTCGTCATTTATTCTAAAGCCAGAATAAATGATTTCGCTAAAGCGGATTAACGAAAGTCAGATACACACAAATGAACACAAAAATTAAAGCTTGAAACATCGACAGCACCCAGTTTTTCTTCGGTGTTTCTGTTGCCTTCCTACATTTTTCCCCTGTGTAATACTCACAGCTCTGCATCACAATTGCCTTGTCATTTCTATAGGTTAAAACGTTACTGCAATCACAAGGTTCTTCGTCCATTTTCTTTAATCATATTTTTCTTTTAGGCTGAACTACTTCTTTTCCTTCAACTTCTTCGTCTTATTCTGCTCCTTGCTAATCTCAGTCAACCAAGTGTTATAATCCTTTTCGAGTTCGTCCAACTCCTTCAGCCAAATGTCCTTTTCTGCAGTCTTCTCGAGAGTAGCAAACTCGTCCTCGTGCTTCTTGATGTCGGCTTCAAGTTCGATGAGCTTCTCATCGGTGTAAGAGCGAACGTGCATTCTCAATAAATAATTGTACCCCTTGTCCACATCGTTGTCATCGCTATCCTTTGTCATTTCTTTCATATAGCCTCGCTCCTCAAGGTCCTTGATAACGTTCTCCTCCTTTCGTCGATACAGACTCAGACCTCCATCCATAACCTCTGTCAGAAACCGATGCTTGTTCTTCATCATCTCAATCCTCTTGAACAAACTCTCGAGAAGATATTTTTTACGCTTGATGTAATACTCCATTCGAACTTGGCAAAACTCGTCGATAATCTCCACCACATTTTCGTATTTCTTAATCTTGCCGTTTCTGTCAAAGAGAACCATATTTGTAGTCGCAATCTTTGAAAAAAGCTTGAGGTTCTTGACACCGCATTTCATTCCATCGGAAAGTTCCTTCAACTCAAAGTTGGGTGTATCGGCTCCAGAGTAGTCCTTGAAGCTCTTGATAATCTTGTCTTCATAAGTAACCTTATTCAAGAGCTCACGACAGTCTTCAATGCTCATACCGATTGGAATCTCAGTGATTGTCACACTGGGATTTTTCTTCTTGTCTTCACGGTTTACAACGCCGTAGGTGGTGAACTTGCCTGCTCCATCGTCCTCGATTTTCCCCTTGAACCCTCTATACCAAGGAGTGATGTTGGAAATGCCCGAAAACAAAATTCCATCTTGAATCGAAGGCGGTTCCTCAATCCATTCTCGTACACAGTTGATGACATCCAAAGGGTTGTACATGGGAATCGATGTCGCCCACCCAGTTCCGATTCCCAAACACCCATTGACAAGAATCATAGGGATAATCGGGACATAGAACTTGGGCTCTACGATATCGCCATCGTCAATCACACGTTCGAGAAGTACATCATCATCTTCTCGAAAAATCTTCCGTGTGATGGCGTCAAGACGCGTAAAGATATAACGAGCCTGTGCTGCATCGGCACCATTGGATAAACGAGAACCAAACTGGCCATCACGAGCGAAGAGTGGGATGTTGTTGCTGTTCACAAAATGCTGAGCCATGTTGATAATTGTGTCTTGTAGGTTTTGTTCACCGTGATGGTAGTTTGTGTTCTCCGCTACGTAACCAGCAAACTGTGCAACTTTGAAATTCTTCTTGAGGTTCTTGAGAAACGCTGCGTAAAGAATCTTTCGTTGAGATTGCTTGAGACTGTCAACAACGCAAGGAATGGAACGAAGACAGTTGTCAATAGAGTGCGTAATCAAGTCTTCGTCGATAAACACCGAGATGAGCCTTTCCGGAGTGTTCTCGTTGATTTCCGTGTGGATAGACGGGTCGTGGTCTCCAATCCACATCTTTCGCAAATCCGCGTTCTTCTTGTCAAATGCCTTGAGAATTGCATCATCGGCTTTCTCGTCTTTCACGATGGAGATGATTTGCTTTCCAAACTCTTGAGAAATCTCATCGTCCGAATGTGTCCCGAGACCCTTGTAATACTTTACGCGGATGTTTCTGTCCTTGTTTTCCTTGTAATACTCGTCGGCTTTGTAGAGGTCGTAAAACACCCGCTCTTCAGACTTCATACTAAACTTTGCGATGGGTGTCAGCATATTCTGGACAAAGGGAGTCTCGCGTTCAAGAAGGGTTGGAAAGAGGAAATGGAAAAAGTTGAGGATGAGTCCGGCGATATGCTTCCCATCTGTATCGGCATCTGTAAGGATGAGGAGTTTGCCGTAGTTGAGCGTTGCAAAGTTGTCATCAATACGGTAGTCCAATCCATACTTAAGACCAAGTGCTTGGATGACTGCAGTAATCTCCTTATTATCCGCAATTTGTTTTCCGTTGGCGCTTCTGACGTTTAGAATCTTACCGCGGAGCGGATAGACACCAAACCAGTCCCTTCCGTTTTTACCGAGGTTTGGCGAGTCCATCCCCTTGACTACAAAGGACTTTGCAGAAAGCCCTTCGCAAAGGGCGAGGGTGCACTCTGTACTGTTCTTTCCACCGGCTTCGTTTGCCGGCATATAACCCTCAATCGCAACGTATTTCTTTTTGCTCTCACTCTTTTTCATCACAAGCAACTCCTTGCTCTTAATGATGTCTGAAATTTGAGAGGTGACAGTCCACTTCAGGATTGCCGAAATCGTCTTCTTCTCGACTGCTGCTTGGACTTCTGGAGATGTCAACTCGGTTTTGGACTGAGACGAGAACTCGGGATTGACCAATGTAGAGACTACGAAAAGACGATAGAACTGCTTGACATCCTTGATTGTAATCTGAGGCTTGTTTGGCTTGTTGAAATGCTCAACGATGGGACGAAAAATTGCTTCTGACCACCCATCGACGTGCTTACCGCCGTGCATCGTAAACACACCATTGACAAAGGAGACGGCTTCGAACTCGGTTGAGGTCGTGAGAAGAACCTCAGAGTCCTTTCCGCGAATGTAAACAGACTCAGTTGTAGGAGACGAGAAGAGCTTTGAGTAGTCTTGGAGAGATTTGATGGGAAGCTTTGTATCGTTGAGGTAGACGTTGACAGATGTAAGCATAGCTGCGTCGAACACATAGCGAGTGTAGAGCCGGATGATGTCCTCTGAATATCCTGGCATACCAAAATGATTGAAATCAGGAGTCCAAGTAACCTCGGTGTAGCCATTCTTAAGAGACGAAGCGGTAATCTTTGGCTTATTTGCCTTTGTCATATTGTCATTCCATTCTTGTGTCAAACACTTTCCGTTCTGCGGGTCAACTGCCTTAATCTTGAAAGACTTGGAAAAGACGTTTGTGAGCTTGATACCAAGTCCGTTGCGTCCAGAAACCGTGCGTTCCTCGTCATCGTTGAAGTTAGTCGAAGTGCGGAGCTTTCCAAAAATCATGGTGTGCTTGTACTCGGTTGCACCGTCGTTGTGCTCAATCGGAATGACAAGACCATCGTTCCAAATACTTGTTTCGCCGGTTTCCTTGTTAATTGCGACCTTAATCTTGGTACAAGGAACACCCGCATCCTTTGAGCGTTGAACATTATCGATAGCGTTGGACAGGGCTTCCACAAAGATACGGAGGATGGCAGGGGAAAAAGTGATGATTTCCTTCTTGACGGCGAGGTTCAAAGTTCCATCTTCGCTTTGGTTGAAATCGGCAACGTATTCTTCTGCTCTCTTATTTCGGATGGACCCAACATACATATCCGGACGCTTCAGGATATGGGAAATGTCGTCGAGCGTTTCAATCTTGAGCTTTGAAGTCATATTTGAGATGTTGATTTATTAAGGGATTTTTGAGGGTTTTAATCATTTTAGAAAATAACGATTGTAATAAATGCCAAGTGAAACTTATACGATTGATGGAGTTTTTCCGCTATCCGGAACTTTGAGCGATTACACAATTACACAGATTGTGATTGCAGGGGCAGGAGGTGGAGCGGGAATTGGTGGTGGAGGGAGTTTTGAAAATACTGGTGGTAATGGTGCCTTAATAACTCTTTCTCCTTTCAATACATTAAATACAACTATTCTGATTATTGAGGTTGGCGGTGGTGGTGGTGGCGGCGGTGGTGGTGTTAATTTAGGTGGAGGAGGTGGTGGGTCCAGTAATATAGCAGACGACACTGGACTACTTTATTATGCGGTTGCAGGCGGTGGTGGTGGTGGCGGCACTCTTGTGGGAAACAATGGAGGAAATGGTGGCACTCCTGTGGGAAGCAATGGTGGAGGGTCTTACGGTGGAATCGGTGGAAACAACGGAATCGGTGGAACCGGTGGTATCGATGGACAAAGTGGCGGAACCATTATAGACAATAACGGCGGAAGTGGTGGAAATGGTTTCGGTTTTGGTGGTGAATTTACACTTGGAGGATATGGAGGAAATGGGGACGGTGTTGGAGGAGATGGTTCAATATCAGGGGGGTTCGGTACTGGTGGAGGTGGCGGTGGCTATGGCGGTGGTGGAGGCGGAGGCAGCTTCGGCGGTGGCGCCGGCGGAGGTGGCGGAGGCGGAGGCGGAAGTTATGTTAATGCCGCATTTTTTACCGCAACATATTCTACATATACCAACTCTGGAGGAAATGCGGGGAGTTTTATAGGTTTAGATGGTTACGTAACCATTACCTACACCGTCAACAATCCTTCTCAAGCCATTTGTCTCCTCTCCGACTGTGATGTCCTTCTTTCCGACTTCACTCTCAAGAACATCACCGAGATTACTCTTTCCGACGAGGTCATTGGTTACCTCTCAAAGCGTCCAGAGAAGATTAAGAAGGTAATTAAACATACACACTTAGTCAACTCTCTGGAAGAGACAAACAAACCCTATTTAATACCGATGAACACGTTTGGGTCTAACAGTCCAGACAAGGATATTCACCTTTCGGGTCACCATCGAATTATTGTTCAGACCGAGAATAACCACTTTGCGGGTGTCCAGACGTTTAAACTCGGCAATTGCAAAAAGGAGACGAATAACTCCGACGAAGTTGACTACTACCACATCATCCTTGAAAACCGAGGCGTTGGTTTGATAGTAAACAATCTTCCCGTAGAAGATTGTGTTGATGAATTTAAAAATGTTTGATGGTTTTAACCATTTTAGAAAAAAATACAAATTAATAAATGTCGTTAACTTGGACACAAAATGTTGCAGGTCCATATACATTTCCCCCTACTGGGACTTTGAGCGATTATATAATCACACAGATTGAGATTGCAGGGGCAGGAGGAGGTGGAACTAACTTAAATGCGATTACACCTCATTCATTTGGTGGAAATGGTGCAAAACTTACTTTAAGTTCTTTAGATTTATCATCTTTTGGAAGTCAGGTTTTAAACATATTTATAGGTGGTGGTGGCGGAGGAAATGCTAATAACCCTCCAACAACAGGTGCGGGAGGCGGAGGGTCCAGTCAAATTTTAACAGGTGCAACTGTTTTATGCGTTTCCGGAGGTGGAGGAGGTGCCGGAAACGCACCAGCCAAAACTAACGATGCGTGCACCGGAGGTGATGGCGGGACGCCTAATGGAGCTAATGGATTTGGTTCTTTTGGAAATTATGGAGGAGGTGGAGGAAGTAATGGTTCTGGTGGTAATGGTGGTTCTGGAGCAATTGGTGGAAATGGTGGCGGTAATGGGAGCTTTGGAAATGGTGGAAATGGAGGGGGTGCTACGAATGGTGGAAGCGGAAATGGTGGAAGCGGAAATGGTGGTAATGGTGCAAATGATATTAATAATTATTATGGTGGCGGTGGCGGTGGTGGTTATGGCGGTGGTGGCGGTGGCGCATCGAAAGGTGATGGGCTGGATGCTAATGCGGGAGGTGGTGGCGGTGGTGGAAGTTTTTACAACCAAACATATATTACAGGAATAGTATATTCAACAATTTCTAATGGCGGAACTGATGGTCTCAAAGGAGGTGACGGTCTTATAACCATTACCTACACCGTTAATTCTCAAGCCATTTGTCTCCTCTCCGACTGTGATGTCCTTCTTTCCGACTTCACTCTCAAGAACATCACCGAGATTACTCTTTCCGACGAGGTCATTGGTTACCTCTCAAAGCGTCCAGAGAAGATTAAGAAGGTAATTAAACGCACACATTTTATCGACTTTTTAGAAGACACAAATAAACCTTATCTCATCGAAAGGAGTGCTTTTGGCCCCAACGTGCCCGACAAAGACATTCACCTTTCGGGGCACCACCGAATCATCACTCAAACCGAGGATAATCATTTCGTGGGTGTTCAGTCGTTTAAACTTGATAATTGCAAGAAAGCGCTGAATAACCCCGACGAAGTGGACTATTACCACATCATTCTTGAAAATCAAGGAGCGGGTTTGATAGTAAACAATCTTCCCGTAGAAGATTGTATAGAAGAATAATATATAAATTACTTATTTCTGGGGAGGAGTATAGAATGAATGTTAGGAATCACAGAACCTGTAAGAATTTCGATGTTAAGGTTGTTCTTTACCAATTTATGAAGCTCTTCGTCGTGATTGATAGCCATAAATAAATCGCCACTGCTTATTACCTTTCTTGTCTCCTGTGTAGTTCTACTGCCGGCAAGTTGGAGAATCTCCGCAATGATGTACTCGACGACCGCGGCGCAATATATGGAAGCCGTGGTGCCTATTCTTTGTTTACAAGTATCCGCAATGATTCTGTGAATTCTGCTGGGCGGAACTTTCAAGCCCGAACGGTCAGTCTTTTTGCCACTCTTAGAGGAATTCGCGAAATTGGTGACAGCTTTAGTACCTTCACCTGTCCCATGCCTGGCGAGTTCTCCTGGAAGAGAGAGATTTACTGCAACTTTAATCATTTTAACAGTGATAGTCTTTTCACTGGTCATCATACCTTTAGCCGCCAAACCTATCTTAGCCGCAAGCTGGTTAACAATAAAGTTAATTTGAGACACAGAATCTTTAGAGATACGAAGCGCGGGGTGAACTTGCTTCAAAACCGCCTTGATATATAGGTCAAACGTTTGATGTACTTTAACTTTGGAAGGAGGCATCGGGCCGGGATTATTAACGACATTGTCCCCCGCAATTCGCGAAGCCAACTGAATATCTTTTGGCTGAATAGTTGTGCGTTTTGCGTGTATAGCTGCGAGGTTGGCATCCTCAAGCATTTCTATAACATAATTTTCCACAGCATACTGAAGCACGGTAATGGCGTCTGTAGAGAATCTTAAATCAGTCTTAAAATCCTGTGCAACCTCACGCACAAATCGTGCAAAACTCAATCTCGGAAGAATGAGGTATTCACAGCCCTGGTAGTGCCTAATCTCGTCAATAGATTTTACACCAGACGCACGTTTCCGTGTAACAGACTTCACCTTGCATAGCTTCTTCTTCATATCCTCTGAAAACATCTTTACGGGAAGACCGTTTTCTATATCCTGGGATAGAACCGTGCTTCTACTATGAAAGTCCACGTTCATAACTGCCTGTCTCAAAACATTCTCAAGAAAAATTTTCATCTGACCTCTCGTCTCTTCGTAAATAAAGCTGCTTATACGCTTTACACCAGCTTTACGAGCGAGACGTGCAATAGCGGGTTTTGTTATTCCGTAAATAGAATCTCTGACTATCTTCATTCTGGGCATTTATTATAATAATAAATTTTTAACATTCTACATTCATTTCCTCGATTTC
>Ga0315901_10004682_pt1 | contig 16948 bp, 2 predicted proteins | sample LakEriMetagenome_10_FD_203761 | JGI IMG/M metagenome (GOLD analysis project Ga0315901, IMG submission 203761) | Freshwater fungal communities from buoy surface, Lake Erie, Ohio, United States - Buoy 2 MA116 | ecosystem: Environmental > Aquatic > Freshwater > Lake | place: USA: Lake Erie, Ohio...
CGGCGAACTCCCTGAATGCCATCGTTTTCGATGCGACGAGCGTGCTGTCGCTCAACGCCACCGGGAACCTCGGCAGCGCCGGCGGCCCGCCGGGCGTGGGCGGCTTCGTCCTCAACAACCAGGGGGGTACGTTGCAGATCGAGCAGGCCAGCACGACCGACCTGCAGACGCAGAACAACGGCGTCGCCGTGTCCACGCCCGCGTCGCCCATCACGGTCAACGGGACCACGCCCCCCGTCCCGGCGCCGACCCCCTGACGCCGCCCCCTGGGCTCGACCGCGGAATTTGCCCACCGCTGTCACCGTGGCTACAGTCGCGGTCCTACCGGGATCTTGGATCCATTCCGCATAACCCTCGAGGAGTTTCCCCATGTATCAGCAACTCGTGCCGGTGTCGAAGGAAAAGCATGCCCGCAAGCGGGTCAAGCAGATCGACTCCTTCTCGTTCGCCTCGCGGTTTCAACTTGCTTCCGTGATGGCGCATGAGTTCGCACGGGCGGCGGCGATCTACCCGATCGTGTTCATCGAAGACAAGGCCGGGCAGGGCCTCACGCCGGTAGCCCTGATGGGCCTCGAGGAGGGAGAGAATCTGTACGTGGATGCCGCAGGCCGCTGGCATGCCTCCTACGTGCCGGCCGTGATCCGGCGATATCCGTTCGCCCTCGCGGCCACTGGAAAGGCCGACCAGTTCACCGTCTGCATCGACGAGGGCAGCCCGCTCGTGACCGACAGCGACGGCAACGCTCTGTTCGACGACGCCGGGCAGCCGACGGCGGTGATCGAGAACGTGAAGAAGTATCTCGGGGAACTGCAGCAGATGGACGGCCTGACCCGCGAGTTCTGCCGATTCATGCGGGAGCACGACCTGTTCACGCCCTTGAAGCTGCAGGTCCGCCAGGGCGGGACGGTCCGCACGCTCGCCGGCAGCATGGTGATCAACGAGGAGCGGCTGGCGAAGGTGTCGGACGAGGTGTTCCTGGAGATGCGTCGCCGTGGCTACATTCCCGCCGTGTATGCCCATCTCGTCTCGCTCGGCCAGATCGAGCGTCTGATGATGCTCAAGGACGAGCGCACGACGGGCGTCAAGGGTGCGACGCCGGCCGCCGAGTAGCGGCCGGTCATCCCGCCGCCGATCCGTTCCACAAGCCACGACGCCCGGCCAGTGGCATCCCACTGGCCGGGCAACGCTCGGATCAGAAGGGCCGGATCAGGGCCGACGCGGCCGACCATGGGCCGATGCCGGCGGCGTTGCGCGCCGCCACGCGGAACCGATAGCCGGCCGGATTCGTCAACGTCGTGATCGTGGCCGAAGTCTGGTCGCTGCCGAAACTCTGTGGCAGGTTTACCCACGTCGTTCCCGACCGGTATTGCACGACGTAGCCCGTTACCGGCGCCACGCTCGTGGATGGCGGGGCCGTCCAGCGGAGCGAAATCGTTCCCGCGGCCCCAGTGCCCACGACCCCCGAGGGGGCGGCAGGCGGCGCGACCGGCACCAATCGAGCCGTGCCGTCCGTGAACAGGCCGATGCCGTTGGCGTTGACCGCCGCCACGCGGAACAGATAGGCGACGCCGTTCTGCAGCCCCGTGACGGTGGTGGTCCGCGCAGGAGTGACGGCATCACGGAACGTCGTCCACGCCGAGCCCACCTCGTCCCGCCTGAACTGGATCACGTAATCGGTGATCGGTCGCGGCGGCAAAGCCGGTGCCTGCCACGACAGGATCACGCGGCCGCTGCTCACGGTGCCAGCAAGCCCAGTAGGGGCCGCCACCGGCTCGAACGGCGTTACGGCGGCAGACTGTCCCGGAGCTCCCGTGCCCGCCGCGTTCACGGCAGCGACGCGGAACAAGTACGCAGTGCCGTTCTGCAGCCCGGTCACGGTGGCGGACGTGGTCGCCGACGTGCCGCCGGGGAGCCATGTCGTGCCGCGGTTGCTGCTGTATTCGACCACGTATCCCGTGATCATCGCGCCCCCATTCGAGGCCGGCGCTGTCCACCTGACCGTCACCTGCCTGTTCGCGGGCGTCCCTGTCACGCCGGTCGGGGCGCCGGCCACCGTCCGCGGCGTCACCGCGGCAGACTCCCCCCCAGCTCCAGTGCCAACTGCGTTCACCGCCGACACCCGGAACACATAGGGCGTGCCATTCGTCAGGCCGGCCACCGTCGCGGACGTCGTGGCCGACGTCCCGGAGCGGATCCATGTCGTGCCGCTGCCGGTTCTGTACTCGACGACGTATTCAATGATCGGCACGCCACCGGCCGCAGGTGCGTCCCACGTCACCGTCACCCGGCCGTTTCCGGGAACGCCTATCACGCCGGTCGGGGCCGGCGGCGGGATGGTGTTGATCGTGACGGTGTGCGTCGCGGAATCCGCAGAACCGTTGCCCGCTGCGTCGGTCGCGACGGCTTTGAACGCGTAGATGCCATCCGCGAGCGTGGGCGTCGTGTAGTTCCAGTTGGTTCCCGTAACCGTCGCGTCACCAAGCTTCGTCGTGCCGCTGAAGACCGCGACCGTCGTGCCAGCGTCGGTCGTGCCGGCAAGGACGAGCACCGTGTCGTTGGTAACGCCACCGCTCGCCACCAGGCCGATGACGGGCGCGACATTGTCGGTCACGGATGCGATCGTCGGGGCCGCCGGCGGCGTGGTGTCGATCCAGATCGCGGGGGCGAGGCTCGCCGCCGCGTTGCTGTTGCCGGCGGTGTCGGTAAACCGGGCGCCGGCGACCGTCACGGTGCCGTTGCCGGTAAAGTTCACCGCGGGCGTGAACGTGGCGGAGTAGCTCGTGCCGCTGCCCGTGAACCCGGAAACCGTGCCGCCGGCGACCGTGACGTCGTCGGCCCCGAAGGTCGCGGAGGCCTCGCTGAGCGTGAAGGTGATGGTGGCGGTGTCACCCCCCTTGAGGCTGATTTTGTCGCTTGCGATCGAGACCGTGGGACCGCTGGTGTCGATCGTCACACTATGCGCGACAGATGAGGCGGTATTTCCCGCAGCGTTGGCGGCCCGCGCGATGAAGGCGTAGGTCGTGCCATTGACGAGCGTCGATGTCGTGAACGTCCAATCGGTCCCGCTCACGACCGCGTCGCCGAGCTTGGCAGCACCGTTGAAGATTTCGACCGTGGTGCCGGCTTCCGTGGTGCCGGAGAGCACGAGCACCGTGTCGTTCGTGACGCCGCCGCTTGCCACGGGTCCGGTGACGAGGGCCACGTCGTCGGTCACGGCCGTAATCGTCGGGACGGTCGGAGGCGTCGTGTCGATCGTGACCGTGTGGGTCGATGAGTCGGCGCCGACATTTCCGGCCAGGTCCGTGGCCCTCGTCTTGAACACGTAGGTCGTGCCGTTGGTCAGCGTGCCGGTCGTGAATGTCCACGTGGTGCCGGTCACGGTCGCGTTCCCGAGGCTAGTCGTGCCCTCGAAGACTTCGACGACGGCGCCGGCCTCGGTGGTGCCCGAGAGGACGAGCACGGTGTCGTTGGTTTTGCCATTGTTCGCGACCGGGCCAGTGACGATCGGCACGTCGTCGGTGACCGCCGTGATCGGGGCAGAAGGGGCGATCGTGTCGATCGTGATCGCCGCAGCATTGCGCCGCTCGCCGCTGCGCGAATCGCCGGAGAGTTGGCGGACGCGAATCACGCCGGCGGCATAGGTGACGTTCGACTGTAGCGAAAATGACGTTCCGACGCCGGTCGTCCAGTTCGTCCCATCGTTGACGCTGTACTCCCAGGTGGCGCCCCCCTGCACGACGACGTTCACGAGCGGATTGCCGGTGATCCCGTCGGTCGTTGAACTGCCCGTGTCCTCGGCGAGGGCGAACGTGGGGATCGGGAGCGGCACGATCGGGCCGACTTCGTTCGACCAGACGCTTTCACCGATCGAATTGACGGCCCGCACGCGATACCAGTATTGCGTGCCGTTGACGACGCCGATGTCGGTGTGGATCACGGCCGCTCCAGACAGAGTGATCGCCGCCGCTCCGACAAACGTGCTGTTCGTCGCCCTCTGCAGTTCGTAGCGGATGAGCGGCGTGCCGTCGCTGGTGGCGGCGTTCCACGAGAGCTGCACCTGACCGTCGCCCGAGAGCCCGACCAGGACGCTCGGCGGAGCGGGAGTGTCGACCAGATCGATCGAGAACGTGGTCGTGCCATCGGCCTGGTTCGGCAGGAGCGGATTCCCGGCGAGGTCGGTGATCACGTTCGTCGGCACGCCGTTCACCGGCGACTGAACCACGGAGATCACGTAGCTGCCCATCGGGTAGATCGCCGCCGCCTCGAATACGACCCGATTGGAAGACTCCAGGTAGTTGAAGCTGTAGTCCGTGCCTGCCACGAGCAGCGTGCCGTTGCGGCGCACTTCGAACGCTTCGGATACGACCGTGGTCTTGTCGATGCCGACACCGACGTCGTCGAGTTGCAGTTCGAACTTCGGGATGCCGCGGGCTTCGGCCATCTCGAACCGCACTTCGCCGGCAGCAGGATTCTTGTCTGCGGGCGAGCCGTCGAGCGGCACGGCCAGCGAGGCCGCGGGCTGCACGAAGTCGACGCGATCGATCGCGCCGAGATCCTTGAACACGTCACCCCCCTGCCCGAACCCGTTTTCTTGGCCCGGATCGTCGGATCGCAACTGGCCGAAAATGTCGCGGCCCGGCGCGACAATGGGGGAGATCGGAAGGCCCAGCGGCCCGGTGACCGCCGTGAAGGCGGGCCGATCCTCGAGCGAGTCGAGGCCGCTGTCGATGACCGCCGACCTGGCCACGGGGTAAAAGTTCCCCTTGGCGGCGTTCACGAACGGGCTTGATGCGAGAGTCACCGCATTCGATCCCTGGAAGCCGGCGGGCGTGTCGTGGAACGCGGAGTAGCCAACCACGGTGCCTGCGGACGACGATGCATCGATCTTGATGCCGGTCGCCAGGCTCGCGAAGACGTTGTTGAGCAGCGTGGGGGCCGCGTTGTCGGTCACGTGCACGCCGATCGTTTGGAAGCCAATGGAGAGCGGCACGCTGTCACCGGTCGCCGTGGCATTGGCCGAAAGCGTGATCCGCGTGGGCGAATCGATCGACAGGATCCGCGTGGCGGCCGGGACGCCGGCTCCCGAGACGAACATGCCGACAAGGAGCCCGGCGGTCGTCGGCAGCGTCACCGTGGCCGAGCCGGAGGTCGTCGAGCCACTGGCCGAGATCTGCGGCCTGCCATAGATCGTGTTGTTGACGATCCGACCGTACGGCACCGACGCGAGCGGGACGGTGCCGGTATTCGGGTCGCCGCTGAACAGGATGGCCGCCTCGCCCTGCGTCTTGGCGACGATGTTGTTGACCACGACGACGCCCGGCACCAGCCGGCTGTCGTTGAGCGTCGGCGTGCTCTTCACCGCGCCTTGCGTGCTCGCGCCGGTCTCGGCGTCGCGGGCGGCGGCGTCGATCCGGATGCCAAATTCGCCCGCCTGGCTGATGACGTTCCCTTCGATGATGAACTGCCCCTGCCCGCGGGGGACGTTCTCATCGCCGCGGAGGTTTTGCCTCTGCGTCACGCCGAGAAAACCGTCGGTGACGGAGGAGGAGCCGGGCGCGGGCGCATCAAAATGCTCGGTGCCCCGGACGAGGTTCTCATTCGTCCCGATGAGCGTCTGGATCTGGACGGCCGACGAGTTCCTGTTCGTCAGACCGCCGTACTCGATGCCCCGGCGGATATCGAGCTGGTAGGCGCCGGAGAGGATCTGCGCCGGGGTCGTGAACGAACTCGGCGTGCCGATCGAGAAGAAGGAGGTGTCGGTCGTGGACGCACCGGTCACCATCTCGCCTCGTTCGGCGTGGCCGACGATGATGTCGTCGAAGTAGAAGCCTTCGCCGGTGCCGGGCTTGAAATTGAACCGCAGGCGGACACTGGTCGCCCCGGCGAACTCGCCAAGATCGATCCGGGCCTGCCGCCAGCCGGTTCCCTCGAAGAGCTCCTGGACGAGCTGGTTGGGCTGGGTGCCGATCCGGGACGAGACCGACGCGAAAGCGGGAAGTGTCTTGTTGGCTTGGTCGAGGGCCGACCGAATGTCGTCGTTGGAGGCGATCGTCACCCAATTGCCGTCACTCGCCGAGAGCTGGACGTCCGTGCTGCCCGTACCCTCGATCCGGTAGTTGAAGTAGAGCGTCGGCTTGTCGGTGTAATTGCTGTTCGCGAGGCTGAACGGCAGGGTCGTGATGCCAAGCGGGCTCGTGAATGAGAGCGTCGTGGGGTTGAGGGAGTCGGTCGAGCTATTTCTGGTGGCGGGGCTCGAAAGCGTGATCGTGTTGTTCACGGCGTCGATCGACCGGATGAAGGCTCCTGGGGCGATGCCGTTGCCGCTCACGTCCATGTCGACCCGCAGGTCGCGGGTGCTTGGCACATACACGATCGAGCTGCCTTGCGTCATCGCGCGTGGCGATGTGCCCGTACCCAGGGTCAGCGATACGGAGAACGCCGCGGGGACCGGCAGGCTGGCGAGGGGACTTCCTAAACCGCTCGCCAGGTCGTCGAGCCACGTCTTCGAGACGACGCCCGCGTACGTGAGTTTGGTGCCATCAGCGGCCTTCCCGACGCTGGTGTCGAAGCCGTAGTAGATGCTCGTGCGTCCCTCCGACTCCGGCGGCGTCACGAGGGGATCGGGGGCGTCGTTGTTCCACTGCGCGTCGCGCGTGTTGTCGAACGCGACGGCCACGCCGTGGCCGGCGTCTTTGCCGCGAACGTTCGTTGCCCGCCAAAGCGGGATGTCAATCGGCGAGAAGGCGAATCCGGTGACCGAGCCGGTCAGCACCGGGTTGCCAAATTCATCGCGCGGTCCCAGGTATTTCCTAGTCGTTTCATTTCCGCGGAACACTGGGAGCGGCGTGAGCGGTCCCGGCGAGGCGGCTGGATCGAAGCAGTAGACATACCCGTCGGCGTCGATCGCGAAGAGCTTGTCGGCGAAGTAGCCGGGCGTGTTGAACGGCCCGCCGGGCACGTTCTGGGGTCCGTTGGCGAGGCCCTGGAAATTGACTCCGGGAAGCGATCCGCGCAGTGTCGCCGTCGCGTTGCCCGTGTTGATCGTGAAGAGGTTGCCGCGATTGTCGACGCCGTAGAGCGTGGCGCCGACGTAGGCCATGCCGGTCGTCAGGCCGAGGTCGTTACCGGTCGTCTGGATGAGCCCGACCAGGCCCAGATTCGGGTTGGTGTCGGCGGGGTCATTGGCGTCGCCGTTCCCGGGGTTCGCGAGGTAGAGACGGGAAAAGCCGGTCTCGACCGGGAGTTTCGTCACGGGGTCCGTCACGAACGGATCGGCGTCGCGAACGGAGTAGTAGAGCTTGTCATAGATCGGACCAGTCCCCGACTTGCGGTTCCAGACCACCGCATCGGCCTTGTCGGTCGTGACGGAGTCGGGCGGGATCGAGGGGTTGAACGTGTATTCCACGCCCGTCATCGAAACGCCAGGGACGTCGACCAACGATCCAGTCCACTCCACGGAGAGAACTCCCTGGTCGTTGACCGAGGCAAGTGACGGCAACGACATACCGGCCGGGATTGTGCCGTCCGGCGTGAAGGTGATGACTCCCAACGCATTCGAGGTGAACGTCCAGGTGCCAGTGAACGATTTCCCATCGGGCGGCAGCGTGGTCGTATAAACGAGCACGCCCGTTACGTTGCCCAGGCTCACCGTGCCGACCTGTGCGCCCTGGGCATCCACCTTGAAAGTCGTCGTGCGCGCGGGCGACGCTAACGTGGTTCCCGTAGCCACCGGGTCGGTGAGGGTCGTCGACTTCGTGATCGGTGGAAAATCCTGGATGTTGTCACTGCCGACGGGGGTGGTGGCGCCCGAAGAGATGCTGATCCACGCGAGCTTGCCGGCCTCGTTCACACCGCTGGGGGAGCCCGTGTAGGTGTAGAGCCGGCCGTCGGAACGCATGGCCAGGTCGTCGGCGACGATGCCCCCCCACACCGGATCAGTGGGCTTTGGCTGCCAAGAGACGTAGCTAGCGACGTTGTCGAGCGCGATCGGGGAGATCTGGTCCGCCAGCGTCGGCAGGTCGAACAACGGTCCGCCGGATGGCGCGACGTAGGTGTAGTCCCGCTCGCTCGGCGACGGTCCGTTGTCTCGGCCAAAATAGGCCACCCCAGAGTGGTAACCGGTCGAGCCGATGTGGTCCTCGACGATCCGCTGTACCGAGCTCACCGGCTCGAGCCGCACGAGCGGATTCGTCGGGCTGCTCATCTTGAACCAATCGAGGACCGAGGGGAGCCGCTCGTTCGACGAGACGGCGACGTAGTACCGCGTTGTCCCCCCCGGCAGGCCGGCCGGCAGCTGCACCGGGCCGATGAAAGGATCGAGTTTGCCGAGCGACCCGCGGGAGACGTCCTCGAAGGCGACGGCCGGCTGATCGGCGGCGACGTTCGAATCGCGGCCGACAAAAAGGAGTTGCCCAGCGGCATTGAACACCGAGAGCGTGAGATCGCCGCGGATTCCGTCGGCGTAGTCGATGTCGAACACCGCGGAGAACGTCTTGCCGCCGCCGTTGACCCCGCCGATCGCCTGGATGCCCTCGTAGTTGACGTCGAAGGCGTACCAGTCGACGTCGCCGGCTCCCGAGAGCGATCCGGCGAGCGAGATCGCGTTGAGATCCGACTGCAGGACGTTGCCGATATACTGGGCCGTCGCGCGGGTGTCGTTCGGCTGGGCGGATTCCCCGGTGTCGCCGGTCAGCGGCGACCGCTGCGGCAGGCCCTGGACGTCGACTCCCACCGTCGGAAAGCGGATGTCGGCGTAGCGGACCGTCGATCCCGGCTTCTCATCGAGCTGCCGCAGCCGGATCCGGAGGTCGTAACTGCCGCTGGTGGCGCCCTGATCGACCTGGTCGCCCGGCTGGACCGGGTCGGCATCCCGGAGGCGGGCCTCATAATCGGCCTGCGCCGCGGTCGGGGAGACCTTCGGCTGGCTGCGGACCCGCACGAAATATTGCGACGTGGCGCCGGGCGTGGCACCCGGAAGCCTGACCCGCAGTCCGGGATCCCGCGGGTTCGTGGAGAGCAGGTCGGGCCCAATGTTCACGTTCTTCAGAAACGGCAGCGCGATGCCGAGGGTTTGCGGCGTCAGGTCGGAGGGAAACCCGTTGTTGTCGAGGATCACGTCGGCCGACCTCGCCAGCACGGTGCCCGCCCCGTCGAGCAGCTCGATCATCGAGTCGAGACTCGCGGACGTGTAGTCGATGTCGAACCAGACCTCGGAGTCCACGTACCCGGTGAAGCTGTAGACGTCGACGTCGGTCGGGGCGTCGTAGGCGATCGACGCGTGGACGTCGAATCCGAGACGCCGGTTGTCGTCGCCACCCGACTCGTTGGGCGCGAGCACACCGAGAAACTGCGAGGCGAAGACCGACGCGTTCACGTCCACGCCGCCCGTCACGGACTGCTCGGTCTCCCGCAGAACAGCCACATTGCGGTCGTTCGAGTAGGGAAGGAACCGCAGCCCCCTCCATTCCCCGGCCACGGCCACCGAGCCGGAGCCGTCGCCGTTGGTGTCGGTGACGGTACGGCCCGCCGGGTCGAGGCTCGCGCCGACGGTGTCGTCGGCGAGCGAGGTCATGATCACGGGATAGCCCGGCTGGCCGATCACCTGCACCGTGCCGCCGATGCGGTCGTCGATGTCGCCCCGCTCGCCGGTCGCCGCGAGTCCGGCGTTGGCCCCGCGGAGCTTCACCACGAGGCTGGCAGTCGGGCTGCTCATGAGCCGCAGGCCCGTCGCCGTATGGAAGTTGGAGACGACGATCTCGTCTTGGAGCACGTGGACGATGTCGGTGTCGTCCCAGACGCTCTCGACGGTGATCTCTCCGCCGCGGACCAGCATGCCCGTGACGCCGCCGGCGGTGACGCGGTTGCCCCGGACGAGCGGACCGCGATTGCCGTCGTACTGGGCGTAGCGATCGGCGGAGCCGGTGCTGCGACCAGGGTCGGGGACGTCACGCGAGTTGAGCGAGTTGGCATCGATGCTGATCAGGTTGCCGCCGTTGCTGCGGAAGTCGTTGCTGACGATCACCGGCTGGGCGCCGATGACGTAGATGCCGTTGGCGTTGTTTTCAAACCGGCTGTTGGCCAGTCGCAGGCCGCCCTGGTCGACGGAGAGCGTGTTGAACGAGGCGAAGCCACCCGGCACAGGCGCCTGTCCGCCGCCGAAGCTGATCGAGGCATTGTCGATCGACGCCGTGCTGCCGTCGTTGACGATGATGCCACCCCAGTTGCCGGCCGCCGGCGCGGTGGCGGAGGCCCCGACGACGAACGTACCACCGGCCCCGAAGCGATTGTCGAGGGTGCTCGTGAAGATGACCCGCTTCTGGGGCGTGCCTTCAGCGTAGAGCTGGGCGTTGCCCCGCTCGAGTTCGATCCGCGACCGCTGCATCTTCACGACGACGCCGGGATCGATCGTGAGTCGTCCGGAGTTGCGGGCGTAACGGATTCCCGTGTCGAACCGCAGGGCCACAGCCGTGCCGGTCTGCGTGGCAAACAGGGGATTGCCGTCTTCATCCATCAGGGTGATGGATGAAGGGGAGCCGGACGTAATCCCGTCGACCAGGGCCCCAGGGGGCACGCCCGCGCCGACAACCGGCATGCCCCGCACCAGGCCTGCCACGCCGCCCGGAATGAAGATCGTGCCGCTGTCCTTGGTGAGATTGCCCGTCCGTTGCAGGACCTGCGTCTCGTAGCCCCCCACGCCACCGGCGATGAAGAGGTTTTCCGGGATGACGTAGGTGATGTCGGGGCTCGCGAACCGGGCCGGCACGGTGAGCCGGTCGATCGGCTGGCCGAACTCCGTGCGGATGCGAACCTGGAGCGCGTTGACCGAATTGTCGCGCACGATGTTGCCCCGGATCGCGGGGCCGGTGCGGCCGTTGCTCTCCTCGAAACTGTTGGGGTCGGCGGAGATCGCCGGGCCGGCGCTGTTCCGGACGTCGTTGAACGCGATCGTAGGCCGGGATGTCTCGAGATGCAGCGGCGAAATCGCCTGGAGCTTCGCGTCGATCGTCACCTGGCCGCCGCCGTAGCGGATGTTCGCCTGGCTGACGCTGTTGAGGAACACCTGCTTCGTGGCGGAGTCGGAATCCTGGCGGAAAATGATGCCGCCCCACTGGCCTCCGGTGACGGCGGGGCCCAGGCCGTCGGAGTTGCCACCGAGGCTGTCGTCGTGGAACGACGTGAACTGCACGCGATTGGTCGGCGTGCCGAGCACCTGCAGCGCCGCCCCCGCCCGCGAGATCAACTGCGAGGAGCTGCCGACGTCGAGCACCTGTGCCCGGAACTTAAGCACGGCGCCTTCGTCGATCATCACCGTCACGCCAGCCGGCACGACGAACGTCGCGCCGTCGGCGAGCGGCAGCGTGCCCGCGAGGTTCGTGCCGATCAGGTAGGGGGAGGCCGCGGCGCCAGGGGCGTTCCCCACGATCCGCACGATCGACTTGCCGCTGCTGGGAACGGCAGCCGCCGCCAGCGCGGCGGAGACGGTGTGGAAAGGCTTGGCGAGCGAACCGTCGGCCCCAGCGGCCGCAGCGAGCTTGTCGACGTAGACGGTGTTGGACGAACTCCCGTCTGTGGAGGAGCGGAAGTAGAAGTTGAAGGCGCCGCCGGCGAGCCCGTCGCGGTCGCCATCGAGCGGCGTGCCGGTGGTGTCGACGATCGTGTTGGCAGCCTCGCCCGCCGGGGTGAAGGCCAGCCGCAGTTGGTAAGCTCCATCGGAGCGGCCATTGGCTCCACTTCCCTCCACTTCGGGATTGAAGGCCGTGTTGCCCGTGCTCGTGACGGCAAGGTAGTAGGTGTACTTGGCGCTCGATGGGGCTGTCGCATCGAGCTCCAGCCCGATGAATGAATCGCGGCCATTGGAGTCGTCGTTGCGGGCGATCATCGTCCGCACCGGGCGGCCATCGACGATTTCCTCGCGGTAGAGCGTCAGCACGCTGTCAAGCGTGCTGATAATCGGCTGCCCTGGTCGGGCGACGACGGTTTCCGCAGAAAGCCTCCCCTTCTTCTCGAGCTGGAACGAGTAGACGTCGATGTCGTTGCCGAAGGCGGGGCTGAGCACCGAGAGGTGCACGAGGTCGTAGTCGCCCGGGAGGACTTGCGGGTTCTCGCTACCCATGTTGGACGGGACGTCGTAGGAGTGGCCCAGGCCGAGCGCGTGGCCGATCTCATGCATCGCGACGCTCTGCCACAGGCCTCCGTATTCACTGCCTCCCCAGTTCAGGGTGCTGTTCATGACGGCAAGCCCGCGGCCGCAGATGCCCGCCACCGCGCCCTCGGGAAGAGTCGGATCGACCGCCCGCACGTCGCCCGTCACGATGCCGATCCCGCCCGTCAACTGCTCCACGAACCGCAGGCCGGTCGATCGGCTGTAGAGTTCGAGAACTTCCCGCGCCCGTTGTTTCTGGTTCTCAGTGATTGCATTGACCAGCGGGTTGCCCTGGCCGTCTACCCCGTAGAAGACCGGGAAGCTGTACTCGACCACCTCGGGGCTCGTCGCGCCAGAAAGCGTCGAGGCCGGCATGTGGTGGTTCTCGAGTTCCAGCGGGATCTCCCGATGGCCGGGCTCTTCGACCGTGCCCGGCGGGGAGGGAAAGAGGAGGAGTCCGGCCGGTGATCGGAACGGTTGCGGAGAGATCGTCGCGACGAACGCCTGGCCGGCGAGGCCAAGCGTGCCGAGCCCCGTCGCGGTGCCGAAGCTCGAGTCGTTGTCGCTCGAAAGCGGGATCGTCACGGTCGAGAAGATCTCGAGCCGGTAGCCGCCGCGGGTCGTGCCAACAGTTCCGGTTTCAGGCACGCCCGTAACGGGGTTGTAGCCGGCATTCCCCGCGCTCGAGATGCCGAGGTGGAACGTGCCGGCCGCCGCGGCCGTGTAGATCAGCGTGTTGGGTGTCGACGTATCGACGTCCGTCGTGATCTCCTCGCCGGTGTCTTTGAAGAGCCGCAGCACCGGCTGCAAAGGCGTTCCACCGGCGACGGGCGTGGCGACGAATTTAAGCTCGCCGGCGCCCGTGAGGCTTACCTTGTAGAGGTCGATGTCGTTGACGCCAGCGGTGCCGTCGCCCAGGAACGAGTTGGTCGTGTACGCCGGGGTCGTGGGGGGCAACTGCTGAAATACCGTGCCGACCGTCACGGCCGTCGCGGTTGTGCCATTTTCGTCGTCCGAGCCGCCGACCTGGAGCCGGTAGAGTTTGTCGCCGAGCGCCGCGGCGAACGTCAGCCTTGCCCGGCCGGTGGCTGAATCGTAGGCGACCGACTGCGGGATCTGCACGGCGATGTCGGCACCGGTCGCGGGATCGGTCTCGACGAGCCGGTAGTTTCGCGGATTGCGGGCTGAGTCGGCCTGCAGCGGGTCGTTCGCGTTGAAGTAGACGTCGACCATGTCGAGCGACTGCTGGAGCGCGTTGGCGACGCCGCGGCTGATCGGCTGCGGCACGACCGCCACGACGAACGCACCGATGTCAAGCCGGACGTTGAGATTGAACTCGTTGCCATTGCGGAACGAATCGGCCGGGGCCGACGGCCCCCCCGCCACCGTCTTGAGGCCGCCGCCGATCGTGATGCGGTAGAGATCGTCGGGCAGGGTTTCGGCGAAACGCAGCACGACCTGATTTTGATTGGGGAAGTCGTCGACCGTGACGATGCCGACGCCGTTCGCGGGCGTGACGTTTATGTCATTCGCGTTGCCGATGACGCCGTCGCCACCCGCCCGCGTCACGGTGATCGCGCCGAGCGTGGTCGAATCGATCTTCGCGCCAGAGCTGAATCGGAGCGTGATCTGCTGCGGCGCTTCGGTGAGCGTGGCAGCCGACTGGCCGTTTACGAAAAAGGGCGTGTCGCTCTGGGCGAACGCCGCCACGATGTCGAACGCCATCACGCGGCGTTCCTCGAGCTGCTCGCCGCGGTTCAGCTCGCGACCGCGCCGCTGCCGCCGCGCGACCACCGCCTGCCGCCGCCGTGCAAACAGACCCCTAATCGAACTGAGCCAGAAGAAACTCATGATCAGACTCTCTGGGTGTCAGACTCGCGTGATCGACCGGTCAACACATGCCCTCGGCCACCACCTGCAACGCCATCACTGTCGCCTCGGGCCGCCGCCGACGCGTGCGTGAAGGTTTCCGCATCGACTGTTCTTCGGACGGCCCGGCAAATCAGGTCGCGGGAAAGCCCTGCAACCGCCAAACTCGGGCCTATTATCACCAGACCAGCAGAGACTTCCACAATTGGGTGCCCCCCCTTTTTTGCGGAATGGCACGTCCGCCTCGGGAATCCCGGGGTGTCTCCGCAAAGTCAGCCCGTTCAGCCCGAACTCCGCTCGTCCCGCCGGGCCCGGCCTACCGCAGGGCGGCCTTCACCGGGGCACTGAACTGGGATGTGGCCCCCGGATCGAACACCAGCGTGGTCGCCGCGACCGAGATCCACTCGTCGACTGCGACCGTGGCCGTGATCGTGCTGTTGAACCTCAATAGGCCGTCGGCCGTCGCCGTGACGTTGAACCTTCCGAGGTGGCGGCGACCCTGCGCCGATTCTCCCACCGAGCTGGCATACACGTCGACCGAGTATTGCTGCCTGGCCCTCGCGCCGGCGATCGTTCCCGTAACCACGAGCTGCCTCGTGCCCCCGGTTGCGGTACGCATGACCGCCGAAGTCAACGTGACGGATGACGGTGCCGCGGCATTGGCACCGGCGGCCCTCGACATCGCCCCCTGCATATTCCCGAAGCTCGAATTGCCCTGCACGGCAATCCGCTGGGCACCCGGCATCACCCGCACGCCCCAGCCCGCGTTCCCGCGCACAACGTTGGCCGCACCGGACACGGCGGACTGGGTCACGATGTGCCCGATGCGGACGTCCTGCGCCCCGCCGCCGACGAACACGCCATCCCCACCCTGGAACCCGATCTGATTGCCCATCACCCTACCGCCGACGACGGCACCGTTGAAGGAAACGCCATGACCGGCGTTGCGACGGATCTGGTTGCCTCCCGCGGCGTTCGCCGACCCGATCGTGACTCCCCGTCCGCCATTCACCGCGATGCCATCGACGCCGTTGTTCATCACGACGTTGCCCTCGCCGACGACGACGTCCCGCGTTCCAACCAGCGAGATGCCACTCCCCTTGTTGCCGAGCTCGCTATTCACGTCACCGGCGGGGTTCGCACCCACGTAGTTCCGCTGGATGACGTGCCCGGTCGCGGCGTTCGTCACGCTGGTGGAAACGAGGCGAATGCCGTCCGCCTCGTTGCCCGTGATCAGGTTGGCGTCGGCGACCGTCGGGCCACCGATCGTGGTCAGGCTGCCGCCGCCGATGAGCACGCCATTGCTTCGGTTGCCCGAGATCGTCGAACCGAACACGCGATTGCCGGCCGGCAGCGTCTCCGCCCGTGCGTCGGTGATGCTCACGCCATGCCGTCCATTCCTGGCGATCACGTTCCCCGCCCCGATCGTATTGCCGATCGCCGCGGTGATCGCCACGCCGTCCTGGCCGTTGCCGGCCGCGGACCCGTCGGCGAGTGTGCCGCCGATCGTATTGCCTCTCATCATCACGCCGGTCACGCCCGAGCCGATGCGCACGCCGTGTGCCGTGTTGCCACCGATCCAGTTGCCGCCGCTGATCTCGACCGCCTGGCTCTTGCCCGAGATCGCGATCCCGTCGGCACCGTTGCCGGCGACCGCCTCGAGCTGGTCGCCGAAGGCGGGCACGACGCCGATGCGATTGCCTTGGATCTGCACGCTCCGCGAATCCGTCACGACCACGCCGGACAGCGTCTGCCCTGTGATCACGTTGGCCGCCCCAGCATCGGGGCCGCCGAGCACGGCGAACGCCGAGGCCGAGATGTCGACGCCAGTGCGGTTGCCCCGGATCACGTTGTTGCGAATAACGTTGGCCGCCGCGAGGGTTCCGGCGACTGCGTTGCTGATCCGCACGCCGGCCGAGAGGTTGCCGGCGATGATGTTGCTCCGTGACGGATACAGGTCATCCTCGACGGCATTGGCCGAGCCGATCTGGCTGCGGGTCGCGTTGACGATCTGGATCCCATCCCCGTTGGCGAGGGCGGGATTGGCACCGGAATCGTCGCCGATCACGCTGCCGAACACCTGCGTCCCCGCCGCTCCATTACGGATCATGATGCCGGCCATCGTGTTGGCCGCAAACCGGTTGACCGTCTCGGCGTCGACCACTTGTTCGCCGATGGTGTTGTTGATCGCCGCGGCACCGCGGACGTCGAGTCCGATCATGTTGCCGGAGACCGTGCCGTCCGCCTTCAGGCCGGCATGCAGGTCGACGACGGTGTTGTTGCCGCTGGCGAGCACCACGCCCGAACCCTTCGTGAACCCGTAGACCGCCAGGTTCTCCACCCGGCTGCCGGAGGAACCGGGCGTCGCCGGCCGAACGCCGGTCACTGCCGGCGTGGCCGGGGCGAACGACAGGCCATGCAGCAGCGAGTTGTTCCCGGAGATGCCCAGCCGATTCGCGGTGGCCGTCTCCTCGAGGCGGCCGCCGTCGAACCACACGGGCCGGGAAAATGCCGGCAGTGCCGCGGCGGGCGTGACTTCCTCGACCAGATAGCCCGTCTCGTCGAACACCATCATCTGGGGCTGCGGAACGCGGGTGTTGCCGGCGTTCACATAAGTGGCCGTGTTGTCGTTCGTGTAGCGAATCATGTCGCGGAGCGTGCCCCGGAACGCCGCGTTGGCCTGCGGATTGTCGCCGGTCGATGTCGTGACGTATTCCACGTAGCCGACGTTGTTGCCCCCCTGCGTGCCGGCCGCGATCGACAGGGTTTTATAACTGAGCCCGCTGACCACCCGGATCCGCGAGTTTGTCGCCACGCTCGACAGATTGAGCGACTCGCCACGCACCTCCACGCCCAGGGGCGTTCCGGAGTATGGACTCCGCTCCACGCCCGTCTCGAAGTCGTTGGCATCGACGTAGCTCACGGCGCCGAGGCTCA
>Ga0315901_10004685_pt1 | contig 16944 bp, 12 predicted proteins | sample LakEriMetagenome_10_FD_203761 | JGI IMG/M metagenome (GOLD analysis project Ga0315901, IMG submission 203761) | Freshwater fungal communities from buoy surface, Lake Erie, Ohio, United States - Buoy 2 MA116 | ecosystem: Environmental > Aquatic > Freshwater > Lake | place: USA: Lake Erie, Ohio...
ACCATCTGTTTGGCCACGAGAACCTCCTCGTTCGCAGGTCTATTGTCCGGCCCCTCGTCGGGACCATGGTGGATCGTTTGGCAGTCCGCTCCGCGGATGCACCGGACGGATGCAAGCCGCGTGCCGCAGGGCCGGAAGCGGGACGGATGGCACGATTCTCCGCTGAAAACCGCCGCCGCGGCGGACGCCAGGCCCGGCCGCGCCGACCGCGCGTGCCAGTTTGGCAGGGTCTCAGGGCGCCCAGTCGATGGGGCCCTCCAGCCCGCGGACGAAGGCGGCCAGCAGGTCGGCGGCCCGATCCGCGTCGTCCAGGGAGACGGTCTCGACCGCGGAGTGCATGTAGCGGTTCGGCACGCTCACCAGGCCGGTGGCCACCCCGCTGCGGGTGGTCTGCAGCACGTTGGCGTCGGTCGGGGTCGCCCGGCCGCTGGCCCCGATCTGGACCGGAATGCCCCGCTCCCGGGCGGCCGCCAGCAGCCGCCCGACCACGTGCGGGTTCATGTTCGGGCCGCGGAACACCACCGGCCCCTTGCCGAGGGCGACGTCGCCCTCGGATTTCTTGTCGATCGTCGGGCAGTCGGTGGCGTGCGTCACGTCCACGGCGATCGCCACGTGCGGGTCCACGCCGTGGCTGCTCGTCTGGGCGCCCCGCAGGCCGATCTCCTCCTGCACGGTCGAGGCCACGAACAGTCCGCAGGGCAGCGGGCCGGCGGCGACCGCCCGGCGAAACGCCTCCAGCACCACCCACAGGCCGATCTTGTCGTCCATGGCCACGCTGCAGACGCGGCCGTTGCGCAGCTCCCGGGCCTCCAGTTCCAGGGTCACGCAGTCGCCCACCCGGACGACCGACTCGCAGTCGGCCTTGTCGGTCGCCCCGACGTCGATCCACAGGTCCTTCATCTTCGGGACCTGCTTCCGCTCCTCGTCGGTGAGCAGGTGGATGGGCTTCCGCGACATCACGCCCGGCACCGGGCCCGACGCCGTCCAGATCGTGACCCGGGCGCCGACGAGCTGGATCGGGTCCCAGCCGCCGATCGGCTGCACGGAGACGAACCCGTCGCCGTCGACGTACTGCACGATCAGGCCGATCTGGTCGCAGTGGCCGGCGAGCAGCATCCGCGTCGCGGCCGTGGCGTTCTTCGCCCCGATCACGTTGCCGTGGGAGTCGGTCGAGACCGTGTCGGCGACGGGCGCGAGATACTCCCGCACCACCCGCTGGATCGGCTGCTCGTAGCCCGAGGGGCTCGGCGCGTGGAGGAGGCGGAAGAGAAACTCGCGGGCGGCGGCGTCCACAGGGGGTCGGGCTCCGGGGTGGCTGGGAAGGCGGTTGTTGTACGCCATCGCCGGCGGTCGCGACAGGTGAGCCGCGGGAGGCGCACGATCGGTCCGAGGTCACCGCGGCTGCCGGAGCAGATCCTCGACGAACCGCTGCCGGACGCCGAAGGCCCGGTCGTAGCGGGCCCGCAGGTCCGCGAACTGCGCCGGGTTCGGCGGCGTTCCATAGAGGAGCCGGAACACCTCGGCCACGTAGAGGTCGCGGCTGCGGCCCTGACGCTCGAAAATCTCGCTCGAACTGAGAATACCGGCCTGCACGTCGGTCAGTGACCGACCGCGCTGCAGGCTCGCGATCCAGATGTCGACTTCGAAGAGCCGCGACGGCCTGCCGAGGTAGGCCTGGATCCAGCGTTCGACCTGGTCGCGGGGCGAGATGCCGGGCGTGCCGCCGACGGACGGCACGACGACCGGCGGTCCGCCGGCGGCCGTGAGCGTGAGATCGGCCTGCTGGTCGCGATCCATCGCCGCCAGCATGGCCGGCGCCGGCGTCTGCGCGAGCACGCGGCCCTGGTCCACGATGTGGGCGTCGATCGCGTAGCGGTGCTGCGGCGGCAGCGGGGGCAGGTCGAGGCGGTAGGGAAACGGCAGCGCGGTGACGACCGCCTGTCCCTGCACCACGGCGACGTGCTGCCACTGCGGCTGCGTGACGTCGAGCACCCGGATCGTCACCACGGCCGAGCCCGGCACGGCCACTCCCGGCTGCACGAAGACCCGGCCCATGACGGCCCGGCCCACCGCGGCGTCGAACTGAATCGGCACCTGCACGAGCCCGCCGTCACGGCGGTTGCGGACGAGCAGGGTGACGCGACCGGCCCCGTCCACGCGGCGCGCGATCTCGTCGCCAAGGTCGTTGAGGCGATCGCCCACGTAGCCCACCTGGACGCCCTCGACGGCCACGATCAGGTCGCCCGCCTCGAGCCCGGATCGCTGGCCCACGCCGCCGGGGCTCACGCTCGCGATCTCGACGCCCGTGGGCGTGTTGCGGACGTGGATTCCGAGCACGTAGCGGCCGGGCTGCGCGGCGGCCGGGGGCAGGTACCGGGCTCCGCCGGCGGGCGGCGGGTCGGCCGCGACCGCGGGCAGGCAGGCGATCGCCGAGAAAAAAATGACCGGCAGCGGTCGCCCGCGACGGCGTCCGACAGCGTGTGCGCCTGCCGCCTGGGTGGTGTCTCGCATGATTCGCTACCGCTCCACGGGGCCGCCGAGGATCTCTCGCTGGGCCAGGATTTCCTGGCGGGACAGCGGCAGGAGGCCGTCCTGCGCGACGTCGAGCTGCCCCTGCCAACTGAGCACGTAGGTCGCGAACTCGCGGAGGAGCGCCGGCCACTCGCCGTCCTTGGGCACCGCGATCGCCACGAACAGCGGCCTGCAATCGGGGGTCCGCTCCGAACCGGGCACGGCGTCGGCCTGCGGGTCCGCGTTCGCCGGGATGACGAGGGGCAGCGACTTCACGCCCGGCCAGACGCCGTCGTTGTCGCCGATGAGCCCGAGGCCCCCGCGGTCGGCGGCCACGGCCGCGGCGAGATCCTTGATCGTCGCATGCTCCTGCACTTCGACCGCGACGGCCGTCGTGCCGGTGAGCAGACGGTCGAGGTGCCAGCGGGTGCCGGAGCCCAGTTCGGTCGCGTGCACCCGCAGCGGCGTGGCGGCCTGCTCGCCGCCGGCTCCGAGTCGGGCCCAGGTGAGCACCGCGGCGTCGGCCGCCGGCGTCACCACGCCCGTATCCGGCGACCAGAGGATGTCGGCCACGGGGTTGGCCGCGTGCACGATCCACCGCAGCCGCTCGAAGGCGGCCGGAATCACGACGAGTTGCCTACCCGCCGCGGCCGCAGCCTCCGCGAACGCCTTGCGCTCCGTGTCGGAGACGGGCCGGCTCAGGAGGGCGACGTCGGCGGCGCCCGCGACCAGCGACTTCCAGCCCGCGTCGCTGCCGTCCGACCGGATCTCCACCGCGGCATCGGGGTGGATGGCGGCCAGGCCCTCGGACCAGAGGGCGGCGGCCTGCTGGAGCGTGGTGGAGCCGGCGAGCCGGAGCGTGCCGGAGACGACGCCGAGCGGCTGGTAGCCGAGCGACTCCAGGTCGTCGAGCGGGTCGGCGCCGGCGGTCGTCGCAGGGGCCGTCATCGGCTCGGCGGCCGGGCTGCCGGCGATGGACCCGAGCATCACCGCAACGACCGCAGGCAGCACGCGCCAAGCCATGGCATCCCTCCGTGGAAGGCCGTCACGATAGCGAAACCCCCGGCCGCAGCCCAAGTCCGCGGGCGACCGGTCGCGGCGTCGGCCGCCGACGCGGTTTCCTTCGCGCTGCCGGCGCGGCACAGTAGGATCGCGGGGCTCCCCCGATCTCCGCACGGCCCCCTCCATGAGCGAACCCATCCGCGTCGGCATCGTCGGCCTCGGCACCGTCGGCTCGGGCGTGGTCCGCCTGCTCGTCGATTCGGCCGACCACATCACGCGGCACGCGGGCCGCCCGATCGTCGTCGAGCGGGCCGTGTGCCGCGACGTGGGCCGCGACCGCGGCCTGCGGCTGGCGGCGGAGCGGGTCTCCAGCGACATCCGCACCGTCTCCCGCGACCCGTCGATCTCGGTGGCGGCCTTGCTGGTGGGCGGCCTGGAGCCGGCGCGGTCGATGATGATCGAGCTCCTGGAGAACGGGAAGGACGTCGTCACCGCCAACAAGGCCCTGCTCGCCGAGCACGGGCCCGAGCTCTTCGACCTGGCCCGGCGGCGGGGGCGGTCGATCGCCTTCGAGGCGGCGGTGGCCGGCGGCATCCCCATCGTGGCGGCCATCGGCGAGTGCCTGGCGGCCAACCGCATCGAGAGCATCCGCGGCATCCTCAACGGCACCAGCAATTTCATCCTCTCGAAGATGGAGGAGGATGGGGCCGACTACGCCGCGACGCTCGCCCTCGCCCAGCGCAAGGGCTACGCCGAGGCCGACCCGGCGATGGACGTGGACGGCACCGACGCCACGCAGAAGCTGGCCATCCTCGCCCACCTGGCGTTCGGTGTCTGGGTGCCGTGGGGCGACATTCCCCGCACCGGCATCGAGGGCGTGGACCAGCCGCTGATCGCCCAGGCGGCCGAGCTCGGCTACCGCGTCCGCCTCGTGGCCCGCGCCAGCCGCACTGCCGACGGGCTGGCGATGCGGGTGGCCCCGGCGCTGGTCAAGGCGGGCACGCCGCTGGCCGAGACCCGCGGCGCCTACAACGCCGTGAGCATCGTGGGCGACGCCGTGGGGCGGATGTTCTTCCACGGCCTCGGCGCCGGGCAGATGCCCACGGCCTCGGCCGTGGTCGCCGACATCATCGACACCGTCGTGGGGCGGGCGGCGATCACCTTCCGCACGACCGGCGTGCTCGACGTCGAGGGCGCCGCGGCCCGGATCGGGGGTGATCCGCAGCAGCGGCACTTCCTCCGCGTGCCGGCCAGCGACCGTCCCGGCGTGCTGTCGCGGATCACCGGCATCCTCGGGGCCCACGGGATCTCGATCGCCTCCATGATCCAGCACGAGCCGCCCGGCCCGGCGGGCCCGGTGCCGCTGGTGATCATGACCCACGGCTGCCCCGCCGCCGCCATGGCGAAGGCGGTGGCCCACATCGACGCCAGCGACGTGGTGGCGGGCACGAGCGTCTGCCTGTCGGTGCTCGACGAGTGACCCGTCCATGAAGCACGTCGTCATCATTCCCGACGGCGCGGCCGACGCGCCGCAGGCCGCCCTCGGCGGCCGCACGCCCCTCCAGGCGGCCCGGACGCCGGCCCTCGACGCGCTGGCCGCCCGCGGCCGCGTGGGCCTCGCCAACCATGTGCCCGACGCGCTGCCGCCGGGCTCCGAGGTGGCCTGCATGAGCCTCCTGGGCTACGACCCGCTGGCCTTCTTCACCGGCCGGGCGCCGCTGGAGGCCGCGGCCCAGGGCATCACGCTGGGGCCCGACGACTGGGCGGTCCGCTGCAACCTGGTGACGGTTCGCGACGGCCTGATGGAGGACTTCACCGCCGGCCACGTCTCGACCGCGGAGGCCGCCGCGCTGCTGGAGGCCGCGCAGGCCGGGCTGGCCCGCGACTTCCCGGCGCTCGCCGCCGCCTGGCGGTTCGTCCCCGGCGTGAGCTACCGCAACCTGCTGCTCTATCGCGGCGGCCCCGCGGCCGCGCCGCTGGCGGCCGACCTCACGGCCACGCCGCCGCACGACCTCATGGACAAGCCGGTGGCCGGCCGCTTCCCGCGGGGCGCCGGCAGCCGCCTGCTCGCCGACGTGATGGCCGCCAGCGCCGCCTGGCTGGCCGGCCATCCGGTGAACGCCGCGCGGATCGCGGCCGGCCGGCGGCCGGCCACGCACGTCTGGCTGTGGGGGGCGGGCCGGGCCCCGGCCTTCGAGCCGTTCGTGCGGAAATACGGCCTCCGCGGCGCGATGATCACCGGCGTGGACCTGCTCCGCGGGCTGGCGGCCCTGGCCGGCTGGAAGCGGGTGGACGTGCCGGGCGCCACCGGCTACCTCGACACCGACTACGCCGCCAAGGGCCGGTTCGCGATCGCCGAGTTGGCCGCCAGCGACCTGGTCTGCGTGCACGTGGAGGCCCCCGACGAGGCCAGCCACCAGGGCGACGCGGCGGAGAAGGTGAAGGCCATCGAGGAGATCGACGCCAAGATCGTCGCCCCGATCGCCGCCCACCTGGCCGCGGCCGGCGACCACCGGATCCTCGTCTGCCCCGACCACCCGACGTTCCTGTCCACCAAGACGCACTCGCGGGGGCCCGTGCCCTTCGTGATGGCGGGCACGGGGATCGTGGCCGGGGGGCGGACGGCCTACGACGAGCCGACGGCGGCCGCGACGGGCGACACGATCCTGCCGGGATGGCGGTTGATGGGCGAGTTTTTGGGCACCAAGAGCGCGTGACGCGCGGGAGCGAAGCAGACGATGGCCCTCGTGGTTCAGAAGTTCGGCGGCACGAGCGTGGCGGATCCGCAGAAGATCAAGGCGGCTGCCGCCAAGGCGATCGCGCGGCACGTCGCCGGTGACCAGGTCGTCGTGGTGGTCAGCGCCATGGGCCACCAGACCGACATCCTCGTGGACCTGGCCCGGCAGATCGCCGAACGGCCCAGCGCCCGCGAGATGGACATGCTGCTCTCGACGGGCGAGCAGGTGAGCGTGGCCCTGTTCGCGATGGCGGTGCAGGCGGCCGGGCACAAGGCGGTGAGCCTGACCGGCGCCCAGATCGGCATCCGCACCGACTCCACCCACACCAAGGCCCGCATCAAGTCGATCTCCACCGACCACGTGCGGAAACTGCTGGCCGACGGGGCGATCGTGATCGCGGCCGGCTTCCAGGGCATCGACCAGCACGGCAACATCACCACCCTCGGCCGCGGCGGCTCCGACACCACCGCCGTGGCCCTGGCGGCGGTGCTCGACGCCGACGTGTGCGAGATCTACACCGACGTGGACGGCGTCTACACCACCGACCCCCGCCTCCTGCCAGAGGCCCGCCGGCTGGCCTCGATCAGCTACGACGAGATGCTCGAACTGGCGAGCCTCGGCGCCGGCGTGATGCACTCGCGGTCGATCGAGTTCGCCAAGAAGTTCGGGGCCAAGGTGCTGGTGCGGTCGAGCTTCAAGGACGTGCCCGGCACGCTGATCCTGGCCGCCGACCAGGCGACGCCGCGGCCGGCCAGCGGCGTGGCCCTGGCCAAGGACGAGGCGCGGATCACGCTGGAGAACGTCCCCGACCAGCCCGGCTCCAGCCACGCGCTGTTCTCGCGGCTGGCGGCTTCCGGCATCGCGGTGGACATGATCGTGCAGAACGTGGGGCAGGGGGGCCGGGCCGACATCTCCTTCACCGTGCCGGCCGACGACCTGGCCGACGCGCTCGACCTGTCGCGGGCGGTCGCGGCCACGCTCGGGGCGACGGGCGTGTCGCACGACGGCGACCTGGCGAAGGTGTCGGTGGTGGGCGTGGGCATGGCCCGGGCCGAGGGGGTCGCGGGGCGGATGTTCACGGCCCTGGCCAAGGAGGGCATCAACGTCCGCATGATCACCACCAGCGAGATCAAGATCTCGGTGCTGGTGGACCGGCAGGACGGTCCGGCGGCGGTGCAGGCGGTGCACCGCGCCTTCGGCCTGGAGGCCGAGACCGTGGACGGCGAGGCCGACGCCGGCGCGGTGCGGCCCGTGAAGTCGTCGCCGCTGGAGGTCGTGCGGCGGCTGGAGGGCATGGAGGACCTGGCGATCGAGGACTGCATCCTCGACGCCTCGCAGGCGCTGGTCACGTTCACCGACCTTCCCGACACGCCCGGCGTGGCGGCCGACGTGTTCGAGGAGCTGGGCCGCGCCGGCCTGTTCGTGGACATGATCGTGCAGAGCCATCCCCGCGACGGGCGGGCCGAACTGTCGTTCACGGTGCCGGCGGAGAGCCGCGACCGGGCCACCGAGGTGGCCCAGGGCATCGCCGCCGCCCGGGGCGCCAAGGTCGTGGACGTGCCGCAGGTCGCCAAGCTGTCGATCACCGGCGTCGGCATCCGCAGCCATGCGGGCGTGGCCGACCGGCTCTTCAAGCCGCTGGCCGACGAGGGAGTCAACATCGACCTGGTGAGCACGAGCGAGGTCCGGCTCAACGTGGTCGTGGCCGCCGAGCACGGGCCGCGGTCGCTGGCCGTGCTCCGCAAGGCGTTCGGGCTGTGACCTGATCCGCGGGGTTTCCGGTCAGCCGAGGACGTTCTCCAGCACCTCTTCCGCCACGTAGATCGGCAGGTTCGGCTCGCAGGTCACCGCCACGGCGATGGCGTCGGAGGGGCGGGCGTCGATCTCGATCACGTCGCCGTCCCGGGCCACACGGATCATGGCGTAGTAGGTGTGCTCCTTGAGCTCCGAGATCACCACGTCCTGGAACTCGCCCCCCATCAGCTCCACGGCCGCCACGAGCAGGTCGTGGGTCAGCGGCCGCGGCGACTGGTGGTGCTTCACCCGCCGGTCGATGCTCGTGGCCTCGAAGAGCCCGATGAGGATCGGGAACGTGCGGTCGCCGTCCACCTCCTTCAGGTAGACGACCTGCTGGTCGTTGATCTCGCTGATGATGATCCGCGAGAGTTCCATCTGCACGCTCATGGTCGTCGCTCCGAGTGTGGCCGCCGGCACGCCTTCGCCCGCCCGCGGCAGATTCTACCCCGGCGCGGCGGCCGATTCACCCGGCCGACGCGGGGCCGCGGCGCTCGAGCTCGGCGAGCGTGGCCCGGCCCCGGGTGAGCTTCTCCTCCAGCTCCGCGAGCTGGGCCCGCTCCTTGGCGACGACGGCCTGCGGGGCCCGGGCCGCGAACGTCTCGTCGGCGAGCTTGGCCTGCTTGGCCTTGATGAAGCCGGCCGTCTTCTCGTTCTCCTTGACGAGCTTGGCGATCTCGGCGGCCACGTCGATGAGGCCGGCGAGGTCCACGAAGATCTCGCAGCCGCCGGCCGTGGCGGACGCGGCCGCCGCGGCCCCGGTGGCGTCGGGGCCGAGGGCCGTCACCTCCGCCCCGGCCATCGACTCGAGCGGCGCGTGCAGCGGGCGGAGGAGTTCGGCCCGGTCGCGGTCGGCGCGGATGGCGACCCGGAGCCGCGTTTTCGGCGGCACGTTCTGCCGGGCGCGGACCTCGCGGATCGCGGCCACGACCGCCAGGAAGGCGTCGAACCGGGCCTCCGTCGGCGGGTCGATCCAGGCCGGCGGCGGGGCGGGCCATGACGCGACCATGATCGACTCCGGCAGCGGGCCGTCGTCCCAGGGCAGCCGCCGGGCTCCCGCCGTCTCCCGGAGGTGCTGCCAGATCTCCTCGGTGACGAACGGCATGATCGGATGGAGCAGCCGGAGGATCGTGTCGAGGCCGACGAGCAGCATCTCCCGGGCCCGGTCGCGGGCCGCGGGATCGGCGAGCCGGGGCTTGCAGAGCTCCAGGTAGGCGCTGCAGAACTCGTCCCAGGCGAAGGCATACAGCAGCCGTGCGGCCTCGGCGAAGCGATACTCGTCGATGGCCCGCGTCGCGTCGCGGGTCACGGTCGCCAGCCGGCTCGCCAGCCAGCGGTCGGCGAGGTCGGCGGTCGCCGGATCGTCGATCGCGGCGCCCTCGATCGCGGCCGGCTCGAAGCCCTCCAGGTGCATGAGCACGAACCGGGTGGCGTTCCACAGCTTGTTGGAGAAGTTCCGGCCGGCCTCGAACTTCTCGCTCACGGCCGGCCCGCGAGGCAGGCCGCGATCGGCCTCGGTCGTGGCCCATTGCGTGCGGAACGGCTTGCCGCACTTCGGGCAGTCGATCCGCGGCTTGACGCGGTTGCTCACCGTCTGCTCGACGAGGCCGCCGCAGGCGGGGCACTGGAAGTCCACCGGCATCCGCACGTCCTGCGTCTCGGTGGCCAGGCTCGCCAGCGCGAACCGCAGGGCGTCGGCGCCGAGCGAGTCGATCACGTCCACGGGATCGACGCCGTTCCCCTTGCTCTTGCTCATCGTCTCGCCGTAGCGGTCGAGGATCTTGGGGTGGATCGCGACCTCGTGGAAGGGGACGGCCCCGGTGTCGAACAGCCCCATGATCACCATCCGGGCGACCCACAGCGTGAGGATGTCGCGGCTGGTGACCAGCGTGCTCGTGGGGTAGAAGCAGGCCAGCTCGGCCGTGGCCGCGGGCCAGCCGAGCGTGGAATGGGGCCACAGCGCCGACGAGAACCAGGTGTCGAGCACGTCGGGATCGCGGACCAGCGGCCGCCCGGCGACGGCCTCGACCGGGAGCGACTCGTCCCGCGAGCAGACGAAGAACCCCGCGCCGCCGTCGGACGTCCAGGCGATCGCGTCGCGGCCCGCGAAGGCCGCCGCGAGGTCGGCCTCCCCGACGCCCGCCACGTGCCAGATCGGGATCCGGTGGCCCCACCACAATTGCCGGCTCACCGGCCAGTCGCGCTTCTCGGACAGCCAGTCGAGGTAGCTCTTGGCGTAGCGTTCCGGGAAGATCCGCACCCGCCCGGCGGTGACGGCGTCGAGGGCCGGCTGGGCCAGCTCGTCCATGCGGATGAACCACTGGTCGGCCAGGTAGGGCTCGATCGGGGTCTTCGAGCGGTCGGAGTGGGCCAGCTCGATGAGCCGGTCCTCCGTCGCCACGAGCTGCCCGGCGGCCTCGAGGTCGGCGACGACCCGCGTCCGCGCCTTCGCGATCGTCAGCCCCGCGTAGGGGCCGGCGGCCGCGTTGAGCGTGCCGTCGGGCTCGAGGATGTTGATCATCGGCAGGTCGCGGCGCCGGCCGACGTCGTAGTCGTTGGGGTCGTGGGCGGGGGTGATCTTCACGCAGCCCGATCCCATGTCGGGCTTGGCCCACTCGTCGGCCACCAGCGGGATCGCGCGGCCGAGCAGCGGGAGGCGGACCTGTCGCCCGGCGCGGGCCATGGCGGCGAGCGTGACGAGCGTCGGCACGAGGTCGCGGCGGCGGGCGGCGAGATCCTCCAGCTGCGCGTCGAGCGCGGCCTGCTCCTTGGCGGCGACCTCAGCCCGCCGGGCCCGCAGCGCCGCGGCGGCGGCGTCGAGCGCGGCGGCGGGGTCGGGATGCACCGCCACGGCCGTGTCGCCGAGCAGCGTCTCCGGCCGCGTGGTCGCCACGGTCACGCTCGCCGGCTCGCCCGGCCGCGGGTCGATCACGTCGTAGCGGATGTGCCAGAAGTGGCCCTTCACCTGCTCGTGGAACACCTCGTCGTCGCTGACGGCCGTCTGCAGGAAGGTGTCCCAGTTGACGAGCCGCTTGCCGCGGCGGACGAGCCCCTTCTGGAAGAGCTTGAAGAAGGCCGCCCGGACGGCCGCGGCGCACTGCTCGTCGAGCGTGAACCGGGTGCGGTCCCAGTCGCAGCTGGCGCCGAGGTCGCGGAGCTGGCCGAGGATCCGCTTCTCGTATTGCTCCTTCCAGGCCCAGATCCGGGCCACGAGCGGCTCGCGGCCGAGGTCGTGGCGGGAGAGCTTCTCCTCCTCGAGCAGCCGCCGCTCGACCACGGCCTGCGTGGCGATGCCGGCGTGGTCGGTGCCCGGCATCCACAGCGTGAGGCAGCCCTGCATCCGCCGGCTGCGGACGAGGATGTCCTGGAGGGTGTTGTTGAGCGCGTGGCCCAGGTGCAGGGCGCCGGTGACGTTCGGCGGCGGGATGACGATCGAGAACACGCGGCGGCCCGGCGTGGTCGCGGGCTCGGCGTGCCACCAGCGGCCGGCGTCCCACAGGGCCCGGCAGCGGGCCTGGGCGGCGCGGTGGTCGTACTGCTTGGGAAGTTCGGGCATGGCGGGTTCTCGATGGGCTCCACATTCTGCCGACGGGCGGCCGTTCACGCCACCGCGATCCGCCGCCACGGCCGTGCGTTGAAGGCCGTGCGGCACCGAATTACGATCGCCGATAGGCGGTGGTCGCCGCCGGCCGGGAGAGTTTCGACATGCACCGCATCCGCCGGCCGTCGTCGCGACGTCGGGCCGCCGCCTTCCTCACCACGGCCCTGGCCATGCTGGCCGCGGCCGGGCGACACGCGGCGGCGCGGGACGACAAGGCGGTCGTCGAGACGCCGGTGGCGGTGGCGGGCGATGCCGAGGCCGCCGATGCCGGCGGGGAGTTCGTGGTCACGCTCGACAACGGCGACCGGCTGACGGGCACGCTCGTGGCGCTCGACTCCCGCCGGCTGCGGTTTCGTGCGGACGTCGCCGGCGACGCGGAGATCGACCTGCCCGCCGGTCGCCTCGAGCGGCTCGACCGCCGCGTCGAGATCGAGCCCGTCGAGCCGCGGGGCGACCGCTTCCTGCCGCTCGACGGCGGCCTGATCCACGGCGAGCTGACCCGCGTCGAGCAGGGCGCGCTCGTCATCGACGCCCACCTCATCGGGCCGCTCCGCCTGCCGCTCGACGCCGTCTCCGCCTTCGTGCGGCAGGGCGGCGAGCTTCCCGACCGGAAGGCGGCCCCGCGGCTGCACGAGGTCCATGCGGCGGCTGGCAACAGGCTCGTCGGCGGCCTGGAGTTCACGCCCACCGGCGTGGCGATCCAATCCGAGGGCCTGGCGGCGACGGTGGCGATGCGGAACGTGAACGCGATCCTCTTTCCCGTCGCCGAGGAGGCGGCCGGGCCCGACCCGGCGGCCGCGGCGTCGGCCTGCATGCTCGAACTGCTCAACGGCGCGGAGGTCGTCGGCCGCGGGCCGCTCCTCGCGGAGGGCCAGATCACGGTCGGCACGCCGGACGGGCGGACGATCGCGGTGCCGCTGGCCCACGTGGCCCGGGTGACGTTCGACGGCGGCCTGGCCGGCACGCGGCGGGTGGTCTTCTGGTCGGCAGGCACCGACGCCGAGGAGGAACGGGCGCACATGATCGACGCGGCCCGCAAGGGCTTGCCGCCGGGCTGGCAGGTCGATGACGCGGCCCTGGCGACGGACGTCGCCGAACTGGAGGCGGCCCTGCGCAAGGCGGGCGTGCTCGTGGTGCCCGAGTTGGAGGGTTTCGACGCCGACTCGCTGCCCCCGGCCGCGGACCTCGGCCGGCTGCTGCGGGCCTTCCTCGGCCGCGGCGGCACGGTCGTGGTGGCGGGCATGGCCGGCGAGAACCTCGAATACTGGAACGCGACGGGCCTGCTGACGGTCTCCGCGGCGGAACGGGTGTCGGATGGCAACGAGTTTCGCTTCGTCGCCGGCCACCGGCTCGCCAGGGGCGCGGGCGAGTCGTTCACCGCGGTGAATGGCACCCACACCTACAAGACCGACGACGAGGGCCTGAAGCCCGTGGCCTCCCATGCCGATGGCGACGCGGCCGTGCTCGTGAAGCGGTCGGGCCGCGGCCGGCTGGTGCTCCTGGGAATGGACTACTACGAGACGAGCCCGGCGGTCGATCGGGTGCTCGTCAACGCCCTGATGCTGGGCCGCGGCCGCTGACCGGCGGCCTCGTGCCTCGCGAATCCGGGCGGCAAGCGGCCGTTGACCGCGGGCTGCCGCGATGGATAGCCTTGGAGGTGGCGGGCGGGCCGTTTATTCGACCGCTCCGTCACCCCGCCGCGACGTGGAGAAAAGCCCGTGTCGCTCCCTCCCGCCATGCCGCCGGTGCCTGCCCGCCCGCTCCTCTGGGCCGGCTGGTGGCACCGCTTCGGATCCGTGCCCCGCCTCCGTTGGCGACCGGCGATCGCGGCCCACGAGCAACGCGATCTGACCGCCCTGTTCGCCAGTTTCGCCGTGCACGCGCTGGCTATTCTCGCGCTGACATCGATCGTGGTCGGGGTCGGCCCGCGTCGCGGCGCCGCCCCGATCCTGATCGCCACCGCGATTGACGACGCCTCCGGCCTCGCCGACCTCGACGGGATGATGATCGGGCTCGAGGCCCAGCTCCCGCAGGACGCATCCGGCGGCCCGGCCGGCGACGGGGGGGGCGTGCCGGCGGTCACGGTGGAGGCCCCCACGTTCGAGGACGCCAGCCCGCTCGGGCCGCGGCGGGAGATGCTCGATGCCGCCGGCCTGCTCGGCAAGGTCGGCGCCGGCCGCGGCGCCGCCGCGGGGGCCGGGCACGACGACGTCGAGGTCAAGTTCTACGGGCTCAAGGCCAGAGGGCGAAAGTTCGTCTTCGTGGCGGACTGCTCGGGCAGCATGCACGGCCCGGCCCTCGCTCGTCTCAAGCGGGAGTTGGGGGCCACGATCCGGGCGCTGCCGCCGGAGGCCGAGTTCTTCATCGTGTTCTTCAACCACACGGCCGTGCCGATGGTCGCCCAGGGCCTGGTGCCGGCGACTCCGCAAAGCAAGAGACGGCACCTGGCCTGGGTCAGTCGGATCAAGCACGGCGGCGGCACCGATCCCACCGCCGCGTTGGGCATCGCCCTGCGGATGGAGCCGAGCACCGTGTTCCTGATGACCGACGGCGTGTTCTGGCCCGAGCCGGTGCTGGCGATGATCGCCCGGCTCAACGAGGGCGGCTCCATCCAGATCCACACCATCGCCGTCGGCCAACAGGCCGAGCAGAAGGTGCTGCGGCGGATCGCGGAGGAGAACGACGGCCAGTTCCAGGCCGTGGGCCGCTGAGGGCCGGCCGCGGCCGAGCCTCAGCCGCCGGCCAGGAAGTGGTGGAACGAGTCGGCGAGGGCCAGCCAGGAGGCCTCGATCACGTTCTCGCTCACGCCCACCGTGCCCCACACGCCCGCGCCGTCGGTGCTCTCGATCGACACGCGGACCTTGGCCGCCGTGCCCTCCTGGGCGTTGATGACGCGGACCTTGTAGTCGAGGAGGTGCATCCGCCCGAGGTCGGGATAGGCCGGCGCCAGGGCCTTCCGCAGGGCGGCGTCGAGGGCGTTGACCGGCCCGTCCCCCTCGGCCACCTCGTGCCGCTCGTCCCCCTTCACGAGCAACTTCACCGTCGCCTCCGTCCGCAGGTCGCTCCCGGCCCGCCGCTCCACGGCCACGTGGTAGGCGATGGTCTCGAAGGCCGGCCGGAAGCGGCCCGCGCACCGCTCGACGAGCAGGTTGAAGGAGGCGTTGGCCGCCTCGAACTGCCAGCCCTCGTTCTCCAGACGACAGACCTCCGCCAGCACCCGGTCGAGGAGGGCCTTGTCGTCCCGCGCGTCGGGCCGTGTCACGAGGGCCGCGATGTTCGACCGGCCCGACAGCTCGCTGACGAGGATCCGCCGGGAGTTGCCCACCGCCTCGGGGGCGATGTGCTCGTAGGACTCGGCCGCCTTGCTCACCGCGTGGACGTGCATGCCGCCCTTGTGGGCGAAGGCGCTGGTGCCGACGAACGGCTGGCCGGCGCGGTAGCTCATGTTCGCCGTCTCGTAGACGAACCGGGAGAGCTCGGTGAGGTGCCGCGTGCCCGTGCCGCCGAGCACCGTGTGCCCCGGCGGCTTGAGGGCCAGGTTCGCCACCACGGAGATCAGGTCGGCGTTGCCGCACCGCTCGCCGATCCCGTTGATCGTGCCCTGCACCTGCACGGCGCCGGCGGCCACGGCGGCCAGCGAATTGGCGACGGCCAGGTCGCAGTCGTTGTGGCAGTGGATGCCGACGGCCGGGCCGCCGGAGTCGGCGAGGGCCGCGGTCGCGGCGCGGACCAGGCCCGCCACCTCGTCGGGGAGCGTGCCGCCGTTGGTGTCGCAGAGCACGATCCGCGTGGCGCCGGCCCGGGCGGCGGCCCGGATCGTCTCGGCGGCATAGGCCGCGTCGAGCTTCCAGCCGTCGAAGAAGTGCTCGGCGTCGTAGAACACCTCGCGGCCCGCGGCCCGGAGGTGGGCGACGGTGTCGGCGATCATCGCCAGGTTCTCCGCGCGGGAGACGCCCAGCACCTCGGCCACGTGGAAGGCCGAGGTCTTGCCCACGATCGTGACCACCGGCGTGCCGGCCTCGAGCAGGGCCCGCATGCCCGGATCCTCGGCGGCCGTCATGCCCCGGCGGCGGGTCATCCCGAAGGCCACCAGCCGCGAGCGGGTGAGGTTCAGGCCGCGGGCCCGGGCGAAGAATTGCGCGTCCTTCGGGTTCGAAAGCGGGTAGCCGCCCTCGATGAAGTCCACGCCGGCCTCGTCGAGGCGGCGGGCGATCGCCAGCTTGTCCTCCAGGGAGAAGTTGACGCCCTCCCCCTGGCTGCCGTCGCGGAGCGTGGTGTCGTAGATTTCGATGGTGCGCATCGGATCGCGTGGTCCATGACGGAGGCCGCACGCGCCCGGGCCGGCCGACCCGGGCCCCCGCCGCACGCCCGCGGGGCCAACGTGGCGATTCGCATCCGCTCCTCGTCCACCGCCTCGTGAAACCTCCGTAGGATAGGTGCGGACCCGCGGATGGTAAAGCCGCATGCCCTCGCCCTCCGCCGCGACTCGCCGCCTGTTCACCGCGATCGACCTCCCGCCGGCGGTGGCCTGGCGGCTGGGGAGGCCGCTCGTCGATCCGCCGCGCGGCGTCCGCCCGGTGCCGACCGCCCAGGTTCATCTCACGCTCCACTTCCTCGGCGACGTGGATGACGGTATGCGGGCGGCGGTCGCGGCGGCCCTGGCGCGCCTGCGGCCGGAGGCCTTCACGGTCGTGATCCGCGGCGGCGGCGTGTTTCCGCCGCGGGGCCGGCCGACGGTGCTGTGGGCCGGCGTGGCCGATTCCGCGCCGCTGGCGGCGCTGCACGCCACGGTGGGGGCGGCGGTGGCGGCATGTGGACTGCCGGTCGAGTCGCGGCCGTACGTGCCGCACGTCACGCTCGCCCGGCTCGCGCCGGCGGTGCCGCGGGCCTGGCTGGGCCGGGTCCGCGACGCCCTGGACGCCCTGGGGAGCGAACCGCTTCCCGTGGACCACTTCCACCTCTACCGCAGCCGGCGCCGCGACGGCACCACCGTGCACGAGGTCGAGGCCACGTTTCCGCTCGTGCCGCCCACGGCCTGAGGCTCGGGCGCATCCGGGCTACGTGTGGCACCGGCTTCGGGGGCGGCAAAAGTCGCCGCTGCGCGGTCCTTCGGATTGTCGCTGGGGCGAGGATACGCCCCACGCTCCTCGAGCGTTCGCCGACCCGTCTCACGCGTGACGCTGGTCGGGGCTGCCCATGCCCCGTCGCCGGACGTTCGCTACGGCCTTCCGGGCCTCCGCTCTCTCGAGGCTGCCTGCGCTCCGGCGGGCACCGATCCGCCGCAGGCGGATTGGTCGT
>Ga0315901_10004686_pt1 | contig 16944 bp, 8 predicted proteins | sample LakEriMetagenome_10_FD_203761 | JGI IMG/M metagenome (GOLD analysis project Ga0315901, IMG submission 203761) | Freshwater fungal communities from buoy surface, Lake Erie, Ohio, United States - Buoy 2 MA116 | ecosystem: Environmental > Aquatic > Freshwater > Lake | place: USA: Lake Erie, Ohio...
CGAAATTGGGACATATCCTTCTCCTTTTCAGCAGTAGCATTTTCAATCATTCCCGTAGCTGACGAACGAGTTGACACGACAAGGCACCTCCAGCAAGAAGTTGAAGACAAGCCTCTCGAAGTAGCACCCAAGCACAGGCAAATTTGACTAGGGTGGATTCGCTAGACGCCTGGGCACCCGGCGAACACTGGGACCAGCTTTCGCTGCCACCCTCCCGTCGCTGAAGGAAGAATCCCCAAAAGGCCGGTGCGACTGGACATGCCTGAGTAAATTTTCTCTGAACCGTTCTGCGGCCTATGCCCCCAGCTCCCCCTTGCTGTCACATCTGGAAGCTCTACGACGCGATCGCATTGCGCCATAACCAACAAAATTCCTCGGTTTTCTTCTTCAGAGGAATTTGCACCCCAGTCGCTGGATTCCTTATATTGCGATAGAAGAGCGGTAGGCACCTCGCATCACCCGCCCCCCTCCCAGCAGGGGATCGGGGCGGCCAGCTGCCCACCAAAGATCAGGTCCATCCCACTTCCAGAACCCAATAGCTGATGGATTCGGTACCCCCAGATGAGCCACTCGGATAAAGAACCAGAAGTACCAGACGGCGAGCCTGAAAAGCCTGGTAACGAGCCTGAAAACACCAGACCGGTTTCGCCCGATGAAGCTCGGCGACTTGGTCAGGACGGTGGCTCAAACAACAGCATCACACCCGTTGATCCCAAACTTCCCCAGTTCATTGGCCGCTACCGCGTTCTAGCCTTCCTGGGAGAAGGCGGATTCGGACAAGTGTTCCAAGCCTGGGACGATAGACTGACTCGCGATGTCGCTATCAAAATCACACTGGGAGATCGCTTCTCTTCAATCCAGCAAGAGAGCTTTAAGCGAGAAGCCAGGATACTTGCCAGATTGGACCACCCAAGAATCGTCCGCGTTTACGATTCCGGACAACTACCCGATGGGAGACACTACATCGTCTCCCAATTCATCGATGGATCCAGTCTGGCAACCAGAATGAAGGGCAATCCGCCAGATCGCCCGCTAGCACTGCGCATTGTCGAGCAGGTCGCAGAGGCATTGAGTTATGCACACGCAAAGGATGTGGTGCATCTGGACATCAAGCCTGCAAATATCCTCCTTGATCAGAAAGACAATCCATACCTGGTCGATTTTGGAATCGCCCTCCAGGAGAGCGATTACGGGAAGAGTACAAGTTCGATCGGCACACCCGCTTACATGAGCCCTGAGCAGGCACAGGACGAAGATCACTGGATCGACAACAAGAGTGACATCTACAGCCTGGGGGTCGTTCTTTACGAACTACTCACTGGCCGCACACCCTTCCGCTCAGATTCTGTATCGAAATTGATGAACTTAGTGGCCACTCAGGATGTGCGATCGCCAAGGGTATTTGACAGCACCATCCCTCCAAAACTAGAGCGGATCTGCTTGAAGGCTTTGGCCAGACTGCGCAATAACCGCTTCACATCAGCAAACGATTTGGCTGAGTCGATACGCATCCTGTTGACGGAAAGCCCGCCCACCCCAGGCCACCTGCCGGCGTGGGATATCCACCCACAAACAGGCGAATTGCAGACACCAAGCACCCCAGTGTCTGATACTGAGCAACCGCCTCATCCTGCGAAGATCGTGCCAAAAGGTCTTCGTTCATTCGATGCCTCGGATGCAGGATTTTTCCTGGAACTGCTGCCTGGACCGTTTGATCTAGAGGGACTGCCCGACAGCCTTCGATTCTGGAAAACTCGAATCGAAGAGACGGATCCAGAGAGAGCCTTCAAGGTGGGACTGGTTTACGGCCCCTCAGGCTGTGGTAAGTCCTCTCTGATGAAGGCTGGACTTTTACCACGGTTGAGTAGCAAGGTGATCTGGGTCTACCTGGAAGCAACACCCTCCGACACCCCAGCAAGCCTCCTGCGAGCCGTTCAGAAGGCGATTCCCGATGCGGAAGGTGCGTCACTGAAAGAAGTTCTCCACGGTATCCGTCGACGTCGACTGGTCCCATCGGGTGGAAAGTTGCTCTTGGTTCTCGATCAGTTCGAACAGTGGCTTCTCGCCGAACAGGACTATGCCACCTCCGAGTTGACCGAAGCCCTGCGGCAGTGCGATGGAGCCACTGTGCAAGCACTCGTACTGGTACGCGATGACTTCTGGATCTCCGTCAGCAGGTTCTTCCGAGAACTCGATATCCCGATCGTCGAGCGGGGCAATAGCGCTATGGTGGACCTGTTCAGTCTCGAGCACGCGACGAAAGTGCTGGGAATGTATGGAATCGCCTATAGCAAGTTGCCTGAGGCACCAAATAGCTGGAGCAGGGAGCAGGAGGGATTCATCGAGAAGGCCGTACTAGGTCTTTCTCAGGATCAAAAAGTGATTTCAGTTCAAATTGCAATCTTCGCCGACATGATGAGGAACCGAGACTGGTCGACCTCTGCGCTGCGTGAGGTGGGGGGAATCGAAGGAGTGGGAGTGACCTTCCTGGAGGAGATGTTTGGATCGCGGCACGCGCCGATTGCGCATCGAAAACACAAGAAAGCGGTACAAGGTACCCTGGCTGCGCTGCTGCCTGCTATCGGTACCGACATCAAAGGCTCGATGCAGAGTGCCGAAGCGCTACAGGCGGCGGCTGGGTACCAGGATAAACCGAGAGAATTCAATGAGTTGATCGATATCCTCGACAAGAATCTTCGTCTGATCACCCCGGTCGATAAAGAGATTGAGGAGGAGAAGCCTACTTTCAAAAGCTATCAATTGGCCCACGACTATATGGTGAAACCACTTCGCCAATGGCTGACCCAGAAACAGAAGGAGACGAGAGAGGGGCGCGCCAGATTGATACTGGCCGACCGAGCAGCGGCCTGGAGCGTTAAAGAGGAGTCGAAGCAACTGCCGACCCTGATCGAATGGCTACAGATCCGTCGCTTCACGGAACCGACCAAGTGGAAAGCAGGTGAAGAATCGGTGATGCGAGAGGCCGATCGTTACCACATCACGCGTACCTTCGTGGCTACCACTTTCGCACTCGGCTTGGTCCTGGCCGGTTTAGGTATCAAAGTCTGGAACGATCAGCGATTGATGGATCGTGATGCCTCAAATATTGTTCGCACGATTGAAGCCGCCGACTTTGCCAAACTCGCTGACGAACTCAAGAAACTCTCTGCGATACGAGCCGTTGTAGATCCCAAGCTGAAGGCAACTCTTGAACTAACGAAGCCTGACTCCGAGGAGCGGTTGAAGTTCAGCTTAGCACTGCTGCCATCCGACCCAGGGCAGGTCGATTTCTTAGTGAAAAAACTCCAGTCTGCACAAGCATCACAAGTTCAACTGATAATCGATCAACTGCGACCTCACCGGGAGAAGATCCTGGAGTCGCTTTGGCTGGCTATAGAAGGAGACAACAAATCTTCTTGGCTTCCGGTAGCAAGTGCTTTAGCCGATTACGATCCGAAAAACCAGCGATGGCTTGGTGTCACGGCTAAGGTCACCGACAGCATGGTGCGAGATCCGCTGCGTGCATCGAAATGGATCGAATTGCTTCGCCCTGCTGCAACACAATTGAATCCAGAGTTGACACGAATCTACAACGCAACGCCGGACACTCTGCGCTCACAAGCGCAGATCGATTTAGCAGCCGAAATTCTTCAAATGTATGCGGCAGACGATTTTTCGTTGCTGCATGAATTGATTTTGAGCGGCGAGTCGGGGCAATTCGTAAAGTTATTCGATGAATATGAGGTTTTTCGTGAAAAAGCTGTGACGCAGTTACGGATTGATGTCGCCAAAGAGTTTGTTGCCGATAGTAAGGAATCGCGCGAGGAAGTTGAGCAATCGCGATTGCAATGGATTGCTCGCCAAGCCAACGCCGCAGTGGCCTTGATGCGACTAGAGGATACGCAACCAGTATATCAGTTCCTGACGGTAGATAACGACCCAGATGCCTTATCGCAGTTCATCTATCGCATCCGAGGACGAGAAGTCAGTCCGTCATTGCTGGTAAAAAGCTTCAGAGACTTGGCCAGGGTATCGACATCGTCGGATACTCTCGAGCGTAGGCGGAACAATCTAAAATTGTATGGTTTCATTTTGGGGCTGGGTGAATTCACAGTGGACCAATTGCCGACCACCGAACGGGATGGCTTCATCGCGGAGTTGAAGGCGTTGTACAGTGATCACCCTAGCCGGGCAGTCCATAGCGCACTGAGTTGGCTTTTACGTCGTTGGGGTCAACAGGAGTACGTGAAAGCGATCGATGAAACACGTTTGGAGTATGATCCGAAAGGAATCCGTGAGTGGTATGTGGTCCAAGTGAATCCTACGATCTCAAAGAAGTCGGAAGATGAATCAAGTGAATCTGGGGAGGTCGACAATCAGCTAGCTGATATTTCGGCACCGATCTACTTTACGATGTTGGTAATCCCAGGTGGTAGTTTCGAGATGGGGGAAGGATTAGAAGCGGAGACGGTAGATATCAAGGGTCCAATTGCAGTTAGCGATCGAGAAGTAACATGGCGTCAATTTAGCCCATTTGACAGAGACTTGCATCGGCTCAGTTGGGAGAAACAGTTTCAGAAAGAACTTGGAGGTCGAAAACTCCGACCGGAAGAACCAGCATTTGGTGTGAGTTGGTTTGAGGCGGTAGCATACTGCCGCTGGCTGACTGAAGAACTAATGCCAGGCGAAGAGAACCAGAGTTACGACAAGAAGGATTGGACTGCGGAGCAGGCACCTATACGGGGATGGCTAGAAATACCGGACCAGAAGGACTGGGAGTGGCCGTTGGATCCGACGCGGCCAGGGTTTCGGCTGTTGACTGAAAACGAGTGGGAGTATGTTGCCAGGGGTGGTACGGAGACAGAGTATAGTTTCGGAAAAGACCCTGCATTGCTTTCAGAGTATGCATGGTACGAAGAAAACTCGGCGGGATGGTCGCACCCGGTGGCAGGACTTCGCCCTAGTGTTGCGGGGTTATTCGATATTCACGGTAATCTGTGGGAGTGGACCGATGATTGGCATACTAGGGGCTCGGACCGCGTGCTCCGTGGCGGCAGTTGGAACGACGACGCGGCGAGTTGCCGGTCGGCGGACCGCGAAAGCCTTGTTCCGTCGCTCCGCACGAACGACTACGGTTTCCGCTTGGCCCTGAGTTTACCGTCGGGAGTCCCCAGTCCCGCGGAGCAGGGCGAGGAAAAGGGAGCGGAGACAGCGGGTGGAGGCACGGAGGGAGCGAAGGCGGAGCCGCGACCGGAGATGCCGTAGACCGCAGGCGTAGCGGCTATTCGCGATGTCAACCCTTGGGGGTTGCAAGGGGGTATTTCCCCCTTGCTCGCGCAAAATTTTGCGAGCTATTTTTGAGGTGCGATGCGAATGGCGTTACGATTCTTTGTCGTTCCTGTCTACGATTCAAGTGAATTCGAGCAGGAACTGAACAGGTTTTTGGCTGGACACAAAATCGTGTCGGTTCAGAGACATTTGATTGACCAGGGAGCGAATTCATTTTGGGCAATTTGCGTCGATTACCTTAGTCATTTGCCTAGCACTAGCCCAGCTGCTTCGCACCTGTCGCGTAGTCGCGTCGATTACAAAGCGATTCTGACTCCGGAGGAATTTACCGCCTACACGCAACTGCGGGAATTGCGAAAGGAACTTGCTCAGTTGGAAGCCGTTCCGGTCTATGCACTGTTCACCAACGAGCAACTGGCAATGATGGTCCAACGTCGTTGCCGTTCTAAGAACGACCTCAGCCAGATTGAAGGGATCGGCGAAGGCAAAATCGACAAATATGGGAACGGATGCTGCGTGGGACTGCCAATTGGCAGCCTGACTTCGCAGCACTTTGCGAATTTCTACCTTGGTTGGCTGGATCGCTTCGTCAAAGAGACACTACGCGTTCGCAGATACGTGCGTTACATGGATGATATGGTGCTGTGGCATGCCAGCCGCGAACCACTGGTGGAGATTCACGCCCGATGGAAGGAATACGCCGCGAGGCATTTGGCACTTGATTTCAAGCCCAGCGAGGTGCTGCCGACGGGGAGCGGAGTCCTGTTCCTCGGATGTCGGATCTTTCCGACGCACGTGGAACTAAATAGCCGTAGCAAGCGGCGTTGGCGAAATCGTATTCGGGTTCTCCAACGAGCCGAACGATTGGGATTGCTTTCCGAACTGGAATTGCAGCAGCGTTTGACGTCTTTAACGGCATTTGCGCAAGCGGCTGGCGTGAAGAGTTGGCGATTTCGGAATTCCGTGCTACAAACATTGGCGGTGAACGATCCTTAAGGGCTCGAACCGCGTGAACCGTGGCGGCAGTTGGAACAACGACACGGCGAATTGCCGGACGGCGAATCGCAACAGGAATGATCCGACGAACCGCACGAACGACAACGGTTTCCGCTTGGCCCTGAATTCCGCTGGAAACGTGGCAAGTGCCCTGAGACTCCGGACGGAACAGATCGTTTTCCAGTTCGATCAAGCTTTAGCTTGATCGGCGTAATCTCAACCCGAGGCGGCGCGGTGCTGGTAGCCGGTCGGATGACCGAGTCGAACGCTCCGGGCGGCCTTTTTGTCTTTTAATGATAGGTCCCTTGGTCCATGGATCTGAGCGGTTCCAAGACCCAGAAATTTCGAGCCTCGCAACTTAGGTTCCAACTTTGCTAGAGGCAGTGGCTATTGCTAATGGAAACATAGACTGCCCGGTGATGCAAAGGTTCGCTTGGTGGAAAACACCAAGCGAACCCGTTTTGATTTTCACTACGCCAGCAATGGGATTGCTGTACAGCCTTGACGTCGTTCGGTTGCTATCGCATCTTCTACATCATGGCTCACCTCGTCTTGCAAGATTTTCAACGAGTTGATTTGCATTGACGAAGACCGGTGCAGTGAATTCAGACTCGATGGCAAATGCCAGCAACTCCTTCGTACTCACTTGCGCTTCATCCACCCACTGCGCAACCGTCGAGAGAGCTTCCGACAGGCCGGACTTCTCACGGCTCACATCCTCCGGATCCAACGGAAGCGCCGGCACCAAATCATGTGTGAGAAAGGGCCCCAGTGACTGAACTAGGTTGATCGCTCGTTCGCAGGCAGAGCGTTCCAGATCTCCTAGATCGAGCTGACTGGTCTCGACGTTCTGCACCTCCAACTGCAGTTCGATGAACTCCTTCTTCACCCGTCCAATCTCATCTTCCAGCGCAAGTTGGGCATCCATTGCATCCGACTCAAAGGCTTCAAGGGACTGGACATAGACCAACGAATTGTTGTGCAGATTGTCCAGATAGGCAGGGTTCCGTTGGGGAAACGGAAGCGGAGAACCACCTATCGCCCCCAGATAGCCTGCAGTCTGCTGGGAGTAGGCAGCACGAGCCTCGAACACAGCTTCTGATGCGTTGTAGTTCCTCAGGTCATTGAGCAACTGTTGCGCTCGTTGTCGGGGCGTTCGGATAGCTCGATCGATCGCTACCTTGAACTTCGACTTCGCTTGTTCGAGATCATTCTGAAGCACCCCCATTTTTTGGGAAAGGGTCTCCAGCTTCCGTAAGGACTTCTCCCTCTTCTGGCGAATAGATTCCTGCTCCTGCTCACCCAACTTCATGCTGGCCTCGAAGGCACGCTCATGAGGCGAGGACTCCTCGGATGCAGATAACTCAGGTTGTGGCTGTTGGCTGGAATTCATTATGAATCCCGCTGAACCAACCAAACCACATCCTGCGAGAATGGCCAACCCAGTTTGAAATAGCTTATTCATGATCACCTCTATGAATCATGTTGTCATCGGTCAATCCACTGATCTCACCGACTCCTTCGATCGCCTCTCCCCCTATTTCGAACACCCCTTCTAGCACCTCTCCGGCAGCACCGATCCCCATCTCGGAAATAGTTCCAACAACATCTCCCAGAACATCAGGGATTTCCATTACGGAATCGGCAGCCGATGCGGCCGCTTCCCCCATCTCACCTGCCATCGCATGTTCGATCGCAGTGGTAGCCGATTCCACGGCTTCTCCTGCGTCCTGAATCAATTCTCCCATCTCGCTGATCAATGGCTCTGCGACTGCCAAGCTTGTCTCGGTGATTAGTTCAACCACCTCCCCAGTAATCGCAGATCCAGCTTCGATGATCTCCCCGCCTAAACGCCCGATATCTTCGAGTTCCTCGCCTATGCCTCCCATACAGGTTACATCCACCACTCCTTCAAACGATTCTCCAAACGCATCGAGCGCATCGGCCGCTGCATGCCCAGCTTCCACGAGGGAATCTGCATTGACGAAATCCTCGACTGCACTTTCCAACGAAAGATTTGCCTCTTCAAGGTGCTGAAAACCATCTCCACATCCGTTCATTTCCAACCTCTTTCTGGCCGAAGGCCATTTTCAAAAGATTCACCAACTTGAAAAACACGATCATTCCACTCGAAAGCCAGGAATCTGCTGTACCGTCCGAACGTCGTTGTTCGCCTGCCGCGAGAAGTCCATTTCATGAACCAACCGCCATGGACCGCTGCCCTCGGAATTCTCAACAGCCAGTGTGTGGAAGGTTGCATGCCCAACCTCATGCGAGAACATCGTGTACTGGGCGTCAGCTACGAGTTCCTTCGATGAGACCACCGCCAACTCGAAGCCTTCCCCATGAACCACAATCCCCTGATCGCCCACCCAGTCACGAGCAAGCACCTTTCCATCCTGCAATCGAACACGCAGGCGGAAGTCTGCGTGCCGGCACTTTGGAGAATTCCACTCCACCAGCACCAGGACCGGGGACGGACCTGCCTTCTCCACGAGGAACTTGGCGGCGGCAGGGGGCAGGGGCTGCCCCGATGGAAGGAACAACTCCAGTTGGACCGCTTGGGGCTGACTGTCAGCCTCAACCAACCCCTGACCTTCCCCTGTCGCTTCAACTGGGACCGATTCCGTCTCGGCAGGAACTTCCACCCGCGAAGCAGCAGCACGCCGATAGCTTTCAATCTTGGCCCGCCTCCACGCTGCTTCGTCATCGTGAAGAAGCCCCTGAAGGATGAAGGTGATGAACAACAACAAACTTTTCATAGTTCTCGCTCCACTTGTTTGGAAAAATCTCACTTAAGCTCAGCAAGAGAACGCCAGCTTGCAGAGGCTCCACGATTCGCGAAGCCAGATGCTTGGTCGGCCTGCTTTGGCTCCCACTCAAAGGCCACTGTCTTATTGGCCTTGGTGTCAGCATCCCGATGGATAAGCGTCATCTTCAGATTCGAAGATGACGATCCGGAATAGTGATTCAAGCACCACTCGTAATCCGAGAGCTTGCCATCAACTTCGATCACCTCCCATGTACTTTCGTCAACCTGATTGGATTGGCGAGTGTTACTCTCACGGACGTCGCGGCTTAGGCGCCCAAATGGCTTCTGCGGCTCTGCAAAGAAAATCGAATCCCCATTGCGATTGATCGCATACAGGTCGATATCGATTGGCTCTGTTGCCGATGAGGTAGTCCTCCAGCAGACTGCAGCAACCGAGCGCCCCGCCTGCTGTGCGTCTTCGAATGCCTGCTGAACCCACTGTGGGAGGACGTCTGTGACTGGACGAACCTCTCCAGGTGACGGTTCCACGGAAACGACTGTAGGCTCCCCTGTGTCGGACACCATCAGCTTCCATTTGGTGGAATCGTAGAGAGTAACCTTCTCGTCATCGGAGAGCGTTGCAGGAGTAAGCTTGATGTCACCTTCCTCGATGCTTTCGGCGACGGCCTGAGCGTCCGGGGAAACCGCACCTAATCTTGCGCCATGCTTGGCCGCGAGAAGTTGCGTGGCGCGAATCCAAGCTTGCTCGTGCTGATCTTTCTGCTCACCCTTGCCCCACTTCCAGCCCTTGGGAATAAACCAAAACGTCGAATCGGCTAGGTTCTCGTAGGTCTGGGAGAACGGTGTCCCAGGCTGGGTGATGCAGCCATCGCTGATCCAATAACCTTTACTGCAGTCCCATGCCCCTTCGGTTGTGTGGATAGGAGAGCCCATCACCACGACATCCAGTGGCAAATCCGTCTTCCTGCATTCGGAAGCAACTCGAAAGATCGACGGCATGTCCATCCGAGGCGACTCTCCCGAAGTCGAGGCCTGACTCCTTAGGAATTCCGCGATGCTGCGATGATCGGATCCTGCCTTCTGCATCTCCTTAGCGGTAACCCGTGCAGGTTTCACCCTGGTCCCGACCTTCCTGGGACCTTCATCGGTCAATTCAACGATCGTCAACGGGGTACCTGCCTTCTGATTCTGAGTGAGGTCTTTAAGAACATTGGGACTCAAACCTCCAGCTGGAGCGAAAACGATCATTTCTCGCTGCGCTGAACTCCCCTCCTCAGGCTCCCCGATACATCCGGGAATCGCCAAAGCCAACAACGTCAAAGCAATAAATCTCTTCATGATCACGAACCCTTCTTTTTGGAATCAAAGAAGCTCTTGAACGAATTCTCAAGCAACCAAAGACCAACCTGATGACAATTGGCATCGAATGTGGCTAGGCAAAGCTCCACCTCCGATTTTGCCTGGGCGATACTGGCACCATAGCTATGGGCCATCGTCGAAATAGATAACGCCATCTGCGATGCAGGCTTGAACTGAGCAAAAGCACTTGCTGAATGAATCACCGTTCGTGCGATACACGTCAGGCCCAACATCAACGCCAGATCCAACAGACTGACCCCAGCAAGCAGCAGGGCGTCGACTCGGACTGGCATGTCCGCCACTTCCACGTCAAACTCACCCTTCGGCTTCATAAGCCCAGCACCCACCGAGATCGCCATAGCACCCGTGACGGCCAGCAGGAAAACCGCGACACACAACTTTCGGCTAGGTCTTCCCTGAGGCACAATCACCTTCGTGGCTACCGTAAGGGCTGTTGAAACAGCAAGACCCGAGAGAGCCGATGGAATCGCTTCCACTCCAACGAAATCGAAAAGCGCCTTCCCGACACCCACCGCGCAGGCAACCCAGCCAAACATCATGCAGAATTTGACCAGGACCATCAGGCACATGCCTTTGGTCGTTAGCCTCGCCTCACGATAGAATGCCTCCTGACCCTCGATGAGCTCCTTTCCGGCTAGGCCGTCAACCGTAGAAATCGCTCCGGTCTCGAGCCGATCCAGAAATGCCTTGCCACCCTTGACAATCGTCAACGCCTTATTGACCTCGGTATAATTGCTCGCAATCCAAATTCTGCCAGAAGTCACCAGCGACTCCCGTGTCCCCGCATTCGAAAGACCATTCACCAAAATGGCCGCCCCACTGGCATCGCTGCTCGCTCGAACATCATCTGCATCCAAGTTGGCACCTGCCTCGTTGAGGATGTCCAAGGCGCCCTGAAATTCACTAGACCAAGATGGCAACTCCTTGAGCGAATCAATTTCGCCCCGAAGCGGACTGACCCGCTCCTGCTCCTTCTCCACCTCGGAACTACTGACAAACTGCCCAAAGACATTCGACGAAGGCGCCGTCTTCTCAATGCGAACAAATTTCTTAGAGTCACCAGCCCAGCGAGGGCGACGCAAACCACCCTGTCGTTCCCGAATAATCGCATCCATCGTTCCAGCACCTCCAGCAAGAAGTTGAAGACAAGCCTCTCTGAGTAGCACCCAAGCACAGGCAAATTTGACTAGGGTGGATTCGCTAGACGCCTGGCCACCCGGCGAACGCTGGGACCAGCTTTCGCTGCCACCCTCCTGTCGCTGAAGGAAGAATCCCCAAAAGGCCGGTGCGGAGGGACATACCTGAGTAAATTTTCTCTGAACCGATCTGCGGCCTATGACCCCAGCCCCCCCTTCCTGTCACATCTGGAAGCTCCACGAAGCGATCGCATTGCGCCATAACCAACAAAATTCCTCGGTTTTCTTCTTCAGAGGAATTTGCACCCCAGTCGCTGGATTCCTTATATTGCGATAGAAGAGCGGTAGGCACCTCGCATCACCCGCCCCCCTCCCAGCAGGGGAGCGGTGCGGCCAGCTGCCCACCAAAGATCAAGTCCATCCCACTTCCAGCACCCAATAGCTGATGGATTCGGTACCCCCAGATGAGCCACTCGGATAAAGAACCAGAAGTACCAGACGACGAGCCTGAAAAGCCTGGTAACGAGCCTGAAAACACCAGACCGGTTTCGCCCTATGAAGCTCGGCGACTTGGTCAGGACGGTGGCTCAAACAACAGCATCACACCCGCTGATCCCATACTTCCCCAGTTCATTGGCCGCTACCGCGTTCTAGCCTTCCTGGGAGAAGGCGGCTTCGGACTTGTTTATCGCGCGGCAGACAGCCAACTACAACGAGACGTTGCTGTCAAAGTGATGTTGAGAGAGGACATCGACGCATCTTCCCGCGCGAAATTTTTTGAGGAAGCAAGAATCGTTGCGAAATTAGACCACCCGAACATCGTTCCAGTTTTTGACGTCGGTCAGACACAACAAGGCGATGTCTACATCGTTTCCAAGCTGATTGAAGGGAGCAATCTCAAGGAAAGAATCGAGCGGGAACGACTCGATCGCACTCTCTCGCTGCAAATCATCCAGCAGATGGCCGACGCGCTGCACTACGCTCACTCCAAGGGGTTGATTCATCGAGATATCAAGCCTGCAAATATCCTCCTGGACCGCAGCGACAAACCATTCCTGACCGATTTTGGGCTCGCGCTGCGCGAGAGTGAAGACCGAGTTGAAGGCCAAGTCGCCGGGACTCCCGCCTACATGAGCCCGGAGCAAGCGAGCGGATTGGGGAGCCGAGTCAACCAGTGCAGCGATATCTACAGTTTGGGGGTGGTGCTGTTTGAACTGCTGACCGGGCGGCGTCCATTTGCGGCGGAAAACAAAGAGAGCTTGATCCGAGCGATCAAAAAGAGGGATGTCCCATCGCCGAGGTTATTTGAGGAAAGCATCAGTCCGGATTTGGAGCGGATCTGTCTGAAGGCACTAGCGAGGAGAGCCAGCGACCGTTTTACCGTTGCCCGTGATTTCGCGAACGAGCTGCGGGGTTTGATTGAGCAGCAGAAGGGAACACCAAATCCTCAAGCATCGGCTGGGGAATCGGCCAACAAGTCGGGATCTCAGCAACAGCCCTCGACCGTCACGTCGACACCTCGAAGTGCCGACCTCACGCCACAAGATTCTGATTCAGGAAAGACGCTGCCGCCCCGAGTTGTTCCCAAGGGGCTTCGGTCGTTCGATGCATCGGACGCTGGTTTTTTTCTCGAGCTTCTGCCCGGGCCCTGGGATCGGGATGGGCTTCCAGAGGCGCTTCGATTCTGGAAGACTCGCATCGAAGAGACCGATGCTGACAAGACATTTCAAGTAGGTTTGATCTACGGTCCATCGGGCTGCGGGAAATCGTCGCTGATGAAAGCCGGCCTTTTGCCAAGGCTGGGGCCAAAGATCCTGTCGGTTTACATCGAAGCGGCTTCTAGTGAGACGGAGACGCGGCTGCTGCGCGGCGTGAGAAAGGCGGTTCCCGATGCCGAAGGGGATTCGCTTAAAGAAGTACTCAATACGATTCGGCGCCGCCAGCTTGTTCCGACGGGCGGCAAACTGTTGCTGGTGATCGACCAGTTCGAACAGTGGCTTTTCGCGGAAACCAATTATGCCGAATCCAGTCTGACCGACGCCCTTCTGGAGTGTGATGGCGCCATCGTTCAAGCGATTGTGATGGTGCGAGAGGATTTTTGGGTCTCGGTCAGCCGCTTCCTCGCAGAACTCGATATCCCGATCGTCGAGCGGGGCAATAGCGCCATGGTGGACCTATTCAGTCTCGAGCATGCGACGAAAGTGCTGGGACTATTCGGAAAGGCATACGAGAAGCTACCAGAGAATGCTGGCCAGTGGACGCTGGATCAACAGGAATTCATTCGCCAGGCAATCAATGGTCTTTCCCAGGACCGCAAAGTGATCTCGGTTCGCATAGCGGTGCTTGCTGACATGATGAAGAATCGTGACTGGTCGACCTCTGCGCTGCGCGAGGTGGGCGGGATTGAAGGAGTGGGAGTGACTTTTCTGGAGGAGATATTTGGATCGCGGCACGCGCCGATTGCGCATCGGAAGCACCAGGAGGCGGTTCAAGGTGCACTGGCTGCGCTGCTGCCTGCAAGTGGGACTGACATCAAAGGTTCGATGCAGAGCTCCGAAGCGTTACAGGAAGCGGCTGGATATCGGGACAAGCCGAAGCAGTTCGAGGAGCTTCTTGGCATTCTCGACAAGAACCTGCGTCTGATCACCCCGGTCGATGAAGATCGTCAGGAGAAGAGCACTGCACCCCAAAGCTATCAATTGGCTCACGACTACATGGTGAAACCTCTTCGCCAATGGCTGACCCAGAAGCAACGCGAAACCAAGAAAGGTCGCGCGGAACTGAAGCTAGCTGAACGAGCGGCTGTGTGGAGTGTGAATCAAGAAAACAAGCAACTCCCAACGCTACTTGAATGGTTCCAAATCTGTTACTGGACCGATAGGAAACGCTGGACTGTGCGAGAGCAGTCTCTGATGCGAAGGGCGGCGTGCGTGCATGCAAGAAATTGGTCCAGCGCGATCCTTTGCGTCCTGGCCTTGGGAAGCATCATCGGATATCTGTTCCAGCAACAGAGCCTTCGCAGCCAGCGGGAGAAAATCACCGATACCCTCGATATGCTTCAACTTGGGCCTTCAGTCCCAGTGAATGTCGAAAAGCTGATCGAGATGAAACGACCCGATCTGATTCGCCCCGTCTTAGCGAGTCGCTTTACTGCCGCTAGTGAACTGCGAGAGAAGTTGTCGTTGGCATTTGCTTTGGCTCATTTTGGTCAAGTAGAAGCAGACTACTTGATCTCACAAGTCGATGATATCGAGGATCGGGACACGGCCAATCTGATCGACGCGCTCGGGCACGATGCGACCGGCTCGATCCAAAAACTGCAGCAAGCGGCCAAGGAATGCAGCACATTGGAACACCATCGCCGCAAAGCCCGTTTGGCACTGGCCGCGTTGGCGCTGGGTGATACGACCTTGCCGATCGATGCCTGCGAATTCGAGGGGCGGCCCGATCCGGGCGTGCGAACATGGTTCATTGATGAGTTTCGGCGATGGGAACTCGACCTTGAGAAAGTGATGGCGACCGTCAAAGATTCGTCCAGTCCTGCCGTTCGCTCCGCAGTCTGTTTGGGTCTGGGTCAAATGGCGGTGAAGCAAATATCAGGCGACGATAAGAATCGCATCGCGGAACTTGCGACGAAGTGGTATTCGCTCCCTGATAGTTCGACGCACGGCGCCGTGGCGTGGCTGATGCGCGAGTGGGAGATTCCCGAGCCGACACTTCCTGATGCTAAACAAATAGTCAACGACCGGAACTGGTTCGTAAATTCGCAAGGAGTAACGTTCGTGCGGATCACACCCGAGCTAAAGCCGCTGCCTGACCTGCTGGAGCAAGTGCGTAAATCGCTTAGGCAGATGGAGAACGCAACACTGGAGCAAAAGGAATATGCCGATTTTCTCTATCAGCGGGGCCGATACCGATTTCTCGTAGGGCAGTATGACTCCGCGCTCAAAGACCTTGATGTGCTTTTGAAAATGGAATTGGACGATTCGATGGCGGGCTTACGTCGTGAAATCGAGCAGCTTCGACTTTTTGCATTGGCTCGGCTAAAGCGGACAGAAGAAGCGGACGCTGCACTGGCTCAATGGTTTGCTAAAGATCCTGCTACTGAATATCGCGATTATGTGGAGAGCCTCGTGCCACTGTGGCTAGGGCGCAAAGAGGCGGCGATCATGAGACTCGATCAGGGGCTCGCAGGAGCGGAGTCAGCGGATCGCGGAGTGTTCTTCAACCTGGCGTGCGCCGTGGCATTGTTTGCTGCTAACGAAACGGCAACCGTCGAAGAAAAGAGCAAATGGACAGATCGAGCGATTGCACTTCTTGAGCGTTGGAGCCAAAACGACGAACAGGATCGAGTCCAAATGCGTGAGGATCCTGATTTTATCGTGCTGCATAGTAACCCGCAGTTTATGAAACTAGCGGCCGATCGGTCGAACGTACCAGAGCAACCTTATTGGATGGCCAGTCGTGAAGTGACGCGCGGGGAGTACGAGGCGTTTCTTGACGACAGCAGTAACGACGGCGAGAAGCCGAAAGATGTGAAGGACGCGAGACCCGATGGCTCGATAAGTCCAACGCCAGATCATCCGGCTCAATTCATGAGTTGGTACGATGCAGTGATGTACTGCAATTGGCTTAGCAAGCGGGAAGGCCGCACGCCCGCGTATCGCTTTGCGGGCAAGGAAAAGATCAAATATTACGAACGCGAGACCGAAGTGGACCAGTGGGAAGAAGTGGTTGAAGCGACTGGCTATAGATTGCCCAAAGCGGTGGAATGGGAGTATGCATGTCGGGCAGGAAGTGAGACCGATTGGAGCATTGGGAGCGAAGAATCACTTTTGGCTGCTTATTGTCAGACGAACGCAGCGAAGTTTTCATCACCGGGTGGTAAGAAGCTTCCAAACGCTTGGGGATTACATGACATGCATGGTAACGTCTCGGAGTGGTGTTGGGATGTAGAGAGGGGCACCTACCGCGTACACCGTGGTGGCAGGTGGGACTTCGGGTCTGCGGATTGTCGGTCGGCGAATCGGTTTTTGGACTTCCCGTTAAACCGGTGGAATGACTTCGGTTTCCGCGTTGTCCTGAGTTCCCCATCCGAAATCCCCAAGTAAGGGTCTAGTCAGGCAATAAAGCGGAGCCTGGGGTCGCAGGGAAGGAGGGAGCGATAGCTGAGCCGCGACCAGAGATGCCGTAGCCGACTGGCGAAGCAGAAACGATTCTAATTCACCGTGCAAGCTTAGAATTCATTCAAAATACGTGGCTTAAAAGGCAGCGATGCACCGCCAGACACACTAAAAACGGTTATATCCTATTGCTAAAAGAAATATTCCCAGGGTTAGCGCTTGATATGCAACCAACTCCTAAGCAATT
>Ga0315901_10004696_pt1 | contig 16920 bp, 18 predicted proteins | sample LakEriMetagenome_10_FD_203761 | JGI IMG/M metagenome (GOLD analysis project Ga0315901, IMG submission 203761) | Freshwater fungal communities from buoy surface, Lake Erie, Ohio, United States - Buoy 2 MA116 | ecosystem: Environmental > Aquatic > Freshwater > Lake | place: USA: Lake Erie, Ohio...
AACGCCCTTCAAATCGTTACCGGCAACGGATGGGCCGCCCTGGATTTTGATTTGAAAAATACATCAAACAAAAAATTATTCGATCAATGGATGAACATCGTCAACAATGACGTTCCCGATCTATTGGGAAAACTATTCATCGAAAGGACGCGGAGCAATGGTTTTCATGTATGGATGAAATACGATAAATTTCCAAACAAAACAAACCTGGCACAATCCGCCGAAGGCCGCGAAGTCATTGCGTTATATGCCAACGGCCCATTGGTTTACACCTACCCGACGCCGAACTATGTCGAAGTGCATCAATCAATGAATGACGTCGAATTGTTAACGGATGACGAATACAATTATTTGATCGGCGTTTCGCAATATTTCAATGAATACAAACCCGATTACGATCCGAATCAAAAGGCGATCAATTACCCGAAAGGATATGAAACGGAATTGGCAAAATATGACAATGAACTATCCGACGAATCGTTTGAACTATTGTTGGACATGATCGGATTGATACCGATCAAAAATTTCCGCTATCGTAAAAATGACAAGTTCGTCGCCTATCGCCGGAAGGATTCCGAATCGATAGGTATTTCCGCTAAAGTTTATCCGCGTTCAAAACGGGTATTGATATTTTCAGCGTCAATGATTAATTTCCCCAATTGGCATACAAAAGACGATTTCGAAATATGGTCATTGCCGCCGTCGTTTATTTTGTACTATCATTTGAAACGCGATTGGGACGCCGTATTGAATTACATCGGAATAAAACAAAACGATGAAATAAAATTTCCTTTCGAAATATTCCCGGAGCAAATCCGACAATCATTGTTCGATGTCGCCCGTGAACGATCCATGTCGCCCGAATTCCTGGCAACGGCCGGGATATGGACCATTTCATCCCTGGCCGGTTCCGGTTACGTTTCCGATATTGGCGGCGCAAAAAATATCCTTTTTTGTTTCCTTGTCGCGCCGATGTCCGTCGGAAAGTCGCCGGCCTATGAGGTCATGTGCCAAAATCCAATGAAAGCGATCATGGACGAATCCGACGCCGAATTTGACGAGGCCGTGAAACAATGGGAGGAAAGGAAAGCAAAGGCCATAAAAAACAAAGAACATTTTTTCGAATTGAAACCGCGTCGGACAATACCATTTTTGAAAGACGGAACGATCGAAGGTTATATTTCCCTATGCGTGGACCAGGAAAACGGAATCGGAATTTATATTGACGAGGCCGAAGATATTATGAACGCCGGCGCATACAAAACAAACAACAATTCCATTTCCTTTTTAACGCAAGCGTTCAACGGCGGCCGGTACGTTCAATCCAGGGCCGACCGGGACCGGGAACGCGTGGTAAAAAATATGAATATCAATTTGTTGATGGGAACGCAAACGGAACGATTGCACAACATTTTTCCAAAAGACAAAATTTATTCCGGGTTCGCGTCGCGTTTCCTTATGTGCGAATCCGATTACAAACTATTGAACATCGAATCCGATCCATTCAGCAAACGCCGGGAAATACATTCCGATTGGACAAACATTTTGGGCAAACTTTATGATCATTCAAAGCGGTTCAATACCGGTGAAGTGCCGCCGATCAAAATCCAAATAACGGACGACGCAATCGAATTGTATCGTCATAATCATAAGGTTCAGTTAACCGAAGCCAACGAACGGATTTCCAACAAATTAGAAGGTTTCATTTTGGGTACACATGCGAAAATGTCGAACTATGTCGGACGCCTTACGCAAGTCGTCGCGATCCTGGCAAATCCAATGAACCCAATAATCACAAAAGACATCGTCAAAATATCCCAACGCCTTTACAAATACTATACCGATACAACGATTCGTTTGATCAGTAAACTTTTTGACGTGGCGGAAACGGGATTGCCGACGGAATTGAATAATCTTTTCCAGGCATTGCCGGACGAGTTCACAAAAAAAGAGGCCGTCGAAACATGCAAACGGATCAACCTTCCGGCGCGGAAATTCGAAACGGCCATGCGAAATAAAGAATTCGCATCATTGTTTAATCGTTTGAATCATGGAAAGTACACCAAAAAATGACTGCTAAAATTAGTAGTTTCACAAATTGTTTTTTAAAAAAATGATATTATTTTATACAAAAATACACGCAGAAATACACCGAAAAACACGCGTTCGTGTATTGGAAACCCGCGCCCACAAAGGATATACACCATATCCACCGGATTTATATAAGAATAAAAATTTAATTACTTACTTATATAAAAGAGGTGGAGAATATAAAGGCATACAAAAGAGCCGTGGTGTTTTTGGTGTTTTTGGTGGAAATCCTTTGCCCGTCTACGTTTCAGCCGATGGATTTGATTTTTTTGGCCGTGGATATGGTGTTTTTGATTTCAAATCAAAAAAACAATTAATTTTAACATCGTGAACGCAAAACAAATCATCGAGCAATTGTATCGTTCGGACGATCTTCGGGATTGCCTTTCAAGGATTCAACCGGCGGAAATTCGCGACGATGTCAAACAACATGTGTTCACGGAATTACTTTTGAAACCCGAAGCCGATATCCTGGATTTATACGAACGCGGCAAATTCGTTGCATATGTCGCTAAAATGCTCGTTAATATGGTTCGGTGGGAACGAAGTTCATTTCGGAAATTACAAGGCAAGGAAACGCCATTAGAATCGTTTTCCGACGTACCGGATGAACCGGCACCGGAAACGATTAACATCCCGTTGGAAAAAATTTATTGGTATGATGCCAAAATGTTGGAACTTTATGCGGAACATGGATCATACCGAAAGATCGAAGCAATTACCGGAATCGAGTTTTCCGGCATTTGCAAAACGATAAAAAAAGCTAGGATCGAAATTAAAAAACATATGGATTTATGAACTACGAATATTTCGCAACGGCAAACAAAATCGTCGACGGCGATACGATCAACCTAACAATCGATTTGGGTTTCCGAATGACAATGACGGCCAATTGCCGCCTATCCGAAATAAACGCGCCGGAAATAAATACCGAAGCCGGTAAACAATCAAAACAATTTTTGGAAACATTGATCAAACCAGGACAAAAATATTTCATTCAATCAACCGGCCTGGATAAATACGGACGACCGATCGTAAAAATATTTGTCAACGATATGGTCGTAAATTACCACATGGTTGAAATGGGATTCGCAAAACAATATTAAAAATTTAAAAAATGGACGTACTATCACAAACATTTCTTTACGATCGCATCGTCGCCGGCGTTGATGTTCACCCATCGGAAGCCGAACTGATCGAGTTCGAACGCCTTTCAAAACTGATCGATCCATCATCCGAATTTTCATTCCGCGGTTGTCAACCTTGCGTGAATGAAATGATCCGGTTCGTATTCGAAAACAAAAGCAAATTGGATGCAATTCAGAAAAATAACAGAAATAAAGCCAAATCCGAATAATCCGCGCGTCATTAAGGACGAAAAGTTCAAAAAACTTGTTAAATCCTTAAATGATTTCCCGGAAATGTTGGAGAAAAGGCCGTTGATTTGTTTCACCGATACCGACAAAAAACTTGTCGTATTGGGTGGAAATATGCGATTGAAGGCGGCAAAGGAAGTCGGATTGAAAGAGTTGCCGGTGATCCTGGCGGACGATTGGACCGAAGAACAAAAGACCCAATTTTTAATAAAGGATAATGTCGGTTTTGGCGAATGGAATTGGGACGAATTGAAATCGGATTGGGACGTTGAGAAATTAGAGGAATGGGGATTGGACCTTCCGGATTTCAAAAGCGAAGAACTTGAAGCGGAAGAAGATGATTATGAAATACCGGACGCCGGAATCGAAACGGATATTGTTCCGGGCGATCTTTTTGAAATTGGTCCGCATCGTTTACTTTGTGGGGATTCAACCGATAGCGAACAGGTTGCGAAGTTGATGAATGGACAAAAGGCAGACATGGTGTTTACTGACCCGCCTTATGGAGTAGATTACAAGGGGATAAATAATGATGATAGAAAAGGTTTAGAAGATTTATTAAATTCTGCATTTGAAAATTATTTGTTAAATGTTAAGAATGGGGCTTCTATTTATTGCTTTCATAGTGATAGATGTGCTGATATATTTCATAAAATTTTTAGAGAATTTTGCCATTTTTCAAGTATGATTATTTGGGAAAAAGAAAGTATTGTTTTATCACAAACAGATTATCAATCAAAGCATGAACCTTGTTTATATGGTTGGTTCAATAATGGAACTCATAAATGGTACTCAGACAGAAAACAAGAAAGTATATGGATAGCAAAAAGTAAAAGAGAAGAAGGGCATACAACACCAAAACCAATAGAAATAATATCAAAAGCATTAAATAATAGTAGTTTAATCAATCATATAATACTTGATTTATTTTTAGGCTCTGGTTCAACAATGGTGGCATCACACCAACTTAAACGCAAATGCTACGGCATGGAACTTGACCCAAAGTATTGCCAGGTCATTTTGGATCGCATGCGCAAACTTGATCCATCATTAAAAATTAAAAAGAACGGACATGCCATTTAAAAAAGGAATAACACCCGTCGGCGCAAAGCCATTCGAAAAAGGAAAGTCAGGGAATCCAAAGGGCAAACCTAAAAAATTGGTAAAGCAATTAAAGGAAATCGGATATACCAAAAGCGAAGTAATTGAAACGATCAACGTCATGTTGGCAATGACAATCGACCAATTGAAACAAATATACGAAAACAAGGAATCGCCTATTTTGGAAAAGACGATAGCGGCGGCATTAAAAAAATCCCTGGAGAAAGGTTCATTGTATTCAATTGATACATTGTTAAATAGGTCGCAAGGCAAACCGGCAGAAACAATCGACATGACGCAAACAATGATCGAACAACCGCTATTCTCCGAATAATGCAATGTTTAGATTTACGACGGCAATAAAGAAAATCCGGGACCTTAAAAAATTTGTCCGCGGAATACAAGGAGGGACAAGTGCCGGGAAGACATATGCCATCATCCCTATATTGATTGACATCGCCGCGAAAAATCCATTCAGCGAAATATCCATCGTCGCCGAATCAATCCCACATTTGAAACGCGGCGCAATGAAGGATTTCAAAAAAATCATGTTTGAAACGGGCCGTTGGTTCGATGATCGTTGGAACGCAACCGATTTCAAATATACCTTTGCCAACGGATCACAAATCGAATTTTTCAGCGCGGACAATGATGCAAAGTTAAGGGGCGCGCGTCGCGATTGGTTGTATATGAATGAGTGCAACAACATGTCGTTTCATTCCTATACCGAATTAGCATCCCGGACAAAGAAAGGCGTTTTCCTGGATTGGAACCCGACAAATCCGTTTTGGTTCCATGACGAATTGATCAACGACGAGGACGTGGATTTCATTATCATCAATTACCAGGACAATGAAGCATGTCCGGAATCGGCGTTGAATTTTATTTTGAAAGCGAAGGAAAAGGCCGACGCCGGGTCCGCGTTTTGGGGAAATTGGTTCCGGGTTTATGGGTTGGGTGAAATCGGTTCCCTGGACGGCGTCGTTTTCCAAAATTGGCAGCAATGCGAAAAGATACCGGCCGAAGCGGAGTTCATTGCGTATGGCCTGGATTGGGGATTCACAAATGATCCGACGGCATTGGTAGAGGTTTACCGGTTCAATGGAATGATCTACATCAACGAACTATTGTATCAAACGAAATTGACGAATTCCGAAATTGTGAACTACCTTAAACAATTTGGGATCAATTCAACGAAATGCATCGTTGCGGATTCGGCCGAACCGAAATCCATTGCTGAATTGATGAACGCCGGGTTTTATGTCGAGGCCGCCCGGAAGGGACCGGATTCGATCAAAGCATCAATCGACCGGCTCCAGGGTTACGAATTGCGCGTCACCAAAAATTCATTGAATTTGATCAAAGAATTGAGGCAATACCGATGGGCGAAGGATCGAGAGGGCAAAACATTGAACGCGCCCGAAGATGTATTGAATCACGCTATCGACGCCGTCCGGTATGTTGGATTGAATAAGTTGTCGCAATTCGAGGCGATCGGGGAATATTCATTCGCGGACGACGATTATTGATTTTTGTTCATAAGTACATATACCGGCCGGGATGTTTATCCTGGCCTTTTTTATGCCGCAACAAACGGCCGAAAATGGCCACATATAAACAATGACATTGGCAGAATATCAAAGGACCGCGGCATTGTATAACGATGAAAACGACAACATCGCGCAAATCGCGTGGGTCATTATGGACATGTTCAATATGACATATGACGAGGTCGATAACATGGACAAACGCACCTTTTTAAAGTATTCGAATAAGATCGCGAATAAATTTCACAATATTGATAAAAAGCCGTTTTGGTCATTGTTCCGGTTCGAAACCGATGCAACCAAAATAACATTGGGTCAATTTATCGAATGTCAACATTTTATGAAACAAGGCGAAATTGACGCCATGCATTTGGTCGGCGCGTCGATATGGAAAAATAAACGCGATCATAAAACGAAATCCGAAATATTGTTAAATACAAACGTTCGCCATGTTTTACAAGACGTTACGCGGTTTTACCTTTCATTTGCTGAACTTATTAATTCGTACAAAGGTTTATTTGAAAAGGATGAAATCGAAGATGAATCCGATGAACCAATGAAGGCGGACAAGCCGCACCCATTTATCGATCAGTACGGATGGATTTTTTCAGCGAAGCAAGTCGCCGAACATGAAGGGTTGACATTGGACCAGGCATTCGATTTGCCGGTCGTCCAGGCGTTCAATGATCTTGCGTATTTAAAAGCCTATCAATCATATCAAAAGCATATAAATAAATAAATGGCATCGTTTAATAGAGTTCAACATGAAGCATTAGCCGACGGGTTTATCGACCTATTGGGCGAAGATGCGTCGAACTTTGAACCGGTTAAACTTTCCGACGTCAGCAATACAATCATTCAATTGGCCGCGAATTACGTCGATCTTGTCACCCAAAAGATCGAGGAAAAAGACGTCGTATCATCCGGCAAATTGATGGATTTGATCAAGCCGACGAACGTCGAGTTCGACGGGCAAACCTATTCGGTCGGAATCGTTGCGCCTTATTATGCGAGTTACCAGGACGAGGGCGTGAATGGATGGGCGGTTAATCGGAATTCCCGGTTTTCATTCAAAACCCGTGGCGTCGATCCCGAAGGCGAAATGGTCAAATCGATAAAAGCATGGATGGCGCGCGAAGGCAAATCGGCCCGGAATGTCAAACAAGCCGTTACATCCAGGGAAGCCAGGGGCAGAAAATTAAGGGATGCAACGACATCGGCGGCGGTCCAGGTTTCATACATGATCAAAAGACAAGGTATCAAACCGAAATATTTTTGGCGTGAGGCAACCAATGAATTTTTGGTTTATATGGAAAACGAATTAGGCGTCGCCATAAAAATTGATGTAATTAATAATTTAACGCAATGACATTCGAATCAACACCGCCAACATATTCAAGCGTCAACGATCCATTGGTTTACGTTGTATATGATGCACACGCAACGAACCCGACAACATATCCGAATTACAAATATGTCGTTGAACTTGAAATAAATTCCGTCCAGGTATTCACCGGGAAATATTTTCCGCATCCAACGACAAGCCGGGGAATCATTGATTTGGGTTCCGTGATTCGTGAATATTGCGTTCAATCATTGAACGTAAACGCCGGCGGTTCCATGTTGGCCGATGAAATGGGCGAGGGTGAATGGCGCGTTTCATGCGTCGTAAAAATACGCGAGGAATACGGAACAACATTATCGGCCGTTTTACTTACCGATTCATCCCGTGTTTTTTTCAATTACTACAATGGACGATATCCCGGTTTCGAATCGTTGTCCAATTACGACGACGATGTCGCATCGGATCGCCCGGTCACAATCGAATTGCCGTTCACATGTGGCAATTATTTCATTCCGTATTATTCCGAATTGTCGTCGTCGTTCAATGTCGTTGTAACGGGCGGAACCGCAACAAGGACGAAAACGATCACGCCAACGGCGACGAATACAATGCAAATCATCAATATTTCGCCCGGTGCAATCAACGACGAATATCCCGGCAATTTCACAACATCAACGACAACCTATTCGGTGGCAGTAGGTACGAAAACCTATGTCGTCAACATCATATGCGAAGGATTGTATAAAAATTACTTTGTCCATTTCATGAACAAATGGGGCGGTTATGAAACGATGTTGTTCAATAAGGTTTCACGGAAATCGTTTGACATCGAACGCAAGTCCTGGAAACAATTGGCGTACCGGGTCAGCGCGTCCGGCGTGGTATCGGTTTTTAATAATTATACCATGTATAAACAAACGACGCAATTCGCCGGACGATTCCGGGAAAAGTTGCGTTTGAATACCGATTGGCTATCCGACGCCGAATATCAATGGCTTGCTCAATTGGTCACATCGCCCGAAGTATTCGTCGAAGATGAAGGCGAATTGTATCCGGTGACAATCACGGACAACAATTACCAATTTAAGGAACATATTGTCGACGGGTTGATCAATTTGATGATTGAAGTTGATTTCGGGGCAACCTATAAAACGCAATTCACATGATCGAACTATTTGTCGAGAAACAACGGATTGACATAAACGAATCGTTCAGCACCTTGTTGACGATGGCGATCGACGACATCAAAGATTTCGGCGCGAAAAATACGACGTTTTCGAAAACGATCATTTTGCCAGGGACAAAAAACAACAACAAGATTTTCGGCAATATCTTCGAAGTCAATGTCCGGAGTGCATACGATCCGGCGTCGGACAACATCGGAAACAATTTCAACCCGGCCGTTGCCGCCGATGCGATCATCTTTGCCGACAACATGCAAGTTTTCAAAGGCATTTTCCGGGTCCTGGAAATAATTGTCGAAGATGGATTCATCGAATATGAATGCGCCGTGTTCGGTGAATTGGGCGGATTCGTTTCGGCCCTGGCAAATAAGAAAATCGAGGATTTGGATTTCAGCGCATATAACACGGCCTGGAATTACACCAATATAACAAATTCATGGAATTCAATTGCCGGGTCCGGGGTTTATTTCCCGTTGATTGATTACGGGTCCGCATCGACAAACAAAATAGATTTTCAATTTAGCACATTCCGCCCGGCCTTATATGTTAAAGAGATTTTGGATAAAATCATTTCCGGGTCCGGTTATACATGGGATTTCCCTTTATTGAGTTCGGCCCTATTCAATCGAATGGTGATCCCGAACAATCAAAAGGATTTAACCAATTTGTCGCAATTGTTATTTGAATCGGATTTCACCGCGGCGACCTATTCAAACCCGACATATATTCCGATGACAATCGTCACGGCCGGATCATTCACGGGAACAAACCCGATTACATACACACCGGCCGCAAGTCAAACGATCAACATAACATGCCGGCCGATCGGACAAATCAATTCATTGACGGCGACACCGGGAACAATTACGTTTTATTTAAAGAAAAACGGCGCGGTATTGTCGCAACAATCCCGATATGTTCCGGCGGTTCCGTACTATATCAATATGAACCTGGATGTTTCCGGCGTTTCATTGGTTCAAAATGATGTTTTATCCGTTGAAGTCAGTTCCAATATAACATCATATCAATCCTTCGGTGGGGATTTCAAAGTCGAATCATCCGTCGCGACCGAAGTACCGGTCGCATATGGGGATACGATTCAAATAAACAATTGCATTCCGAAGGGAATATTTCAACGGGATTTTATTTCGGACATTGTTAAAATGTTCAATCTTTACGTTTTCGAAGATTACGAATCGGACAAAAAATTGAAGTTGTTGCCATTCGTGACATTTTACGAGGACGCGACGTCAGTCGATTGGTCATTAAAGGTCGACCGATCAAAACCGATGCGGATCAAACCCATGTCGGAATTGAATTCACGTTATTATCATTTTAAATACAAATCCGACAACGATTTTTTCAATGAAAATTATCGCAAAAAATTCAATGAAGGATATGGCGATTTCATTTACGACACCGAATATGATTTCGCAAAGGAAACGAAAACGATCGAATTGATGTTCGCCGGGTCCATTTTGACGAACTACACCGGAACCGATAAGTTGTTCCCGTCCATTTTCAAATTGTCCAATTCGAACACTACCGAAGATCGCATGGATTCCGTGATTCGTATTATGCAAGCGAAAAAGATTACCGGCGTAACATCCTGGAAAATGAAAAACGGGGCAACCGATTTGGGGACCTTGACGACATACGGATTCGCCGGACACATTGACGATCCGGCAACACCGACATTCGATTTGAATTTTTCCGTTCCAAAGGAAATCAATTTCAGCGTTGCCGCTTATCCGTCGGCCAACATGTTTAATTCGTATTGGGCCGCGTATTTATCCGAAATTACGGACAAAGATTCCAGGTTGTTGACATGTACCATGAAATTGGCGTTCAAAGATATTTACAAACTTGATTTTTCAAAATTGATTTGGATCGATGGGGCGTTGTATCGTTTGAATAAAATTTCGGATTTCAACGCAACGAATGAAGATGTTTGTTCCGTTGAACTTTTAAAAGTAATTAATCGAATTTATTAAGATATGGCAGACATAAACATAAAAGCCAAAATCGACGTCGACACGGGCGATTCGGCCGCGAAGATAGGCAAGACGCAAGACGCCATGAAGGGCGCGTCGAATCAAACGAAAGAGGTTGGCAGTTCGTTCGGAAAGTTAAAGGGCGAATTGGGGACATTGTCGCCGGCATTGGGCCAGGCGTCGCAAGGCGTTGGCGCATTGACGCAAGCGTTCAACATCTTAAAAGCGAATCCGATCATTGGCGTTTTCGCATTGTTGGCCGGCCTTGTTGTTGCCTTATTCCAAAAGTTCAAACAAATGGAGGGCGTTTCCGATGCGTTGGGTAAAGCATTCGGGACCTTGTCCGGCGTTTTCAATAAATTCATAACGGGTATTTTGACGCCGTTGATCGACGGGTTCGTCAAAATTACCGAATTGGTCACGGGCGGATTGATTTCGGTTTTGTCCGCGTTGGGCGTGACAACCGAAAAGACGGCGCAAAGATTCGGTGAAATAACGGAGGCCCTGGACGATTTAGAAGATGCGCAAAGGAATTCAGCCATCGCAACGGCCGAAGCAAATCGCAAATTGCAAGATGCGCGCGAAATTGCCGCCGATGCAAACCTACCCGTCCGCGATAGAATTGCCGCATTGAAAGAGGCGGCCAGGATTGAGAAAGAGGAATCATTAAAGGTGATCGAGATCAACCAAACGAAAGCCAGGTTGACAATGGAGGCAATGGCAATGGAAATGGGCGCGCGCGGTGATTTGATTGCAAAAATCCGCGAAGGTTCAATCGAACAATTGAAGGCGGCCCGTTTGGAATTGCAGAACATGAAAAATGTCGACAAAGAAAAATTGTCGGCAATCGACAACATGATCATTGCCGCGGAGAATGAAGCCGCGTCAATGTCGAAGATTTCCAAAAAAACACAATCGCAAATCACATCGATTGAGAAAGAGGAAAGGGACAAACGTGTTGAAGCGGCGCGTAAAGAGGCAGAAAGGAAACAAAAGATTTTAGAAGAAGAAGAAGCGCATCGCAAATTGATTGCCAAAATCGAATATGAAACCAGGAAAGAGATTGAGGAAAACCGGTTACGTTTAGCGGCCGAAGCCAGGGAGCAAGAGAAAAAACAATTAGAGGCGGACAATGCCGAAATGGAAAGGTTGTTTAAAGAGGAAAACGACCGATTGAATAAAGAGATTGAAAAGAAAAATGAAATTGCGAAAAAGGAAAAAGAGGCGGCCGATGCGGTTTTGTTATTGGAACAACAAAAGCGCGACACATACAAAGTAACCGGCGAAGCATTGGGCGCATTGTCCGATGTTGTCGGAAAACAAACCATTGCCGGCAAAGCGTTGGCCGTTTCGCAAGCGTTGATCAATACATATTTGGGCGTCACCGAAGTATTGCGGAATAAAACAATAATTCCGGAACCATTCGGAACGATTCAAAAGGTTGCATCGGTTGCCACAATTTTGGCGTCGGGGTTCAGCGCGGTGAAAAATATAACCAAAACGCAAGTTCCCGGTGGTGGGGGCGGTGGGGCCGCAACGCCTTCGATGGGTGACGTTGCCGCACCGGTAACGCCGCAAGCGACCGCGACAACATTGTCAGCGTCGACAATTCAAAACATTGGCAATGCGGCCGCCGGTGGGGTGAATCGCGCGTATGTTTTGGATTCCGACGTCCGCAATATGGATGAAAGGAATTCACGTTTACAAAGGGCCGCCCGTTTAGGATAAAACAATAAAAAATAATATTATGAAAAAATTACCCGTTTATGAAATGTTGATTTCCGATGATCCCGAATCGGATTTGGAAGTCGATTTCATTGCATTGGTCGACCGCCCGGCGATCAAAAAAGATTTTGTAAAGTTCAGCGAAGATTTTGTCGAACCGGCAAAAGGTGAACGCGAAACCGATTTCATTCCGCGTTGCATTTCGTACGTTGTCAGCGAAGGAAAGGACGTCGGACAAGCGGCCGCGATTTGTAATTCCATTTGGGAACAACATTTTGCCGAAGCGGATTCCTGGAATGACTATCCCGAAGCGGCCGTCAACAATGCGAAACGCGCGTTGAAATGGGCAGATGAAAACGGATGGGGTGAATGTGGCGAACAAACCGGAAAGGTCCGGGCGAATCAAATCGCGAATAAAGAAAAATTGACGCGTGAAACAATTGCCAGGATTAGCGGATTCCGTCGTCATCAACAAAACAAAGATGTTCCGTATTCCGAAGGATGCGGCGGCCTTATGTGGGACGCATGGGGCGGCGAAGCGATGATCGATTGGGCCGAACGCAAATTGAAACAAATCGATCGTCAATCGTTCAAAATCCAGGATGAGGAAAAGCGTATCATATCCGGTCCGTTGATGATTGCAAATCAACGCATTTACCGGAACGATCCGGAAATGGGCGAATATGAAGTTTTCTTTTCACCGGAAACGATTAAGAAAATTGCTATCAAATTGGCAAAAAAGGGATTTCACAATAACGTTAATTTGATGCACAATTCCGACATGAAGATTCCGGGCGTGACATTGTTCGAAGTTTTCCAATCGGACAAAGCCAGGGGGATTCGTGCAATGAAAGGATTTGAAGATTTGCCGGATGGAACTTTATTCGGTTCGATGTTCGTCGAAAATGACGTTGCCTGGCAATTGGTAAAGGATGGAATGGTTAAAGGATTCAGCGTCGAAGGTAATTTCGGAATGAAAAAGAAAGATCAATACGACGAGCAATTCGAAAAAATAGTTGAAATTTTAAATTCAACAATGTTTTAAATTATGCCACAATCAAAAAAGAATTATCACATGACACCACGCGAAGCAGTCGAAACAATCAGAACAATGATATTCGGCGACGTAGTAAAGCCGGAACCGGTATTGCCGGCGTCCGGAGTTGTTGCGCCAAAAGTTGCGCCCGAATCCGGCGTAGAATCAAAGTTCGAAGATTACAAATTGAAATCCGGCGCGGTTGTTTCCATTGACAAATTGGAGGTTGGCGGATCAGTAACATTGAACGGCGAACCGGCACCCGATGGCGAACATGAGTTCGAAGATGGAACCAAAATCGTTGTTGCCGGCGGTTTGATCACCGAAGTAAAGAAAGCCGAAGTTGCGCCCGTTGTTGAAGTTGAAGTCGAAGCAATGAAAAAGTTGCCCGGTAAGTTCAGCGAAATGGAACAAGTATTCGCGGCCGCGAAAACTGACATCGACGAACTGAAGCAAACAATCGCCGATCAAAAAAGCACTATTGAAAAACAAGCCGAAACATTGAAGCAAATGTTTCATTTGGTTGAAACCATCGCGAATTCATCCATTCAGCAACCGACCGAAAAAGTAAAATCTTTCGAGGAAATGTCACCATTGGAAAAATTCCGCGCACAAAAAAACTTTTAATCAATGGCATTAAAAATTAAAGACGGCGTTGAAATTTGGGCCTATGGTCCGAAGTCAAATCCGTTCACATCGGAATCGAATTTGAGCCAGGACCAATTGGAACATTTGAAACAAAGGTTCCCGGACGAAATCGAGGAAGTAAAAGAAACAAAATCATCAAAAACTAAAAATCAATAACAATGGCAATTTCTGCAACAATCGTCGACATACGCGGTAAAGCATATGAACCCGTACTCGAAGAACTTTTATTCGAAAACAAAACCATTTCCGAAGGTTTGGTTTCTTTCGAAAGCGATGTAAAGAACGAAACAATCTTCACCGAAAACGTTAACGCAGTAACATTGCAAGCGTTTTCAAGTGGCGCGCCAACAAGCCAGGGTACCTTTACTTTGACTGACACCGCGGTGACACCTACAAAGGTGATGTATTATCATGAGTTCGATCCGAATTCCCTTCGCCCTTCACGTTTCAAGCGTAGCATGAAACCCGGCGCATGGGAAATGATGTCAACCGAATTCGAAAGAACAGTTTTGGCCGCCTATGGTAAAGAGGTTTCACTCGATGCCGAATCAAAGTGGTGGACCGGCGTAACATCCGCAACCAAAACCGCAATTGCCGGCCTTACACCTGGCACCGCACAAAACCAGGTTGGCGCAGCGGAACAAACATGGGCAGCCGCACAAACCGCAACCCAATTCGATGGCGTTGTTGCGAAAATGATTTATAACAACGGCGCATTGGGAACCAGGGTTAAAGTTGCCGGAACAACCATTTCAAGCACAAACATCAACACCGAATACGGCAAAGTTTACGCCGCGATTCCGGCCGTTGTTTTGGCTCAAAATGAAAAGCCTTTCCTTTACGCACCTTATAGCCACAAACAATTCATCAACATTTTCAATGTTAATGCGACCTATCGCGATTTGTTTGCGGTTGACATTAAGGCCGACAAATATTTTTACAACGGAATCGAAATCAAATTCGTTCCATTGCCCGAAAATTGCGTGATCGCCGCGTTGCCTTCAAACTTGATTTGGTGCACCGATTTGGTTGCCGACATCAACAAAATGGAGATCAACAAGATTGCCAACAACCGCGAAGATATGTTCGTGAAACACATTTTCACAATCGCCGCACACGTTGCAAGGCAAGCGAACAACGTACTTTATTTGGGTTAATTGATTCAATAACGGGGCCGGAAATATCCGGCCCTAATTAAAATTTTAATACTATGCCGTGTAGTTTAACACAAGGTTACAACCTGGATTGTCGTTATAGTTTCGGCGGCGTGAAGGAATTGTACGTTATTGAATTCGAAAATGTTTCAGCCATAACAGAAGTCGCCGGCGTTATAACCGTGATCACAAAGGTTGCAACAAAGACATTCAAAAAGTACAATTTGATCGCGCACACCGCTGAAGCCGACGAGGCATTCGCAGGCAATCGCGAAATGGGAACATTGACAAACAAACAAACAATCAAATTCCCCATCAATAAAATGACAACCGCCGTTCGCAATGAATTGTTGTTGTTGGCTCAAAATCGCTTGATCTTCGTTTTCGTTGACGAAAACGGAACGGGTTGGATGTATGGCCGTGATTATGGTTTAATGATGGACACATCCGCAAATAAGACCGGCAAACTTTTGGCCGATCGTAACGGGTACGAATTGGTTTTCAGCGGTGACGAAAAGAATTTGGCCTATGAAGTCAATTCAACCGCATTGGGAACTTTGACAACATAATTTCATGTTGTGGGTTACACATGATTCCATGAGGGGCCGCCAATATTATGGCGGCCTTTTTCATTTCAACAAACGTCTATTTTTTGCCACAAGATAACATGATCGTTTACACTATCGGGCAACAATCGGAAACCATTGTAACGTTGAATGAATCAACGACAATTACGAATCCGTATTATTTGTTCATATTCGAAAACGTATCAACAAAGGTTCAATATAAGATCATTGTAAATTCCGCGTCCGATACAAGTGAATTCCCGGAACGCGCCAACATATACACATTCAACACAATTACTTTATTCGCAACCGCGCAAGCCGGACAATATTCATATGAAGTTTACGAACAAAGTTCAGCCGTCAATCTTGATCCAACGGGATTGAATTTGGTTGAATGCGGCAAAATGAAATTGAATCCGGCGGCCAATATAACAAAGGAAGGATATGAACCCGAAACGACATATAAAGGTTACGCCGGATAAAACCGACGGGGACATTTTGGAAATTGGATCAATGGAATTTGCCGATTCCAGGATTCCCGTTATGGAAAAAAAACGGGGATTGAGTTATGTTCCATTCGGGGACCGGAACGATTATCCAGGGTATTTACTTTGGTTATATAACAAGTCAGCGAAACACAACGCGATCATCAACGGAAAGTGCGTTTATATTTTGGGCAATGGGTTGACAACCGATTCCGAAGCCGGAAAGGTATTTTTGCAAAAGGCCAATGAGAAACAATCATGGGACCAATTGATGAAAATCGCATGTTTGGACATTGAGAATTACGGCGGTTGTTATTTCCAGGTCATTCCAAAACTTGCCGGCGGTTACAACATTTATCATATGTCATATGATAGAATCCGGACCAATGAGGCGAACGATTGTTTTTACTATCGTAAAAAATGGCAGAATACATGGGAACAACCGGAAGCCGAATATCCGGCGTTTCATCCTGGATGCACAACAACATCGATATTTTATTTTAAGGAATACCGATGCGGAAAAAATCCGTACGCGTTGCCTTCATGGGTGGCCGCGTGCAATTGGGTTGAATCCGACATCGAGGTTTCACGTCACACATTGACAAACGCGAAAACCGGATTCAGCGCGTCGAAGTTTATCAATTTTTACAACGGCGAACCCGAAGAGG
>Ga0315901_10004701_pt1 | contig 16911 bp, 14 predicted proteins | sample LakEriMetagenome_10_FD_203761 | JGI IMG/M metagenome (GOLD analysis project Ga0315901, IMG submission 203761) | Freshwater fungal communities from buoy surface, Lake Erie, Ohio, United States - Buoy 2 MA116 | ecosystem: Environmental > Aquatic > Freshwater > Lake | place: USA: Lake Erie, Ohio...
AAATTTACGAACCTTCTCTGCAAATGAATTGAGATCACCTTCCATGCAGCCTCCAATCGTTGTCGGTCACGACTGGTTCTTGCCATTGAGCTGGCCATTATTTCCAACTGTATCCTCGGGAGGTCACACCGGGCAATGGGCACACCCGAGTCGGTTTCAATAACCCAAAGCCTCTTTGAGGAAAAATTCTTGACTTGACCTTTGATCCCCACTCTTTCCAAAGCATTTTCAGAGAATCATAAATAATCATTTATATGCCGACCTATTCAACTTCAATGCGAACCTTCAGTCCCGCCGTTTGTGCAATATGCGCAAGAGTTGCCAAAGTGATCTTTGCGTCCCCGTGCTGAAGCTGTGAAAACTAAAAAATGACACCGGACCAGAGGTCGCGAAAGAACTCCGCTACAGGGAGAACCAGCACACCGTCGCTGGTTTCACGCCGCATGGATTCATGACAAACAATAATCCTCTTGAGGCCTGGAATCTGCTCATCTGCCAAGGCGCGGAGTCCGCGGAAATCACTTTTCGAAAGAGTCTCGGTTCCCTTGACTTCGATGGCCGCAACTCCGCTCCGATGTTGAACGACAAAATCGACCTCGTAGTGATCCACCGATCTCCAGTAAGACAACTTTGCCTTGTTTCGCGTAGAGTTGATTCTCGCGCGCAGGTTTTCATGCACCAGTGTTTCAAGCGCCACGCCGTACTCGGGGGTTCCTTTCCTCAATGAGAGACGCCCGAGGAGAGCATTTGCGATTCCCGGATCGAAAAAGTAGAACTTTGCACTCGATACAGCCTTGCGTCGCTCAGTTCCATCAAAGCAGGGAAGGAGATGACCCACAAGCGTATCCTCGAGCACCTGAAACCACGAGCGGCAGGTCTTTTGATCAATTCCTATGTCGCTCGCGATTTTTGAGAACACAACCTGTTGTCCCTGACAAAGAGCACTCGTCTCAAGAAAGCGTTCAAAGTCAGCAAGCTTGCGTGTGATCGCCTCGGCGACAATCTCTTCTTTCAGGTAGAGGTCAACATATGAATCAAGAAGAAGCGCTCTGTTTTTTGCAAGTAGAACAGATGGCAGGGTTCCCCACTGAACCTGGTCCTCTATGGTCAAGTTTGTATCAGAAATTTCATCGGTGGTTAGCCCGTGAAAAAGTACGCGCGCGGCACGCCCGCCAAGCAGATTGATGTTTTTATCGCGATGGAGCTTTCGAGCGCTGCTTCCGGTGAGGATGAATCTCGCATTTGGAAAATCGGTCAGGATATTCTGCACTGCGGCGAGTACCTCCGGAACCCGCTGAACCTCATCGATCACGATGATTGTTTTCTCGGTCGTGTCCTTAAGAACAGGTCGAACACGCTCCTCCAGTCGCTCTGGGTGTCGCAAAAATTCTCTGTATATTTTGGCGTCGAGAAGGTTAAAGGAGATGGCGATGCCTTTGAGTTGTCGTCGAAGGTAGGTGGTCTTGCCGGTTTGGCGAGGTCCCAACAAAAAAATGCTCTGGTCCTCTAGTAACTCGTCTAATCTCAATTTCCGGAATATTTCTGGCATTTTATCTATATCCATAGGGAATAGGAATCCGCAAAAGTACCAATTTCATGGTAATAATATCACACCTTGATCGCCGTTTCAATTGTTATAACATTCCAATAATACTTAGAATTATGTGTTTTTCGGAGATTCCATTTCTCTCAATCAGACCGCTGAATTGAAAACCTGGGCTATGGCCGGTATTGAAGAAGCAGAAATAAACGACCGACATTCTCTCTGCTCAGGGCGCTACAGCTCCCCTCGCTGCGCGGCCCCGCGGGCCATGCTTTCCGCACCGCCAAGCCTGGCAAACCTACGACGCGGCAAAAATCAGATTTTTTCAGACCCCGAAACAACCGCGACTCAAAGGTCCGAACTAAGATCAAGTCGATATATAGCTTCTGAAATTCGCAGGGATGACCGCCACTGCAATGTGAAGAGCGCCCGCCACAAATCGCCGACGCTAACGATTTGGAGAAACCGTCACTGGGCATACGCTTGATGCCTCGTCTACATCGGATACAAGTCCTATCGCTTTGCAAGTATACCGTCAGCGGATATTTGGAATCGAACCCCAAATGTCTGCGAAAATTTCAAGCAGTGGTTCATCATAATTCGTAGCTGCTGACGCACTTGTGATGACGACCTGCCTGAGCTGATCTTTTGGATAGGCTTTTTTTTCGAAAGCACTTCTGCGCTCAAGTTCTTCAAGGCGCAGCGACTGATCTCTCTGCCATTCCAAGAAACTCTCCTGTGATAATTCAACACCAACCGTTGAAAACACACAGCCTGGCAGTTGCTTCTGGCTTTCGCGCTGTTTTTCTTCTAACACGCGAATCCATTCTGAGTAAAACTTACAAACATTTGCGATCATGCCCTCATAAAAATGTGATGCCAATTGAGCACCGAGTTCTGGTGATCCACTCATCGTGGGACGGGCATCCAGTCCGTCGACCCGAATTAAACCGAGATTTTCCAAATCAAGCAGGTACTTTTCGAGTGACGGTCGATTGATTCTATTCTTGTTGGCTATGTCTTGGGCAGACTGATCTGTTGAGCAAAGACCCATGAAAAATGCAAAATGACCGAGATTTGCGAGTAGAAAGTCACTCTGCTCAGCGGTCAGTTTGAATTTTTCAGTCTTCATTTCCTTGGTCAGTGTCTCGATTTCAGATAACGAGACGTCCAAGAATTCACATATTCTTAGTAAACGGGTCAATGACAGGTCTTCCTTCCCGAGAATCCGCTTCACTGTCGGAACTGAACAGTCCAAGTGGTCTGCGAGCTGCTCGAAAGTTTTCTTTTGATTCTTTAACAAAGTCTTCAGGACGATCTTTATTTTTTCCGATCCGAAATCAGTCATCTGTACTTCACCTTAAGTTCATGTTTCATTAAAACCGAATCGATGTGTTCGGCCTGTCTCCAAATAGCAACATAGTTTTTTTTAAAAAAGAAGACTTTCGCCGGTATCAAATTCTGAACCCTCTTTGGCACACCTGAGATCATTTCGAAGATTTCCTAGATGCCAAGGTGAGCGAAGACTAGAAATCACGTCGCCCACAGTTCGACAAATAACCTAGATAAGGTTTCATTTCTGCCCTGGGAGATAAAAAAAAGACTTTATTTATTCTCCTAAAAGGAGTATTCCATACCCATATAAATAATAACAACAATAATTATGGGCATTTATTATGCAATACCTACCTCGTACGGCGGACAATCAACTGCAGCACTGGACTGAGCAACAGGAACGCAAGCCGCTTGTTTTACGTGGTGCAAGACAAGTCGGAAAAACAGCTCTTGTCCGCCGCCTCGCATCCACTTCAAAACTCACGTTGTGCGAATTAAACTTTGAGAGACTCCCGCGATTGCGTGCTCTTTTTGAAAAAGCGGGCGATCTTTCTCCGCGGACGCTTCTCCCACAAATCGGAACTCTTCTTGGAACAGATATCAACATTGGGCAGACGTTGCTTTTTTTTGATGAAATTCAGGAGTGCCCGCAAGCGATCACTTTCCTAAGATACCTTTATGAAGACACGCCCAAACTACACGTCATTGCCGCCGGCAGTCTACTTGAGTTCGCTCTGCAACGGGTTTCAACGCCAGTCGGGCGTTTATCATTCACATACGTGAGACCAATGTCTTTTGAGGAATTCCTGATTGCCACCGGACGTTTCGGTCTCAATCAACATCGGCCTGCACTCGAATTTGAGAACAAAATGTCTCAAGTTCCAGAGGCGATACATGATGCACTGAGGGAGGCTCTTCGCGAGTACTTTATCGTGGGTGGCATGCCGGCCTGTGTTGCAGAATTTCAAAAAACACGAAACTTTTTCAAAGTGCGGGAAATTCAAAATGACATCGTTCAAACCTATTTGACCGACGTAAGAAAATATACAAAAGGAGATGCACAGATAATAAATGTCGGCGAGGTTTTGTCCAATACGTTTTCGTTTGTCGGCAAACAGATCTCATACACTGCGCTTGGACACGGAGATGCCATCAAACGAACCAAACAGTCCATTCATCTTCTTTCACAAGCTCAACTTGTGAGCCTTGTGCGTGCGTCGAGCGCCGGCAAGCCACCACTTGCTGCTGAGACAGATGACAAAACCTTTAAACTTGTCTTTCTTGATATTGGCTTGGGTCAAGCACTTGCAGGAGTCAACGTGAAGGATCTTCTCATGGCGGACGATCTGGTTGCAACCTACGAGGGTCGTCTCTCCGAGCAGTTTGTTGGCCAGGAACTGCTCGCAGGCAGCCATGGTGCATCGGAGGGTGGACAGTTGTTTTACTGGAAACGACATGCTCACGGTTCGTCGGCTGAGGTTGACTATCTTTTATCTAGAGAAGGAAAAGTCATCCCTGTTGAAGTCAAATCAGGGGCATCTGGTCGTCTAAGAAGTCTGCATCTTTATCTTGATACATATGGAGGTCAGGGACTCTGCCTTCAAGATAGGAACCGCTGCGAAATCAATAGAAATGTTCAATTTCTTCCGCTCTATTCTCGTCTATGAATTCGCAAGGATAGACCGTTCAGATGAATCCAGAACTCATCGGCAGTCAGCGTCCGACGTGTCCATTTTTGAGTTCCACTGAATCTCAATGAGTGTCAACTCCTTTGCTCTTAACTCGTTTGTTACTCATGGACTCTCTTTCAAGCTTTTCAATCAATTCATGAATGCCAACAAAGATTATGTTGTAACCCAAACGACAAGCCTGATTTCCAAGGGAAGTGGCAAGAGCAACTTGTTTAACACCCCCCTCGACTGAAATATTTGAGCGAAGTGAGTAAAACCTATGGTGCAAAAGGTTCAAGCCTTTATTTATCGTAAAGCTTTACCTGTTAGTGAACTGCTCGTCTTCTGGAGCGACGTCACTCAATGCTATCAACTTGTTCGAGGTACTCTTGAAGCCAACGAAGAGCCCGAAGCAGCTGTGCTTAGAGAAATTAAAGAAGAGGCAGGGCTGACAAATTTGTTTATCGAAGGCAAGCTTGGAGAAAAGACTCTCCGAATCAGAGGCGGTCCTAAACGGGAAGGGCCGTTTGAAGACCAGGTTCACCATGGCTTTCTTATTCGTCCAGTGAGCGAAGTAAAGGATCGTTGGACACACATTGCCCAAGACTGTGACGCAGAGAGAGGCCTTGCTTTTCATTTCTCGTGGCTCCCAATTGATGAGAATCTTGAGCAACGAATTTATGATGACTTTAGACCTTTTATAAAAGCTCTTTGCCAGCGCACATGACACCGTGAATAGACCACCACATAAAATTCCGGATACGAAAGAAACAGACGAACCTCTGTCGGCTTTGGCATACCGACGTCAAGGGCCAAATTCATCTGACTTACGACTGCTGTCGATAAAGTAGAAGACACAAAGCAACATGCAAATACGTTGCCTTCATGGGGCGTGAATCTCTGATGCGGTGAGGATGGTTCCCAAGCCCTTGCTAACTGGCTACAGTTTCGCCCAGCGAAATTCGAACATCTAATAGAATCCGCCGACGGCTGATATAATCTCTGCAGCAAAACAATCAAAATAAGATGATGCTGCTAGCATTTAATGCAAGATTATATTAAGTTGCCGATTCTTTTCGGAGGCATAAACATGAGGTTATTTTTGGTGCATTGTGGGTTCTATGATGCTGACATCTGTGGCGGGCTTTATGAGAGCCATGTCAATTTTTTTGTTGCAGCTGATAGCCCAAGTGATGCGAGAATTCGGGCCAAGAAAATTCCTCAATTTATTTCGAAAAAAATGCACGTTGATGGCCTTCAGGAAATCCATTCCGTCGACGGATATAAAATCCTTCTTGAACACGATCCCTCACTGAACGAACGAACCGAGATCATCAATTACAAACACCGCGATTTAGCTCCTAAGCCGCAGACAGAGCAGGAATAAGACAATGTAAATATTCAAACCAATTGCGCAAAAATCCTGCGATTATCCTTTGAGTAGCGCCCACTCAAGCGTCGACGATAGCATGACTTCGCCGAATTCCACGTTCTAACCAAAAATGCTGAGGGGGGCCCTTTCAGTGTTTTCGCTCAGTGCGTGCTTTCAGTCTCTCAGCCTTATGGGAAGTCGGGTTAAAACACGTCCCGAAGACCCGACCCTCACACAACAAACACTTCACATCGAAGCATAGGAATGATAGCCACGTCTTTAACTCACGTTGGCTGAGAACACGGCTTCCCTTTTCTTCAATCTTTACTTTTGGATCAGTAAATGAAGCACATCCACCGCCATTCCTTTTTGAGACAGATGTGTCTGAGTTCTCTCACTTGCCTAACGACATTGCCTTGTCTTGGGATCACTCAAAGACCAGGAATTCAAAGTCTCACGAAAGGAATCAATTTCTGCTGTCTAAATTCAAAAATGAATATTGAATTTTGAACGTTTCTTTTAATATTTTTCTTTGAATCTTTATTCAGACTGGAGGACGCTTTGAAAAATCAATTTTGTCTGCCTTCGCTGGTGAGCTGCTTGGCCTTTTTCGTACTCGCCTGCTCGCCGGCCCGTTCGCTCATTCAGTCTGCACCAGCAAAAGTATCGAGCGTTGGTGTAGAGCAAGATCCGTATCTGTGGCTTGAAGAGATTGAGGGTCAACGGGCCCTTGAATTCGTCAAGGAACAAAATCTTAAAACTGTTGCCGCTTTGAAAGGAGATCCTCTCTTTCGCCCGACCGCCGACAACATCAAATCGATTCTTGCCTCCAAGGATAAGCTTTCATATGTGAATTTTTATGGAACGACGGTTTATAATTTTTGGCAAGATGACACCCATCCACGCGGCTTATGGCGGCGAAGCGGTCTCAATGACTACTTGTCGACACAAGGCAAACCACAGTGGGAGATTGTTCTTGATATCGACGCATTGTCGAAATCAGAATCTGAAAGCTGGGTTTGGAAGGGCGCCACGTGTCTTCAGCCCGAATATACAAGATGCGTGATTGAACTTTCGCGCGGTGGAAAAGACGCCAAGGTCATCCGCGAATTTGATACCGCTTCAAAGTCATTTATCACGCAGTCACCTTTTCAATTGGATGAGAGCAAGAGCGATGTGAATTGGATTGATATCAATCACCTGCTGCTTTCTGCAGATTTCGGTGAGGATTCGGTGACCAGTTCCGGATATCCGCGAACGACTCAAATCTGGAGGCGCGATGAACCACCGCGTCATGCTCCGGTGATTTTCTCGGGCGACAAAAGCGATGTTGGAATCTGGGCCAATCACTATACCCATGGCGACATCTCGACAACGATCATCACGCGCGGCCTGACGTTTTTTACGTCTCAGTACTTTCGTGTCAATCCTGATCTGTCCACCACACGCCTTGATCTTCCTGAGGACACCGAGGTGCGCGGATATTTCAAAGGTGACCTGATTGTTTCACCTCGCACAGACTGGGCTATCGACGGACGGATCTTCAAAACAGGCAGCGTCGTTATTTTCAACATGAACACCAATAGGCCCACTGATTTATTGCTGGAACCCAACGCTTCAACGTCCATCAATGATCTCACCGTCACAAAGAACTCAATTGTGATTGGCTTGCTTGAAAATATTGCCAGCCGCATCGTAGTTTTTGAGAAATCGGCAGCAGGCTGGACAAAAAACAATATTAATTTGCCTGGCGTTGGTTCTGTGAATGAAATCACCACGTCTTCCCAACACGACGACTTTTTCTTTGACTTTAGCAGCTTTTTGAAGCCGACCAGTCTGTTTTTTGCCAAGAAAACGGGGCGCAGATACGCTTTGGAGAACACGGCCTCATTGCCAGCGTACTTCAACGCGCAAGATCTGATCGCCGAACAACAATGGGCAATAAGCAAAGATGGAACACGCATTCCTTACTTTATTATTCACCGACGCAATTTCGAGCTGAACGGAAAAAATCCAACGCTGCTCATGGGCTATGGCGGATTTGAGGTCTCTCTGACCCCTTATTATTCTGGCAGTATTGGGCAAGAATGGCTCAGCAAGGGCGGTCTTTATGTTGTTGCCAACATCCGTGGTGGAGGCGAATTTGGACCCGCATGGCATCAGGCAGCGCTGAAGGAAAACAGACAGCGCGCCTTCGACGACTTCATCGCTGTAGCCGAAGACTTAATTCAACGGGGCGTTACATCGCCCAAGCACCTCGGTATTCAAGGCGGAAGCAACGGCGGACTCCTCGTCGGTGCGGTGATGGTGCAGCGTCCAGAACTCTTCAACGCGGTGATCTGTCAGGTGCCCCTGCTCGACATGCTACGCTTTCATAAACTGCTGGCAGGTGCGAGCTGGATGGGTGAATACGGAAACCCCGATGAATCAGGACCCGCGGCTGACGCGATTCGTGGCTACTCTCCGTACCAGAACGTTAAAGCAGGTGTTCGCTATCCAAAGATTTTTCTGCGCACGTCCACACGCGACGATCGCGTCCACCCCGGTCACGCAAGAAAAATGGCTGCTCGTATGATTGAGCAAGGCCATGATGTGCTACTTTTTGAGAATACCGAAGGCGGACACGCCGGCGCTGCGGACCTCAACCAACAGGCCGATGTTCGCGCGATGGAATGGATCTTCCTCAGACAACAGCTCAACTGAAAGACTCAAATTTCATGATCACAGATCCACTGCTTCTTAAAATCTCGACACTCTTATTTGCCTGTGCAGTGCTTCACACATTCTGCACCAAGCAGTTCAACAAATGGGCAAAGCGTTTTCCTGATGGCTCGGCACGGGAAAACCTGTTCCATTTCTTGGGAGAGGTCGAGGTTGTCTTTGGATTGTGGGCATTTCTTTTTCTTTTTATTGTTTCGCTGTATTCAGGCACAGATGCAGCCGTTCAGTATATGAATCAAGTCAATTTTACAGAGGCTGTGTTTGTTTTTGTGATTATGTGTTTGTCGTCTACGCGGCCGGTCATGCAGCTTGCGGAGCAATTGATTCGAGGAATTTCTCGATCCCTGCCGATTCCGCAATCGGTCGCGCTGTATGCCTCAACTCTCATTGTGGGCCCCTTGCTGGGGTCTTTCATAACCGAGCCAGCGGCCATGACCGTGACCGCCTTACTTCTCAGAAAAACCTTTTTTGCACAGAATGGCCTCTCCAAACGGTTACGCTACGGCACACTAGGACTCCTGTTCGTGAACGTGTCGATTGGCGGCACACTGACCCACTTCGCTGCGCCACCCATTCTGATGGTCGTAGGCCCTTGGAAATGGGATTTGTTTTTTGTCTTTAAAAATTTCGGCATTAAAGCACTTATTTCGGTCTTAATTGGTACGGCTGCCACATTGCTGTTTTTCTGGCGGGAACTCTCGGCCTTGCCAATCAGACCGAATGTCGAGACACGAGCGCCTGCGCCTGTGTGGCTCACGGTGACACACTTGGCCTTCATGGTTTTAACAATTCTCTACCACACGCAGGTCGCATTTTTTCTGCCTTTATTTTTACTCTTTCTCGGCCTGACAGAAGTCACACGCGAACACCAAAACCGAATAAGCATCAAAGAAGGTTTATTGGTTGGTTTCTTTTTGGGAGGACTTGTCACACTGGGAGGTCTGCAAGGTTGGTGGCTCAAAGACGTCGTTGCCGCACTTCAACCTCTGGCGCTTTTTTTGAGTGCAACAGGTCTGACGGCAATCACCGACAACGCCGCGTTGACCTATCTTGGCACACTGGTGCCAGACATTTCCGATGCGGCGAAAATTGCGCTTGTTGGAGGTGCCGTGGCCGGCGGCGGGCTCACAGTGATTGCCAATGCACCCAATCCTGCGGGCTACGGAATTCTAAAGGACAGCTTTGGAGACGAGGGAATCAGCCCGCTCAAACTTTTTTTGGCGGCGCTTCCAACCACGCTTTTATTTATGATCATCTTTCTGATGACAACCCACTGATCTCTCTTTGCGCATGCGCTATTTTCATTTTCTCAAAAAACCGGTATGCACCTGGGTCCAATAGCATGAACTCTAACGAAGGCCATATGCATGTTGACCCGAATTTTTTTAATCATTTTCACGGCATTGTTGACCCAACCCTCCTACGCGGTTTTTTTCGATCGACCCGATTATTTTCAAAACAAAAGTGTATACGACGAAGTAGAGAATATTATTGAAACTTTGTATGATACAACTATATCAGAACATGACCGTGAAGTTCGTCTTATTTTCAGAGACAAAAAACTTGTTCCGATTTTTAAAGCGCTCAAAGATGAAAATGAGAAAAATCTCAGAGCTTCACTCCGTCAGGAAGCGATCACGGATGCGGAAATTAACAGGATCCTCTCCGAGCAACCGACAATCGATGCTCTCAAAATGACGCTTGAGAATGACTTTTTGACCGGAACCGATAGGTACTACACGAACGGTCTCAAAATCGAACTCAGTTTCAATAATCCGGAATTCGAAAAATTCTTCAGGAAATTGGGTTTTGACCATAGTGATTTCTTTTTTCTCTGTGGCCAAAATATTTACAACACCTCGAACAATAACATTGGCACAAAGCGTCCAAACGAGCCGGCTAATGCAGGTCTTCTTTACTGCGGTGGGGCCGTCAATTCTTATAAGATCGACAAAGACAAAGCGCGTGCACGGTCCATGCAACGCATCGAAGCTCAAATTGGCACAATCGGGCGTGGCTCCTATGCCCAACAGGTTCAAAACGGTTTCCATAGGTTGATTGGAGACAAACAGATCAATTGGGATTTTCAAGTCGCTGACCGCTTTTACTTCAACGTCAATTTTCAAAAATATATGAAGGTCGGTGAAGGTGACATTTACGGCGACAGCAATCCTGAATACAACATCATTATTAATGGCGGCGGCAACGCTGGTTCACTCACAAATTTCATTAATGCGGGAATCGTTTTCAATTATAGGCTGATGGGGACTCTCATCGACATGTATGTGGGAAATAAAATGACTCCCAGCCTTGCCGAAGAGATTGCGATGATGAGCCCAGAGAACCGCTTCAAGCGTCTTCTCTGCAATAGCAATTGGAGTCTCAACCTATATTTTGGGGCCGATGCAAAACTGGTCTTTAACAATTACAGAATCGATGGCGACTCTGATTACTACACGACGACCGTGCCCTTTGTTGTCGACCTGAAAGCCGGAGTCGTCGTGCGGTACAAAAGAGTCTTCGTAGATTTAGGTGTTGTTCGCCGTTCGAGCGAATGGAACAACACCAACGGCAGGTCGGATGGACCTCCTCACTCCTACGGAATGCTGACAATCACCATCCGCTTTGACAACTTCCGTGACCTTGGTGAACAAGTGGCTTCGCCGATCCGTTGGATTGCAGATCCTGAGTATCGAAAGAAGATACTTGAAGAAAAGAAGATTCGGGATCTGATCGCCAAAGAAGGCTTGAACGTCGTCTTTGATTCGTCGGACCCTAAGACGCCGGCCAAGAAATTAGACCTAAGGTGTCACTGAGGCGGTCATTGCTCGCCAATTTAAACGAATTTTATGTTAGTTGAAAAATAGCCCTCAATCTTGCATCGGATTTTCCGATGCATAGATTTCGTGTCTGAATCACACTGATTGCATGCGGGGTCTGATATATGTTTGTTCGGGCTATGTTGATTGTCTCTCTTTTTGGTTGGCTTTCTGGCTGCACAAAATCCCTGTATTCCGAGCCCTCAAGTACAGATCCCTTAAATCTGACAGGTCAGACGGGACGAAATCTGACCCTTGAAATCAAAGGGCTGGAAGCCTCGCATACAAAATCAGATAAACACACCGTTTGCGCCATTGGACTGCCCGGAATTTCAAGTCTCAGCGAAAAGCAACTCTCCGACCAACTGGTCTGCGAGTCAAACGCCAATGCGGAGCAGCCATTTAAAATTCGCCTCAAGGATCTTCCGTACCCCGCATACATCACTATATTTCATGATGAAAACAACAACAGAATTCTTGATTTTGCAGATTTCAACATTATCGTCATTAAAGAAACAGGACCCGCGGAAGGAATCGGTGTGATCCAATCTGACTCGCCGGAAACCAATTTTTCAAAGCCGATCTGGGTTGAGGTCGGCGAAACCACCGCACGCGCAGACATGACGTATCAGGACCTGCCATTTTGGAAAGTAGTGAAGAAATATTCATGGGATGTCTTTTTTAGCCTTTATTTGGATTTAAAGCGCAAGGTGAATCGCGAGCCCAAAGAAAATTAAGATCCCCAGATGACAATTCTCTCCAGCGTCAGATATTCTTTTGTCCAACATGAAGACAATCTTTGCAAACAATCGTTCGTTTGACATTCCGACACTGGATGACATTCACAGTGCGGCATCTCGTATTCGTCCCTATGCACATCGCACGCCCGTATTGACCTGCCAGGCTCTCAACGAAAGCATAGGACATCAGATTTTTTTAAAATGCGAGAATTTCCAAAAAGTAGGTGCCTTTAAATTCCGCGGCGCTTGCAATGCTGTTTTTTCATTAACCAACGATGAGGCCCGGCGCGGAGTTGTTGCGCACTCCTCAGGCAATCACGCACAAGCATTAGCTCTCGCGGCCCGCATGCGCGGACTCTCGGCCTATATCGTCATGCCCAGCAACGCTCCGCAGGTGAAAAAAGATGCCGTTGCGTCCTATGGGGGACTGATCACTTTTTGTGAACCCACATTGGAAGCTCGAGAGTACAACCAACAAAAGATTGTGACAGAAACAGGAGCCAGAATTATTCATCCCTATGATGATGAGTGTGTAATTGCCGGGCAAGGAACCGCTGCCTTGGAACTCATCTTAGAGGTTCCGGACTTGGATATTGTCATGACTCCTGTGGGTGGTGGCGGGCTACTGGGCGGCACCGCGATCGCTGTTCGCGAAAGCTGCAAACACACGCGAGTTGTTGCTGCTGAACCTGCAATGGCTGACGATGCGGCGCGTTCCTTGTTGGCTGGAAAAATTATTCCATCGGTCTCGCCAATGACCATTGCAGATGGCCTTTTAACCTCGCTTGGAGAGCGGAACTTTGAAATTATCCGCACCTGCGTCGACACTATTTTGACTGTGTCTGAAGCTTCAATCATCAGTGCTATGCGGTTCGTGTGGGAGCGCGCGAAAATCATCATTGAACCATCAGCCGCGGTCCCGATAGCAACTCTCATGGATGGTCAAATGAAAGGCAGGGGACTGCGTATTGGCGTGATTGTTTCGGGTGGTAATGTGGATTTAAACCACCTGCCATGGGCAACATAGGCCAGCGTCTGGCTGCATATACTTTTTTTCGGACATTTTTCTCAATTTTTGTCTCAAAACACATTATTTTTAATATTTTCTTTTTCTTATAATATTTTTCTAAATTGAAGGTTTTTTTATCCGAATAAAACACGAAGGCTGAGATGGGATTTCGATTGTTCAGCCTCGGAAACCGAGTCCGTTTGTCCCATGAGCCAAAGGAGTCCTGCATGAGAAAGTTCAAATCGGCGCTTCCTGTCACATTCTCGCTTTTTGCTGCTGTATCGCTCAGCGTCCTCGCACAGGGCTGCGGCGCGAAAAGTGCAAAAAAAGCAATCGCTGCCATCTCATCGGAGAATCAATTTGAGTTCGGCTCACAATCGACCAGCGAGGCGATCAGTGCAGCCAGTGCAGGTGATAACGAGGGGTCGGCGGGATTTAGCCTCGCGTCCGATCTTGCAAGTCCAGTGACATCCGTTACACGCAGCTGCCAGGAGCAAGAAGACGGTTCTGCGGTGGTCACTATTTCTTCGGAAATCAATGTCGACAAATCGTCGTCTTCAGCCGTCGTTCAGCGTTCAAATAAACTGTCAGGAAAGAGCGAGGAAACTCGCACCTGGAGTCATCCATCAGGCGTCAAGTGCGCTGCAGACGGACAACGGGCAAAGGTGAGCCTGAAGTCGGACGCAGCGTCGTATTCGCTGAAAGTTCAAATGGAACGGTCTCGCACTCAAACAATGAGTCAAACAAACCTCCGAAAAAACACGACCGTGTCTTCTTCCCGTTCGTTCACGATGCAAGGTGAGCGGACAATCTCGGTGGTTTCCTACAGCGAAGATTCCCAGAATGACTACTCCCTGCAGGAAAAGAAAGTCTCCGGCAATATGAGCAGGTCGTTTTCTTTTGTCGACAAATCTGGAGCCACACAAACAGGTTCGATTTCTGGCTCAACCGTCGGAGATCCGATGGTCGTCAAGGTGAAGCGAGCGCTTTCTTCAAAAGAACTTATTTCGCGTGAAATCGTCTCAGGCACCAGACGCAGCACACTTGCGGATGGAACGATGATTGATACGAGTTTTTCGAATTTCTTAATGACAGGCGCAGGAGAAAGCTGCGAAGCCCAATCCGGAAGCCTATCGCTCAAATATCTTGATTCTGAAGGAACCGCGACCAAAACAATTTCTTGCTCGGCGAGTGAAGGAGCACTCTCATGCACCGACGAAGCAGGAGCTGAGGTCGAAATCGAAAACCCGTCCTGCGACCCCGCGGATGACAAATAAATAGGTGATTATCGAGGCTCACCAAGTATGGTTTGGCACTGTTGAGGCAATGCAGGCAGTGCGCCCGGTACAGGATTAGGATTATCCTGTCTCCATTTCTTTCTGGCTTCATACATCTGCCGCCATTCATCAGAAAACCACCACGCCAACTCTGCACCATCACAGCCGATGTCCGTCGGCTCTGGCTTTGGCTTGCAATTGGGGCTGCTGCCATCCGAAGGGCATTTTAGCCTCACATGGAAATGCTCGTGATGATCCCACCAAGGCTGAATTTTTGCCAACCAAGGTTTTCTGTTTTGTGAATTTTGACAGATTTTCCGTTTGATCGATGGATGAACAAAAATCATCTGCGTGCGCTGATCCGCAGCAGCTGCGCGCAACATCGTCACATATTTTTCATCCCAATTCGCACTGATAATGTCGTTAGCATCCGTGTCAGCAAGATAGTATTTTGGTAAACGCTCACGCTCCTGAACGGTCAACGGACGACTCAGGCTGCGTGGATCTTGCAGATATTCAATGTCGATATCGAGTCCCACCTGATGACTGGCATGATCCCATGTAAAGGGTCCTCCACGCGGCATTGAAACATCGGCCACCAACAAAGAAATTCCCGAAGGTCGAAGAGTCTTTCCTAAGTCCGCGACGTAGGAATGCGCGGATGAATGTCCCCAAAATTTATTGCGCGAGAGCTTGATGTATTGATATCCAATGCCGGTCTCCTGAGGTGCATGAGCACCTTGCAAACATCCCGCATTATAGCCACCAAAAATTTCCTGCCGTCCCAACGCAGGAGTCGTGATTTGTTCCCAGGGATTGAAAGAATCCGACGCAAAAGCAACGGAAGCGATCGCAACAAATAGTGCAGACAAGATATTTTTCATATGAGTGGATCTCCGTGCCTTGAGAATAAACACAGGATCCCGGAACTGCAAGACGCGCAGCGGTAAGTTGAGAACAGCCTTAAAACCTCAGTCATTCACTCCACGCGAATGAGGCTTCAATGACCGTGACTGGCAGCGGTCCCTCGTCGGCGCTTGAATGCGTTTGGTGTGATGTCTTCGACGGCCGGAACGGCCTCAAGTTCGGTGTGGCCTGAAAAATCAAGGTCCCACATATTAAACTCAACTTGACCGGTTGATAGACCATAAATCGCTGTGACAAGAGAAATATCCTGTGTTTGCAGCTTGTCCCTGACAATATGTGACTTTTTCACCAGTTCACGGGCGACACCCGAGGTATTGGCCTTCACAGGGCCCCGAAGAATTTTGTCGTTACTATTTGGCTTAAATGAGCCTAAATACGGTCTGATTTTTGCCACCAGTTTATCGAGATCCACTGACCCTGCGGAACGGCCGATTGGCGTTGTCAGAGCTGCTTTCACTGCACCACATGACTCATGGCCCAGCACAACAATCAATCGAGCACCCAAATGCTCAAGAGCATATTCGATACTCGCAATCGGCCCGGGATCCAGAACATGACCTGCCGTGCGAACCACAAAGACATCTCCCAAACCTTGATCAAAGAGAATTTCAGGAGGAACTCGCGAATCTGAACAAGACAAAACGATCGCAAATGGTTTTTGGGATGAACTCAATTCCTCGCGAGTTTTTTGGTCACGGCGCGGTGCCGACAACTTGTTTTCAACAAATCTGAGATTGCCTTGGCGCAAAAGCTCGAGCGCATCTCTGGAGGACTTTCCGGCGGGGACCTTTTGAGTTTCCGCTGGTTTTGTGTCAATCGTTTGACTCCGCGGCTTATCCCCTCCCAATGTTTTTGCTTGTTCGGCGTCAGTCACAATCGTCAAGTCGGGAGTGCGCGATCCCTGAGCCAATGCCTGCAGGCTCATAAGACTCAAGGCTGAAAGTATTCGAAGAATCGTTTTTGGTCTGCTCATATTTTTCTCCATCATTCCCTTCATTCTCAGAGTTAAAATCCGGAGATATTGCCAATCTTAGCATCTCCGCTCACTTCCGATTCACTCTCTCCCTCAAAAGGAATCACATCACGCGCGCGAAGATTAGACGGTGCCTGAGGCCTATGGGCAGGTTTTTCAGCAGTCTTCGACTTGCTAACGGTTCTTTTTGATGACTGATTGAGCTTTGCTGGAAATGAAGAAATGTTGGGGTGTTTGGGCAACCGATCAGCCGGCGACTCCACAGAGTGACTGTCAACTTTTACCATTTGAGCGATGGAATCTTTGAAAGACTGATCGTCTATACTCGGCATTGAATCAGCTTCAGTCATTTCAAACCCAGATTGCCATGCATCATCATGAAAGAGCAACGAGGTCAAAGCTTTTGAGTTATCTTCAATATCCTGAAACCGATTTAAAAAATCGCTCCTGAGTTTTTGCGAATCTTCAGCTGTTCCAGCAATAAATTTGGATGAACTCTCAAGTTGATGAAAGGTGCGTCCCATT
>Ga0315901_10004703_pt1 | contig 16901 bp, 15 predicted proteins | sample LakEriMetagenome_10_FD_203761 | JGI IMG/M metagenome (GOLD analysis project Ga0315901, IMG submission 203761) | Freshwater fungal communities from buoy surface, Lake Erie, Ohio, United States - Buoy 2 MA116 | ecosystem: Environmental > Aquatic > Freshwater > Lake | place: USA: Lake Erie, Ohio...
ATTGGGTCCGATTCGGGAATCTGACCCAATGCCTCGGCGAACATTCTCAATATCGGCCCCAAGGGATTCAGCTAAATTAGCGAGTTCATTCATAAAACTAATACGTGTTGCTAGCATTGCGTTAGCGGCATATTTTGTGAGTTCTGCCGAGCGGACATCCATCACCATTAACTTGTCGTGATGACGTTGGAAAGGCGCATAAATCTCTCGCATTACCGTCTCGGCATGTTGTGAATCTAGCCCCACTACAATCCGGTCGGGCCGCTGGAAATCCTCTACCGCCGCCCCCTCCTTAAGAAACTCTGGATTAGATACCACGTGGAAGGTGGTCGTCACGCCGCGGCGCTCTAGTTCATCGGCAATCGCTGCCCGCACCTTATCTGCAGTCCCTACGGGCACCGTTGATTTATCCACAATCACTTTTTCGCTTGTCATGAACCTGCCAATATTTCGGGCAGCACTCACAACATACTGCAGATCTGCCGAGCCGTCTTCGTCTGGCGGAGTTCCCACCGCAATAAACTGTACCTCACCAAAGGCGACTGACTCTTGAATATCTGTCGTAAACCGCAGGCGGCCTGCAGCCACATTTTTTCGGACCAACTCCAAAAGCCCGGGCTCATGAATTGGAATACCACCGTCTTGCAGAATCTTGATCTTGGCCGCATCAAGATCGAGACAGAGCACCTGATTTCCGGCATCGGCAAGGCAAGCACCTGTCACAAGGCCTACATAGCCTGTACCAATCATCGAAATTTTCATTAATTAGCTCTCCGGATAACGCGCTTTAATTTAACAAGGAATTATTACATTTCAGCGATTAGCAACTGAAGACCGCACCGAAGACGCCTGAGGCCGTGTCTGTCAGATCCGAAACTACGCAGCGGACAGATCGGTTGCATCAAACTTCAGCGTCTGGTCTTTACCCAAGAGGTTCATAAGCACGATCACGCGATCTCTCGCTACTGCTGAGACAAGCCCCTCAAGGCCAACAAAGGCGCCCGTTTTAATCAAAACCTTTTGTCCAACCTCAATGCCATGAACATTGAGTAAGGACTCAATACCACCTTCTTGCTGGGCTTTAGCAAAATCCATAATCGCTTTGCATTTTTCTTCCGCTAACACGGCAAACTCCATCCCAAACCGTACTATGGAGTTAACACCCGTTGTTGAACGGACTGGCGATAGCGACTGCTCTGGTGATGATGGCTGGACAAATATGTAACGGGGGAATAAAGGCTCAATCGCGACTTTTCGGCGCACTACTTTACGTACTAGTGGCAGACGCACCTGGTAGTTCTGGCGTAACAGGTTATCCTGAGCGACGAGCTCTAACCGGGGTTTGGTGTAAGCGACGTACCAAACGGATGCCACAGCCAATTTAATTCTCCTCATATTTAGGGCAGAATTTTACCCCGTCCACGGCCAGTTGATCACCCCTCATTTCCGAAAAAGAAAGACCTTATGCTTGTGCTAATAAAAATTCTGACCTGGATGGCTTCTCCCATCGGGTTCATGCTCTGGGGTGGTTTCCTGGGGCTTATTCTCCTGTGGTCAACCCGATGGAAGAAATCAGCAAAGTTTTTGATTGGCGCATCCATTATTCAACTTGCTATCTTTGCCTCCCCAGTTGTCTCAAACAGCCTGCTCGGGGCTCTCGAAGAGCGCGCCAGAGAGCTTGAACAAAACAACCAACAAGCAGAACTTATTCTAAGCGGCAACAAGTATGCAGCTATTATTCTGCTAGGCGGCGCAACAGCGCCAGCGAACCCACCTAAACGCCCTTATCCCGACCTCGGCGGCGCAGCAGATCGAATGTGGCATGCGGCCAGGCTTTATCGCCAGGGTCTTGCCCCAAAAATCATCATCACCGGTGGTCGCTCGCCAGGACTAGAGACGCGCAACGATATCCAAACCGAGGCCCAGGCGATGCGCCTGCTTTTAATTGATTTTGGCGTTCCCGATAGCGCCATGGTTCTAGAGGAAGGCGCCCGAAATACCAGAGAAAATGCGAGTAAAACTAAAGCGTTAATCGGTGAGCAACGGGTTGCTTTAGTAACCTCAGCTTTTCATATGCCGCGCTCGATTGCCACATTTAGGAAAGAAGGCCTGCTTATTGATGCTTTTCCGACTGATTTTAATGTCGACCCTGATGTCTCAGCGCTCTGGGATCGAATCTTACCAACATCTAAGAGCTTAAATGCCAGTGAAGTCGCGATTAAAGAATATATCGCCCTATTGATTGGCTATTAAAAGTCGTTATTCCATCAACCGGCAGCATATTCGAATTGATTTAAATCTATCAGAATACTGGTAATATAATATTAATTAAAATTTTGCTTACCTTACTCTTTTGAGGGTGTTCAATGTCGAATTACCTGAAGTTGCAAGCCCAGATCCGGAAGCTACAAAAAGAAGCCGAGTCGGTAAAGAAACGTGAGCTCGCTGAAACTATTTCGAATATCAAAAAGGCAATTCAAATCTTTGGCCTTACTGCCGCGGATTTGGGCTTATCGGCAGCCGGGTCAGTAAAACCTGGTCGTAAGCCAGTTAAAAGTCGGGTTGCGGATGCGAGAACGACCGCGGGAAAACGTAGAGGAAGGCCAGCAAAGAAGGCCGGGGCGGATAAACGCTCAATCGTCGCCCCAAAATACCGTGATTCGGCAACAGGCATCACCTGGACTGGCCGAGGCAAGCAGCCCAAGTGGCTCTCCGCTGCAATTAGCAGCGGCAAAACACTAGAGGATTTTAAAATTTGATTCTGGTCACCGGCGGGGCGGGATTTATCGGCTCTAATTTTGTGCTCGACTGGTTTGGTGGGGCGAAAGCTCAAGGCAACACTTCCGCCGAGCCCCTTGTTAACCTCGATGCCCTCACCTATGCGGGGAATCTAGAAAACCTTAGGCAACTCACGGGCAACGCGAATCATCACTTTGTCGAAGGCAGTATCAATGACGGGGGTTTGATCTCAAAGCTTCTTAATCAGTATCAGCCGAGGGCTATCGTCCACTTTGCAGCAGAATCGCACGTCGACCGGTCAATCCATGGCCCCGCAGCGTTTATTCGTACCAATATTGAAGGAACATTTAATCTCTTACAGGCTTCTCTCGCCTACTGGCGGGCTTTGCCCAGTGATCGTGCCAAGGCCTTTCGGTTTTTACATGTGAGTACCGACGAGGTCTATGGGTCGCTTGGCGCAAACGATCCTGCATTCACAGAGCGCACGCCTTATCAGCCCAATAGCCCCTATTCAGCAAGTAAAGCAGCCAGCGATCATCTAGTCAGAGCCTGGCATCACACCTATAGCCTACCGGTGCTTACCACCAACTGCTCCAATAACTATGGGCCTTTCCAGTTCCCTGAAAAACTAATTCCCCTTGTGATCACAAATGCGCTCGCCGGAAAGCCTTTGCCGATCTATGGAGATGGCATGAATATTCGCGATTGGCTATATGTCGGGGATCACTGCAGTGCGATTCGAGCGGTACTCGAGCGCGGGCTCGTGGGCGAGGTCTATAACATCGGGGGCTGGAATGAAATGCCTAATATCGAGATCGTGCGGCTGATCTGCTCAATTCTCGACCGCAGATCCCCAGAGACGGCCAAGCGTTATGGCGGGCGGCATGAATCACTTATCACTTATGTCACGGATCGTCTCGGACATGATCGCCGCTATGCGATCAATGCTGAAAAGATCGCCTCTCACTTAGGTTGGAAGCCAAAAGAAACGTTTGTAACAGGTATCGAAAAAACAGTGGATTGGTACTTGCACCACAGCGATTGGGTCGCAAACATTGCAAGCCGAACCGCAAAATGATTCTCGTATTTGGTAGCCAAGGCCAGCTTGGCCAATCGCTTCGGCAACTGATCGGTGAAGCACCAGAGCATGTATTTCTTACTCGGACAAGCGAAGACTTCTGCGGGGATATTACCGATACAGCAGGCATAACAGAGACCCTGATGAGCCTTCGCCCAGAAATCATTATCAATGCAGCAGCCTATACCGCAGTCGATAAGGCCGAGACCGATCAAGAGGCTGCCGCCCTATCAAACGCTAAAGCGCCCGGTGTTATTGCGCAGATCGCAGCAAAGCTAGGCTCTCTAATGGTTCACTACTCTACTGACTATGTGTTTGATGGCTCGGGCCAGAGCGCCTGGCGAGAAACTGACTCGTGTAAGCCCCTATCCGTGTACGGAAAAACCAAGCTCATGGGTGAACAAGGTATTGTTGCCGCCGGTGGCCGACATCTAATTATTCGGGCAAGCTGGCTCTACAGCCCCCAAGGCGCTAACTTTCTTACCACAATGCTTAGGCTTGGGCAGACACGGGAAGAAATCAAGGTAGTCTGCGATCAATGGGGAGTTCCCACACATGTTGACCTGTTGGCGAGCACAACCCTAGATCTCATTAACCTAGCAACCCCAGGATTCGGCTCCCCGAATCAAGAACCAATCCCATCCGGGATCTATCACTGCGCGCCTCAAGGCGAGACCACCTGGTTTGACTACGCAAGTCTTATTGTTAACACTGCCAAGACCCACGGGTACTGCAAGGCATGCAAGAAAATCACGCCAATACCCGCAGCGCAATACCCCACGGCTGCCCAACGACCTTTAAACTCCCGGCTAAACACCGAAAAGCTAAACTCTGCCTTGGGAAAAATTCTTAATCCCTGGGAAGAGGATGTTGTTCTTGCCGTAGGGCAATCTCTACTCCTCAACGAGGCTAGCAACGAACTATGAACATCTCTAAGCGGACTAAAGGCGTGTAACTCATGGCGACACCACGAAAAGGGATTATTCTGGCTGGAGGCTCGGGCAGCAGGCTACACCCTGCGACTCTAGCGGTATCCAAGCAGCTACTGCCCATCTACGATAAGCCCATGGTGTTTTATCCACTGGCCACACTGATGCTTGCCGGTATTCGGGAAATCCTCTTAATTTCCACACCACAAGATACCCCACGATTCGAACAACTCCTTGGCGATGGCCGTCAATGGGGTATCTCCCTGCGCTATGCAGTTCAACCCTCGCCCGATGGCTTAGCCCAGGCATTTATTATCGGCGAATCGTTTATTGATGGTGCTCCGAGCGCCTTGGTTCTCGGAGATAACGTCTTTTATGGGCATGATCTTGCGGCCTCTCTTTCGGCTGCTACGCAAAGATCACAGGGTGCCACCGTGTTTGCCTACCCTGTGCAAGACCCAGAGCGATATGGTGTTGTCGAATTTGATGCTAAAGGTAAGGCAATTTCTCTCAAAGAAAAGCCTAGCCAACCAAAATCGCGCTATGCCGTAACCGGCTTATATTTCTACGATCCAGGCGTAGTCGCACTTGCCAAACAACTCAAGCCATCTGCCCGTGGTGAACTAGAGATTACCGACATCAATCGACTTTACCTAGAGAGCAAGAGCCTTGAGGTTATTGTGATGGGACGCGGGCATGCCTGGCTCGATACCGGTACACATGAATCCCTTCTGGAGGCCAGCCAGTTCATACAAACAATTGAAAAACGGCAGGGCCTAAAAGTCGCATGCCCCGAGGAAATTGCCTGGCGCAAGAAATGGATCACCGATTCCGATCTTGAAAAACTCGCACGACCACTCTCAAAAAACGGATACGGAAAATATCTCCTCGATCTTCTCAACGATCGTATTTTTTAATATGTCGAGCATACTCAGCACAGAATCCTTAGGCCCCCTAAAAGAGGTCTTACTTATTAAGAATAAGGTCTTTGGTGACGATCGAGGGTTTTTTCTAGAGAGCTTTAATTCAAAGTCTTTTCAAGACGCAACGGGCCTTACTCCAATTTTCGTACAAGACAACCACTCGCGATCTAATAAGGGGGTGCTGCGGGGTATTCACTACCAGTTGGTACCTCATGCGCAGGGCAAGCTTGTTCGGGTAGCTAACGGAGCAGTCTTTGATGTCGCCGTGGATCTACGCCGCTCATCGCCGACCTTTGGGCAATGGGCGGGCTGCGAACTTAATGGCGAAAGAGGGGAAATGCTCTGGATTCCGCCGGGCTTTGGCCACGCATTTCTCGTGCTAGAAGATCGAACGGATTTTCTCTACAAAACAACAGACTACTACGCCCCACAATCTGAGGCATCAATTGCCTGGGATGATCCACAGATCAACATCGAATGGCCAAAAGGTTTTAAAGAAGAAAACATTACGCTATCAGTTAAAGACCAAGCTGCGCCGCAGCTGAGCGCTGCTCGCATTTTTGATTAACTGCGGCCATATCGATCTTCAAACCGCACGATATCGTCCTCACCCAGATAAGATCCCGACTGGACCTCAATTAACTCGAGCTCCACTAACCCTGGGTTTTCAAGGGAATGCCTCTCACCAACAGGGATATAGATCGACTGATTTTCACTTAACAAGCGCTCCGTCTCACCGAGCACCACCTTCGCTGTGCCACGGACAACAATCCAATGCTCCGCACGATGGTGATGCATCTGAAGCGAGAGTTTTGCGCCAGGCTTTACACGAATCCGTTTGACCTGATAACGCTCACCCTGATCTACTGAATCATAAGACCCCCAGGGTCGGAAGACCTCCCGATGACTATTCACCTCGGGTCGCTGATCTGCCTTTAGTCGATCCACGAGTTTTTTAACATCTTGCGCGTTATCTTTATGGGCAACCAATACCGCATCAGAAGTTTCAATCACTACAATATTCGTAACACCCAGCAATGACACTAGGCGATAATCGGCGTGTACATAGCAGTTTGTACTAGATTCCAGCATGACATCGCCCCGCGCTGCGTTTCCCGAGAGATCCTGCGGCTGAACTTCCCATACAGAAGACCATGCGCCGACGTCGCTCCAGCCGGCGTCCATTGGCACAAGCACTGCTTTTTTCGTTTTCTCCATCACAGCATAGTCAATTGAATCGGATGGACTTTGAGAAAACGCTGTCTTATCTAAGCGAACAAAGTCAAGGTCATTCTTTGCGGTTTTGAGAGACTCCTCACAGGCCTTGAGTATCAACGGACTGCAGCGCGCTAGCTCCTCCAGATAGGTAGAGGCTCGAAACATAAACATACCGCTATTCCAGAAGTAGCCCCCCTCTTTAAGATAGCGCTCCGCGGTATCCTGGTTCGGCTTTTCGACAAAAGCCTCCACTGAATATACTGCCGCCTTTTCCGTTGATGTTGCCTCTGAAGGACCTGCCGCCTTCACATATCCATAACCCGTCTCAGCGCTCGTTGGCACGATACCGAAAGTGACCATAGCACCAGACTCTGCAGCAGATAGGCCCGCGGCGATCGCCTGCTCAAAGGCCGCCCGATTCTGAACGATATGATCAGAGGGCAATACAAGTAATACTGGATCGTGGCCTTCGACCTGCTGATCTAGGGCGGCGATAGCAGCGACTGCAATAGCGGGGGCTGTATTGCGAGCAACTGGCTCAAGAATTAATGAAAGCGGTGAAACACCCGATTCCTTACACTGCTCTGCCACGAGAAAACGATGATCGTCATTGGCGACCACAATAGGCTCTAAAGGCAGAGCCAAGCCTTTTAATCGCTCCAGGGTAAGCTGGAAAAGTGTGCGCTCATCTGTCAAGCCTAGAAACTGTTTTGGCCGCAATGCCCGGGATAGTGGCCATAGCCTTGAACCCGATCCACCCGAGAGAATTACAGGAATAAAGTTACGTTTCTGCATGATCGTCAATTCTATAAAACCTTCCCCGGATTCAGAATACCATTGGGGTCCAAAGCAGCCTTAAGCATATGCATCAGATCCATCTCAACGGGGCTTTTATACCGCCTTGCCTCATCACGCCGAAGTTGGCCAAGCCCATGCTCAGCGCTAATGGAGCCATTCATCGCAATCACCCGATCATGAACCCGTTTCCGAATCGTATCCTCATGGCAACTTAAAAACTCTGCATAGTGCTGTCGACGTTGGGCAGCCTCAAGGCCTGATAGCCCCGCCACCGGAGTAACAGGGGGCGCTACGTTGTAATGCAAATTACCATCGCCAAAATGGCCGAAATTTACCAGCCGAATACCTGGATAGGCTGCCAGCATCTCTTGATTCATCTCGGAGATAAAACCCACCAAGGATGAAATTGGCAATGCAATGTCGTGCTTAATATGGGGGCCATCCTCGGCAGCGGCGAGAGTAATTGTTTCTCTCAAATGCCAGAGATTTTTTGCCTGCGCATAAGACTGCGCCACGATCGCATCCGAAATTACCGATTCTTCAAGTGCCTGCGCCATCACCTGCTCAAGCATTTCTGTCGCTGCCGCCTCTGATTCAGGGTGAGAAATCTCAAGTAAGACAGAATCATGGCTGCCCCCTACAACCCCAAGGTTAGTCGCATCTGTGCCCGCCGCGCCTGCGGCACCTGCTCCACTAATGATCTCCGCGCCGGCCTTTGCAATATCGGGAAAGTACTGGGCAACTAACTGGGTACTGACCGACGACATAAACTCAAATCCAGTCAAAGCCGCATCACAACGGGCCTGCGCGATCTCCAATAACCGCAATGCATCTGCGGGACAACTAACCCTAGCAAGAGCCGTCATCACGCCAAGAGGCTTTGGAAAAAGGGTTAATACGGCAGCTGTTATCAGGCCTAGCGTTCCCTCACTGCCAATGAAGAGATCGCGCAAATCATAGCCGGTATTGTCTTTTCTTAAGCCACGCAGACCATTCCATATCTCACCACACGCAGTCACAACCTCAATCCCTAGGCAGAGGTTGCGTGCATTACCGTAGCGAAGCACCGCCGTGCCGCCCGCATTCGTGGCAAGGTTGCCGCCAATCGTTGCCGATCCCTCCGCGCCCAGACTCAAGGGAAATAATAGCCCCATTGATTCGGCAATCTCTTGAACCTGCTTTAGGGTAATTCCCGCCTCAACGGTTAGAGTTTTATTGGCCGCATCTTGCGAGCGCACCCGCTGAAGTCTGGCAAGCGAGAGGATTACCTGCTGCCCACTCTGATCAGGAGTCGCACCGCCAGATAGGCCCGTATTGCCGCCCTGGGGAACCAGCGATACTTTGAGCCGGTTAGCTAAGCGAACAATCTCGCTGACCTGCTGGGTGTTACCTGGCAAGAGCACGGCAAGAGGCTTGCCAACATACCGCTTTCGCCAATCGGTTGAATAAGGCTCCAAATCTTGGGCGGAGACCTTCACGGCAGCATCCCCCAGAAGCGATGTCACCTGCTCTAAAAACTCTCCTGTCCGGGATTCGACCTCAGAATGCATAGTCAATCCCCCAATATTTAGAGTCGGGCGCGCGCCGACTACTTCACCCTGTTACGGTACTCTGCGGTACGGGTATCGATTTCGATCTTGTCGCCAATCTCAACAAAGGCGGGCACGGCAACCTCGAAGTTGGTCGGCGCAATCCGCGCAGGCTTCATGACCTTGCCAGAGGTATCGCCCTTCACGGCGGGCTCTGTATAGGCGACCTCTCGGACAACCGTTGTTGGAAGCTCCACGGAAATGGCACGGCCCTCATAAAACACTGCTTCACAGGCCATACCTTCTTCAACATAGTTCAAGGCATCGCCCATCGATTCACTCTCTACCTCGTACTGGTTGTAGTCAGAATCCATAAATACATACATTGGGTCTGCAAAGTAGGAATAGGTGACTTCTTTTTTGTCGAGCACGACAGTGTCAAACTTTTCGTCAGCTTTAAAAACGGTTTCTTGTCCAGAACCCGACAATAAATTCTTCATTTTCATTTTTACAACAGCGGAGTTCCGGCCTGATTTGTTGTATTCAGCCTTCAGCACCACCATAGGGTCTGCACCAATCATGACCACATTACCAACGCGAAGCTCTTGAGCGGTTTTCATAAAACGGACATCCAATATTAGTAAGACACTTATTCTATCCTTTTAGGCTCAGTTTTCAATCTTGGTGGGCAATCTTCCCCCGATCGTTTTAACCTCGTCTCAATCAATCCTGGCCCATAATCTCGCTCTCAAGAGACCGCTCCAATGCAAGCTGATGGCAGCGCAGATTAAGCCGCTGCTTAACCATGCTGTAGTCCCGCGCAAGCGCCTGCCAGGCTGCCGATATATTTTGCGCCTGCGGCCCGGAAGAACTATTCCAGGCCCAATGAAATTCACGCAAGGTTTTTAAGTCATCAGTGGGAATTATTTGATTCATCCACCCCAAGAGCTTCTCGCGGTGGACCGCCTGCACCTGACGGTAGGGCTGCCAGACAAACGGTGTTTGCCATGGCCCTGCGGCAGCCCAGTGGGCTCGAATAAAGGAATCCTCACCACGAACAAAATTGAGATCACAGCTCTGCAAAACCTCATCGAATTCCGACTGGCTTACCTCTAAGCCCTGCGGCCTCCAAATATAAAATGACTTAAACCCGAGGGGGAGTTTTTGCTCTAAGGCCTGCTCCAAGTCCTGCCAGGGCGCATCCTCATAACCAAATCCGAGCACCAGAAAGCAATCATCTTGAACAGCCTTCTCAGCCAAACGCGCTCGCCAGTATCGACGTCGCGTCTTGTCGATATGCCGCCAACTTCCGTGTAAGAGCCCGCCCGTTCGCGTTGAAAACCCAGGTATAAACCAACGCCTTCGCTTTGCTATCGGGCTATTTAGTCGGGGGGCTGGCGAGTGCCTTGCGTGCACCTCATCAGCCCAAGATTCAGTCGCGAGATAATCCAGTGTTAGCCACTGAACATCCATACTGCCCAGGCTTGACTTGCCCTTTTCTCGGCCACCAGCACCCCGTTGATACTCAGCCAATGCTTCGATGTAGCAGGAGGGAGGCTCACAGGCAAAGGCCTCAATTACGAGATTAGCGCGATCACCATCCTCAAAGCGATGAGAAAGGCCATCTCTAGCCCAGCGTTGTTCAGTCTCTTCCCAATGCAGAACCCTAACACCAGACTCTTTACTCACTGTTGTAACTTTATCGGCTTTAAGAAGAGCGAGGAGCACTTCCAATCGATCAATCACCAGGGTAACACTCTGAACACCGCAATTTCTTAACGCACAGCAGAGTCGCCAACAAAATGCAGCATCACCAAAATGATCGACCACGCGGCAAAATACAATTGCCGACTGCACTCGCCTCACGCTAGCCAAGTGCCTTTGTAATGACCTCCCGAACATCCGATGAGAGCTGCGCATCAGAAGCAACCCGCTCCAAGGCTTTCCGCATCAACGCCTTACGCTGGGGTTCAAACCGATCCCAGCGATCCAGGGCTCTCGCCATACGGGATGCCAGCTGCGAGTTTCTGCGATCAATCGCGAGCACCTGCTCAGCCCAGAGCGCATAGCCCTCCCCGTCTGCCCGATGAAACCCAGGCAGGTTCTGATGAAAAAACGCCCCAAGCACAGATCGGACTCGATTTGGATTGGTGGCATCAAATTTCGGGTGGGTTAATAAGCTCTTCACACGTAAAAGCGCTGTCTCAGATGTCATCGTGACCTGCACAGTAAACCACTTATCGAGGGCAAGCGGGTGACCGCCAAACTGCTCAAGATATAAGACTAGGGCATCAGCAGCCTCATCTGAGTCACCTTCAACTAAGGCTTGTAAGAGCGCGATTCGATCTGTCATATTCGGTGCCTGTCGAAAGCGCTTAAAGAGCTCAGACGATGGAAGCGCACCACCCAAGGCAAGCCAATGCTGGGCGAGGTTTGCGAGGCTGCGCCTACCTGCAGATGTAGGATCGGGTGAATAAGCGGCCTTTAGAGACGTTCTTACGGACTCATCAATCGACAATAGTTCATCTCTTAATCCAGTCGTCAGGGCGGCGCGCAACGCGTTGCGTGCTGCACGAATCGCCTGCGGATCAACAACCGGCATCTGCTCGGCCATATAAAGTTCCGAGGGAGGGGTTAGCATGGCCGCCTTGTAACCGTTATCCAACCCAGAATCTGCAGCGATTGCCTTAAGCGCGCCAATAATCGGCTCAAACTCCATCGATTCCATCGCACCAAGCATTAACCGCTGCCCAGCCTCCCAGCGGTTAACTGGGTCTGAATCGTGGGCGAGAAGCGTTAACAACTGGGCATCCGAATAGGGATACTCAAGCGTTACCGGGGCCGAAAACCCGCGTAGCAGAGAGGGAACAGGTCTTGCAGGCAGCTCTATAGAAATCTCTGCAGATTCATCATTAAGGATAAATAACTCCCCTTTAAACTCTCCACCCTTGCACGCGACGGGCGCCGTTTCAACAAGGTCAACCTCGGTCTGATTGGGCAATAAGAGACCAAAATTAATTGGAATGGGCAGCGGTTCTTTTTGGGGACTCGACTGAGAGAGTACCTGCTTAAATTGAAGTCGATAGCACGATTCTTCTGAGCTCCACGCGTCGGTGACCACCACACGTGGTGTTCCTGAGGTGTCGTACCAACGCATGAACTTCTCAGCATTCTTCTGCTGGTTGGCATCAAACATCGCACCCACAAATTCTTCACAGGTCACGGCCTGACCATCATGCCTGGCAAAATAGAGATCCATGCCACGCCGAAAGCCATCAATGCCAAGTACGGTCTGCAACATTCGAATGACTTCAGCCCCTTTTTCGTAAACGGTAGCTGTATAGAAGTTACGAATTTCTTGGTAACTATCGGGCCGAATCGGGTGCGCCATTGGGCCCGCATCCTCTGGAAACTGTGCAGCGCGAAGCACACGGACAGAATCGATACGGCGCAGAGCCTTCGCACTTTCCGCCCGCGTGGGGCTTAGACCCTCAGCAGCCATGTCAGAAGAAAACTCCGAATCTCGGAATACGGTGAGACCCTCTTTGAGCGTGAGTTGAAACCAATCTCGGCAGGTAATGCGATTACCGGTCCAGTTATGAAAATACTCGTGCGCAATTACCGACTCAATTCCGTCATAATCGAGATCGGTTGCGGTCTGCGGATCTGCTAAAACGTACTTAGTGTTAAATAAATTTAAACCCTTATTCTCCATCGCCCCGGAGTTAAAGTCAGGTACTGCGACCACCATGAACCGTTCCAAATCCAACTCAAGGCCATAACGTTTCTCGTCCCAGAAGATTGCACGCTTAAGCGAAGAAAGAGCAAAACCCGCCTGCGAGAGATCCTCTCTGCGGGTATAAACCTGCAGCAAGGCCTTCTTGCCACTACGAGTCTTAATCGATTCCTCTATTCTCTCTAAATCAGCAGCAACTAAGGCAAAAAGATAACTGGGCTTTGGGAAGGGGTCTCGCCAGTGGGCCTCGTGCAGGCCGTCACCGAGATCACGCTGGCTAACTAGGTTGCCGTTTGAGAGCATCACTGGAAACAATGCTCGATCACCACGCATCACCACCTCATAGGTTGACATTACATCTGGCCTATCAAGGAAATATGTGATTCTTCGAAACCCTTCTGACTCACACTGCGTAAATAATCCGCCTTGAGAGGCATAAAGCCCCATCAATTCAGTATTGGCCTGCGGATTAATAATCGTTTCAATTCGGAGCTGTCCAGACACGGGTAGATTAGAGATTCGTAGGTGCTGATCTGAATAATCGAGACCATAGACTGGATCATGGGCGTCAATATCGATAGGCCTGTCATCAAGCGCAATACCCACCAATTGCAAGGCGTCGCCGTGGAGCTCCAGGGCATTGGTTGCACCCGTCTGCGCGAAATCAAATGTATTGATCACACGGGTGGATTCCAAACCGAGTGTGAAATCCAGGGCAACAGTTGATATCCGGTGGCTTGGCGCCTTGTAATCCTGGCGCCGGATTACCCTCGGCTCTGGCGCGCCCGCAGGGCCAGCGGCATTAGCGTCGCGTGCTTGCATGTTGAATCCTTTAGAAATTAGAGATCGCTGTATTGAGTGTGAGTGAATCTATTCCGCCTGAACGGATTATCTGTTCGACTTAACAATCCGAGCAAAAACCGCACTTGCGGCAACAAAACCCATCACGGCCGTAACGGTAACGAGTGACCCATAGCCAGCACATGCAAGGCGTGCTGCTGGGTCGCAGTCGTCGCCCCTCTGAATGGGCTGGTTACTGGAGACCACCTGAATTTTCATTTTTCCTTCTCGAGAAAAATCATAATTTTTCCGTAAGTCATAGCGCAGGCTCGATAACAAAGGATCATGGGCGGTCTCAGTCAAATCCATCACAGAGACTCTTGTAGGGTCAGTCTTTCCACCCGCGCCACCGCTCACCACCAAATCTGAGAGCCGTTTCTGATCTCGCATCCATAGAATCATCGACCGCTTGGCAGACAGATCATCAGTGGCATCAATCCAGAAGTCTGCCTGGGACAGAATAACGCTCGCGTTTTCGGCTGTCAGAAAATCATCAATCACACACACACCGCAATCGGGGGCGATATCAAGTATTCGGGCCTCCAGGGCACCACCCTTCGCAACACCAAGCGAGGAATGTAGTGCCTGTACCTGTCGGTTTAGATTCGATTGCGCAACGTGATCCATATCCACCAGGGTAATAGCCGCCACCCCTGATCGGGCCAGAGCCTCGGCAGCCCAAGAACCCACACCGCCTAGACCAACAACACCCACCCGCGTGGATCGAATGGCGGCAAACCCCGCCTCTGTAAAGAGACGTGCGGTACTCGCGAACTGGCGCGGACAGCCTCCCTGGAGCGCTTGTGGGCGGTTACTGGCGTGAGCCTTAGATTCCATGATGGGAGAATTATGGGCCATGGCTAACCCTGCAGTAATAAGCTCAGCTGTATCGACTTAAGAAATCCTCATAGGCATTAGCAATGCCCTGATTGAGCGGCATCTTGGCACGCCAACCAAGGCCATTTGCTCGGGAGACATCGAGAAGTTTGCGCGGCGTACCGTCTGGCTTTGAGGGATCAAACTCAATAACGCCTCGGAAACCAACGGCTTTCATCACCATCTGGGCGAGTTCTTGAATCGTCTGATCCCGCCCGACCCCAATATTGAGTAAGGGCAGGACACTCCCATCTCGCTTGAAATCAGAAACTGATCTCTGCATAAAGTAAATACAGGCGGAAGCCAAGTCATCCACGTGTAGGAACTCGCGCCTTGGTAACCCCGAACCCCACACCGAAAGAGATTTCAATCCGCGGGCCTTCGCCTCATGGGCTTTACGGATTAGGGCGGGCAATACGTGGCTATTTTCAAGGTCGTAGTTATCCCCCGGCCCGTATAGATTAGTCGGCATGAGCGAGACATAGTTCATTCCGTATTGCTGGTTATAGCTTTCCGCGAGTTTTACTCCCGCAATCTTCGCCAATGCATAAGGCTCATTGGTCTGCTCAAGCGGGCCTGTTAATAAAGACTCTTCCTTGATGGGTTGCGGACAGTCTCGAGGATAGATGCACGAAGACCCTAAAAACATCAGGTTAGTGATGCCGGCTTTGTAGGCCCCATGAATAACATTAGCCTCAATCATCAGATTCTCATAGATGAACTCCGCACGATAGCTGTTGTTTGCATGAATACCTCCAACTCGCGCGGCAGCCATGAAAACATAATCCGGCTTTTCTTTAGAAAGAAAGGCTGCAACTGCACTCTGGTCCAACAAATCGAGTTCATTTCGCGACCGCGTAATAATTTCTAGCGGCGATGTAAAAAAGTTATGTTCAGAGGCGGTAACCCGGCGTAGCCCCCGAACAATCGCTGAGCCCACCATTCCACGATGTCCCGCGACATAGATCTTCATACCGGGGGCTGTGCCTTACTCGCGACCAACGCTAACTGAGTAGCCATGGCCTTTAAGTAGCGCATGCCGTTTTGCGATATCGAGATCATGGGCAACCATTTCAACAATCATGTCGTCTAAGGTGATCTCAGGAATCCAGCCCAAGTCTTTCTTTGCCTTTGAAGGATCACCAAGCAGCGTCTCTACCTCGGTCGGTCGGAAATACCGCTCATCAACGCGAACGATCACATCGCCCGCTTTCACCCCAGGCGCGTCACTCCCGGTTCGTTTAACGACACGGCCAACCTCTTGAATATCTTTGCCCGAAAACTCAATCTCAATACCTAACTGCTTTGCGGACCTCACAATAAAATCCCGAACCGAATACTGAACGCCCGTTGCAATCACATAATCCTGAGGTCTTTCCTGTTGCAACATCATCCATTGCATCCGAACATAATCCTTCGCATGGCCCCAGTCACGCCGTGCATCGAGGTTACCCATGTAGAGGCAAGTCTCTAAGCCCTGCGCGATATTGGCTAGACCACGGGTAATTTTTCGGCTTACAAATGTCTCGCCTCGTCGCTTTGATTCATGATTAAACAGAATTCCATTGCAGGCGTAAATTCCATAGGCTTCACGATAATTTACGCAAATCCAGTAGGCATAGAGTTTCGCTACCGCATAAGGCGAGCGGGGATAAAACGGCGTGGACTCTCTCTGAGGAATCTCTTGCACCAGGCCGTAGAGTTCTGAGGTCGATGCCTGGTAAAACCTGGTCTTTTTCTCTAGCCCGAGAAATCGCACCGCATCCAAAAGCCGCAACGTGCCCAGCCCATCCACATCAGCCGTGTACTCTGGCGTTTCGAATGAGACCGCCACATGACTCTGGGCCCCGAGGTTATAGATTTCGTCGGGCTGAGTTTCCTGAACAATGCGGGTGAGATTACTGGAATCGGTGAGATCACCATAATGCAGCACCAGCGACCGGCCTTTTTGGTGAGGGTCTTGGTAGAGGTGATCGATTCGATCCGTATTAAGCGACGACGACCGCCGCTTAATTCCGTGGACCTCATAACCCTTCCCCAACAGAAATTCCGCCAGATAGGAGCCATCTTGGCCAGTGATTCCTGTGATTAATGCAACCTTACCCATGTTCGCTTTCGTAATCGGCAATAGCTAAGCCGATATTATGCGACAGGAAGCCAACTTCAGCCCGGAATCAGAATCGAGCACCCGACTGTTTTTCTGCCCTCAAGGTCTCGGTGGGCCTGCTGAACATC
>Ga0315901_10004706_pt1 | contig 16893 bp, 13 predicted proteins | sample LakEriMetagenome_10_FD_203761 | JGI IMG/M metagenome (GOLD analysis project Ga0315901, IMG submission 203761) | Freshwater fungal communities from buoy surface, Lake Erie, Ohio, United States - Buoy 2 MA116 | ecosystem: Environmental > Aquatic > Freshwater > Lake | place: USA: Lake Erie, Ohio...
TGTCCGCTGGCAGCACGGGCACCATCGGCTGCGATACGGAACGCGCCCGAGATCGCGGTACGGGGTGAGACCGAATCACCGAGCCAGTCGCGCAGGTCGACCGTCTGCAACGTGCCTGTGGCGTTGACGCTCCACGCCGTATCGACCACGCTGGCCGTGCCCATGGCATCGATACCACCACGCGCATCCGTTGCGATGCTGTCCATCGTCATGGGACGTACGCCAACGCGCCAGGCCAGATCACGCGACGTCCCATCAAGCGTCAGGGTGCCGGAAAGATCTCGACGCAGCGAGACGGCGGAATCAAGACGGGCCAGCGCCGCCAGTGATAACGGGGCGAAGTCGAGGGTTCCACGCACTGTCATCGGCGCTCGCCCGAAGCGGCTCTGCAGCGCGCCGCGCACGCGCGACTGATGACCGACCGCGTCGGTCCATCCGATATCCATGGCCGTGACGTTCACATGCGAGAGGTCGGCCGAGCGGAGCGTGACTCGGCCCGTGAGTATTCCATCAGGCCACAGCGAAGGCGCGGCGTCGGCAACAAGATGCCGCAGCACCGGGAGGCTCATCCGCATATCGCTGATCGCAAGATTCGAGGCGCGCGGCACCACACCGAATCCCACTGTGCCGGTGAGGCGAAGCGTGGAGGGTTCGCTACGGCCCCGCGGATCACTCACATGGCTGGCCTCGAGTCGTTCGATGGCGAACGCCGTGAGTGGGCCGCCAACCGGTGCCAACAAACGACCGCTCAACACGCCCGTGATGGCGGCAGGAATGACCCCGTACGACAACCGGCGGGCGAGCGTGACGTTAAGCGGCGCAAACCGGAGATCCACACCGTGGAGGCGCAGCTCTGCCGGCCGTACGATCACGGCCACCTGCCCGTCGATGACTGAGCGTCCGCTCTCCACGTGCAGGTTCTGTAGGGCATACTCGGCATCGTATGCGTCCGCCAGCGTACGCATACGGACCGTGGCGCGTCCACGCCCCTCGCGCGGCATCACATCCCAGATCCAGGCGAGGTCGGCGAGTGCTGCCTCCGCATCTACGACGACGTCGAACTGCACCGGTCCCGGTTGGTGCCATGCGACCATACCGCGTGCGCGCCCGCGCGATCCCGGCAGGTGCACATCCGTTAGGTCCAGCTGCAAGGAATCGTCGGTCCAGACGATACGGCCGCGCGCCTGCCGAATCTGAACGGGTGGATCGGAAATGCGTCCAACGAGCGAATCGAGTACCAACGACGCGGGACGCCGCTGCCTCTCAACGATCACGACGTCATGCGCGACGGCGCGTGTCAGGGCGATCTGACGCCGTTCGTACAGGGCGCCGCTGGCATCGCGCACGAGGTCATGCAGGCTATCACGCACCGTAATGACGCTATCGCGAGCCGCTCCCGTGAAGATCGGATGTGGCGCCCATGGCGCGCGCGTCCCGATGACCACATCGCGCATGCCGACCTGATCAATGCGTACGTCATCGCCAAAGCCGGGCGGCCCAGCAGATGCCGATGCATGATCGCCCGATATGATGTACGCCAGATTCCACGGACGTCCTGCCGTATCCTGCTGCAGCGCCAGCACCACCCCCTCAAGGTCGAGCCGCCGGAGATGGATGGCACGATCAAAGAGGTCACGGACATTGAGCGTCCCCCGCACCCGCGCCGCGGTCATCACCGGAACGCCGGCGGTGTCGAGGAGCGCCACATCATCCGCGACGATATGACATGGGCTTATCTCGCGCAGCGTACCGACGCGGAGCGCGCCACGCCCACCGAACACGGCATTCGCCTGCGTCAGGAGCACCGACGTCAGCCACGCACGCCCCGCGCCAGTTCGCGTCGCCACGAGGTACGTCAGCGTGAGTCCGGCGGAGACTCCTAGCAGCAGGGCCAGACTCCACCGGAGCAGACGAGCGGCGCGCCATACGGGCATCAGAACGCCTGCCCCAGGCCGAAATGGAAAACGAATCGCGAGAGCCCACCACGCGGCGGTGGCGTGTAGGTGGACGGACAGGCGAAGACATCATCGCTGGCTTCCGCAGCAGACGCACGCGGTGACGCACAGCGAATTTGCCCGTCACTCTCCGCGCTCCGCGGCGAGAAATACAGGGCACGCCCGGCGCGCAGGCCATAAGGGCGATATCCGACGTCCAATCGGAATGGACCGAGTGGCGTCAGGATGCGCACGCCCAACCCGGGCGTCGCGCGCACATCGCGCCACCGGAAGCGGTCGCTCTGCGTTTCCCACACCGAGCCGGCGTCGAGGAAGGCCGCGACTTGCAGTTGCTCCGCCACAAAGCGGAAGCCCCGGCGCCATTCGATATTCGCCACGGCGAGCGCCGTACCGCCGCGAGGCACCGCCCGATCGAAGGACGCGCCTGGCGCGACTTCCAAATAGGTCTCGCCTGCGGCGTTCTGCTGCTCCCGCACCTGCGATACCACATAGACCACGGGCCCCAGCAGATTCTGTTGGTATCCACGCACCGAGTTCTGCCCACCAGCGAACAGCCGTTCCTGTTGCGGCAGCAACGGCGCCCCATCGACCAGCTCCGCGCCCGGCGCAAAGGCGCGCGAGGCCTGCACCCGCACGCCGGCCACACCGCCCCAGACGCGACGGTAGGCGGCCGCCTCACCCGCCACGCGATAAAAGCGGAGCGATGACACCAACGTCGAGAACGTCTGCCCGGCCCGCGTTTCCGCACGGGCGCGCCATCCGCTGGATGGATCGAGGACGGCATTGGTACGATCATGGGTCACCGTCCCGCTCATCAACCCGACGCCGCGCCCGAACAACGACAGGACGTAGTCCTCGGGACGACATTGGGCGAATCGCGTGCAGGAGACGACGGGATCCGTCGTGGTTCGCCCGTTCTCGTACTGCACCCCACCGACACCACTGGTGCGCGCGGTGAACTGGCGCGAAAACTCCGCGAGCCCACCGATCGTCGTTTCCCGCAGGTAGGCGAAGGGCTCGCCGCGCCGTTCACTGTAGACGCTGACCGTCGGGACGATGGGCCACGAGAAGAGCCGGGTGTCGCTGAAGGTCGTGCCGACGAAGTAATTGACCCGTTCGCTGAACGGATCCCGGCGAAGCGCCGCCGAGCACAGCGCAGGCGCGATGTCGGTCGGTGCCCCCAGGCCGAGTTTCGAGGCCCGCACGGTGAGCTCGAGGCGACGCCCCACCCCCAGAAATCCGCGGTCCATCACGCGCCCCTGAGCGCGCACGCAATCCTGGGTGGCCCATCCCAGGCCGACCCGCGCATTGCGTGTCCGCGCCTCGGCGACGGAAATGCGAATATCAATCGTGGAATCTCGCGCGTTGGATCGCGGGGTCACCGTGTCCACGAGCACGAGACGGAAGGCATCGGCGCGATACAAGGTCCGCTGCGCCTCAAGCAGCGCACTTGCCCGAAAGGGCGCACCCACCGGGATCCGTGCAAGGCGGGCCACATCGCCCGAGTCCACGCGTGGGCGTCCCGGGGTCAGTGGCTGCACGCGCACGTCGAGTTGGCCGACCGACACGACGCGTCCCGGATTGAGATACAGGCGCACCACGGCGCGGGCCCGCAACGAGTCGATGGTGATGCGACTCGAATCGAGCCGTGCCCGCGCATATCCCTGATCGCGCAGTCGGACCAATAACGCCGTCGTCGTGGTATCCACATGGATCCGATCCAGGCGTTGTCCTCGCAGGGCACGTACTGGGCCATCCACCGGACGGGAGCCAGGGGCTTCCGGAGGGAGGCCCATCAGCTGCACCGAATCGATGATGGCCGGGTCACCAGGCGTCACCACGAACTCGACGCGCACGCCTCGCCGGCTACGCTGTACCTTCGGATCGACGGTTGCGCGGAACCAGCCGGCCTGCCGATGGAGCACCGCAAGCCGCAGGGCGTCCCGCTGGAGCTCGAGCGAATCAAGACAGGGGGCGGTGCCAATGCGCAATACACGCGTAGCAAACGCCGGCTCATGTGTGACGAGGCTGGTCGCCATCGTCAGGACGTCGAAGTGCGGGCTCCCGCGAAAACTGACGGAATGCACCCGCTCCGACGGGGCACAGCGAGCGATCCGCTGACCATGCACCACCCGCGGTGCGCCCGCCCCCAGAAGGAAGGCTACCAACCCGACAAGGAGCGCCCCGGCGCCGGATCGAGCTGAACGGGTGACCAGGGTACGCACGGGCATGATCGCAGAATCTAACAAAGTCGCGTTGGACGGGTCCCGTTACGAAACGATGGGGTCGGACCGGCTCATGCGTGTCGGCAAATTGAGTAGATTTCACGAAACGTTCCGGCGTCCCCCCCTCAGGATCTCGCCCATGCACCGGATTCATCGCGCTACGCTGTTTGCCGGTATGGCCCTGCTGCCATCACTGGCCACCGCCATGCAAGTCGCCGACCCGGAGCCGGCCCCGAGCTTCGCCCCAAGCCTCGCGCCGGTGCTGCCCACGGGCATTGCGCTGGCGCGACCAGCCGCTGAGGTCGGACAGGACACGGTGGGACGCCGCCGAGCGAAGGCGGTCACCTATTCCGATGGCTACGGCCGACGTCTGACGATTCACAAGACGCTCAGTTGGGCCATGTTGCCGCTGTTCGCCGTCTCGTTTGCATCCGGTGACCAAATCCTGTCAAAGGGTGCCGATGCGCCGGAGTGGGCTCGGCAACTCCACAAGCCGGCCGCCATGACCACGGCCGGCCTCTTCGGTGTGAACACCGTCACCGGGGCATGGAATCTCTGGGAAGGTCGCAGTGACCCGAATGGGCGTACGCGCCGCATCGTCCATAGCGTCCTCTTCACCGCGGCAAGCGCCGGCTTCGCGTATACCGGAACGCGCCTGGCGGACGAGGCGCGTGAGGAAGTTGATGGGCGCACTCGTCACCGCAACATGGCGTTGGGATCCATGGGTCTCTCAACCGCCAGTTGGCTTATCATGCTGATCGGAAACTAGGTGCCGATGGTTGATCTCCTTGCGACCGCGCTCCAGCCGTGGGCCGATCTGTTTGCGGAAAGCACGTGGCTTTCGACGGCGCTGATCACGCTACACGTGGTGGCGATGTTTCTGGCTGGCGGCGTCGCCGTCGGTGCAGATCGGCAGCTGCTGATCACGAGATCAGGGGAGCAGGCGTCATCCGCCCTGCTGCCTATGCTGTCCGCCACGCATGGCTGGGTCATTGCGGCACTCGCCGTGACCAACCTCAGCGGAATCGCGCTCGCGACGGCGGACATTGCAACCTATGCCGTCTCCTGGGCGTTCTGGGCTAAGATGGGCACCCTGCTGCTGCTGCTGGCGAACGGCGTCCGGATGCGGCGCATCGAAGCGGCGGCGGAACGCGATGGCGAAGCGGAGGGGGCCTTGTCGCCCATGCCGGCCCTGCGGCGCAGTGCGCAACTGAGTTTCGCGGGCTGGGTAGTAATCGTGGTCCTCGGGGTCGTCATCAGTAACGGCTGACCTACCTACCTTTTTGCTCGACTGCTCATGGCTGACGTCTCCCCTTCCTCGTGTTCCGGCTGCACGGCGCGCCGCTCGTTTCTGCGCGACTCGGTGGCGGCGCTCGGCCTGCTCGCCGCAGGTTCGCTCCTGCCCATCGCTTCGATTGCCGCACTCGAACCGCGTGGCGCCGGTCGGACCTTGCGATATCCGCTACCCGGCGCGGATGGGGTCTCGATCGACTCGGCCAACGAGGTGATCATTTGCCGTTCGGCAGGCGAAGTCTTCGCGTTCGCCCTGTCGTGCCCTCATCAGAATACCGCGCTCAAGGCGCTGCCGAAGAATGCCGGCTTTCAGTGCACGCGACACAAGTCGAAGTACAAGCCGAATGGCACGTTCGTGAGTGGGCGCGCGACACGCAACATGGACCGCATGCAGGTAACGCGTGACGGCGAGGTCCTGGTGGTGGATCCCGCCGTCATCTTTGAAAGCGACACGGAGCCCGCCAAGTGGGCCGCCGCCGCGCTTCGCGTGTGACATCCCCGTGGTGACCTCTTCCCTCCCAACCAACCGGAACATGGACGCCTGTACCAATTGCCAATCCCGCCGTGACTTCCTCGCGACGAGCACCCTGGGTGCCGTGGCGGTATTCCTCGCGGCCTGCTCGTCAGATGAGAGCACGACCGAACCAGGGCCCAGCGGAACGGTCCCGACGCTTACCGGAACCACGACCGTTCGTCTCGCGGACTATCCGGCGCTCGCCAACGTGGGCGGGATCATCAGCATCACCGCCACCTCGTCGCCGATCGCCATTGTCCGCAGTGCGTCCGACCGGTATCGCGCCTTCTCGCTGGTTTGCCCACACGCCGGCGGCACCGTGGCGATTCAAGGCACCGGATTCCGCTGCCCGGTGCATGGGGCCACCTTCAGCAATACGGGGGCATGGACGGGCGGCCAGAACACCTCTGCCCTGCGCGAATTCACCGTCGCACTCAATGCGACGGCCGGCACCCTGACGATCACCTCCTGACCCGTGACGCCACGCCATCTTTCCCGAGGCCGTCGTACGCATCGTATCGCGATAGCCGCCCTTTTCGCGACGGTGGTCACCACGCCGGTGGTCGTCACGCCGCTGAGCGCGCAGGCACCAGCTCGACCGACCGCCACCAAGCCGACGCCACTCGAAACGCGTGTTGATGCGGTCGCCGCGAATAAGAGCGTCGCAGCAGCCTTCGCGAGCCTTAATCAGGACAACGCCTGGACCCTCGATCAGCAGGCGGCGATCTGCCAGATCCCGGCCCCGCCGTTCAAGGAACAGCAGCGTGCGGTCGCGTACGCACGCATGCTCCGCGACGTGGGCGTCCAGAACGTGCGGACGGATGCCGAAGGGAACGTCATCGGTGAAATCCGGGGTACGGGTCCGGGCCCCACGCTGCTGCTGGCCGGCCATCTCGACACCGTCTTCCCCGAAGGCACCGACGTCACGGTGAAGCGGGACGGCACCAAGCTGTCAGGCCCTGGCATTGGTGATGACTGCCGCGGACTCGCCGTCGTGCTCTCGGTCAGTCGACAGATCGTGGCACAGAAGATTCCCTTCGGCGGACGTTTGCTGGTGACCGGCAACGTCGGTGAGGAAGGCCCGGGGAATCTTCGCGGCATGCGGGCGCTCTTCGCGTCTCCGCTCCGCGACTCGATCGATATGTTCATCTCCGTTGATGGGACCGGTTTCGGGATCACCAACGGTGGCGTCGGCAGCAATCGGTATCGCGTCCACTACAAAGGCCCGGGCGGCCACAGCTACGGGGCCTTCGGGATGCCGAACCCGATGCACGCCATGGGCCGCGCAATCGCCAAGATCGCCGACCTCGAGGCCTCGACGAAGCCGAAGGTCACCTTCAACGTGGGCATCGTCTCGGGCGGGACGTCGGTGAACTCCATCCCGTTCGAAGCGAACATGGAGATCGACCTGCGCAGTGAATCGGCCGCGGCGCTCGCCGAGATCGATGGGCGCCTGCAGCGCGCCTTGCGTGAGGCGGTCACGGAGGAAAAGGCGCGCTGGCCACGCAGCAATGCCGCCCTGTCGGTGGTCATCGACACCATCGGTCTTCGTCCCGCGGGCGTGACGCCAGACTCCACGGCAATTGTGCGTACCGCGCTCGCGGCCGCACGCACGATGAACGTGTATGCGCCGCTGACGACCTCCAGCACCGACGCGAACGTCCCGATGAATCTCGGGATTCCCGCCGTGACGTTGGATGGCGGTGGTCGCGGCACTGGCGCCCATTCGCTGGAGGAGAGTTACGACGATCGCACGGATGGATTCAAAGGGCCCCAGTTCGTGCTGCTTACGGTGATCGCGCTCCTCGGCGTGCGCTGACCACCAACCCGTTCAGGGAGCAAAGAGCGCGGCCACGTCGTCCAACGACAGTGGCCGCGTGTCGTTCTGGAGCCCGGCGTGATGTGCCGCCATGCCGAAGAGCGCTTCACGACTCCACCCGGCGGCTCGCATTTCTCGGATGCCCGTGTCCCCGTGCGATTTGCTGAGCTTGCGCCCATCCGGATTGACCAGCAACGCGTGATGCAGAAAGACCGGCATCCGTTCACGCTCCAAGGCGCGTGCCAGCATCAGCTGTCGGCCCGTACTCGCCAAGAGATCCTCACCACGGATCACCACATCGATATCGTGCACCAGATCATCCACCACGACCGCGTACTGATAGGTCCAGTGGTCATGACGATCGCGTAGCAGAAAATCGCCGCATTGCTGCGCGGGTCGCTGCTCCTGCCACCCAAGACGGAGATCGTGAAACGCCACCATATCAGGTGGCACGATGAAGCGCCGCGCCGAGGTGACCTTCGGATCGATGCGGGCCATCCGACAGGTGCCCGGATATCGCGGCTCCTCTCCTTCGAGGTGCGGCACACGGTGCGCGATATCCCGTCGCGAGCAGACACACGGATAGATCAGGGAACGCGTCGCGAGGTGTTCCAGCTCCCGCTCGTAGCGCGCGTCCTGATTCGACTGACGCGCCGGATGCCCGTTGGGATCCGCGCGAAAACTGGCGACATCGAACTGATCGGGTTCAAGACCGAGCCACTCGAGATCGGCCAGCAGGCCCACCTCGAACTCCAGTCGACAGCGCGTGCGATCGTGATCCTCTAGACGCAACACCACGTCGCCACCGCGCGACCGGGCGAGCCCCCATACGTGGATCGCGTTGACGAGGTGGCCAAGATGCAGCCACCCGGTTGGCGCCGGGGCAAAGCGGGTACGCCATCGCTGCCCATCTGGTCGTGATGCCAACGGTGTGGGCAGGGCTTGAATCCAGGTCTGCACGACCAACGATCGAAACTCGCGCTATTCCCCGCGACTCCGCACGCTATCGGCGACGAACAGGCGAGGATCAACCCATCCGGACACCTCGGGACTCTTCACCAATCGCCAGCCCGCCCGATCGACTCCCAACATGGCTCGTGACGACGGTTTGATAACGCCAACCACACTGCCGCCTCGGCTCGCATCCGATCGCACGTTCACCCACGTTCTCGCCACGGCAGGGACCCACCGCACCGAATCGGCGACCATCACCACGGTGGGCGCCACGGCGTTGTTCGCTCCGGGCATGGCGACGCTGCTGCGTGCATCCACGGTATTCACAACACCCGACGTCTCGGTCATCAGTGAAGCATCAGCCGCCGACGCGTTGGCGTTGGACGCAGACGATGCGTTCACCGTCGGTTCCACACGCGATGCCACGCCACGCAGTGGCGCGCGGGCTGCCGATGTCACATTCGAAACGACATCCAGTGCGCGGGGTGCGACGTCACGCAGCGACGGCCCGAATCGCCAGGTGGCACCCACGACGGTGACCATGCAAGCAACGGCCGCCACGCGCTGCCACGGAATGGCTGTCCATACCGAACGCGATGTCCGCACCCCACAGGTCGGACATGCCGCATCATGACGATGCATGAACCCGCATCCGCGACAATACGCCAACTTCACGCGCATGCCGCGTGCATCATGCACATCGAACGCATGGTGGCAGCGCGGACACTGCGACGCCACGGAGAGCGCCTTCGCTCCACATTGGGTGCAACGCAGGTAAGCCATATTCGATTTGCAACCTCGGGGTTCATCCCCGCGTTCTCGCGGATGGAATACTTAGTTCCGGAAAGGTGACGCTATGATCCGGGCCAACGCAACGTGTTTGCAAGCAACGACTTAGTCACAGTCCAGCGGGGGGCGACCGGAAGCCGTATTCTTGGGGTGGCTTGTACCAGTCCCCGACCCCTCCCTTGTGCTGCTCCCCTATCTCCTCACCGCCCTGCTGCAGGGTGCCGTCGTGGGGCCGCCCCCCGCCTCAGCCGCGGCTGTCCCATCCCGGGCGACGAATGCCGGTCCCATTTTCGACGGCCGTGCAGGGCAGACAGCGGTGCGGATCCCGCGTCAGGACGCCGCGTTGAACGTCGATGGTCGCCTGGATGAACCGGGATGGGCGCAGGCGGCCACACTGACGGGATTTTCTCAATTTTTCCCGACAGACGGCATTGCCGCCCAGCATCGGACCGAGGTCCTGGTGTGGTACAGCGGAGCGGCCCTGCACATCGGTATCCGCGCCTTCGCGGATCAGGGAAGCGTCCGCGCCACCCTCGCGGAGCGCGACAAGATCGCGCAGGACGACCACGTCCAATTCTTCATCGGGACCTACAACGACAGCCGTCAGGCTCTGGTCTTCGCGGTCAATCCCTTCGGCATTCAGAGTGATGGCGTCCTCACGGAAACCGGCGCCTCGGCGGGTGGTGGCTTCCTGCAGAACAACAACCGCTCCCGTGAACTGCCCGATCTGGCTCCCGATTACGTCTGGCAGTCGAAAGGGCGCCTCACCGATACCGGCTACGAAGTGGAGATCGCCATTCCCTTCAAGAGCCTCCGCTATCGTGCCGGCGACGAACAGACCTGGCAGTTCAACGTGCTGCGAGTCGTGCAGGCGGTAGGTCATGAGCAGACGTGGACGCCGGCGCTGCGTGGGAGCGCGAGTTTTCTGACGCAGTCCGGCGAATTGCGTGGCCTGCGCGACCTGCAACGGGGGCTGACCGTCGACCTCATCCCCACGATTACGAGCAGTGCGAATGGCGCACGCGCCACCTCGACACCGGATTGGCGCTATACCGCAGCCCGCCCCGAGCTCGGTGGCAGTGCGCGCTGGGGCATCACGAGCAACCTGACGCTCTCAGCCACGGCCAATCCCGACTTCTCGCAGGTGGAAGCCGACGCGACCCAGTACGCCATCGACCCCCGCGTCGCGGTGTATTTCCCGGAGCGCCGGCCCTTCTTCCTCGAAAGTCAGGAGCAGTTCACGACACCGAACCGACTCATTTATACCCGACGCATTGCCCAGCCGGTCTTCTCCGCGAAGCTGACCGGGAAGCATCAGGGTTTTGATATCGGCGTGATGTCCGCGGTTGATAGCCGAGAGGCATCGGCGACCGGCCGGGATGCCCCGCGCTATCAGATCGCGCGCATTCAGCGGGATATCGGGCAGCAGAGTCGCGTCGGTGTCGTGTACACGGACAAGGCCGACGGGGCCGCATGGAATCGCGTGGTCGGTGTAGATGGCCGTTTCGTGCGCGGGCTGTGGAGCTTGCAGGGGCAAGGCGCCGCCAGCTTCACCGGGGGGCAGCAGGGGACGGAGCGTGCACCACTCTGGGATCTGTCATTGATGCGGAACGGGCGGGCGCTTTATACCCGCTATGCGTTCAACGGCATCGATGAAAACTTCGATGCACAGAGCGGATTCATAGCGCGGGCTGGCGTCGCCAACCTGTCCACCACCCATCGATGGAATCGTTTCGGGCGGGCCGGGGGCTTCTTCGAAGTGATCAGCCCGGAGGTCTTTACCCTGCTCCGTTACCGGTACGCCGATCTCGTCAATCGGCGCCCCTCGCAGGATCGGCAGCTGCACCTGCGACTCAACAGCCGACTGCGCGGAGGCTGGCAGGTCGGCACGCAATTCCTGGTCGAATCGTTCGGCTACGCACCGGATCTCTACGCACGGTATGTCCTGCTCAAGCCGGCGAGCAATGGCCGAGTGGACACGGTGGGCTATTCGGGTGGGCGCCTGCCGAATTACGACGGCGTGCTCTCCGTCACCTCACCGGAATTCCGCAAGTTCAGCTTCACGAGTCTCGCCATCTTTGGTCAGGATGAGAACTTCCAGGAGTGGGACTCGGCATTCATCACGAACCTGCAGCAGTCGCTGAACCTTCGGCCCACCGAGCAGCTGCGCATCCAGGGTACGGCGCAATACGAAGCGTTCCGGCGCAAGACCGACGGCACCAATGTCCTGACACGGCGCACGAGCCGCTTGCGCGTCGAATACCAACTGACGCGTCAGGTGTTCATCCGTACGATCGGCGAGCTCACCATTGTCGAGCAGGACGCTCTCCGTGATGTCTCACGGAGCGAACTCCCGATCTACCTGCGGGACAGCGCGGGTCGGTTGACGTTGGCCAGTGCCTTCGAACGGCAGCGGGCGCGCCTCGATGTGTTGTTCTCGTATCTGCCGACGCCCGGTACGGTGTTCTATGTCGGCTACGGCGATGCGCTGGCCGCCGATCGACCGGCTGGCCCGTTGCAGCTGCAGCGCGCGCGTGACGTATTCTTCGCGAAGTTCAGCTATCTCTTCCGCGTCCAGTAGCGCCGCATCACGCGCGGAACCGAAACAGGGTGGCACCCATGGCGAGTCGGTCGCCATCCTGTAGGGGCTCAGCAATTTCGACAGGAAGCGGCGTGTCATTGCGCAGCACCGGACGTTCTTCCGACACGTTGATGATGAGCCATTGCCCATCCTCGTGGACCAGCCGTGCGTGGCGGCGACTTACGAGTCCGTCGCGCAGCTGGACATGTCGGTAGGCAGGCCCCGACGATCGCCCGAATGAGATCACGTCGTCCTTGGCGTGCGGCACATGGACGAAGCGAATCGTCCGGCCGACATCCGGGCCATTCAACACGTCGAGTGAACCCGGCAGCCACTGGAGGGAAGGATCCGAGGGGCGCGCAAAGCGTACGATGTCCCCTTCCATTACCGGAAATCCGGGGCTGTACGCGTAGGGGAACTCACCTGTCTGCGCCTCAACGGCAACGGCGGGCTCACGGACCGCCGGTGTAGACTCCGCGCCCTGCTCACCGACCGGGGCCCCCAGCGCATTGCCGGTGTGCTCATTGCCGGTGTACGCATTGCGGGTGTGCGCATCGCCGGTATACGCTCCGCTCGCTGGGGATGCCTGTTGCGCAGCGGGCTGACGATCACGCCATACCGCCCCCCGCGTGTTGGAGAACAGCGGGAGCGGATCCTCCGACTCGCGCGGTACCGCAGCAGGTCGTCGCACCCACCAGACGAGTGCGGCAATGATTCCACTCAGCATCAGCAGAATCGCCGCAGCTAACAGAAGGAGAACGGCCGGCGTCATGCTGGCCGGCGAGCGCAACTTCTATTCCGCGCTCCCGAGTTCAGACCAATCGACGCCACCGATGCGGCTCTCTCCGCCACGGATATAGTGCTCGAGCAGCGCCGCGGCGGCCGGAAGATACGACTCAACCGGCGGCATCCCGCCATCCAGCCACGGTCCGGCATCACGAAGCGCCGTGGCGACGGCGTACTCCAGCAGCGCCACGTCATGATGTTCGTAGATGCAGGCGTCGAGCAGCAAGAACAGGTGGGCCGCCAGCTCCTCCGGCGAGGGTTCGCGAACGGCGCGCCATCCAATCACCTCCAGCGACTGCGTCAGCGCTGGGGTCGCCCCAGGACCGCCGGGGCGAATGTCATCGAGATAGCGCTGCCGGAGCGCCGAGTAGGTCACCGCCATGCCACGCAATGTCCACCGGTTACGCGAACGAGCAAGCCCCGCGCGGCTCGACGAGATCGGCCGCCGAGCGCTACAATAGCCGGATGACTCCCTTTTCTCGGGCCCTCGCGCCGCTCGCCATCGTCGCGGCCCTCATCGGCTCCTCGGCCTTCGTCACCCCACGATCGATTTCACGACCAACAGCGACGCCGCCCGTGCAGCGGGCTACGCTTGCACTCGTTGGCGGCACCCTCATTGATGGCAATGGCGGGCGTCCCGTGCCCAACAGTGTCGTGCTCATTGATGGGAAAACGATTGTCGGCGTTGGTCAGGTAGGAACGCTGACGGTACCCACCGGCGTCCGCGTCATCTCGACCGAAGGGCAGTATGTGCTCCCCGGGTTGTGGGACATGCACGTCCATCTCATGCTGGTCGGACACGGGAACTACGCCCACTGGGACAGCGTATCTCCGCCGCTGTGGGCCTCGACGATCATTCCCGCCGCGGCCAAGCAGAGTCTGATGGCGGGCGTGACCAGCGTGCGCGACCTCGGGGGACCGCTTGAGGAGTTGCTGGACGTCAAGCGTCGCATCAATGCGGGGACGCTCGAGGGCGCGACCATTTATACGACCGGCCCGTTCCTTCAGCACAAGCCGTATCCCGGCACGGAGCGCTTCCGCTGGGGGATCAGTGGGGTCGTTGATGCGCGGGCAAAGGTGAAGCGTCTGGCAGATGCCGGTGTAGATGCGATCAAGCTGATCGATCAGGACGAGATGACGATGGACGAAGTCCGTGCCATCGTCGATGAAGCGCATGCGCGCAAGTTGCCGGTGGTGGCGCACGCTCATCGCCCGACCGAAGTGCGGCGCGGCCTAGAGGTGGGCGCTGATGACTTCGAGCATACGGGCATGCAGACCGCGCCGGGATATCCCGAGGATGTCCTCAGCCGACTGCACGAGCGCACCGCCCAGGGCGCCAAGGGGCCGCTGTGGTGGACGCCGACGATTGATGTCCTCACCAACTACACGCGTCGGCGTGATGATCCCGAGTATCTCGACAATCCCCGCTGGTATCAGTACCTGCCGCCCGAGGTGGTCCGGGATATTCGCGCGTCGCTGCAGCGGCTTGATACGCTCGCCTATTACCGCTTCGTGCCGGATCGCGGTCCGACGTTACAGCCGAAGTTCCGGCAATTGCGCACCAGTGGGGCCCGCCTGCTGATTGGTACGGACGCCGGGGTGCCGGGGAACTTCCACGGCTACGCCACCCCGGAAGAGATGGTCACGTGGGTCCGTCAGTATGCGATGGATCCCATGGAAACGATTCGCGCGGCGACCTATTGGCCGGCGCTCGCGATGGGCGTCCTCGACCAGGTGGGGACGGTTTCGGTTGGTAAGGCGGCCGACATCATTACCGTCCGCGACAACCCGCTCACCACCATCGAGACGTTGCGTGACGTGCAGGTCGTCGTGAAAAACGGGCGACTGGTTCGGTAACCAGTCGCCCGTCATCCAGGCATTGAGAGCCGTCAGGGGTGCGTCACTCGCGCCCTGATGGCTTCCCCACCTTGAAAAGATCGCGAACCGGATCGGTCGCCGGCGCCAGCTTGCGGGACCCCTGGACCATGCGCTCGACTTCCGTCATCAATTTGGCGTTCTCCAGCACGACGCCATCCTTGATGGTGTGCACGATCCCCTGCGTGCGGATCATCTGCCCCGCCTTGTCGAGCGTCAGATCGCCAAAGGAATAGAGGAACTTGAGATTGGCGGCCGGATTGCCATCGACGATGAGCAGGTCGGCTTTGTATCCGGGACGTACCAGACCAAGCTTCGGCTCGCCCAACGTCTGCGCGGAGTTGTACGTCGCGACACGAAGTACTTCCAGGTTGTGCATCCCGGTTTCGCGCTGCAGCTGCAGCTCGCGCACCGTCGAGAAGCCGGGCGTCGCCCAGATGTAGTTATCGTCCGTACCGAATGCGACGCGCCCACCCTTCCGATTGAACGACGCAATCAGATCGCCCCAGAGTCGATAGGCGTACGTCCAGTTGTACTCGTCGTCACTGGTCCAGTCGTAGTGGTACGCCCCGTGGAAGGCCGGATTCGGCAAGTTCCAGTTCCACAGCGCCTGATGCGTGTACTTCTCCGTCCACGGCAGCGACGTGGCCCGCAACACATCGCGATTGGCCTCATAGACCACGCGGGTCGGCAGCATGGTCACGCCGCACTTGACGAGCGAATCCGCGACATCGTTCAGCAGCCGATCGCGGTTGGCATAGGTCCAGACGCGCCCCGCTTCACGGAAGCGGTCATTCTCGTTCCCGTACTCGTAGTTGCGCGGGAACTGCTGCACGTTGCCATCGAGCGACGACTCGGCGTAGCCGTAGTGATGCTCGATCATCGTGACGCCGGCGCATGCCGCCCGCACCGCTTGCGTCACCGCCGTATTGGCCGGCTGCAGGTGGAAGGAGGTGATCATGCCATTGGCCTTCGCCGCCTTGGCAATCGCTGTCACAAGATCGAGCGACCAGCCCAGCGGATCCATCGAAATGACGCGGTTGCCATTGGCGGCCATGGCCTTCACCACCTGTGGCGCCATCGCCGGGTCATCGAGCTGGAGCCGCGTGAAGCTTGTACCGGCACCATAGCTCACCAACGGATACATGCGCGGGGCAATGATCTCGTTCCCCGCGCTCCGCTGCGCCTCCTTCATCGCATCGGCGTATCCACGATCCGCCGCGTTCACCATGGTCGTCACACCCATGGCCAACTTCAGGTAATAGACGTACTCGATCTCCATGGGCTGCGTCCGGATGTGCGTATGGAGATCGATCATCCCCGGCATCACGAACTTGCCGTTCGCATCGATGATCCGGTCGCCCGTCATTCGTGGACGCGCGCCGGCCCGTTCAGCCGTGACCGGATCAAACGGGACCATCTCGGTGATGGTGCCCCCCTGAATCTTGATGTCATACGGTCCAGCCGGCGGCCCACCATGGCCCGGAATGACCATCGCATTCCGGACGACCAGCGAAGCGTACGGTCCTTCACCCAAGTCACCGAAATTCTTCGTGACGACGACCGGGGCCGCCGGTGGCGGAGACGCTGGGCGCGCCTGTGCCATCACCACGGGCGCCGATAGGGCCAGCAGCGGAAGCAACGATACTCGGGGGGAGAAGGCTGACATGGATCTGGTACGAAGGGTGGGGAGTGAGTCGCCGGACCATCGGATCGCCCCGAGATTAGCCCGCGTGCCACGCGTTGGTAAGGCGGGGGCAATACGCGGTGGCGCAGCGCCAGACGCGGGTTGTGCGTAGTGGACAGGAAGCATTCTGCCACCGCGTCCCCAAGGTTCGTGCCCGACTTTCGCAATTTGGCCGTCGCTGCCGCCCGTCCAATCGTTTTCGCGCTACAGCTCCTCGCCTTGGGGGCCCTGTCGTTCGACGCCGAGGCCCAGCCATCACCCAAGGTGGCCCGCGCGGTGCGCACGACCCGCGTCCCACGCATCGATGGACGTCTCGACGACGACCTGTGGAAGACCGTGCCGGTCATCGAGGACTTCCGGCAGCGCCAGCCACTCGAAGGGGCGGATCCGACCGAACGCACGGTCTTCCACAGGT
>Ga0315901_10004707_pt1 | contig 16893 bp, 17 predicted proteins | sample LakEriMetagenome_10_FD_203761 | JGI IMG/M metagenome (GOLD analysis project Ga0315901, IMG submission 203761) | Freshwater fungal communities from buoy surface, Lake Erie, Ohio, United States - Buoy 2 MA116 | ecosystem: Environmental > Aquatic > Freshwater > Lake | place: USA: Lake Erie, Ohio...
GTTGCTGAGGTTGGAGTTGCTGAGGTTGGAGTTGCTGAGGTTGGAGTTGCTGAGGTTGGAGTTGCTGAGGTTGGAGTTGCTGAGGTTGGAGTTGCTGAGGTTGGAGTTGCTGAGGTTGGAGTTGCTGAGGTTGGAGTTGTACAGGGGACTTTGCCTGTTGTTGGCGGGACTCGACAAGCTTTTTCAAAATCTCTTCGTGACGCTGAAGAGTTTCTTGCTGTTCGTCAAAGTCCTCTCGAAGTTCTTGCAACTCCTTTGTCAGCTTAGAAAATTTACTATTAAAATGAAGGTAAAGAACGACGAATGCAAGTGCTTCTACGACAATATGAACAGTTGTGGAACTGATATTTCCCAGGAAAGACGGAGTCCCGCCACCATCCTTCTTCTTAGGTTTTTGAGCAACAGAAGTATTACTTGAGTCTTCCATTTTTAAAATCTTTTTGTTGTTTTAAATAGAAATAAGTTGCTCTACTTCCTTGGCTATTCTTGTAATGGTAAGTTCACTCAATCCAACTTTAGAGATGAAGTCCGAAATGCTTATCTTTTTATCAGTTGAACAAATCCAGTGGTATGTCACACCTGCGGCAATAGACTGAGGTCTGGCCCTGTTAATTTTATTGGGCTTGTCCTTAATGGCCAAGTAGAGGTCAACCACCTCTTTCTTCTGTTCTGGTGTAGCGGAGAATTTGTTCATAATTTCTTCTATTATATTGATGGGTGTAATATGGACGTTTTTGATTATAGACTTTTCCTTAGGCATATTCAGGTTCACGTATTTCAACCCGCGAAGTCCGGCCTTTCTATTGAGGTTGAAAATGTCAAACAGTGTATCACACGACTGAGGGTTCCCGCAAATCTTGTAAGAATGAAAGATGCACGCAAAGATGATTGCCTTTCGGCTGTTTCCTCTGTGGATACGGCCAGATGTGACTTGTGTGTAGATGCTATTTGCTGTGTTGATAATTCGGTCAGAAAATCCCATTCCTTCAATGTCCTTGAGAATGCTTTTGTCATCGACTTTACGCATTTGACATCTCGAAGGGTCGGATTTGTGCTTTGTGTCTGACTGTCCATAGTACCTCCACTCTTTGTCTTGAGCGATATTTTTGCCAACCTCTTCTCCGCAATCTAAACACGAAAGAATGCCTGCATACTCACCTTTATTTTCATGATTACATGTTTTAGTGTGTGGTATTTTTTCTTGTTTTATATCACCCGGAAGCGGTAGAAGAAATTGGTCAAAAAGATCGAACTCGGACATTTATTAAATTAGAGATTAATAAATAGTCAATTTTATTGTATTCTTTCCATAGAAAAAAGGACCGATGTCTGAAGCAGAGGATTTGGAATCTGTCCTGCTGGGTTGTCTTGAGATATGGGTTCAAAGAGGTTCCCGTTTGGCAAGAGAATCGAGACGTGTACATCGTCGTTTTGCTTAAAAACCATCGTTTGCTTCATTCCGTTTCCAGTAAGCTTTACAAAAGACGCGTTGTTTGGGTGGTTCAAATCGGTGATGGGAGCCCTGAAGACAGCTTTGTAGTTGTTGGGGTTGTTGGAGTATATCAAATTCTTTGGATTGCCCGAGGTCGAACTCACGTTTTCTAAAACCACATAAACATAGGGGTAATAAGAAATTCTCCCGCCGCTTTTAAGAAAGACATTGGGAACAGTTAAACTGTTCAAGGAGATTTCGTGTGCAACTGGCTGTGAATTGCTTGAGAGTGTTCCGGTGTAAACAAAGGGTGAGTAGTTGTCAGACGAGTACTGGAGAATCTCAAAAGAGTCACCATTTTGGACTGCGTTTGTTAAAGGATTTATAAACAATACACTGGGAGGTGTTGCAGGAGTCGTAGAAACCTCGTTCGTTTTTAGTATCTTGCTTATGGCGTTTATGTTATTCCCAGAAGTAAAACGGATGAACGCGTTGGTATAGAAGCTTGAAGAGTTGTTAGAAAAGAAAGCTGTTCCGACAGGCACGGACGTGTTTGTTCCAACTGCGTTCGCCGAGCCGATTTGTACGGGGGCTTCTTGACGAACGACGTATGTGTTGGTGATTAACCACGAGTTCTTATTCGTAATATCTCCGAGTTGTGCGAGGTGAGTGTCCATATCATAAGACACTATATTTACAGACTCGTTTTTGGTTTGATTGTAAAGAATGTACTTATTGTAGTAATTGGGTATGGCGAGAGACGATGGAATGAAAATGTAAGGGTGGGCTGTGTCTGTGAAATCGGAAGGGTTGTAAATCGAAAAATTTTTAGTACCAGTTGGTTGAGATACTGATGTCGTAGGTCCTCCAGCCGGTCCGGAAGTGTTGACTGTAAATGCCGACTCTATAGTGACTTTGAAATACTGATACTCTGTCCCGTTATAAGTACCGTCTAAGACAAATTTCCAATCCACGATTCGACGATACTGTAATTGATCATCAAAAAACAGGGTGCAACCTGTGAATAAACCACTTACGGTACTCAGTTTTGTCGCGGTGTAGTTGAAAGCCAAAAATAGAACAGTTGCAGAACTATCGTTTATAATAGCACTTTCAGCTGTTCCTGGACTTGGAAAATTTACAAAACTAAGGCTCACTGCATTTGAAGCACCGCTGCTTATTCCAAGGAATAAGTCACTCAACTTAAACACATTCACAGGATACGCGTTACTCACTGGGTCTATTGCATTTGCCTGACTCTTAATTCCGCTTTGCGAAAGTGTGACGGTAAAGTCGGACACTTTTGGGTCTAAATTTCTATTTCTATACGTACTATCCAATTCCAAGAAACTTTGTCTTGTCATTTATTAAAGAGTTTATCTTTCTTAAATAAATGATAGAAGAAGGAAAAAAGGTCGAAAACGATCATGAATCACTCATCGATTACGTATTAATCGAAGTTGCAAAACCTATAAGTGAACCATTGCATAAACTCGGAGTAACGCCGAATATGATTACGATTATGGGTTTGATTTTCGGTTTGTTTAGCATACATTTCCTCATAAAGAAGCAGTACATCCTTGCATTTGTTTTTCTGTGGATAACTTACTGGAGTGACTGTCTTGACGGGTTCTTTGCCAGAAAATACAACCAGGTTACTAAGCTCGGTGACTACCTCGACCACTTTCGAGACATGTTTGTTTCGGGCTCGATAACTATTTTGGTTCTTATGCAACTCAACGGAGTTATGGCGAAGGTCTCTGCGGGAATCATCATAGCTATTTTCGCGGTGATGATGTGTTACTACATCGGCTGTCAAGAAAGTGTGACCGACTACAATGAACACAATGACTGTCTTGATTTTTTCCGTCATATGTGTGGAAACCACCCAGAAGAAGAAATCAAGTATACACGACATTTTGGATGTGGGACATTTATAATGGTTTTATCCATATTTATTCTTATACTGAAATTCCAAGAAAGTCGTAGAGTAGTTTAGTTGATGTATGAAACTTCCGCTATATTGTCAAGCACGTGAATATAGCCATTACTCGCCTTTATCTGCTCGATTGCTTTACCGACTTTGTTTATGAGCAGTTCATCGCCTTTAACAAGTATCAGCAGCGGGTTGTTGTAGTGGTACTTTCGGGGGATGTACACCGAAGACCCGTTCTTGATGAGATACTCTCTGTCAGCTTCGCCGGGTACTATGTAGGAATTTAAAAAGTTTTGTGCTTTGAATGTGTCCAATTCGCTCATCCAAGAATCGGGGATGTCCTTGTCCTCTACGATAAACATCGTATACCCATCGCCGCCCGACTTGAGATAGTTTTTCAAGAGAGCCATCTCTATCATACTAAACGTCTTTGAGAATCGCGGGCTTGCTTTAATCAAGTCATATATAGTATCACCACCTTCTTCATCCTTTTTCTTATTACAAAGTTCTGTGTAGCGATATGTGTAATCATACCTCTGTGAGTTTGGGGCCATCGAAACCATTTTATTTACCGATAGAATTTTTAAATCATTCGGAATAGATAATGGTGGTAATGATTGGTTTGTGTATGGTCTGGTTTTCATACTTGTACAACTCTGAAGATTGAAACTCGTAAACCGAGTGATAATTGTAATGGTACTCATTTTCAGGTTGATTAGCCTTCAAATCCTTATGCAAAATACCTCCTTCAAATGCGAGTGTGATTACCGGATAATCATCTCCAGTTTTAATGAAAAGGTACGACTCCTTCATCATAAATGTAAAAAAAGGAAAAGAAAGTGGAATTGCGGTATTAGGAAAAATCTTATAAGCAGTTGTTCCCAGATAAACCGAAACATTTTTGTGGTCATTTTTCAGGTACACTTCGTAGTCCTTTTCATTACCTACGTCAAAGTAACCATTCTGAAAGGTGTCAAATGCCTCGTTGAAGAAGAAAACAAACCCGCCATCCCCTCTTGTCAAAGAGGACTTACAGTTGTTTGTTTTGCACACTTTAGACCCACTTGCAATCATAAAACCTCTCATATTACAGCTATTCATTTTAAAGATAATTTATCCCTTTTAAAATAAATATGAGTATAAGTATTCCACTAAGTCTTCAGATAACCCTAAATGAATACGACGAAAAGACGATGGATTATCTAAACGCGTGTTTCGGAGGAGATGTCGAAAAAATAAGTCGTATTTTGGACGAAACTCCTGAAATCGTACGAAAAGCTCCTTTAGGCATAGAGAACGCGTGTCAAGAGAATCGGATAAATGTCGTAAAACTCCTCCTAAGTAAAGGCAAAATGAACATCACCGCAGAGGGGAGTAGCGCGATTTTAACATCCAGTTATCAGGGTCATGTAGAATTAACTAAATTTCTGATAAGCATAGGCGCCGATATTTCGGTTTTTAACAATTCTGCGATAGTTCTCGCTTCTAAAAACGGGCATTCTGAGATAGTAAAGCTATTGACGGAATACGGGGCAGACCCATGTATCGACTCGTACTGGTGTTTAATGTTAGCGGTGTTATCAGACGTCTCAGACTTTGAAACAATCAAGTTTTTAATCAATATGGGGTGCGACCCTAAATCGTGGAACAACATTGTCCTTAGAACAAGTTGTGAAAAGGGATACGTGAACATCCTCAAGTTTTTAAAATCTCTCAACGTTCCTTTTGTCAATCTCGGGGGAGTTCCTGTGGGTTTGGCGGCAGGCAACGGACAACTCGAGACCATCACGCTTTTGGCCGAGTTTGGATGTGATATTCACGAAAACAAAAACATTGCTTTTATCACAGCCATCAGTCGCAATCAGAGACACGCTCTGGAGATGTTGATATCACTCATAACCGACAATCGCCGCATAAACTTGAACGAACTGCTGTATTACGCTAAGAATGTCAAAAACAGTGGTATAGAAGAGCCGACCGCATGTATTTCATATCTCAAGGAGCTACTTCACATCGAAGATCAGTTTCCCAATGACGTGGTTGTAAATTCCGACGAATGTCCGGTATGCGACGAGATTTCTGACCTAATCCTACCGTGCAGGCATATCATTTGTAAGAGATGTTATCATCTGCTTCAAAGGAAAAATTGCCCTATTTGTAGATATACTATAGATGAAAACTTGGTCCGGAAAAGATAAAGTGATTTTAAACACAGTATGTTTAAATCAAAATGGTTGCTGCAAATTACGTTTTAGTTTTAGAAAAAGTGTGTAGACAAAGTGATGCAAATGAAATGCTTGGACTTGTGTTTGAAAATGAAGTAATCACACGAGAACTCAGAAATGTACTGTTTCAGTGGTCTACACCGAATGACAAGTTTTGGAACGAGTTCAAGCTTCCGGCACCTCTGATGATTAACTTTCTCAAACTCTACACCGAGACTCATCCTGGAAAAAATCTCGACCCCAGAAAGGTAGCTATAATGTTTAGGAATGCTATTGGAGAAGTTTTAAATTATACCCTCCCGTGAACAAGCTCGTATCTTTGCTCGTTGTGTTTGCGTTGCTGACGAGCTACGATATCATCTCTAAACGAACAACTATCGTCCAACCAAGATAAACCGGAAAAGCTTTCTTTGGGATAAGCTTTTTCAAACTGAGGTTTAACAGCGTCCATCGGGTCTTTGAAGGTGTAACCTACGGAATCGGTTGCCGTAGCGTATACGGGTTTGTTAAAAGGAACCGCGAGTTCTTTGTCGATGTAGTACTGGATTTGCCCACCTGTAACAGAACCATAACCCTTGTAGTTTTTACCGTACCCGTTCAACTCGGGATTCTGAGAGATGTTGTCGTTGATAAGGTCGTAAAAGACCTGTATAGGCTTGATGTCAAGTTCGTGATTATAATTCCTCGCCGCATCAACGAGTCTGGCGTCGTTTTTGGTTGTCTTATAGACCTGGTTCATAACCTGACCCTTTTCGGGTACGTAAAACGGGCTCTGCTTGACACCTCTGTCGTTCAAGTACGAATACGTTTCGTCGTTTTGACAGGTGTTATTCAGACGGCACATATTCATGTGAATGTCGGTATTCGGCTCACTTTCTCTCAAGAATATTTTATTTTCAAAAGGAGCACACGTGGGGGTGCAATATGATGCAAGAGGTTTCTGATAATTCATACGATTTCTACTTTTGAGTGTAGTGTTTTCCATTTATTATCCTAAGACTTTTCTTCTTTTATTTGCTTCTCGTATTGTTGAAGTTGACAGATAAAACCAATGTTGGGGTCGGTGTTTGGATGTCGTCGTTGAACGTAATCAAAAGCTTCACAGAAGCTCAAATCGAGTTTCTTCATAACATATGCGATGATGATTGTACTCGACCTTGAAATCCCAGCGGCACAGTGTACAAGCACACCTGACGTTTTCGAGTAGCGTTCAATGAATCGAAACGTGATGTCGAAATACTGGTACAAATCCGTATCGGGTCTATCCTCTTCGTAAATGGTGAGGTAGGTGAAATCGGTATACTTTTCAAGGTAGTTTGGGCACGACACCGGGGCGAGGTTTATAATAGCCGAAATTTTAAGGGTGTCGAGTAATTTGGCATCAGATGCCGCTTTCATACTTGAAATGTAGAGATTTGGAAGTATACTTGAAAACTCCCTTGGTTTTTGGAATTCACATTCTTCTACATACTTCATTTCGGGAAATAGGGTCAGTACCGATTTTGAGCTAAGGTAATTGAAACTTATGTCTGGGTACAGCTTTACTAATTCAGACGTGATAAAGGAGCCTTCTTCGGAATCTTCTATGATAACGACTACCGAGTTATAAAGTTTAATTTTCGCAGAACCCATAACGGTCTTGGTTATGCTTACTTCTCCCGATACAACCTTTTCTTTGAGTTTGGTATTTATGAACCCAAAAAGAGTACAGTTTTCAGTACAAAGCATCTCTGCATTTCTACGATAGTCAATGAACAGAAGAGTCATGTTTATGAGAATGTTAAGAACATTTTTTCACTTTGAATAAATGAACCTTTTAATCTTATCTATCGCTATTGCATTATTTATAATCTTACTGATCTTAGTGTGTTGCAAAATTTATTACGACAAGAAAACAACAATTTGCATTCTCCAAACATTGCGACCTGGGAGAATTGTTATTTCTATGACCACTTCCCCCAAAAGAATAACTGAGATTTACAGAGTAATCGAAAGTATGGAAAATCAAACTATCAAACCTGATTTATACTTTATCAACCTACCTCGCATGTTTAAAAGAGACGGTTCACGGTTCAGTGACATTCCTGCCTTTCTGATAAACGACAGAATCATATTAAATTCGTGTGATGACTTAGGTCCCGCGACAAAGATTGTTCCTACGTGCAAGGACAAACGCATAAAAGAAACAGACATCATTTTTTCGGTTGACGACGACATCCATTACCCGCCAGAACTTCTCGAGCTTTATTTAAAGTATCACATCAAGTATCCCGAGTTTGTAATATCGGGGACCAGTTTATTCCCAAGAAAGAACCCTAATAGATACGGCGATTTGATTGAATGTGATTTGTTAGAAGGGTTCTCTTGCGTATTGTACAAGAAGGCGTGGTTGTGTGATATTCCATCAGACATATTCGATAAGAGACTTGTACCCATTTATCACTATTTGTCAGACGACTTGATTCTGTCTAACTATCTGATAATGAAAGGGATTCGAATTATGCATTTCTCAATCCAAAATCCCATTGTTAAAAAGATTAAACCACTTACATACGGACTTCAAGCGGATGCCTTGCACAAGGGTGCGGGTGGACTTGCCCCAACCTGTACTGAAGGAGAACATTGCAATTTCACAAACTATATCGAAACCATCAAATTTTTGAGGAAGCATAACAGCTACTACTTAACCTATATGGAGGACGACATAAAGAGGATGTAAATGGGTGTCTTAAGATTAAACAACAATGGGGTAAATGATTGTTGTTTATCATATTCGTATTTCGAAATCGATTTAGACCAAAATGTGAGGTATGAAATTCGGTACTCTTTGTCCGAATTTTTCTGAATTAAATTTTCATTCTTGGTGTCTAAAGGCAAGCGGTGAACACGTTTATTTTATAACTCCACATTCTGAACTCAAACTTGATCGAGAGTGTTGCAAGAAGGCTTTCGAAAAAGCGAGCGGGGACGGTCTTTTTTTGCGAGCGATATTCCATATTTAGCATAAAAATTGAAAACGATATTACAAGTTTACAGAAAATGTCAGACTATAACCAAATCATCTCGGTTTTTAACAAAATGAACGTTGCCAAACTTCGCGATAAGTTTACAACGTGTTCGTTGAAGTTGCTCAAATCTATGAAGAATGAGTTCGACAACCGGTACTACTGTACGGGAGAGGAAACTTTGGACGACTTGCGTTATGATATACTCGTTGAGGTGCTTGAGGAAAGGGAACCTGGATTTTGTGTCAAGGTTGGTGGGAAGCTGAGGGATGGTGACAACAAAACTAACCTCCCCTTCCTTCTCGCTGGAATGGACAAAATTAAGAAAGGGGAGGACAGTAAACTTGCTAATTGGAAACAAAAACACACCACAGAATCTTATATAATCTCTGATAAGTTGAACGGTGTGTCATGTCTTATCATGTGTAAATCTGGGAAATTGAGCCTTTACACGCGAGGGGATAAAGAAAAGGGAGAAGGCTCTGACATTTCATATCTACAGGACAAAATCAAGGGCATTCCAAAGCTCAAAGAGGACATTGCAATTCGAGGGGAAATCATTCTCACAATCGAGTCTTTTGAGAACACGTGGTCGAAGGCGTACAAAAACTCTCTTGCTCTTATCGTTTCAGTTGTCAACTCAAAAACGCTGAAAGAACCGGTTAAAGACCTTCGTTTTATCGCATATGAGATTGTGGTAGAAGGTCAAGCTGAAATAAACTTGGAGGAGCAAATGAGGAAGCTTGCCTGCTTAGGATTTGAGACCCCTGCATTTAACATCGTTTCAGACTTCACATCAGAGTCACTTTCTGAACATCTTCAGGCAAGAAAGGATACGACTGAATACGACATTGACGGTTTGGTTGTTTGTGTAAATGGAAAGTATAATAGGCATAACACAACTGCGACCGGAAACCCTGATTACGCGTTCGCTTTTAAGATGTTGTTGGAGGTGGCAACCGCGGAAGTTGTGAACGTTGAATGGCGAGCAAGTCGTTGGGGAACCTTGATTCCAAGAATATGCGTGAAACCTGTTAAGTTGCGAGGCATTACAATCGAACACACTACAGGGTTTCACGCCGCCTATATTCGAGACAACAACATTAACGTAGGTTCTAAGCTCCTCATAACGCGGAGTGGAGACGTCATTCCCTACATCGTAAAAGTTCTTACACAGAGTTCAGAACCTCTCTTTCCTTCTACGCCTTTTGTCTGGAACGAAACAAATGTCGATATCACCTGTGCAAACAATGGGAATGACATCCAAATCCAGAAGTTAATACATTTCTTTGTTGCATTGGGAGTAAAACAAATCAATGAAGGAGTTATTAAAAAGTTGTATGAAAATGGATTTGATACAATCGAAAAAATTTTAAGATGCGAAAAGAAAGATTTTATGAAAGTTCCAACGTTTCAAACAAAGATGAGTGAACGGCTAACACTCAACATCTCTGACGCACTTAAGAGTGTCGAGCTCGCTGACATTATGGTTGCAAGCTGTGCGTTTGGAAACGGGCTTGGAAAAAAGAAGATTATGGGTCTACTCAAGGTGTTCCCGAACATTTTGAATGACTCCTTGAGCGTGGAGCAAATTTGCAAGGTTCAAGGGTTTTCAGACAAAAGCGCAAAGAAGGTACTCGATGGAGTTTGTATCTTCAAACAGTTTTTCGAACCCATAAAGGAATTTGTAAAGTTGAAAGAAGGAAATGTCGTTAAAGGAAACAAATTTCAAGGGAAGAAGTTTGTATTCTCGGGGTTCAGGGATAACACTCTAAAAACCGAAATCGAGTCCTTTGGAGGCATCGTTACTGACTCGGTGTCATCTAAGACCTATGCTGTTATAGTGAAGGATAAGGATGAGGTGAGTTCAAAACTTACAAAAGCGCGAGAGTTGAATGTCAAAATTATAACGAAAATGGAACTTAACTAAAATAACTTTTAAACTCCTTAATAAATGAAAAAGTTATTTTTGTCGGTTGTGGAGGTGTTGGATTCTGCCTTCTCGAAGTGATAAGATTAGAGAAGCTGTTCAAGACTTCAAAATTCGTGATAATCGAGCCAAGGGATATTCCCGACTTGGATTATGTAATGCACGACACCGATTACGTACATGTTCAAGAGTTTGTAAGTGTAAAAAATTACCGTTCTTTGTTGAAGGAGTTGGACCACGAAAGTTTTCTCGTTAATGTCAGTGTAAATGTAGATTCGATTATGTTGCTTAAGCTTTGTGTTGAAAAGAACGCTCATTACATAGACACAAGTATAGAGCAATATCATAACTATATACGGGTTAAACCAGAAGAAATTGAACGATATGCTCAGTTCAAGAAAAATAATTTGTTTCATCAGAATCATTTAGCCTTTAAAGTTGCAGGTAAAAGCAAAAAGACCAGGTTTGTTTCTTCTGGGGAAAACCCAGGGTTTGTAAGTCAGTACGCGAAACGTGCCTTGATAGAATACGGTAAAACAAAAGGACGAAGACTTGAAAATGGAAATTACGCCAAATTAGGTTATGAACTCGGCTTGAAAGAAATCCAAGTTGTAGAATATGACAATCAAAAACTCAAGGTGAAGGCAACCCCGGAAAAATTTGTCAATACGTGGAGCGGTATCGGGTTTCAAGACGAGGCATCTGATTTGGTTATGTTGAGCTTAAATAACGACCACAAGTCTGATATGGAAAAGGAATTCAAGCTTATCAAATCCACAGAGGTGAAAGATACACACGTTCGTTTCATAAGTGAACGTGGAATGAATATGATGCGCGAAAGTGTGTGTTTGAATGGTAGAGGTGAACCGTTCAATTACAAAGGAATGCTCATACCACACGCCGAAATCATAACTCTGTCTGATTTTTCAAATACAAACCCCCAGGCTCAAAGAAGTCAGACGCACCGACTGTTATGTACGTGTATCACCCTTGTGACGAAGCGATGAAATCTCTTGAAAACTTTAGAGATAATGGATACAAAGTTCTCTCAGATTATCAAGTTGTAAGAAGAAAAGATGTGATTTCTGGTTGCGATTCGATTGGAGCGTTGCTCGTGTTTGAGAACGGCGAAAAGTTTATTGGCTCGACCATATGCTCTGTTGAGGATTGTGACAAATTCGGTCTCCTCTCTGGCCCCACTTGCTTACAGGTGGCTGCATATATGATGGGGTGCATTCGTTTTGCAATGAAACACAAAAATTGCGGTTTGAACAACTCTGAAACTATACCGCACAAAGAACTTTTCAAATACTCCGAAAAATATATGGGGAAAAGTATTTTAAGAAAATTTAATTTTTGTTAAATAAAATGCTTTCAACCGCTTTTCTTATGACTAAGAAAAAGGAAAATTTCGACGGAAATAGTTTTCTTCAAGGTGGTTCTCCAAACGGTTCTTTTCAGAACAAAAGTTCTGTGAATTCTAATTCACAGAATGTTGGAAAAGCTGTGACGAGCTTTGTGAAAATCTTTATACTTCTCCTCATTCTCGATATAGCTATCATCATTTTTGGTTTGTATTGTCTTTTTTCGAGCGGGCTCCAATGGTACGTTATAATTCCGGTTCTCATATTTATGTTTATGCCTGGTATAGGTACAGCGGTCGCTATTGCGGTGATTGTGTATCATTTCGCAACCAAGCATACATCAAAGCCCGGCGCTATATCATCTAAACAACCTACACTTTCAAATGCAAAGGCATCGTTTTCGATTTCTCCGACTTACCAGTTCTTTTAGAGTAAATACTTAAATATTTATTTACTCTAATCTCCACAAAAGGAGTGAATGAAATTGTGCGCAATATCAATTACCTTTTGAAGCATTTTTTTGACGAGGTCGGCCTCACTCGGCATCTCTGCGACAACTCGTATCTGTTCTATTAACCCGCGGAGCTGGATAAGAGGTTGCGATGCAGTCTCTTCAAGATTCTTAAATTCAAGTAAAAATTCTTCTATAGCTATGTTTAGATTTTCCTGGTCTTTTTTGAAGAGGATGTTGTGGATTTGACAGAGAATTTTTATGATACGAAATTCGAGGGCGATTGGTATCAACGTGGTTTTAACAGTTGCTTTGATGGCGTGTGCGTCTTCCGACATATCAAGGGATGATATGATAAGACTGACTTGCTCAAAGAGCTCGTGTTGACGTTGAAGGTGTCGGGTCAAACTTTCGGTGTATCGCTCGGTTGCCTGTATTAAAGGCGTGTATACCATATCTTTCCATTCATTTCCTATCTTTGGAAGAAAGTATTCAAAAGACATCTTGATTTCTTGTGCAAGAAAAACCCCTTCCTTGATAGAACTAACATATTTTATGACGACAAGCATATCTGTCAAAAAAGCTTTTTTATCACTTAGGGAACGTTGTCGCAGAAGTAATCGCATTGAAGATTCAAAGCTATTTAAAATTTCAAATCTTGATGTAACGGAATCCATCTTTATTATTCTATCTTTATTATTTAGAATATGAAATTTGATATAATCGACGAAAACGTTTCTGTTGCGATGAACGTGTTCATAATCATTGCAAACGTTCTTAACCTCTTCTATAACATCCCTCAGATATGGACAACCTACAAACGAAAGACAACTGGCGACATCTCAACCATTTTTCTTATTCTTAGGTTTGTGACTAACAACATCTGGATTGCATATGCAATAGAGATAAACTCGGTGCTATTTCTTACAAACAATTTGGTTACTGTACTCTCTTCTGCGTTCATTGGTTTCTACAAGTTTCGTGAACTCTATAACGAGAGACAGAAGAGGATTGAGATGGCGGAAACAGAGTTGGAAATGGAGAAACACGGTCTTGTCACAGTTGACTTTTGAATTGATTTTTTAAAACAAACAGATGTAGAAATAATATCTTTACTTAAAATGGACACAAAACGCCGCACTTACCAACATATGCTCTATGAGAAAATCAAGGGCAACGAACGAATGGTGGAAATGATTCTCCGCTCCACCGAGAGCATCCGCAACACTATGTCCGCCGACAAGGACAAGAACTACTTTGAAAATCGTATCAAGAATTCTGAGGCGTCGATCGCAAAGTACCAGTCCGAGAATGCGGACTTGTCGGTGAAGCTTGACGGGGTGATGACAGGCGCGTGTGACTTGGAAATTACCAAGCTCTATCAAGACGCTAAGGAGAAAATGCTCGAAAAGGAGGCGCTCGTCGCTAAGAAGGATGCAGCCCTCGCAGAAAAAGAAGGAAAGAACCGAGTGCAAGGAAAGACACACGAAGACCGAGAGAGAGGCGAGATGCGCCGAGAGTACAATACAAAGCGCAACCTCGATCGCGAGTACAACAAGTTTTTGGACATCTCAGAAACTCTTCCTGACTACATCGGCAAGAACTTGAAGACGATGCCGAACAACAAGGGTTACAAGTTCCGAGGCATTACTTTTTACGGTGAAATGGCTCCGGAAAACGGACCCATCGTCGTGTTTGAGCGGAAGCCCGATGGAATGTTCATCACAGAGTACTATGCCGACCAAGAGGTTACATACTTTAAGCCGAGGGACGGAAGCCGGAAGGAGTTTATCCGAAAGATGCGAGTCGTTCGAAACCTCAACGCCCCGGCGACCAGAACAATGCTTTAAGCGATGTGAGTATACCTTAAACTGATATGAACGATTTCGTAATAGACATTCCGCCAGGTTTTCAAATCGAGAGTCGATACAAACCTGAGTTCAATCATTTGTGTTCAAGTCACGACTGTCTACTTATTGCGTATACGTGTTTTATAACAGTTTTGTACTTCTTACTGTGACGTAAATTGATTTTTTTACTTTTTCCCTTTGTTAAAAGGCATATTAAAGGAAATGACTCCACTCGAAAAATATCGTCTGCGTCAAAAGAAGAAGTTTCAGGCTTATGTGGAAAAGTATGCAGATGACCCCAGGTTGGATTGGACTTGGGTGTCGAGGGTCCCCATGTTAGACATCGAGTTCATCGACAAGTGGGTACACAAGCGTTGGAACATATTTTGGTTGAGTACAAATCCTTCCATAAGCGAAGAGGAAAAAATAAAACGAGGGTACAAGTCTGACTACTCCGTTCTCAAAAGTATGGACGACTTTAAAAAGTGGGGTCACAATTTGTCGCCTTTTGGGATTATGGGGTTCAACGCACACACGCGGTGGTTTAGCCGGTACAACAAAAACATAATACAAGATGTTGAACTGTATCCACAGTTTCCGTGGGACTGGAATGAGATTGCGCAAAATGAAAACATAACCGAGGAGTTTGTGACAAAGAATCTCTATCGGATAGACAAAAATTCGGTGTGTTGGAACAACTCCATTTCCATAGAGTTTTTTAGGTCGATGTTGGAACGAGATGTGTGTCGATGGAGAAAAAGAGAGATTGCGTACAACACTAATTTGAACGAGCACAATCTTTTTTCGATTTTTTCGGAAGAGGAGATAAAGTCGAGTCCAGAGATTCAAAACACGCTGACGGATAATGTGGGGTTATCAATCGACTTTATCATGATGACGTTGCGATTGGGGTGGAATCGAGAGCTTATCAACTTCAGGCCCGATTTGACAAAAGAGCACATTCTTAAGTATCCGGATTTTCCTTGGGAGTGGAACATAATCAGTGGAACCTCTTCTATCGACAAAAACTTTCTAAAAACACATCCCAACACTAATTTTACAGAGTTTTACAAGTATCATAGCGGACTGACCATCGACGAAGTTGAACATATGACTCCTGACGAGATTTCAGAGAACAAACTTCTTGGAACGCTTGATGAAAAGGCTGATTATTTGCGTCAGTACTATGCGTGTAGAGTAATCGGAAACGCCTTTTTTAATTGCTACTGGTTTGTCGACTATGCGTATTGCAGAAAACGTTTAGACAAAAGATATGATGAGTTGTTTGGAGTTGAGAATGACGAGTAATTTTTACCATAACTTTTTTCGGAGTAAAACAAAAACAAAAAAATATAATTTAATATATTTTTTCGTATAAATAAAATGCTCAGCAACTTTATGATTACGCTTATAGCAATGTTCGCAATCATTTTTTCTCTGTTCAAGACTGAGATTAAAGAAAACTTTACCAATCCGTTGACTGCTGGCCATCCAAATGGTCTAACCCGTAATGGCTTTAGCGTTTGGAGCGGTAGTGGTGGTGGTCAGTTTAAGCGTGTAGGTGCTAACCCCAAGTTCCGCCGCGGAAACCATCTCCAGGATGATGTAGACTATAACCTTGGCTACAAGATGAACCAGCGCTTTCCTAAGGAGCAGACTATGGAGAAGCACCCGTTTAGTAGTGGTGTAGATTCTACTCGCAATATTCAGACCGCTCCTCCCCCGCGTTTTATGGTAACTGGTCCTAAGCTGAATCACTACACCCCGATTGATATGGCTACACACGCTGTTAACACTGATTCGCCTATCGACCACGACACTGATTTGGTCGTAAGCCCTTTTGGTCAGATGCACCGCGATTCTCGCCATATGGAGACTAAGGAGAATTACTCGGACTACGCCAGTGCGTCGGTTCCTCTCCCTAAAGATATGACGAACGTCAATATGCTCGGTACCGAGTCCCAGCCCGTCATTTACGACCGTGTGATGTACTCGAACATCCGCTCGCGTCTTCGCGGTCAGGGTGACTACATTCGTGGCGACTTGATGATTGCCCCCGATAACTACAAGCCTGGTAGCGGTGGCCACCCTCAGTGGTTTCAGGTATCCGTCAAGCCCGAGCGCGACCTTAACCCCGGTGCTATGGAGCATCTGTTTGGTCGTTCTGAGGAACTTTCTTTAGGTCTTGCTAATGCGGATGTGGATGTTGCATCTTTTGGTCTGTAAGAAAATCTTTTAATGCTTTGGTTAAAAGATTATTTTCACTCTAAAAAAATTTAAAAATCTTTCCTTAATTAAATGTCTATAATCAATGTTGACACTTCCTTCGTTAATGTATCCGTCGGTCCTTATATCATCGACAATTTTTATGTGAACACCAAGGGTTTCACTGCTAGTGCTTCGGGTACTCAGCTGGTTCTGCCCGGTCTGTACGACCAGGGTGCGTCGATTCTGTCGTGTTCGCTGGTATGCCCCACTGGCATTCCTGGCGCTGCTGGTTACCCCCTTAACAACGGTGTAGTTAGCATCACTGCCACTGGTAATGCTCGGGCCGGAGTAGTCCTGTACTCCGCCCTGGGTACGGGTGTATCTTCTCCTTCGGGTGCTCTGGGTGCTACTCTGCCCCAGGATAGCTGGCTTGTTCTGACTTACACGGGTTCTTCCCCTGATCCAGCCACGCCTAACGCTCTTGTAACCACC
>Ga0315901_10004712_pt1 | contig 16876 bp, 10 predicted proteins | sample LakEriMetagenome_10_FD_203761 | JGI IMG/M metagenome (GOLD analysis project Ga0315901, IMG submission 203761) | Freshwater fungal communities from buoy surface, Lake Erie, Ohio, United States - Buoy 2 MA116 | ecosystem: Environmental > Aquatic > Freshwater > Lake | place: USA: Lake Erie, Ohio...
CCCCCGACACGTTCCTCGACGAGGCGCGCCACTGCGTGCACGGAGGGAGGGGCCGGCACCGACCGCGCCGTCACCCGCAGCACGACGGCAACCGCCACCAGCATCGCGGCCACCGCCAGCACGAGCGCCGCTCCATCGCGGGCCATCCAGACGGTGGCCAGCCAGCCGATGCCCAGCGCACCGGCGGCCGCCGACAGCCCCACGGCCCAGGTGCGGCGTCTGCCAATCAGCGACAGCCGCTCGCGCACCTGCTCCAGCAGTGTCCCGACGGCGTGGTCTCGCGCGTCCATATGCCGTATCGTACGCGAATCAGCGGGCGCGTCGCCCGACCCAGCCTTCGGCCACCAGGGCCGTCAGCATCAGCAGCAGGCCCGCCTGCCACCACTGCTGCTCGCCCTCGAGGCGCCGGGCGCTGACCTCGGGCGGAGGCGCCTGCGGACGCGGCCCCCGCGGAATGGCCGCCAGCAGGGCCTCAGCCGACAGGGGCCACGGATTGCCCTCAACAGACGCCCGACGCTCCCCGTCCACGCCCGTGCCCTGTCCGAGCAGATACGCCACGGTGTCAGCCATGAACGGCACGAAGGCGGGAGCCAGCGGAAAGCGGTTCCACTGCTGGTCGAAATCCGAGGCCCACAGCAGGACGCGCGCCCCCGGGGCCTCCGACTCAAGCAGCACCGGTACCCCGTCACTCACCCGGGCCAGCACACGCCATCCATCGAGACCCGTCACCCGGGCCGAGCGCGCGACCGGAATGTCGCCGAACGTGGCGTCGGACGGCCTGGTCCCCCGAAACACCGGATGGCGCACATCCTCAATCACGAGCGGCACACCCAGATCGGCCCGCTCCGCGTCGTCGGGATGCAGCGCCAACGGGCGCCCCAGCCACTCGCGCAGACTTTCCCGGTCGACCTGCGGGCCGAGCGTGACAAGCAGTGGCCGACCGGCATCGACATGCGCCTTCACCCGGGCACGCCCCTGGCGCGTGAGCGTTCGCGACCCGAGCACCACCAGCAGGTCGGACTGGGCGGCCCCGGTCTGGGGCACCGCCGAATACGCGAGGCCGTCGATCACCGACACCTGCAGCGGCCGACGGCTGGCGACGGCCTCGAGGGCCCGCTCGACATACAGCCCGTCAGTTCCACCCGGGGTGGCCACGAGCACGGTCACCTCTGCCAGATCGCGTCGTGCCGACGACCAGGCCAGGCGGTTGTCCGAGGGCATCCCCTCGTCATCGTCGATGGTCACCATCGCCTCCGCAGGGAGGGACGGCAGCGACAGCGACACGGCCACGGCACTCTGCGGCGCCACGGTCACGACCTGTGTCGCCAGCGCGGCCCCCGCGGGCCCCTGCACGGTGACCGTGGTCTGCTGCTGCGCCACACCGAAGTTCCGAAGCGACACGGACAGCGCGACTGGCTGTCCGGCAACGGCAGACGTGGACGGTGCCGAGACCCCAGCGATGGCGAGGTTGCCACGCGCCCCCTCGATGGCCCGCACGTCGATGGCCACCGACTCGGGCACCACACCGGCGAGTTGCCGTTCCCATCCGGATTGCTGCAGGTCTGACACCAGCACCAGTCGTCCGTCACGCGAACCGATCAGCTCGGTGGCCTGCCGCAGTGCGGCATGGAGGGCCGTCGCGCCGTCTCCGGGCTGCATGGCCGACACGGCACGCCGCGCAGCCGCGAGGTCCGTGGTCGGCGCGACGTCCACGGTCGCCTTCGTATCGAACCGCACCAGGGCCACCGCCTCGCCCTCCGACAGGGCGTCGAGCACCGCCAGGACTTCCTGCTGGGCCCGCGGCCAGACGCCCGGAGCCGCCATGCTGGCCGAGGCATCGACGGCAATCACCGTCACCGGCCGCATGTCAGACGTCTCGCCTGCTGCCAGGTATGGCCGCGCAAAGGCGGAAGCCAGCAGCAACAGGGCCGCCACGCGAAGGGCCAGCAACAGCCAGTCACGCAGCCGACGCCGCTGCTGCGTCTCGACCGGCACCGCCTGCAGCCACGCAATCGACGAAAACTCGATCACTTCCTCCGTGCGCCGACGGTAGAGGTGCAGTGCCAGCGGCACCGCAATGGCCAGCGCACCCAGCAGATAGAGCGGCGCGAGGAACGACAGCGATCCCATCTAGCGAATCCGCCTTCGTGTCTGCAGGTAGCGCAGCAGCGCCGTATCGAGCGGATCCGTCGTGGTCAGCAGGCAGTAGTCGATGCCGTGCCGCCCGAGGGCATGGCGATAATGCTCCACCTCCTCGCGCATGCGTGCCACATAGCGTTCGCGCATCTCGCCAGGCACCAGCGCGACTTCCGCCCCCGTCTCCATGTCGCGGAACCGTGTAGACCGCTCGAATGGGAATTCGCGCTCCTGGGGATCGAGCACCTGGAACACCACCACATCGGTGCCCTTGTGCCGGAAGTGCGACAGCCCATCGATGACGGCCTCCGGGTCGTCGAGCAGATCGGAAATGACGACCACGAGCCCGCGCCGATCGATCGCTTCGACGAGATCGCTGAACGGTGTGGCCAGCCGTGTCTCTGCCCCTGGCACCAGCCGTTCGAGGGCCAGCAGCAGCGCCCGCAAGTGCCCCGACCGCACGCCCGGAGGCAGACGGAAGCGGATGCGATCGTCGGCGGTCACAAGGCCCACCGCATCGTGCTGCCGGTGCATCAGGTAGGCCAGCGTCGCCGCCACGTACGACCCGTATTCCAGCTTCGACACAGGTCCCGACGCAAAACTCATCGACCGGCTGACGTCAAGCACGATGTGGCACTCGAGGTTCGTATCGTGCTCGAACTTCCTGACGACATGCCGGTCGCTGCGGGCAAAGACCTTCCAGTCAATCGTCGCCAGGTCATCGCCGGGCAGATAGGGGCGATATTCGGCAAACTCGACGCTGTAGCCCCTGAAGGGACTGCGGTGCAGCCCGCTCAGGAAGCCCTCGACGATGGTGCGGGCCTTGATGTCGATGGTGCCCAGCCGGGCGACCACCGACGGATCGAGAAACCGCGACGGTGCCGCCATGCGCCTAGAGTCCGCTCGTCGGCACCGGCACGGCGGCCACCAGCCGCTCGATGAGGCGGTCGGGCGTCATGCCCTCGGCCTCGGCGTAGAAGTTCGGCACGATGCGGTGCCTGAGAATGGGTGCCGCCAGGGCCTGCACGTCCTTCACGCTCACGTGCAGGCGGCCATTCACCAGAGCGCGCGCCTTGGCGCCGAGCACGAGGGCGTGCGATGCGCGCAGACCCGCCCCCCACTTCACATACTGGTCGACAAAGTCGAGGCGCGCCCCGCGGCCAGGCCGCGTGCTGTCGACCAGCCGCACGGCGTATCGAGCAACGTCCTCGGCCACCAGGACCGATCGCACCGCCTCCTGGATGCGCAGGATGTCGTTGCCGTCGAGCACGCGTTGCGGCTCGGCACCGGCCCGGCCCGTCGTCCCCGTGACCACGCGCACCTCGTCGTCTTCCGAGAGGTAGGTCATGACCACGTTGAAGAGGAACCGGTCGAGCTGCGCCTCGGGCAGCGGATAGGTGCCCTCGAGCTCGATCGGGTTCTGCGTGGCCAGCACGAAGAACGGGCGCTCGAGTTCGTAGGTGCGCCCCGCCGCGGTGACGTGATACTCCTGCATCGCCTCGAGCAGCGCTGCCTGCGTCTTCGGCGGCGTGCGGTTGATTTCGTCGGCCAGGATGATCTGCGCGAAGATCGGCCCGTGCACGAAGCGCAGCGCGCGCCGCCCCCCCTCGTCGTCGAGCACTTCGGTCCCGGTGATGTCGGCGGGCATCAGGTCGGGCGTGAACTGGATGCGCTTGAACCGCAGATGCAGAATCTGGGCGAGCGTCTTGACGAGCAGCGTCTTCGCCAGGCCCGGCACCCCGGTGATGAGGCAGTGCCCGCCGCAGAAGAGCGACATCAGCACCTGATCGACCACCTCGTCCTGACCGACGATCACCTTGCGCAATTCGGTCAGCACCTGTTCGCGCTGGCGCGCCACCTGCTGCGCCAGGGCGGGCATGTCGTGCATCGGTTCGGTCATGACGTCGGTCGTCCTCGCGTCGTCAGTGCGTGAGTGAATACACCACCTCGTTGATCAGCATCTGGTAGGACAGCGCTGTCCAGCGGAGGTAGCCCGGATACTCTTCGGCGTTCGACCACTCGACGCCGTCGCCCATGTCGGTATTCCAGTTGAACAGCACCATGGGTCGGCCATCATCGTCGAGGATGGCGCGCAGGTGCGCCTGGAACCCGCCCTTTTCCCACGTGCGCCCGCTGAAGAACGAGCCGAGGCCGGGAATCTGCGGATAGCGGTCGAGCTGGTAGAACGACGAGAAGATGGGATGTGGCGGCGTCAGCTCGACAATCTCCCGGTCTGGGAAGACGCGCGCCATCTGCTGCACCGTCAGCTCCCATTCATAGGGACCATGGAAGTCGTCGAAGGTCAGCGTGCCGCCCCGCAGGAGGAACTCGCGGAGAATCGGAATCTCGTTCGGCTGCAGGTCGAGGTTGCTGGGCTCCACCAGATACAGCCAGGGGAACTGCCACAGCCGCTCGTCAGTCAGCTCAATGACCACCGGCTCGCCCACCTGGATGGCCGTCACGGACCGGATGCGCCTCGACAGGTTCTGCTCGGCAGCCGGCGCATCGATGGCCCAGGGATCGTCCCAGAAGCTCATGCGGGGACGGCCGGCACCGAGGCGTTCATAGGACGCGGTGTACTTGACGCGTGCGAAGGTCCACTGCAGGCCGGCCAGCCGATCGCCCGGCATGGCGGGAATCTGCGCCTCCACCGCCTCGGCGGCCATCCACATCGCCACCGCCAGTCCACACACCATCGGCAACCGTGCCCAGCGCATCAGTCGTCGCCGCACCATCACCGTCCCCCGCTCAAGGCCAGCAGCAGCTCCTGCGCACGCGGGTAGGTGGGGGCAATCTCAAGCGCGGCCAGCACCTGACGGCGCGCCTCGTCCTTCTGTCCAACGGCAAGGAGGGCCTCGGCGAGATCCGCATGGGCCCCCGCACGATCAACGGGACGCGCCGCGAGGGCGACGCGGAAGGCGCGCACGGCATCGGCGTGGCGACGATCGGCCATGGCGAGCTGCCCGAGGGTCGTATGCGACGGTGCGTCAAACGGATCGACGGCGACCGCACGGCGCAGGGCACGCTCAAGGACGGCCGGCTGCGTCTTCCGGTCGGCCAGCGTGGCCAGGGTGCGTGCCGCAGTGAGCGCCGCAGGGTCGAGCGCGCCCAGCCGATCAAGGGCATCAATCGCCTTGGCAGGCTGCTTGAGCCCCTGCGCCACATCGGCCACGGCGCGCAGGGGATTTTCGTCGCCCGGGGCATTCGGCACGAGGGCCGCCGCCTTCTCGAAGGCCACCAGCGCCCGCGCGGGCTGCGAGGCACGGAGCGCCTCGCCGAGCGCCATCTGCACGGGGAACGACTCGGGATGCTGGCGCGCCAGCGCCTCCAGCGCCTCAGGCGTTGTGGCCTTCTCGAGATCCGCGGGAGCCTTCAGCACCTGGCGCAGCCGCCCGTAGCGTGCCTCGAGGAACTGGGTGAAGCTCGCCTGCAGGTTGTCGAGCGGCACGCCCAGCGTCTGCGTGACGGCTGCCTCCGTGTCCACGCCGGTGGCGTAGATCTGCACCAGCGCCCGCAGCCGCGGCTGCCCGAACCGCTCGACGATGTGCTCGACGATGAGCGACGACTGGAAGTAGGCCAGCGAGATGGTCTCGGGGCTGGTGAATCCGCTGTTGAGGTCTTTCAGGGGGAAGACCTTGCCGGTCTCGAGGGCGCGCGCGAAGGTGACATCCATCTCGCGACCCCAGTCGCGCCCGGCGCGGGTTTCCTCGAAGGTCGACACCCCTTCGGTCAGCCAGCGCGGGACGCGCTGGCCCGACAGCTGCAGCGTGATGACGTGGGCCATCTCGTGCCACAGCGTGGCGCCCCAGTTGAACTCACCAGGCGGGCGCGCCTTCGGGGAATCGAGCGTAACGACCTTCCCGAAGCAGGCGCCCAGTGCGCCGAGCAGGCCCGGCAGCCCCAGATTACGCACCGCAAAGTCATCATGCCGGGGGAACATCTCGATCAGGATCGGGCCGGTCGGCGTGAATTCCCAGGTGCGGCTGAGCGACTCGAAAGCCTCGCGCGCCAGCGCCGGAACATAGTGCGACATCACCGGCGCTTCATCGTCATGCAGCCGAACGACGAGCGGCCCCTCGCTGATGCGCCCGAATTTCTCGAGCGCATCGAGCACACCCAGCAGGTTGAACGTGACGACGTCGTAGGGGTCCTGCCGGAACGCCATCTCGAGCATGCGCCGCGCACCGGCCTCGTCGCCGATGCGCATGAGGTGTGCCCCGAGGTCGGCATAGGCCCGCCAGTGCTCGCGGTCGAGTTGCAGTGCGCGGCGGACATGCGTCGCCGCTTCCTCGAAGCGGTAATAACCCGCCGTCACCTCTCCGAGGGTGCGGTGAAACTCACCATCGGTCGGATGGATGGCGCGGACGCGCGCCTCGATGCGCGCCAGATCGTCGGTGCGCCCTTCCACATAAGCGAGGCCGCCCTCGAGGGCCAGCGCTTCGCGGCTCTGCGGATTGTCGGCCAGGGCCTTGCCAATCCACTCACGGGCCTCGGCCTTGCGGTCCTGCTGAATCGCCGCGGCCGCCAGGGCCACCAGGGCCTCGGGGTGCGTCGGGTTGTCGACCAGCACCTGGTCGAGGAACCGGCGGGCCTCCGGAGGATTCTCGTCCGCCAGCGCACGCGCCATACCCATCCGCGCGCCCTGGTCCGACGGGTCGGCCTTGAGCGCGGCCTGGAACGACTGTGTCGCCTCGGCCTTGTTGAATTTTTCGAGGAACAGCTCGCCCCACGCCGTGTTGATGGCCGGGTCGTCCGGCGTCAGGCGGTTGGCATCACGGAACAGGGTGTTGGCGTCCTCAAATCGACCGAGGGCCCGGGCGGCTCTGGCCGCGCGCGCCAGATCGCTGGCGGTCACCGCATCCTGCGCCCCGACCAGCACCTGCTCGAGCGTGCGGCGCCCCTGCGGCCGCTGCCCGCGATAGAGCTGCAGCAGGCCGAGGTCGAGGGCGGCCTCGCCCGATCGGGATCGTTCAGCGGCAGGGATCAGCAGGGACTGCGCCCGGTCGTACTCGCCGGTGGCGCGGGCGGCGCGGGCCCGGAGCACGATGAGGGATTCGTCGGTGCCCCCGTCCGCCGTCAGCCGCTCGACGTCGTCGTAGCGGCCCGCCTTCAGCGCCGCCTCGGCGGCGGGGCGCGATCGCGCCGGAGATGCCTGAGGCGGTGACTGGGCGGCGGCGCCCGGTGACCACGCGCCTGCCTGCAGCAGCAGGAGGCACAGCCCCCCGACCCGAAGCACAGCGTGACGTCGCATGATGGCCCTGTCGCGAGTATACGCCGAGCCCGGTGGCCCGCGGCCCCGCCGCGAGTCCCTAGCAGGACACGCAGCGGTTATTGTTGCGGGCGCCCAGGCTCTCGAGAAGCTTGATGGTCTCCGGGTAGGGCTGGGTGCGCTGCACCGGCCCATTGGCCATGTCGAGCGTCGTCAGTCCCGCGCGGTTGACGCGGGTCACATCGGCGCCCTTCGAAACGAGATACTGAATCATCTCGTTGTCACCGCGGGACGCCGCATGATGCACCGCCGTGTTGCCATCGTCGTCCATGGCGTTAACGTCGAGGCCCAGTTCCTCGATGAGGTACTTCACGGCCGCCAGCATGCCCGTGGGCGCCAGGCGGTGCGCGTTGCCCGCAAAGCCCTCGCCGTAGCCCACGCCTGCTGCCGCGTGAAGCGCGCCGATGCCAGGGCCGCCACTGGGCAGCGGGGGCAGGCCCGAAGGCCCGGCCTGTGCCTGCGTGCCGCCCTGCATGCCACGGTTGTTGGTCGCCGGCTTGACGGTGGTGATGTTCGGGTCGGCACCGCGGGCCACCAGCAGCTTCATCGCCCGGATGTCGGACGCATACGCGGCCTTCCAGAAGGGCGTGGCACCGATTTCATCGGTCCGCAGCAGGTCGAAGTTGTACTGGGTGTACCAGACCTTCTTGCGCAGGCGCGCGTTCGGGTCGGCCCCCTTGTCGATCAGGGTGGTCATCAGCTGGAGATAGTCGGTCTTCTGCTGCAGCTGGGCGCGGGGCTGGGGGTAGAACGACTTGGGTGCCCACTCGATGTTCAGCGTGGCGTACAGCGGCGCGGCACCATTCTCGGCCGCCATGTTCGGATCCGCCCCCTGAGTCAGCAGATACATTGCCAGGTCGTAGTGGCCGTTGATAATGGCCATCAGCAGGGGCGTCGTGCCGTCGTTGGCAGACCGGCTGTTGACGCTGACGCCACCGGCGAGCAGCGCGGCCACCGAGGCCTGGCTGCCCTGGCGCGCCGCAAAGTGAATGGCGCCGAAGCCGCCCTGCTTGCCGATGAGCTCGTTGTAGCGGAAGTTGCGGGTGACGCCGGGAATCTCGTCTGCCGGCACGGTCTTCGGCGGGGCGTTCAGCGAAGGCGCCTGGCCGCCGCTGCGCTGCGTCGATACCCGGATTTCGTCCTGCAGGGCCTCCTCGGCGGAAATGAGGGGCGCGACGTCGGTGACCTTCGAGGTCGCGTGAACATCGGCGCCCACTTCGACCAGTACCTTGACCACGTCGGCGCGGTCGAAGGCGGCGGCGAACATGAGCGGCGTCTGCTCATTGGCCTTCTCGCGGGCATTGATGGCCGCCTTGTTCGCCAGCAGCACCTTCACGGCGGAGACGTGGCCCGAGGCGGCCGCCATCATGAGCGGCGTGGCGCCGGTCTGGGTGGCCGCGTTGGTGTCGCCGCCGCCCTTCACCAGGGCCTCGATGACGTCACTGTGCCCCCGCTGCCCCGCCAGGTGCAGCGGCGTGTAGCCGCCGAGCCGGGTGGTGGCGCGGACATTGGCACCGGCCGCCAGCAGGACCGAGGCCATCTCGGCATCCCCGCGCATGGCCGCGTGGTGCAGGGCGGTCGTGCCGTCCCCGGCCGCCGCATTGACGTCGGCGCCTTCCTTCAGCAGGCGCCGCACCGTCGCCAGGTCCCCCTTCTGCGCGGCCTCGGCCACCGGCGCCGGCGGAGCCGCCGCCAGGCCCGCCGCCAGCACCAGCGCCACCGCGGTGGCCGTCAGCATCTGCAGGAATCGGTGTGCGCGCGTCATGGCTAGGCTCCTGCGGCGGTGGTGACCGCCGGTGCGTTGAGGTCGAACGTGCCGGTGCTATCGCCAAACGACGGCACCTCCACGCCGAGCGTGTGCAGCACCGACAGCATCGGATTGGCCATCGGCGTACCGTCGGACGCCGCCAGGTGCACACCGCCCTTGATGGCGCCACCGCCGTGCCCGAGCAGAATCAGCGGGCATCGCTTGTGGTTGTGCACGTTCGAATTGCCCATCGGCGAGCCATACATCACGACCGACTGGTCGAGCAGCGTGCGGTCGCCTTCCCGCGCCGCCTTCAGCTTGTCGAGGAAGTAGGGCAGCAGGCTGACATGATACGTGTTGATCTTCGCGTATTCGAGGATGCGATCCTCGCGGTCGCCGTGGTGCGAGGCGATGTGGAACCCGGTTGTCACGCCGGTCTCGGGATAGACGCGGTTTGACACGTCACGGCTGAGCTTGAAGGCGAATACGCGCGTCAGGTCAGCGGTGAAGGCCAGCGCCTGCAGGTCGAACATCAGCTTCACATGGTCGGTGTACGAGTCGGGCACACCGGCCGGAGCGCCGGGCAGATCGCGCGGCTCGCCGCTGGCGTTACTCGCCTCCACCTTCTGGATGCGGCGCTCGATCTCGCGCACGTCTTCGAGATAGTCCGCCAGGCGCGCCTGATCGGCGGCCCCCAGGGTCTTCCGCAGATCGCTGACCGACTGCGTCACCCAGTCGAGAATGCTGCGGTCGCGCCGGCGACGGCGCGCACGGGCCTCGGGCGTGGCCCCCACCCCGAACAGCTGGTCAAACACCGCGCGCGGGTCTCGAATCATCGGCAGCGGATCGTTGGGCGTGGCCCAGCTGATCGAGTCGGTGTAGGCGCAGGAGTACCCGTAGAAGCAGCCCCCGGCCTGGTCCACATTTTCGATGCACAGCTGCATCGACGGAATGGGTGTTTCACCGCCTACCTGGTTGGCGAAAATCTGGTCGATTGACACGCCCGCGCGCACGTCCGATCCCTGCGTCTGGTGCGGATGCGACTGCGTGAGGAACACCGCCGCCGAGCGGAAATGGTCGCCGCCAATCTCCGGAGGCGTGAATGCTTCGGCGTTGCGGACGTCCGTGCGGCTGACGATGGTCAGGTGGTCGCGATAGGCCTCGAGGGGCGCCAGGCTCGACTTGCCGAACGTGTAGTTGCGGCCGGTCTCTGCCGGGGCCCAGAGGTGGTTCTTCTCACCGAAGGCCGTGGAACCAGCCGACCCGTGCACCATCTCGATGGCTACGAAACGCTTCTTCCCGACGACCTGCTGCGCATCGGCCGCCCGCGCCGGAATCATCGCCTCCAGCAGCGGCAACGACACGCTCACGCCCAGCCCTTTCAGCACGGTACGCCGGTTCAACGTCTGGCGGGTCAGATATGACATCGTTCGAGCTCCTGTCTCTCTGCGGTCGATTGTGCGGACGTCAGTGCGCCGGGGCCAGGGTGGTCTCACTGACCACCGGCACCTCGGAGCCCATCCTGAACGCGGGACTCGTGGCCACTTCCTTGATGAGCGCGCTCAGCCGGTAGTCCTGACGACCGGCCTCGCGCACGATGCGGCGAATCATCGGCATGTCCTGCGGCTCGATGCGCCGCCCCAGGGCATACGTCATGAGACTCTCCGTGAAGCTCAGCACGAACACATCCTGATGCTTGAGCAGCGCACGGCGCAGGCCGGCCGGCCCGTCCATCGGCGTGCCGTCGTAGAGCTCACCCGACGGGTCCACCGCCGAGCCGTTGTCCTTGATGCGCCACTTGCCGGTCACGTCGAAGTTTTCGAGGGCCAGCCCGAGCGGGTCGATCACGCGGTGGCACGAGCGGCAGGCCGGATTCTTCCGGTGCTCCTCCATCCGTTCGCGCGTCGTCAGCAGGCGCGTCGCCCCGGCCGCGCCCGTCTCCTCGAGCGTCGGCACGTTGGGCGGCGGCGCCGGCGGCGGCGACCCGAGGATCACTTCCATCACCCACTTGCCGCGCATGACCGGCGAGGTGCGGTCAGCCACCGAGGTCAGCATGAGCACGCTGCCCTTGCCCAGCAGGCCCCGGCGTTCATCACTCACGGTCACCCGCTGATACTCGGGACCGGTGATGTTGGGAATGCCGTAATGGCGCGCCAGGCGGCCATTGACGAACGTGTGGTCGGCCGTCAGCAGGTCAGTGACCGTGCCGTCCTCGCGCACGATGCTGTCGAAGAACAGCTCGGCTTCGCGCACCATCGCCCGGCCCAGTGAGCGGTCGAAGTAGGGATAGAGGATGGCGTCGGGAAGAATCTGCTCGACGTCCGCCAGGCGCAGCCACTGACCGGCGAAGCGCGTCGCCAGGGCCTCGGACCGCGGATCGGCCAGCATGCGGGTCACCTGCCGCTCGATGGCGGCCGGCGTCGACAGCTGGCCGGTGGCCGCCGCCTTCATCAGCGCCTCGTCCGGACCGCTGCCCCACAGGAAGAACGACAGGCGCGAGGCCAGCGCGTGATCGTCCAGCCGCCAGGGCTGCCCCTTGACGACGGTCGCCGGGATCGGTTCGAGCCGGAAGAGGAACTGCGGACTTGCCAGGATGGCTTCGAGCGCCGTGGCGATGCCCGCCTCGAAGTCGCCGTCGGCCCGGCCGCTGCGGTAGAACCCCATGAGCCGATCGAAGTCGCCAGTGGTGACCGGACGCCGGAACGCCTGCGTGGCCAGGTCGCGTACGATCCTGGAGGCGCACGTCGTCTCTTCGGATGGCGCCGTCGGACGGCACATAAATACCTTCCGCCGGCTCGGCGTGTCGGACACGCCGGTCACCTTCGATGGCCCGACAATGGCCATGTCCTTGAGGTGCGGCAGCGCGGTGAGCCCGTGCGACACGCCGATTTGCGTATCGGCCAGTGTGTGGTCGATGGGCGCCAGCAGATCGTTGACGGGGCCCTCGAACCGCTGCAGGAACGCGGCGGTGACCCGGTGCGGACCCGCGCTGATGTGCACGGACGGGGTGCGAAGGGCAAGGCCTCCGGTGACGTCCGCCAGCCGGGGATTGACATCGAGCAGCGCCACGCGCTCGCCGTCCACCGACACCTCGATCTGCTCGTTGAGGTTGGGCCCGCCGAAGAGGAACCCATCGGCGTTGCCGTGCAGTTCGACGCGGACGGTGTAATCGCCGTCCGCCGGGAAGGTGTGCATCACGGACACGCCGCCCCGGGTGCCGAGGGGGGCGCCAGGCACCTGTTCCATCTGCGACTGGGTCTTCGGCACCCGGTAGAGTGCCTCGGCCGATTCGGCCTCGGGATCGCCCAGGGCCAGCGCCGTCACGCGGCCCGCGGCCCGAAGGTAGGACTCCATCAGGGTCGTCGAGAACATCTGCGAGTCGGCAACGTTGTCGAAGCCCGCGCTGATGGTGTCCGCCGGCAGCAGCGCCGTGACGTCGACATCGACCCGCAGGAGGTCGCGGACGGCGCGCGCATACTCGGCACGGTTGAGGCGCTGGAATACACGGCCCCCGGCCCGGTTCGTCGGGACCGAGGCATCGATGCGCGACTCGAGCGCTTCTGCCAGGGCCGTGATGGTCGACGCCTCGGGGCGACGGGCCCCAGCCGGCGGCATCATGCCCGCCCGCAGCTTGCGAATCATCTTCTCGGTCAGCTCGGCGTGCTGCGCGGCCGCCGCTGCGTCGTAGCTGGCCAGGGTCAGCCCGCCGGCCTTGGCCCGGTCGCTATGACAACCGACGCAGTACTGGCGAATGGTCTCGTTCTGGCTGGCCGTCGTGGCCACGGCCGGACGGCTGACCACCGGGCGCAACGTCGCCGCCGGGGCGGCCGCCTGCGGGGCGGCGGCGATGGGCGCGGATGGTGCCGCGGCATTCTGCTGAGGCCCTGCCGCGATGAGCGCAGTCATTCCGGTCATCAGGGCCGACATCGTGAACAGTGCTGGTCGAGTCATAGGCAGATGAGCCGAAGTATAGCTGGGGAACTCCCCGGCTGATTGTCATTCCGTGTCACCCGCGCCAGCCGCGGGACGGCCGCGAAAACCGGGCCGGCAGCGGTGCCTTCGGCGGCGGGGGCGGCGCGGCTGCAGACTCGGCTGCCGCAATCTCGGCATCGAGTTCGGCGTCGTTCGGCAGGCCCTCGAGCTGGTCCAGAAACACCAGCGACTGCTGCGAGGGAATCTCGAAGCGCTTGCTGCATGACTTGCAGGTCACTTCATCGTCAAGCCGCAGCAGGTGATCGCGAAGCTTGGCCCAGCGTGCCCGGTCGGCGCCGTCGGCCTGCGGGGGCGGCTGCGGCTTCCGGATGCGCCGCACCCAGCGCACCGGATACTCGTGGCTGCGGCGGCACCGCGGGCAGGCAAACTGCCCCGGGCGCTGCTCGGGGCGTTCAGTGAAGAAGGCGCGCTCGTCGAGGGACACGCCCCGATGGTAGCAGGTCGCGCCCGTACAGGCGAACGGCCGCATGTCCCTGCGGGCATGCGGCCGTTCGTCGTCTGGAGCCCCCGGGACGGAAGCCGTCCGGGCGCGCTAGAAGTTCAGGCTGAAGCCCACGCGGATGATGCGGGGCGCCAGAATCTCGCTCGGATACAGGTAGGAGCTGCCCACCTGCACGTTGTGGGCCACCGTCGTGTCGGCATTGCTCACGTTGAAGATATCGACCTGCGGCGTCACGCTGCGACCACCCGGCAGGTCGAACCGGCGGGACAGGCGGATGTCGCCCATGATGACGCTGTCAAACGTCTCGTCGCCGCGCCGGCTCAGGACCACCGTCTGGGTCGACCGGCTCAGCGCCACGCCCTGCGAGGCCGCATACGCGCGCGAAATCGAGTAGGTCGTCACATACGGGTAGCCGTTGTTGGCAATGAGCGACCCGGCGAGGTTGATGCCTCCGGGCAGCAGGTAGCTGCCTGACAGGCGGAAGGCCACGGTCGAATCGTTGCCCACCCGGCCGTCCTCATAGAGGGTGACGTTCGGGTCGTTCAGGTCGGTGCCGTTCGGGGTGCCGCCGATGTTGTTGCCGATCGTCAGCCCCGCCTGCATCTGCCACACCTTCGAGAAGCGCTTGGTGGCCGTGAACTCGATACCCTTGTAGGTGGTGTCGAGATACTCCTGGTTGCCACGGACCGTCTGGTTGGCCGACACGAGCGACGGGGCCACGTTGTACAGCGTGACGGTGGTCGGCTTGGGACTGGCAATCGTGCCGCCCGGGCCGTTGGGCAGCGCAATCTGATGCGCGGTGTACGCCGAGGCCGGCACCGCCGCGTTGCGGTTGCCAAACTGCTGCCGGTTGGTGCGATAGAAGAACATCGCGCCAGCACGCACCTGACCGGGCAGTTCGGTTTCGACGCCCGCCGTCAGTTCATCCGAGTAGGGCCACGCCACGCCGGGCGCATACGAGAAACCCACGCCGCCGCTGAAGGCCGTGCACTGCGCCACATTCACTTCCGATTCCTGGAACCGGCCGTCACGGTTCGGATCCGTCCACGGGCAGGTGCGGTTGCCGGTGGCCAGCGGGTTGACCGAGGTCACGCGATCGATGCCCGTCTGCAGGCCATAGCGGCTGGCGCTGGCCTTGAACGCCGTCCGGCCGTTGCCCGTCAGGTCATACGACGCCCCGAGGCGCCACACCGCAATGTCCTGTCTGATGACTTCCGAGCGCGACACAGAGCGCGCCGGTGCGAAGCGGCCCGCCGGGTTCGACTGCTCGGGCACGACACCCACGTAGCGGTCCCAGCGCCCGCCGAGGTTCAGCGTGAGGCGGCCAGCCGACCACGAGTCCTGCAGGAACACGCCGAGGACAGTGGCTTCGTTCTTGTTCGTGTTCGGGGTGTTGAACTGGCGCACCTGCGTCGGCACGCCGTTGTTGTATTCGACGTAATGATCGCCCTGCACAAGATACTGCGACTCGTACGACAGGCGCCCGAACTGCACGCCGCCCTTGAACAGGTGCTCGCCGCCCCAGCCGGTCTTGCCGATCGACACGATGTTGTCGAACTGCAGACGCGAGTTGGGCTGATGCTCCTCGCGGGTCGCAGCAAAGTTGGCCTCCGACCGCGCATTATCCACCAGGCGAATCGCATCCGCCGGGGTGCCGGGCTGGTAGAGGTAGTTGGTCTGGCCGTCCATGACGCTGAAGTTCGACTCGAACACGGCCCGCTTCAGGATGCCCGTGTACTTGGCCTGGGTCGTCTGCACCGGGTTGGTCTGCACCAGCGAGGCGATGTCGGGCACGATGTTCGGCGGTGTGTCGCGACGGTGGCCACGGATCTTGTCGTTCCAGAGGTAGGACACCTGGAACTTGTTGTTCGGCGAGATCTGCGCCACGAGCTTGCCCGAGTAGTTCTTGAGATCGTTATCGTCCAGGGCCTGCGACCCGTCGGGATTGCGCGCATTGACGAGCTTGTTCACCACCCACTTGCGGTAGGTGCCGTTCACCCACACGCGATCCTTCACCAGGCGGCCACCGCCCGACAGGTTGAAGTCGTAGGTCTTGATGGTCGGATTGCCGAGGAAGTTCGGATTGACCTTCTGGGTGCCGGCCCAGTTCTCGGCCTGCAGGTCGTTGTTGGCGAACGAGTACCGGGCGTTGCCGCGCCACTGGTTGCCGCCGGCCTTGGTCACCATGTTGATCGACACGCCGCCGGCCATCACTTCGGCCGGAATCGCCGAGGTCATGTAGTTGACCTCCTCGAACATGCCCTGGTCGTAGTACATCATCGTGGCGCCGCCGCCGCCACCCGGCCAGTTCACCGTGGCGCCGTCGATGTTGTAGCTGACGTCGTTGGTGTTCGAGCCGTGCGCCGACATGCTGCTCTGCTGCATCGACTGGGTGCCGCCCACGTCATACGTGGCCACCTGCACGCCGGGAATCAGCTTGGCCAGCGACCACGGGTCGCGCCCGGAAGGCACACCCTCGAGGATCTCCTGGCTCATGACCGTCTGCTGCACGTTCGACCGGACGTCGACGGCCGGCGAGGCGCCGGTGACCGTAATCGTCTCCTCGAGGCTGCCCACTTCCAGCCTGGGATTGATGGTCGCCACAAATGCCGCATTGATGCGGATGCCCGACTGGGCGACGGTCTTGAACCCCTGCAGTTCAAACGTCACGCTGTAGTCGCCCGGGGGCAGGCGATCGAATCGATAGGCACCTGAGGCATCCGTCGTGTAGGACTGGTTGCCCCCGATCAGGCGGTCGCTGGCGATGGTCACGACGACCCCCGGCAGCACCGCACCGCTGGTGTCCGCCACGACACCCGCAATTGACCCCGTCTGCACCTGCGCACTGGCAGACGACGCCAGCAACGCGGCCAGCAGGGCCGCCAACATACGTCGAACAATCATGTTTCCACTCCTCACGATCGCCGGCCAGGATGGCCGGCGCTCCCCCCAACGGCGTGCGGACGCACGCCTTCGTTGCGCCGACTTTACAGACATTCCCCGCTGAAGCCAACAAGTTTTGGCAGGGGACGGACGACGGGCAGGGCCGACGGCGGCCCCGAACTGGGAGAGAGAAAGAGCGAACGTGGGCAGGAGCCCCGGCTCGGTCAGGCGACCGGGCCGGGGCCCTTCAGCGATTAGAACCGCGCCGTGAGGCCGAAGCGGATGATCCGCGGCGTCAGGATGCGGTTGGGGCGGCCCCAGGTCGTGCCGATGGCCTCGTTCTGGCCGAGCACGTGGTTGGCATTGAGCAGGTTGAACAGGTCAATCGTGGGCTCGAGATTGGCCG
>Ga0315901_10004714_pt1 | contig 16874 bp, 19 predicted proteins | sample LakEriMetagenome_10_FD_203761 | JGI IMG/M metagenome (GOLD analysis project Ga0315901, IMG submission 203761) | Freshwater fungal communities from buoy surface, Lake Erie, Ohio, United States - Buoy 2 MA116 | ecosystem: Environmental > Aquatic > Freshwater > Lake | place: USA: Lake Erie, Ohio...
GCTCATCGTTGTAGGCGCGCAGCGAGGCGATGCCCTCGCGCTCACCCTCAAGGCGCTCTTCGGCTGCCGCCTTGGATGCCAGCATCGCCGCAGCCAGCGCGCCGAATGCGGCAACCGCAATTCCGACTGGGCCAGAGAGAAGAGCAACGGATCGGCCCAGCAGCGTGGTTCCAGCCGCTGCCGTCGTGGCCGCCGGCCCGATCGCCCGCAGGCTGCCCAGCAGCAGCACCAGCGCCGCGCGGCTCTGCACGATGGCGATGGCCAGCGGGGCGACTACGGCTGTCAGCGCGGTAAGACCCGCAATGCCAGTGCGCACGCCAGCCGGCAATTCGTTAAACAGGTTGACCGCCGAGGTCAGGCCTTCCAGCAGCGGCGTCAGCGCGGTGACGGCCTGGCCGAAGCTGATCTGCAGGTCGCCGACGGCGGCGCGGAAAAGCTGCAGGCGCTGCTCGGGCGTGTCCTGCAGCTTGGCGAAGGCCTCGGCCGTGCGGCCGGCGCCCTGCTCCATGTCGTTCAGAGCCTTGGCGAATGCGTCCGCCTGGTTGCCGGTCAGCGCCAGCACGCCCTGCAGGCCCTCGACGCGGCCGAACAGGGTCGCGAGCGTCGTCTCATTGCCCTGCGCGGCTTCGCTGACGCCCAGCAAGAACTGCTGCAGGCCCTGCGAGCGCAGCGCCGCGACATCGAACTGGATGCCCAAGGCCTCCGCAGCTTTCTGCGCCTCGGCCGTCGGCTTGACCACCGCCGTCAGCGCGGACTGGATCTGCGTGAACGCCTGCCCGGTGTCCAGACCGCCGGCGGTGAGCGCACCGACCGCGCTGGTCAGCTGCTCCACGGAAACGCCGACCGACGCCGCCAGGGGCGCGACGCCGCCGATGCTCTGCGAAAGCTCTTCGATAGTGGTGTTGCCGGCCGCCGCAGCGACGAAGAACGCATCGCTGACGCGCGTGGCGTCTTCGGCAGCCAAGCCGTAGGCGTTCAGGGTGGCGACTAGGCCACTCGCCGCGACTTCGGTGTCGGCCAATCCGCCGATGGCGAGCTGATTCGCGACGCGCAGGATCTGCAGGGCTTGCGTTGTGTCCTCGACGCCGGCCGCGATGATTTCATAGAGCGCAGCCGCGTTCCGGGCCGCGTCGCCGCCGAACTCGCGCGTAAGGGCCCGCACGCTGTCGCCGAGCGCGGCCAAGTCGGCTTGCGGGGCGATGGTGCTGATAGCGGCCAGTGAGCGCTGGAACTGACTTGCAGCGGCGGCCGCGTTGCTCAGCAGGCGCGTGGCGGTGAACAGGCTGGCGCCGGCGGCAATCAGGCTGCCCTGCACCTGCTGCAGCGACTGCCCGAGGCTGCCGTACTCGGCGCGCAGCTCGCGGGTGCGCTCGATCGCGCGGGACTGCGCCTGCGCCAGTTCCTGCACCGACAGCTGGCCACTGCGGCGCAGCGTGTCATAGGCCTGCCGCACCTTCTCGATTTCGGCACGCACCTCGCCGAAGCCGCGGCGGCCCAAGGTGGCGTTCGCATCGGCCAAGGCCTGCTGCGCGGCAGCGTTGGCGCGCGCACTGGCGGCTGCCTGCTGATTCACCGCGACCTGTTCGCGCAGGTTCGCAGCCAGCTGCTCCGTGCTGGTGCTGGTCAGCTGCAGGCGTTTCTGCAGCTCGGCCTGCGCCTGGCCCAGGTCGTCCACCGACAGGCCGGCCGCCTTGATGGCGTCCTCGCTCTTGCCGATGCCGGCGTTGAGCTTGTCCTGCGCGGTGACGGCGCGGTCGTATTCGGTGGTCGCTTGGCGCAGCGTGCTGGCGGCTGCCGAGTATTCGGCCTGCGCGGCTTTCTGTGCGGCCTGCGCCTCCTTCAGGCTGGCAGCAAACTCGCGCGTGCCTTCGGTGGTCTTCTCTTCGCTGGCGTTGTAACGGTCGCGCTCGGCGCGCAGAGCGGCAAGCGCGGCTTTCGATTCCTCCAGCGCCTGCGCCGCCGCGGCCTCTTGCTCGGCGGCCAGCTTGATCCGCAGCGCCGACTTGTCCACCGCCTGCGCAATGCGTTCCTGCTCGGCGCGGTATTGCTCCAGCGCCGAGATGGACGCCTGGAGTCCGTTGGCCGCGGCCGCCTGTTGGTTCAGCTCTTCGACGGCGCTGGTGACGCCGGAGAGCTGGTCGTCCGTAAGCTCGCCCTGCGTGCCGAGGTCGCGAAGATCCTCCAGCAGCGCGCGCAGGCTCGGATCGGTGACCGACCGCAGCGCGACCTCGATAACCTGGGTGAAGCTCTCAGCCACCGCGGACCCCCAAGGCAATCTGCCGCTGCAGTTCGGTGATGTAGATGCCCTGCAGCTCGCGCAGGATCGCGGCGCGCGGCGGCTCGGAAATGGTGTTGAGGACGTTGCCGCGCTGGTCCTTGCGGATGCCCAGCACCATGTCGCGCGGCGAAGGGCCGCGGATGATGATCAGAGGGCCGCGCGGCGCTCGCTTGCCGCCACGGATGCGGCGCTCGCGGATGGACTGCAGGCCCTTGACCGTGGAGATGAAGGCGCCAGCGAACACCTGCTGCGGGCCGCCGCGCTCGATCTGCGCCGTAGCGCCTGGCGTGCTCGTGCCACCCCACCGGCCGCCGAACTGAATGACCGGGATGCGGCGCTCGGACGCGAACAGGCGGATGCTGTCGCCCGTGGTCGTGACGCTGAACTTGCCCTGCAGCTTCGTCGCCGGGATGTTGTAGGCGGCCGTAACCTCGCGCTTGGCCAGCGGCTCCAGTCGGCGCGCGGTCGTGGCAACGGCGCGCTTCGTGGCCTGGTCCGTGCGCTTCACGATCTGGCCGACGATCGCAGACAGCCCGAATGCGTTATCCGCGCGTTTGCCGTTGGTGAAGAAGCGCAGGGCCTGTGCCTTTTTGTTACGCAGCCTTGCCATTCGGCGGCCCCTGCAGACCAGCGACAACCTGCTGAACAAGCACGTTCGTGTGCTCGATCTCGGAGCGCACAGGGCCGGCGAGGTATTCGCCCCACTGCAGCGCAGAGCCGGCGATGACGTCGCGCACGGCGGCAATCAAGACCGCCAGTGGCAGATCGCTTGCCGGCACGCCAAACGACTCGCAGACGCCGATTGCAGCGGCCAGCGCATCCGGCGAGGCCAGCGCATCGGGCGCCGCGCCCGCGGAATCAATGATCGCCAGCAGGCGCAGCAGCGCCAGGGCCTTCCGTCCGGTGAGCTGCCCGAGCGGATACTCGATGCCCGCGACTGTGATGCTTGCCATGCTGATTCCTTCGGTGAGCCCCGGCGCCGAGATGACGCCGGGGCGTTGGGCCGATTACAGGCCGGCCGGGCGGCCGTCGATGTAGATCGCGCGGGTCACACTGTCCTTGATGCCGATGCCAACGTTGAACTCCACCGCGGCGATGTCGTCGCCGGTGATGAAGGGCAGCGCGCCGTTCGGGGTGAGCGTCACCTGCGGGCAGAAAAGGTCCTCGTTTTCGCTGTCGCCCGGGTTGTCGGCGATGAACTTCAGCTCACCGACCACGCTCTGCTCGCCACCGGTACGCACCTGCTCGCGGCTGTTGGCGGCCGGGGTGAAGTCCACGTTCAGCGACAGGCGAGCGCCCGGTACCGCGGCGGCATACTTCGTGTTCGCCGATGCGATCGTGCCGGTGGTGGTGGCAGACAGCAGGGCCAGACCAGCGTCGAGCCGGTAGTTCACGTCCGCCGTACTGGGCACCACGATCAGGCCCATGTCGATGAAGGTCGCAGTGCCATCGGCGAAGTCGGTGCCGTCGGTGTCGAAGGTCGGCGGCGAGCCGGCCGAGGTTCCGGCGACGGTGCACATGTAGAAGTGATTGTTGGCCGAGGCCGGCACGTAGAAGTCGCCGACGGCGTAGGCGGTGGAGTTGGCGCGGGTCGGCGCCTCGTCGCCTTCCTTGATGCGCACAGCCACAGAAGAAACGCCACGCGCGCCGGACGGGTTCGATTCGGTCTTGCCCAGCTGGTAGAAGCGACCCGGGTTGACCTGCTCGATCAAGTAGTCGGTGAACGGGGTGGCGGCCTGCGTGATGGTGACCTGCTCACCGGCCAGGAACAACGCAATGTTGGACTTGCTCAGGTTGTCGCAGTTGATGGTGGCCGAACGGGTGATGCCCAGCGGCACGGTGAAGTCGGTTTCGGAGATGCCGCCCTCGGAGCTGGTGTGCTCGAAGGTTTCGCCCTCGACGCTGATCTCGAAGCCCGGGCAGTTGCCGAAGGGCTGGAAGCCCTGGTAGATGCCGTTGACCAGCGCGTTGAAGAACAGCCGGCCGCGGCCGAACTTGTAGGCCTTGGAATACGGAGTGATGTTGGGAGCTGCCATGTGTGCGTCCTCGTGGAAAGAAAAGGCCCGCAATGCGCGGGCCTGGTCTGGGGTTGCTGGTCGCGGCTACTTGCGCCGCTTGCGTGGCCTCGGGCTCGGCGGCGGGCTCTCGCTCGCCTCCGCTGGCGTGTCCACGATCTGGCCGGCGCCGAGGTCACGCAGGCGGCTTGCCTTGTGTTCCGGCAGATCGATGCGGTTGCCGGCGGCGTAGCGCTCGCCGGCGTGCTCCCACTCGCGGGAGAACTCAAAGGAAACGGTCAAGGCGGTGCGCTCCTTGGCTGCCGTCCTGCGATCCGTAGGGGTTGCCGTTGCCCTCGGCGTAGGTCACGGTGATGCTCACGCGCAGCAGCTCAGCGTCGCCGCCGTCCTGTCGGTTGACGTTGGTGGCGCCGCGGTAGGTCAGCGAGCCGATGCCGCCCAAGTCGTCAGACAGCGCGCCGCCGAACTGCGCGAAGACCGCGCGCTTGATGTCGGCCTTGAGCAGCTGGCGATCGGTGCCAGCGCAGTCCGGCGACAGCGCCGCCTGGATCTCCACCGACAGGGCCATCGTCCACGAGCCTTGATTCCCGGCACCGTCAGACGGCTGCTCGCCGACTTCAAACACGCTGATCCACGGCAGGTCATCGCTGCCGGTTGACTCGCCCTCGCGGACGACGTTGCGGCCGGCGTCGCTATTGAAGCCGCCCGGCCGGCGAATCTTCTGCAGCCGGCAGACGATGGCGCGCAGGGCGCGCTCGGATAGGGGGATGTTCATCGGACGATTTGATTTCCGGCGACGAAATGGGCGAACCAATCGATAGTCACGCCAATGAGGCCAGTGACTTGCGCAACGGGGGCCCCGCGAGTTGTGTCGGCAATGACAGAAATTGCGACGCCAGCAAGCCCAGCTGCGGTGAATGTGTAGTCTGGATTTTGCGCGGCTATTGCGGTAGACGCGGCATTTGCCCCGCGAGTAGCTACCACGTCGATCCGCGTGTAAACCACATCGCCTGCGCTAGATCGTCCTGTCACTATTACCTGACCTGTCCAGCACGAGTTGTTCGGCAGCACCATGACGTTTGTGGTGCTAGGCGCGTTCCTGTCAGCCGTCAGAATCGTGGGCGTGGCGTCTGTGGTGCCTCGCTGAACTGGCAACCCGATACACTGGTTGTCGCCTTGCGATGCCCTTCTTGCGCTAGACCACGCATAAGCAGAGAACAGCCCGCGCGTCAAGGCATTTACACCGCCCGGAATCCAGGAGGATTCGCCGGATGAAGTGTTTGACTCGCCGCAAAGTACGCCTGCGCGAACGCCAGATGCGAGATTTGATATTCCGCACAAGACACCTGCGTTTTCTGCTGAAGCCGCGCAAGCAAAACCGCCAGCAACAATGGCGCGTTGTCCAGAGGCGCTGTTATTTGTCCCGGCCACTACACCAGCAGTGGTTCCGCTAGCCGAGTTGCTAGCCCCTGCAAGCACACCAGCCTGAGTTCCGCCTGCGGCGTTTGTGCTTCCGGAAACAACGCAAGACTGAGGCCCAGACGATGTATTGTTTATGCCAGAGCCGATAAACGATTCTTGGCCGCTTGCGACATGCGTTGCAAGTGATCTTTGTCTCTGAAAATCTGTTGCCCTGACGCCGCGCTTGTTTCCACCCGTCGTGGTGTTGTCTGGAATCTGAGCCAGCAGCGCAAACGTCCCTTTCCCGGAGAAGACAACATCGACGTTAGTTGCTGCATTGCTTGCAACCAGTGCACACACAGGCACAGCCGCATTCGGCGCCGAGGTGTTGACGCTCTCGGTGAAGTTGGTCAGGCCACCGCCAGGCGCAGCCGCAAGCTCGTCAATCGCAGCCTGCACGTCTGTGGCAGTCAGGCCAGATGTGGCGTTGCTGTAAGTGACGGCAGATGCGGCGGGAGCGCCACCAGTCGCGCTGATGACGCCACCGGTGATGTCGATTCCGTTTCCTGGTGTCAGCGTGTCCTGTTTGCTGCTGGGCGCGATGGCGTGCCATCCCTGCAGGTTCGCCGAAAGGTTCAGCGTTGCGCCGGCGAATGACAGACCAGTCCCCGGCGTGATTGTGTCCTGCTTGCTGCTGGGCGCCAGTGCGTGCCAGCCCTGCAAGTTGGCGGACAGCACCAGTGTGGTGCTGCTGAAGCTCAGGCCCGTTCCGAGGGCGATCGCTGTCGCTGCGCTTCCGTCGGTCTGGCCGATCAGGCTATTCGCGGACAGCACCAGTTTGCTGGCCGATAGCACGGGGATGTCGGACTGCACCAGAGCCCGGAACACGGGCGCGCCGTCGCCGTCCGCAGGGCTGGCCCACACAAGCCCCAGCGTCTGGCTAGCGAGCGTGGCAGAAAGGGTGCCGGAGCCAGTGACGGGCGAGCCCGAGACGCTGAAGATCGCGGGCAACGACAGCCCCACGCTCGTGACCGTGCCGTTGCCGGTGCCTGCGCCCAGGGCTGCGCGCGCAGCCTCCGCGGTGGTCGCGCCGGTGCCGCCGTTGGCGATGGCCAGCGTGCCGCCGAGGGTCAGCGTGCCGAACGTGGTGACAGGGCCGCCGCTGAAGGTCAGACCCGTGCTGCCGCCCGATGCCTGCACGCTGGTGACGGTGCCGGAGCCGCCGCCGCCCGTGCCGCTAGCGGAAATCGTCAGGGTCTGAGTAGCGCCGGAGCCCCCTGGCGTTAGGGTGACGTTGCTGCCCTGCTGCAGCATCGCCAGCACCTGCGCGCGCACGTTGCCCGCGAAGTTCGCAAGCAGCGTGGCGTAGAAGGTGGACAGCAGGCCGGCCGTGGATGGCGTGGCCAGTGGCAGCGCGGCCGATGTGCCCGTGCTGCTGGTGATGGTGCGCGCGTCACCGGTTCCGCCAACGCCGAGGTTTGTCGGAACGTTGACCTGCGCGCCTGCGGCGATGCCGTTGAGCTTCGTCTTGTCCGCCGCCGACATGAAGCCGGCCACGGTCGTGGTCGCCGTCGAGTGCAGCCCGCCGCCCGCTTGCGCGCCGTGGGCGTGCACATGGTCGCCGCGCGCGGCCTGTGTGGATGTGCCCGGCCCCGCGTTGCCCAGAGGCTGCGGGACGGCGCTGCTGAGCGTCGGATCGGCCAGGGCATTCAGCTTGGCCTTGTCCTCGGCCGACAGCGTGCCGGGCGTCGTCTCCGTGGCTGGGAGGATCGCGAGGGTTGGCGTGCTGCCGCCGGTGCTGGTGAGCGGCGCCTCGACATTGATCGTGGCAACGCCAGTTCCGCCGCGCGCCACGATGCGCACAACGCGCTCGATTGCGGTGACTCGGATCGAGCTCACGGGCGCGAGACCTCTTTGGCCTGCACGATCACGGCGAGGTCAGCCAGGGTCTGGCTGTTCGTCTCTTCGCTGCCGGGCTGGTAGTTGCGCCAGGCGAGATTGACCTCGTGCGCAAGCGTGCCAAGCGGCGGGGCGAGCGCTTCGGTCTGCGTGGCCGTGGCGTTGAACACCAGCTGGCCGTCGTCCTGCACCGAAGTGATTCCCGCACCTTCAGACAGCGTGAGCAGCACCTTGCCGCCGGCGCGAAACTCGACGATGGAGCGCGAGCCCGGGAGTGGGACATTCGGCGCGTCGTCCGTGTCGGCCTCGACGTAATCCAGGCGCAGCCAGCCGAGCGAATCGCCGGCGCGGATGTAGATCGGGTCGCAGCTCATTTGCGCCTCAAGAGGTAGCGGACGATGGATTCGTCAGCGATCTGCGGTTCGCTGTCGATGGTGTATTCGAGGTCCGGCAGCACGATCGTCCACCGGCGGCCGACGCCCTCGGGCAGGTCGGCGCGCAGCAGGTCGATGGTGGTCGCGTTGCTGGTGACCGATGCCTCGTCGGTGATGACCTGCACGCCGCGGGCGACGATGCAGCGGACGCCTTCAGTCAACACGCCAGCAGGCGAGCGGACGGAACAGGTGTCGGCGAGGCCAGAGCGCGCGGCAACGCGGTGGATTCGCGCATCCATCGCGGCCAGTCGGGCATTCGTCATCGGGGCTCCAGAAAGGACTCGGCCCGCGCGAGGCGGGCCGGAGTCCTGGTGCTGCGGTGGTGAGTGGTCAGTCCTTGGCCTTCGGCTTCTCGGCCTTGGGCTCTTCCACGGCTTCGGCGACGCCAGCGGCGGTGAGGCCGCGCGCCACGCTGTCAGGAAGCTCGTAGACGCCAGGGGCCAAGATGTCGCCGTTGGCCTCGTAGATCACTGCGGTGAGGGTGCGGACTTTCATCAGCGCACCGTCGCGCAGAAGCTGGCATCCACACGGTACGGCACCACCAGCGGGGCCGACTGCATCAGCAGGATGCGGGCCGACGGGTCGGGCACGCTCCAGCTCTTGCTGAAGAACTCCAGCGGCTGCAGGCCGGCTTCTTCATCGCGGATCGCGCCGTGGTGCTGCACGCCGTCCAGGTCTTCGCTGACCAGCAGGACGGTGTTCGCCGGCAGGATCGCCACTTCGGAGCCGGCGTCGTTCACGTACCAGTCCGAATAGACCCAGAACCGCAGCTGGCCGATGGCGCCCTGATAGCTCAGGCCGGGCGAGGCGAAGCGGGCGAGCGAAACCGCCTCTTCGGTCGCCGACAGCGGCCGGGTGTTGAGGAACTTCTCGACCTGAGCATCTGCACGGAACAGGCGCCATGCGGCGGTGTCCATGACCACATTGCGGATCGTCGCGCCGGAGTTCTGCAGGACCGTGAGGGTCCAGTCCTCGATGTTCTCCAGCGGCTTGACGCCCGACTCGCCCCAGCGCGCGGACAGGGTGAGGGTGACCGTGTGGTTCGCGTTGCGCCCGAAGTCCACCTCGACCGACGGATAGCCATCGCCGGCGATCACGCACTTGCCGGTGCGCAGGACTTCGGAGGCCATGACCTCCTTGCGGCGCATCAGCATGTCCACCTGGTCAGCCAGGGCGATGGCCAGATTCGCCTGATGGCGGTTGATCGGCGCTTCGCTGCCGCCGATGGTTTCGCCCATGCGGCGCTTCAGGGCCTTGTTCGGATCGAGGACGCGCTTGTCCTTGATGTAGGCCGGGCGGAACAGCTTGGTGACATAGCCCTCATCAGAAACGAGGCGGCCTTCCTTCAGAGGCGAGACGAACGGCGAGATGCGGCGCTTCTTGTTCTCGACATCGAAGTAGATCGTCTCATCGTCCGAGGTTTCGATCTCGGGGAAGAAGGCGGACAGCAGCGCGGTCTGCGGGCGCTTGAGGCTGGCAACCACGCGCTGCAGGGTGGCAGTGGTGTAGATATCCATGGTGCGGGCTCCTTAGCGCGCGACGCCGTTGGTGAGGAAGATGCCAAGGCCGCGCAGGCCCTCGCGGATGCTGGCGACCGTGTGGCTCGCGCCGAGGGTCAGGGCGTTCTCGTTGAAGTCGCCGGACTCATAGACGATCGCCTCGGCGGTGGCGCCGGTGGTGGTGATCGACTCGGCCGCGATGAAGCGCGGGGTCTGGCTGCCATCGCTCGCAGCGGACAGCGAGATGATGACGTTGCCGCCGCTGGTGATCTGGCCCAGGACGTGGCCGCGGACGATGGTCTGGCTCGTGCCGATCGTGACCTTTCGCGCACGGACGGGCATGTCGCCGGCGATCAGGTGGTCAGGGTTGTAGGTGCCCTCGGTGGCGAGGGTGGCGCGGGTCTGATACTCGCTCATGAGGTCTTACTCCTTGGCCAGGCCGAGTGCGACGGCGGTGGCGATCAGTGAATCGGCGGGGGTGCCGTCGGTGTTGCCGCCGTGCGCGGCGGGTTTCGGGGAATCGGAGCGGATGCCGCGCATGGTCACGCCGCGGTCTTTCTGCGCCTTGAGCATCGCCAGGGCGAAGTCGCCCGGCTGCGCGCCATCGGCGACCGCCTGCTGCATCTCGGCCTCGAAGCCCTCTTCCTGCATACCCAGCAGCGCGGTGAGGCGCGAGCGCTCGGCGGCAGTGGCTTCAGCCTTGGCGGCTGCGATCTGCTCGGCGGTGGCATCGATGCGCTCGACGTTGGCGGCAGCCGCAGGCTGCTCGATCTCGATCTGGTCGGCGGTGTAGCCGGCCTCCAGCGCGAGGCGAAGGTCAGCGGTGTTTGAAACCGTGACCGTGGACTTGTCGCCCATGGTGGTGTTCCTCTTCGTAGGGCTTGCGGTGCCGGCAAGCTCGGCGATCACGGTTTCGAGTGATCCAAGACGGTCGGCCATGCGTGCAGCAACAGCGGAGGCGCCGACCAGCACTCCCCCGCCGCCAAAGTCGGAAATCACGGCGTCAGCGGTAACGCCGCGGTTGCGCGCCACGGTGCCGACGAACACGTCAGCCATGGCGTCCACGATCGCCTGCACCTGCGCGCGGCCGGCTTCGGTGGCCGGGTCCGTTCGCTTGTTCGGGCTCTGGCTGCTGACGATCTCCAGGCGCTTGGCGCCAGACCGCTCGTCGCGCTCGCGCGTGTCCGTGTAGGACATGACGACGCCGATCGAGCCGACGATGGCTGTCGGGTCCATGACGATCTCGCCAGCAGCCGATGCGAGCCAGTACGCCGCGCTCGCGCCGGCGCCTTCGACGTAGGCCACGATGGGCTTCGTGCCGCGCGCCTGATAGATCGCCTCGGCGAGCTCGTTGATTCCAGTCGCCTCGCCGCCCGGGCTGTTGATCTCCAGCACGATGCCGCGGACGTAGGGGTTCTCGACAGCGGTATGGAAGTCGCGCGCGATGATGCCGGTTGCGGTAGCGCCGCTCACTTCGGTGAGCAGGTTGGCGTAGCGGAACACCGGGCCAGTGATCGGGATCACGGCCACGCCGTCGCGCATCTGCACGGTGCGGGTGTTGTCGAGCGGTCGCCCCAGGCGCATTGACACCGCCTCGGGGTCGCCCATGCGCTCGGCAACATGCAGGATCGTTTCGAGCGACTCCTGCTGAATCAGCCACGGCCGGCCGGCCGCAACGTCGAACGCTCGGATGCTCATTCGGTTTCCTCTGTCGGGGGCGCGTCTCGGCGTACCACTTCCTGCACGCGGCTCTGCTCGATCCAGGTTCCATCTGCCTTGCGGCGCGCGATCTCTTCGCGGCGCTGCTCGTAGACGTCCTCCCAGTCCTCGCCGGTCATCTGCGCCGTCTCGATCGCCTCATTGCTGACGCCGATCTCAATCCGGGTCTTGGCGGCGCTGGCTTCCTTCTCTTCGTCCATCGAGCCTCGGCTCGGGCCGATCCACAGCGCGCGCGAGTAGGCGATGCGGCGCATGGGGTCGCCGTAGCCAGGCAGCGCCATACGGCCGGAGGCGACTTCAAGGTCGAGCCACAGCTCATAGATGGGCTGGCAGAACTGCTGCGCCAGGAACCACCGGCGCATGGTGTAGAAGCGCCACGCCTGCAGCATCGCCGCGCGCGCCGCGCTGTAGCTGCTCTGGTAGTGCAGCAGCAGCTCGTCAACTGGCAGCTCAAGCGCCGCGCCGATCTGCTTCGTGATCGCCATGAAGAACGGATCGAACTGCGCATTCGGCCGCGACGGGTTGGCCATGTTGACCTTCTCGTTCGGACCGAGGTCAACCACCGCGCCCTCGCCGACCTTGAAGCTCGATCCTCCGTCAAGGAACGGAATCGGCTGGCCGTTCTCGTCCAGCTGCTCGCCTTCCTTCTCAATGAAGAAGGTGAGCATGGCGGACAGCACAGCGGCCATCAGTTCAGCGCCGCCATAGCGGCTGATCTGAACCAAGGGCTCAAGGATCGGTGCCAAGTACGGAGCGCCGCGGACCTGCCCGGGGCGCTCCTTGTCGTTCCAGACGTGCAGCACTCGGCGGCGGCCTGTCTCTTCGCCGAAGAAAGGGTAGAAGTCCCAGCGCGCGATGCGCGACGTTGTGCGGACTTCGCCCGGGTGCTGGCTGCGAATGTGGCAGCCGAACGGCACGCCGTCCTGCATCGCGATGCCGTCCATCAGCGTATCGGTATCAGCCCCGTCCAGCGGGTTGCTGATTCGATCGGCCTCGACCAGCTGCACCTTGAGCGCGCTGGTATTGCCTGGGCGGTCCTGCATGGGCGTGATCGCGAAGACGTCGCCCGATGCCATGGCCGACAGCAGGGCAAGCCCTTGCAGCCCGTAGAAGTCGCTTGTGGCCTCCCAGTCGCAGGCCTGCGGTGACTCGGCCCAAGCGCGGAAGCGCTGACGCAGAGTCCGGTTCATGACCTTGGCCGCTTCCGGCGAAATGCCAAGGGTGTCCGCGTCGATAGCGGGCCGGCACATCAGCCCAATGCCGACGATGTTGGTGCGGCAGCGAGTCAGCGCCGCGCGCGCGATCGGGTGATTCCGAAATGCGTCGCGCGAGCGAGCGCGCAACGTCATCTGCTCCCACACCGGCAGGTCGCTCGCAGCGCTGCCCAGCAGCGGCGTATAGGCCTGCATCGATCGCAGCACATGCGATGCGCCGCGGTAAGCAGACTCTGGTCGCTCTGGCGGGCTCAGACTGGCAGCCGGCGCCAGGAACTCGCCCCAGCTCGCCGGCATTGATTCAGACAGGCGCATCAGTGCGGCACCGCGTAGCTGATGCGCGCACGCCCGCGGCCGGCCCGGGAGTTGGCCTGCGCGGCGACCTTGCCGGTGTACTCGCGCTCCAAAGCGCGCAGCTCGCCAAGATCAGCCAGCGTAATCCACCGACCCTCATAGCGGACGGACTGCCCGCCCTCAATCACAGCGTCGATCGCCGCCTGCACAGCTGCAAGGCGCGTGCGGTAGTCGGTCACAGCTGAACTCCTGATGTTCGATTGCCACGGCGCAGGACGCGCACAGGCGGCGGCTCTTCTTCGTCGTCCCTTCGGACGTCGGGGTTTTCGTCCCACTCCCGCGCCCAGGGCGGAGGGTTGGCCCAGTTGATCTTGTCGGCCTGCAGCGCGATCCACGCGGCCTCGCCGTAGACGCACAGGTCGAGCTCTTCGTTGTGCCGCTTGCTGGCGTTGACCCAGCCCTTGGCGGTGCGCGTCTCGGCGGTCAGTTCCTCGAACGCCGAGGTCGGCATCCACGAGGCGAAGTGCCAGAACCCGGGGCCGGGCTCTTCGCGCTTCAGGTCCGCCGCGATCGTGTCCTTGATCTGGTCGGTGTTGATGAAGAGCACCGGCACGTCGCCCGTGGCGCCGCTGTTGCTCTGCTTGTTGCCGCGCGCGTCAGGCCTGCGCTCTTCCACTCGCGGCGCGTTGCTGCTGTTCGCGCCCTTCACCAGCCGGAACTTGTGGCCCATGCCCTCGCGCGCCATCTGGCGCCAGAACTCATAGGCCCGGCTGGTGACGCCATCCTCGCCGCCGGAGTCGCACAGCGTGACGCGCACCGGCATCGTCCGGCCGCTGCCATCCTCCAGCGGGTAGCGGCGCTGAATCGCCTTCTCGACCAGGCGCTGCCAGTCCTCGACGTAGCCCGCCGGATCCAGCAGCAGTGGCTGGCCGTCTTCGCCCTCGCGCTCGCTGTGCCGCAGGTGGAAGCGGTCGATCGTCCAGTGCTCGCGATGCGGGCCCCAGCCCAGCACCTTGACCACGAACCCCGCGCGCTTGCCGGCCTGCACGTCCACCGATGCGGTGAGGAACCGCACGCCGCGGGGCACGTAGCCCTGCCGCTGTTCCTCCGCGCGTTTCTGCAGCTCGTGGCCGGCCTTGCGCTTGCCCTGCAGAGCGAAGGGCAGGTAGGCCCGGCCCTGGTGCAGGTTCACCGTTTCCTTGATGCCCGTCTCCAGCCCGGTGCGCTGGTACTCCAGGATCGCGACCCCGTAGTCCCGCAGCAGCTTGGGCCAGTGCGCATAGCCGGCGGCGACGCAGGACAGTTGATAGCTGTCGATGTCCGTCTCGCGTTGCTCGCCGATGATCTCGCCGTCCGGCGTGATGCGGCAGCCGTCCGGCACCCACCGGGCGCCCTTGTTCAAGGCGCGCCGCTGATCTTCCTTCGCGACCGCGCCGCAGTGCGGGCAGGCGATGCAGGCGTGGTGCCTGACCCAATCCTCCAGGGTGTCGGCCGTCAGCTTGTTGGCCAAGTGCTCGATCGGATCGAGCCCGAACATGACATGCACGTCCGGGTTCAGCGGGTAGAACTCGCGGCACTCGCGGCACTGCCAGTACAGCCAGTTCCGGGTGCCCATGTTGTAGAGCAGCGTCGCGCCACCGGCCGGCGGGGCCTCGTGCGGAAGCTCCCTCTTCGGCCGCCACTGCGCGTCCGTGTAGACGCGCCGGATCGATGTCTCGACAACCGTCATGCCCGCAGACATGTAGCTCTGGGTCCGCATGCTCCCGAGGGTGAAAAGCGATCCCTCTTCGTCGATGTCGTCCGCGGCGAGGTCGTACTCGGTGATCGCCACATACCGGAAGTCGCGCCCGGACAGCTGCGCGCCGGAGGGCCAGCCGAAGGCCAGCACCATGTTCCGGAAAACCTTGTCGTACGTGTTGTCGTCTTGCCGGCGCGTCGATAGACGCTCGCGCACCTTCGGTGACGCCTTGATGATCTTGTCGAACCGCTGCTTGCTGTAGTAGCGCGCCAGGTCTTGGCTCGACTGCACTATCAGCATGTCGCCGGGCGCGTACCGGATGTTCCGGACTGCCCAGCCGTCAATGAGGGTCGCCGTCTTGCTGCAGCGGCCCGGCCCGATGAAGACCACCGCGCGGTACTTGCGCGAGTCCAGGCGGTCGGCCGGCTGCGCCATGTACGGCGACAGCTCCGGGCTGTACGGCCCGTCCTTCGTCACCAGCGTGCGGTTGATGCCCTCGCTGACTGAAATGCGCTCTGCCGGCCGGAAGCCCTCGCAGACGCTGCGCCGGACCTCAGCCGCTGACCCGTAGCGCATCGTCTTCCTCATACCCGGTCAGCGCGCCCGCGATCTGCTCGCGGATCTGGTCAGCGTCCTGCAGCAGCCACTCCACCACTTCGGGGCCGACTCGCAGGTCACGCTCTGCCCGGTCGGCCTGCGTCTCCAGGCAGCGCACAACCGTCGAGACAATCGTGGCCATTTGTTCCTCGACCTCGGCCGCAGGGATCAGCCGGCCCGCCCGTTCCTCCACCGCCATGCGGTCGAGCTCGGACGCATACCAAGCCTTCCGGTCCTGCGGCTTCATCCGCCGAGGGTCCAGCTCGACGCCTTCCTCCCCCTCGCCAACCTGCGGCAGCAGACACGCCTCACAGGCCTGCCGGCCGTCATAGACCGGATACCCGTCGCGCTTTCCAGCCGCCGGCACATTGCAGTCCAGCAGCCGCTTCGATACCGTCTTCCGGTCCATGCCGAGCAATTCGGCAAGCCGAGAGATCGAGACCAGGCGCAAACGCTCGCGCTGGCTCAGCACCTCACCCATGATTCGTCATGCACCAAAGTGGCGCAAAGCCTCCGTTCTTACTGGTGCTGCGGCGTATAGCCCCGAAAAACTGGCGATATAAGCGGCCATTTCCCCCGCATCTCCTTGGATCTTCGCCGGAGGGACCCCGGAGCGATCGGCCTTCACGCCTTCGCAGCCCTTGACCGCTGGCGAGACACGCGGCACACCTTCCGATTCCACGGGTAGAAGCTGGACGTGGCAGGCGGCATCACGGCTTCAAGCCGCTTGCGGTCCTGCTCACGCTTGCTCTTCTCGCGCTCTCCTGCCCACATGGCGAGCAAGCGGCCAAGCATTCCGCCCAGCAGCAAGTAGACGATCAGCTCAGTGCTCACGCCGATTCCGCCTTTTCTTCAAGGGCAACCGTTGCCAGCTGCCTGCCGATCTCGCCCATGATCCGGTCCATCAGCGCAGTGGCTGCGAAATGGATGGGCAGGAACATGTCTGCCCTTTCCTCTGCGGTGTCTGGCCACATGCACATCGATCTCTGGTCAATCCAGACCGGCACCATGTCCAGCTTGTCGCTGTAGACCCAGCCCGAGAGTCCACGCCGCGGACAGGCAACTCTGCCGTAGTCCAGCTCCATGCGCAGACCGAACTTGCGGAACTCTTCGGACTGGCCAAGCCAGTTCGACATCAGCTCCCAGGCCCGCCAGCAGTGGGCCTCGTAGTCTTCATAAGGCAGCTCCACGTCACGCACGTCGATGAAGCGGACGCTTACCGGATCATTCACTGCCCGCACTCCCGACCAACACCGCACACGATGCCGGCCGCTTCCATGTTCTCGATGCAGCGCACACATGACGCGCGGGCTGCGTTGCACTGCTCAGCGATCTGGCGCAGGGGCATCGCGACTTGTTCGGCCAGTGCGTCCCACGTTTCGGGCGCGTCCGGGTTGCCGGTCCACTGCGGCCACTGCGCAGGCAGGCAGTCCGCCTTGCACTCAGCGCTACAGGTGACAGCGATCGGCCCGAGGTCAGGCGGGCGGATGGCCTGGCGCTGGCAGGCGGTGAGAAGGATTCCTATTGCGAGAAATCCTATTCCTAACCCTTTCCCTATCCTATTCACTCGCCGCCCACCAACGCATTGACCGCATCCATGCGCTCTTGCCCAGGTGCGCATGTAGGCGCAGGCAGCGAGGCGATGCGGTCGCGGTAGACGACGCGGGCAGTGCGCGCACGCTCGGCAATCTCGGTCAGCTCTTGCACCAGCAGACTGCGATCCAACTCGGCCAGGCTCACAAGCTGGGCCAGTTGGTCGGCGCGCTCAGACAGCGCTTCCGCCCGG